>Ga0187772_10001951_pt1 | contig 10061 bp, 12 predicted proteins | sample 0116_SJ02_MP15_2_FD_133137 | JGI IMG/M metagenome (GOLD analysis project Ga0187772, IMG submission 133137) | Tropical peat soil microbial communities from peatlands in Department of Meta, Colombia - 0116_SJ02_MP15_20_MG | ecosystem: Environmental > Terrestrial > Soil > Wetlands > Peat | place... | reverse complement strand
GCGAGGTGGCAGAGGGTACAGCCGCGGATCTCCTCGGAGAGTCGGCCGAACGCGACGCGCCGGTCCTCCGTGCTGAGCAAAGGCTCCCGACGGTCGGGAGCGCGCTCGCCAGGAGGCTGCGAGAGGTTCTGCGCCATCTGCCGTCCCACCGGCGAGCGGACTCGGGACCGACTTTAAATAGGGCGGCCCTGTGGACGGCTCCCTTCGCTGTCCATGCCACCGCCGTCCGGTCTCAACACTGCCGGGCGCCTCGAGGCGCTCCGCCAGCGGCGGCGCTGGTCGGACCGATACTACAAGCGCCGAACCCTGCATCTGAAGGAGCGGTCCGACCCGCTGGAGGGCGCTCCCCAGGCCCGGGGGATCGTCATCGAGAAGGTCGGGGTCGAGGCGAAGCAGCCGAACTCGGCCATCCGCAAGTGCATCAAGGTCCAGCTGATCAAGAACGGGCGGCAGGTCACCGCCTTCGCCGTCGGCGACGGCGCTATCAACTTCATCGACGAGCATGACGAGGTCCTCGTGGAAGGCATCGGGGGCCGAATGGGCCGGTCCTACGGCGACATCCCCGGGGTCCGCTACAAGGTGATCCAGGTGAACGGCGTCTCGCTGGACGAGCTCGTTCGCGGGCGCAAGGAGAAGCCGGCCCGATGAGCGGAAACCCTATCGAGCGGCCGCCCGCGGAGGCCGCGGCGGAGGACGAGGGTCCGGTCGTCCAGCGACCCCAACCGCCCCCGCCGCCGCCGTTCTCGATCCCCCCGCTGTTCGGCAAGTACCCGTTCGAGGGCGTCGAGGTCCACGACCCGGGGCTCCTGCCGTACCTGTACCTGCATCCGGTCTACGCGCCCCACACCGAGGGCCGTCTTGCCGGACGACCGTTCCTCAAGAGCCGCATGCATCTGGTGGAGCGGCTGGCCAACCAGCTGATGAAGGGCGGCAAGTTCACCGGCAAGAAGCAGAAGGCGCTGACGACGGTCCGCCGCGCCTTTGACGAGCTGGCGGCGAAGGAAGGGAAGAACCCTCTCCAGATGCTCGTGGACGCCGTCGAGAACGCTGCCCCGCGCGAGGAGGTCACGCGCCTGCAGTTCGGCGGCATCTCCGTGCCCCGGGCGGTCGACGCCTCGCCGGCGCGTCGTCTCAACGTGGCGATCCGTAACCTGGCCCTGGGGGCGATCCAGGCCTCCCACAAGTCCACCAAGCCGATCGAGAGCTGCCTCGCGGACGAGATCCGGCTGGCCGCCAAGGGCGACCTGACGTCATTCGCCGTCGGGCGCAAGGAAGAGGTCGAGCGGGTCGCCCAGTCGGCACGCTAGGGCGGCGGTAGGGAGCGATGACGCACATCCGTAGCGAGCTGGCGAAGGCCATCCCCGAGATGATGCGCCAGGTCGACAAGATCCGCAACATCGGCATCGTCGCCCACATCCACCACGGCAAGACGACGCTCAGCGACAACCTGCTGGCCGCGGCGGGCATGATCTCGGACGAGCTGGCGGGTAAGCAGCTCTACCTCAACTTCGACGAGCAGGAGCAGGCCCGGCTCCTCACCATCAACAACGCGGACGTCACGATCGTCCACGAGTTCGATCAGGAGCAGTACCTGATCAACCTCATCGACACCCCGGGTCACGTCGACTTCGGCGGGGACGTCACGCGCGCCATGCGCGCGGTGGATGGGGCGATCGTCGTCGTGTGCGCGGTCGAAGGGGTGATGGCCCAGACCGAGACCGTGCTGCGCCAGGCGCTCCGCGAGAAGGTCAAACCCGTCCTGTTCATCAACAAGGTCGACCGCGCGATCAAGGAGCTGCAGCTCACCCCGGAGTCGCTGCAGAAGCGGTTCACCTCGATCATCGGAGAGGTCAACGAGCTGATCCGCAAGATGGCCCCGGAGGAGTTCATCGACGAGTGGTCGGTGGACCCGCGCGACGGCTCGGTCGCCTTCGGCTCGGGTTACGAGAACTGGGCGATCAGCGTGCCCTACATGCAGAAGACCGGGGTGAAGTTCCCCGACATCATCGACTACGTCTCCACCGGTCGCTCGAGGGAGATCGCCCAGAAGGCGAAGATCAACGACGTCGTCTTCGACATGGTCGTTCGGCACCTGCCCAGCCCCAAGCACGCGCAGAAGTACCGGATCCCGAACATCTGGAAGGGGGAGATCGGCTCCTCGGTCGGCCAGGCGATGGTCAACACCGACCCCGGCGGCCCGACCTCGTTCATGGTCACGGACATCACGATGGACCCGAGCGCGGGCGAGATCGCGACCGGCCGCGTCTTCTCCGGTCGGCTCCAGAAGGGCATGGAGCTCGCGATCGTCGGCACGAAGCTCAAGAACCGCGTCCAGCACGTCTCGCTGTTCATGGGCCCGGAGCGGCTGATGGTCGAGGACGTCCCGGCCGGGAACATCGCGGCCGTCATCGGGCTCACGGACGCGTTCGCCGGCACGACCACGACCACCGCGCCGGACATGCTCCCGTTCGAGGAGATCCGCCACGTCTCCGAACCGGTCGTCACGGTCGCCATCGAGCCGAAGCGGATGGCCGACCTGCCGAAGCTGATCGAGGTGATGCGGAAGATCGCGAAGGAGGACGCGAGCCTCAAGGTCGAGATCAACCCGGAGACCGGCGAGCACCTGCTCTCCGGTATGGGCGAGCTCCACCTGGAGATCACGCAGTACCGGATCGTCCACGACTACAAGGTCGAGATCGAGGCGTCCAAGCCGATCGTCGTCTACCGCGAGCTGGTCAAGCAGCCGGGCGGCCCGTTCGAGGGGAAGAGCCCGAACAAGCACAACCGGTTCTACTTCGAGGTCGAGCCGCTGCCGACCGCGGTCTCGGACGCGATCAAGGAGGGCGAGATCCCGCAGGGGAAGTCGTTCAAGGATCTGAAGAGCCTCGTCACCAAGCTCGAGACGCTCGGGATCCCGCGGGACGAGGGACGGGGTCTCGTCGCGATCGAGGGGACGAACGTCCTGTTCGACGTGACGAAGGGGATCCAGTACCTCAACGAGACGATGGACCTGATCGTGGACGCGTTCAAGGAGGCGATGAACCGCGGCCCCCTCGCCAACGAGAAGGTCTACGGCCTCAAGGTCCGCCTGGTCGACGCGAAGCTCCACGAGGACTCCATCCACCGCGGCCCGGCCCAGACCATCCCCGCGGCCCGGTCGGGGGTCTACGGTGCGATGTGCCTGGGCGACCGGCTGCTGCTCGAGCCGTTCCAGAAGGTCACGGTGAACGTCCCCCAGGACGTCCTTGCCGGGGCGACCCGGGAGCTGCAGCGGCGCCGGGGCGAGATCCTCGACATGACGAGCGTAGGCGACCTGCAGACGGTGGTCGCGAAGGTCCCGGTCGCGGAGATGTTCGGCTTTGCCTCCGATATCCGCAGCGCGACCGCGGGCAAGGTGCTGTGGGCGACCGAGTCGATGGGCTTCGAGCCGGTGCCGCCCGAGCTGCAGTCCAAGGTCGTCGCCGAGGTCCGCCAGCGGCGGGGGCTCAAGCCCGAGCCCTACGACGCAAGCTACTACGCCGGGTAGTACGCTCCCGTCCCCAAGGCTGGGGCCCTACCTACGTGGCCTGTAGTAGGTTTCGCGGTAGAAGACCTACGTAGGTCGTAGTAGGTCCCGGACGGGGTCGGAACCGAGCTCGTCCGTAGCGTCGCCAATCCGGGGGGAACCTACGGGAGCGCTGTAGGTCCAGGGCCCTCACGCGGGGAGCGGTCCGGCGGCTAGGGGGCAAGGAGGGCGACCGGGCGACGGAGGTCCGAGGGATCCAGCGTGCGTTGCCCCCCCGGTCGAGGTCCCTCCGCGGAGCGAGACCGCAGCGGCCACGCGCCCTCATGGTCGAGCAGCCAGCGCTTCCTCCAGAGGCCGAGCCCGTAGCCCTGCATCGAGCCGTTCTCTCCTACGACCCGGTGGCAGGGGATGACGAGCGGGATCGGGTTGCGGCCCATCGCCCCGCCGACGGCACGGGCCGCCCCGGCGTAGCCGGAGCGTCGGGCAAGCTCCCCGTACGTCACGGTCCTCCCCGCAGGGACCTGGCGCAACGTCTCCCAGACCGTCCGGTCGAACTCCGAGCCGGACTCGGGGGCCACCTCCATGTCCAAAGGAACGTGGCCGTCCCGAAAGTACGCTCGCAGCCGCGCGGGGGGCGTGCCGGCCCGATAGGGGGGTCTGCGTCGGACCGCCCCCCCGGGGATCCCGGTTTGCGGCGTGCCCGGTTCGAGCAGGTCGATGACCCTGACGACCGGGCCATTGTAGGCTACACGGAACAGCCCGATCGGGCTGGCGACGTCCGCGACCTCGACCGGCTCGGCCACCGACGAGGGACGGTCGTGCCCGCTTATCTCGGTTTCAACCCGGTACCGCGCTGTCGAGCCCGGCAGAGGTGATGCGGAAGGCCGCGGCGCCCTCCGGCCGCGCCCGATGCTTCACCAGCACGACGCGGCGCACGGGTCCTTCGGCACGCTCGAATCGCAGGATCGTCTTGGCCGCGTGGTTGAGGAACGAGCCGCCCAGCGGCTCCAGTGCGCCGTCCCGGCTGTTGCGCCAGACCTGGTTGGTGAGAAGGACCGGGACCCCGAGTCCCCGAGAGGTGGCGACCAGGTCGGCCACCTGGACCGCCAGCGCTTCCCGGGCGTCGTCCTCGTCCGGGCTCGACAGCGAAAGGCGATAGAAGTTGGTCGCGGAGTCGAGGACGAGGAGCCCCACGTCCCGGTGCCCGCCCCGCGCCAGGGCGCAGGCTGTGCGGACCGCCCGCCCCTGTGCCTCGAGGTCCTTCGGGGCCGAGAGGAGGAGGTGGCCGAGGATCCGATCGAGGTCAGCGCCCCCGACGGCCCGTAGCCGTTCGAGGCTGACGCCCTCGGTGTCGACGTAGAAGACCCAGCGCCCGGCTCGCGCAACGCGCGCGGCGAGGTCGAGGCAGAACAGGGTCTTCCCGCTCCCCCCCTCCCCGTAGAGCTCGGTGACGGCGTCGCTCTCGAGCCCGCCTCCGAGGAGCCGGTCGATCGAGGCGATCCCTGTCGCGAGGCGGTCGCCGGTCATCGACGGGGCGAGCGGCTCCGCTCCTTTACCCATGCCGCTCCGGGACGCTAGCGGATCGGGTAGGCCCGGTTCAGTTCGGGCAGGACGACCCTCGCACCGGGCCCGCGGAACGCCTCCGGGTGCTCCGTGTGGATGGGATAGACGTGGGCCGCGCCCACGTCCCGCACGATCGCCCGGAGCTCGCCGTCCGAGGCGTGGCCGCTCGCGTGCATCTGGTGGAACCGCAGGCCGAAGTGGTCGAGCCAGTTGTGCATCACCCGGTCGTCGACGTCGTCCTCGCTGAACGGCTCGCTCATCGAGTGGACGAACGGGCTCTCCTTCGGGGGCCGGAGGTCGATCATCTCGGCGAAGTGCGCGAGGTCGAGCGCGAGCAAGTAGCGACGTCCGTCACTCCGGACCTGGGAGGCCGGGACCGCTCCCTCGAGGAACGGCTCCTCCCAGCGGAAGACCCGGCGCTTCTTGCGGGCGTAGACGGCGACGCCCGGGTCCCTGCCGGGGACCGGGACCTCCCCTGCCGGGAAGTGCGGGGCGACCGACTGGAGCAGGTAGGCCGTCCGCGGAGAGACCAGCAGCGACCGGCCGGCTTGGACCGCCGCGGCGTACAGCGTCCGGAGCCGGTCGACGTCGCGCGGGTAGGTGCACGCGAGCGCGACCGAGCCACAGCCGTCGAGCACCTGGTCGACCCCCGTCCGGACCCCCTCCTCGGTGAAGTTCTTGCGTCGGTCCGGCCCTGCGCGGGTCCCCTCGATGAGGAGCATCCGGGGCTCCTCGGCCCTGGCCGCGGCGAGGAAGGCGTGGGTGTCCGAGGCCCGGGGACCGTGCTGGCGGAAGTCTCCGGTATAGACGATCGTGCCCGCGGACGTGCGGATGAGGAAGCCGTAGGCGAACGGGACCGAGTGGTCGACCGGGAACGGCACGACCTCCAGGCGACCGATCTTCACGGAGGCCCGGTCCTCGAAGACCCGCCAGTCGTGCTCGCCGTACTTCATTGCGGGGCTCGAGCTCTGGATCGCGTCCAGCAGGGTGCGGGTGCCGCGGCCGACATAGACCGGGACCTCCGGGTCGACCAGCCCGAGGTGGCCGGCGTGGTCCATGTGAGCGTGGCTGACGAACAACCCCTGGATCTCGGGCGGCTTCCAGGGGAGGTCAGCGTCCTGCAGGGCCTCCCGGGAGTAGAGCCCCTCGACCCGCGGCAGGAGGTCGAACTCGAGCAGGTCCTCGACGGGGCTGGACGATCTTGGCTGGAGGAAGTCGATGTAGTAGTCCTCCCGGCGAGGGGAGAACGACGGCCCGAAGTCGAAGAGGATACGGTCGGGACCATCCTCGACGAGGATCTTGTTCCCGCCGATCTCCCGGACCCCTCCCAGGAAGGTGACGGTGGGTCCGGCCACGCCGCGGAAGGGAGCCTCGGCCCTTGTGCCTTTCCCCGGCGGGGCGGGTGGTCCAGGGGCCTGACCGGACCGCCTCCAGCGTGCAGCTTAACAACCCCCTTGCGGCGTCGTGCTCCTGATGCCGGCGGTGGAGGACGCGAGCCGGGCCCTGGACGAGCCGCCGATCCCCGGGCTGGAGCAGGGAGGAGTCGCCGGCTGGCTCAGCCGGCTCTTCACGTGGGACGAGGACACCGTGACCCGGGACCGGGCCCTCGCGCTGTTCGGCGGCCTGCTGGTGGCCGAGGGGCTCTTCTTCCGGTTCGAGACGGAGGGTGGCGTGGCGTTCTTCGCCGTCGCCGGCCTATTCTTCGTCGTCGCGATGCTGGTCGCTTCCGCGCTCGCGTCCGAGTACGGGTGGGCGCTGCTCGGCGGGGCGGCGGTCGCCCTGGGCGTCGGGCTCTCCTCCTACCACGACGCTCGGTACCCGGTCTGGCCCCCCGGGAGGTTCACGGACGTCGTCGTACCCGCCAACGCCCCCGGAGCGATCGAGATCGGTCTGATCGCGGGGGGCGCCGTCGTCCTCGCCCTTGGACTGGTCGGCGCGTGGGAGATCGCCAGCATCCTAGGGCCGAGCTAGGCCGGGACCCTCCCCGGACGCGGCCCCGGGGTGACCGGTGGGGACAGCCTAGGTCCGGACGAAGTGGGGTACCTCGGAGGGCAGCTCGAAGGTGACCTCGACCAGCCCAGCGGCCTTCCCGTGTCGGCGCCAGTGGGCCTGGTAGATCATCTTCCGGACACCGTTCCTTTCGATCGTGTAGATGTTGGGCCGGCCCGAGGCCCATACCTTGCGGAGCTTCTCTTGGGCCTCTGGCGGGTGGCAGTCGAGAAGGTTGCGCCCGATCAGGGCCTTCCCGCCATCCTTCGCGTTGACCTCCGCTGCCCGCGCGTTCAGATAGAGCACCCGGAACTCGGCGTCGCAGACCGTCACCGCGCACGGAAGCTCTTCCAGCCAGCCTAGGGACTCGCCGTCGCCCATCGTCCACCGCCGCCAGGGGTGTGTCGCTGCGAGCTAAGGAGGGTTTCGCCGCCGGGGCGGGCGGATGGACCCGCTCGCTCAGGCCGCCCGGGACGGTCGGGGGTAGTGGACCCGCGGCCCGTCCAGATACTCCAGCACCTTCGGTTCCCCCACCTCGCGGCCGAGGTCGAACGCGAGCTGCAGCGTGGCCAGCGCCTCCGCGTCCGTGGGAGGGGGAATGACGGCGGTGCTCACCTCGACCGGATCGGCATGGCGATCCAGGCAGACGAGGTGGGCCTCGAAGCCCGGGAACGCCAGCTGGAACAGTCGGATCTGCAGGGCGACGTCCGGGGGAGGCGGGACCGCCCGGAAGCTCTTCATCTCGAAGAACCGGTGCCGCCCGTCCCAGAAGTCGGGTTGGGCGTAGACCCCCACTTCGTCCCCGACCAGGAACATCCGGGTCCTCGGCCGGGCGAGCCCGGCGATCTCGCTGCGCCGGTAGGCCCGGAGGACGTCCTGGACCTTGCGGAGGGTGGCCTCCCGCTCCGCGGGGTCGATGGCGACCGCGCCCTCCGCCAGCGCCTCGTCCAGGATCGACCCGGCGACCTGTGCCATCGCGGTCTGGGTCGGGTGCCGTCCCAGGCGCAGCTGATGGCCGCACTCCGAGAGCGCTCCATCGATCGCCTTGCCGACCGCCATCGCGACCGCGTCGCGCTCCTGCGGAGGGGGGCGCGGGTAGGTCCGCCGTACGATCTCGTAGGCAGGCAGAGCACGGATGGTGGTCATCGGCCCGCCGGTTCGGTACCTGGAGGCCGGCCGGCCTCAAGACCCGGCGCTAGGACGACATGGCGCGGCAGGAGGGCCCCGACGAGCCGGGCGGGGCTAGGCGTCGGCGCTGCCCCGGAACCCTCAGCGGGGGCGGCGTCGACGGGGCCGGTCGTCCTCCCCGTCCTCATCTTCCTGTGGTCGAGACCGCCGTCGGAAGGGCGGGCCGCCCTGACGGAACCTGGGCGGGCGGTCACCCTCGGCCTGCCGGGGCCATCGCCCCGGCCGACGGTTCGAGGGACCGAAGCGACCCGGGGGCCCGCGCCGCCCCCCACCGCCGCCGTCCCTCCCGCCATACGCCGGGCGTGGCGGGAGGGTGAAACGATTGCCGCACGAGTTGCATTCGCCGGTGACGTTGCCCTCGGCGTCCGTCGAGAACCTCAATGGGCCACCGCACTCCCGGCAGGGCCGCCCCCTCGGCTCCCCGAACCTGGGCCGTTCCGGCCGTCCCGCGCCGCGTCGGCGGAACCCGCCCTCGGCCTCGGCCGCGGGCCCCGCCGCGAGCACGTAGGTCTGCAGGGTGTCACAGCTCGCACAGTGGGCCTCGAGGCTCGTCTCGGAAGCGGACCGGATCTCGAGCGGCTCGCCGCAGCTCGAGCAGGGGGGTCCGGCCGACGGTCGGGTCCCCGAGCCATCCGCACGACCCGCAGGCGCGATCCCACCCGAGGCCTCCGGCGAGCCCGCGCTGTCCCCGGGCAGGGGATCCTGGACGATCGTGAAGGTGGTGCCGCAGCTGGCGCAGGTCCCGCTAAGCACTCGCGCGGCATGCGCCTCAAGTCCGGAAGGGGCCCCACAGCCGGGGCAGAGGTCCGCCATTTCTCACCTGCCTTCGGTCTGGCGTCGTGGGCTCTTTAAGTGGTCCCCGCGAGACCCACGTCCGGCCAGGCGGGCCGAGGGGGCAACGGCCCACCTCTAATGCCGCGGCACGGTTCGCCCGGGCAGATGACGGCCGGGGGCCCAGGCACGTGGAGAACGCCCGGCGAACCCGGGCCGGGCATGTCCGGCGGGGAATGAGCGCGGGCCTCCCTCGTCTGGTCGTCTTCGCCGGCCTGCCCGGTGTCGGGAAGTCGGCGCTATCTCGGGAGGTCGCCCGGGCCCTGGGGGCCTGCTGGCTGCGGGTCGACACGATCGAGGCGTCCCTGCTCGCCGCGGGGCTGCCCCGTTCCTTCGAGACCGGCCTCGCGGCCTACGTTGCCGCATCCGACCTGGCGGCGGACCGCCTCGCGCTGGGCGGGGACGTCGTCGTCGACGCCGTGAACGGCGTGGAGGAGGCGCGGCGCATGTGGCGGGAGCTCGCCGCACGCGCCCCGGCCGCCCTCAGGTTCGTGGAGGTGAGCTGCTCGGACCCGGCCGAGCATCGTCGCCGGGTCGAGTCCAGGGGCCGGCCGACGCCCCCGCTGCCCGCTCCGACCTGGCCGGAGGTCGTGGCCCGGGAGTACCAGCCGTGGTCGGAGCCGCGGCTCAGGGTCGACGGCATCCGCCCGGTCACGGAGAACGTCGCGCGGATCCTGCGGGAGCTTAGCGCCTAGCGCGCCTTGAGCGTCTTCTTGACGTTCGGGTGCTCCTTCGTGAAGATCTTGCCGCCGCAGTTGTCGCAGCGGACCCCGAACAGGTTCGCGTCCGAGGGAAGGGCCTCCCCGCACCGGATGCAGCGGAACATGGTGGTAGGCTCCGAGCCGGACCCGGGGGCTTAACCCTTGCCCGCCGCCTTCGCGGCGGCCTCGGTCCGGGTGATGGACGGCGGGGCGCTGAACGCGTAGGCGTTCGAGGCGAAGCGGGTCCCGCACCGGCGGCACTCGAAGATGCCGCTCGCGACGCG
>Ga0187772_10001950_pt1 | contig 10065 bp, 9 predicted proteins | sample 0116_SJ02_MP15_2_FD_133137 | JGI IMG/M metagenome (GOLD analysis project Ga0187772, IMG submission 133137) | Tropical peat soil microbial communities from peatlands in Department of Meta, Colombia - 0116_SJ02_MP15_20_MG | ecosystem: Environmental > Terrestrial > Soil > Wetlands > Peat | place... | reverse complement strand
GAATTTCATATGGGGACTTACGCCTCCTGAGTCAGGATCACCGAAGTGGTGCGGGCGGCGCATAATTTAGCACAGTCGAGCGCGATGACAAACGAGATCGCGGCGCGCCAACCGGGACTCGCAAAGAACAAGAAAATCTGTAAGATTGGTTGCACATGAAACACATCAGCATTTTGGGTTCAACGGGATCGATCGGGCGGCAATGCCTGGACGTTGTCGATTCGCTGCCCGGGAGTTTCGAAGTGGTGGCGATCGCGGCGGGATCGAATGTGAAGCTGGCTGCCGAGCAGGCGGCGCGCTATCGGCCGAAGATCGTTTCGGTGGCCACGGAGAAAGGCGCGGCCGAGTTGTGCGCGACGTTGAAATTGAGGCGCGAAGGCAAGGACCGTTCTGCGAAAGGGGAGCCGCTGCCGGAGATTTTGTTTGGCGCCGAGGGAATCGAGCGGGTGGCGACGCACGCGGCAGCCGATACCGTGCTTTCGGCGGCGGTTGGGGTGGTGGGATTGCCCGCGACATTCCGAGCGATCGAGTGCGGAAAAAACATCGCGCTCGCGAACAAGGAAGTCCTCGTCGCGGCGGGCGAGGTCGTGATGGCGGCAGTCGAGCGGCGCGGCGTATCGCTGCTGCCGGTCGACAGCGAGCACAACGCGATTCATCAATGCCTCCGCGCAGGTGTGCCGAATGAGGTGAAGCAGTTGGTTCTCACCGCCTCAGGCGGGCCGTTCCGCAAGACGCCGCTTTCGCGGCTGGCGAAAGTGACTCCAAAGCAGGCGCTGGCACATCCGAACTGGAAGATGGGCCAGAGGATAACCATTGATTCCGCGACGCTCATGAACAAAGGCTTCGAAGTGATCGAGGCGCGATGGCTCTTCGGCATGAACCTGGACAAGATTCATGTGGTGATCCATCCGCAATCCACCGTTCATTCGATGGTCGAATACGTCGATGGCTCGATCCTGGCGCAGTTGGGGCCGACGGACATGCGGATGCCGATTCAATACGCGCTCACGTATCCGGACCGAATTGCGTCCAATCATTGCGCGCTCGATTGGGTGTCCCTGCGGCGGCTCGATTTCGAGGAGGTGCCGGCGCGGAAGTTCCGATGCTTCGAGCTGGCCAAGGAAGCGCTGCGACAGGGAGGGCCGCTGCCTTGTGCTTTGAATGCTGCGGACGAAGTGGCGGTGGCTGCGTTCCTGGAGCGAAAGCTGCCTTTCTTGGGTATTCCAGCCGTGATCGAGCGAGTACTTGAGCAGATGCCGCGGGCGGCGCTGCGCAGTATCGACGACGTGCTGGCGGCGGATGCAGAGGCGAGAAGGCTGGCGGCGCTAGAAGTGAAGGCCAAGACGCGTCGGAATTGAGCAGGGAATCTTGAGGTGCACGCTCCAAGTCCCGTGCGGCAGGAGCCGACCGCCCGGACGCTTCGATCCCAGTCGCGACGCGATCGATGATGTTTTATGATCGGCGACGCGCGGGAGAGCGCGTATTTTTCTGCGCGTAACTTTTCTGCGATAATGGATTTGAAACCATGACTGATAACCTTCGAATTGTTCTCGCCGGCGGTGTTGTTCTCGGCGTACTCGTTCTCCTTCACGAGCTGGGCCACTTTATCGCGGCGAAAATGTGTGGTGTGCGGGTGGACGTGTTTTCGATCGGCTTCGGACCGCGTCTCTGGGGCGTGAAGCGCGGCGATACCGACTACCGGATCAGCGCGCTACCGCTGGGCGGCTACGTCCGCATGGCGGGCGACAATCCCGTCGAAGAGCGCACGGGAGCAGCGTACGAGTTTCTATCGAGGCCTCGCTGGCAGCGCTGCATTATTGCCGTGGCCGGACCAGCGATGAACATCCTCCTCACGTTTGCGATTTTCTGGGGGATTTATTGGTTCATGGGCATGCCGATGGATGCCTACTTGAACGGCGCAGCCGACGTGGCCGCGATTCCGCAGAGCACGTCCTCCGCTCCTGCGAGTGTGCTGCCGGGCGACAGAATTCTTGCGATCAACGGCGTCAATACGCCCACGTGGGATCGAGTGTATTCGGAGATCGACAAAGCCAAGCCCGGCGACTCCGTATCAATCAAAGTGTTGCGCGCCGGCGCGACGCAGACGCTGACGGCGAAACTTCCCGACCATCCAAGCTCCACCGATTCAATCGTCGGCTATCCCGGCATGCCTGCAGTTACGGATGAAATCGCCATTGGTTTCCCGGCTGAGCGGGCGGGCATGCGGCCCGACGACACGATCGTCGCAATCAACGGGCATCCGGTCGCGAGCTGGATGCAGCTTCTCGACCAGGTGCGCAACTCGGACGGACGCACGATCCAGTTCGTGGTGCGGCGCAACGGCGTCGACATTCCGATGGACATCACGCCGGTCCACATGATGGACCCGAGCGGCGAGATGGCCTGGCAGGTCGGGATCACGGAGAAGAGCCGGGAGGTGTACCAGCGCCAGGGATTCGCGCAATCAATTGAGGATGCGGGCGCGGCGACGCTTTCGGGCGCGAAGCAGATTGGGCAGGTTCTGGGCGGGCTGTTCAATGGGAAGGTATCGGTGCGCGATCTGCAGACTGTCGTCGGGATTGCTCGCGCGGCCGGACGGGCTGCGAAGCGCGGGCCGATGAGGCTGCTGGAACTCACTGCGGTGTTGAGCCTGAATCTTGGCTTGCTGAATCTTTTGCCGATTCCGATTCTCGACGGCGGGCATGTGCTCATGCTCGCGATCGAAGGAACACTTCGCCGCGATTTGAGCGTAGCGTTCAAGGAGCGCTTCGTTCAGGTGGGGCTCGTGTTCCTGCTGTGTTTCTTTGCCTTCGTGATGTACAACGACATCCTCAGGGTGATCCAGGCCCGCTAGCAACCCCTCCGGCAGACGAATATTGGCGTTCTGGTATAATGCCCGTGTATGTCCGCCACTCCTGCACACCGAGTTTCGACCGGCGAACGAATCAACGACCAAGAGCCGGCCGGTCACCTACAGCGTGAACTGAGGGCGCGCCGGATTCGCCTGACGCGCCAGCGCCGCGTCGTGGTTCAGGTGATCGAATCTGCACCGCGTCACCTCGACGCGAACGAAATCCTGGAACTTTCGCGGCAGATCGACTCGGATATAACGCAGGTTACCGTTTATCGCACGTTGGAGCTGCTGAAGCGCCATGGGTTGATCGACGAACTCGATTTGTTGCACCTGCGCGGACATCGCCATTTCTACGAGAGCCACGGCCCGCGCGATCACATCCACGTCGCCTGCGTGAACTGCGGCAAGGTGCGCGAAGTCGAAAGCCCGCTGTACGAGGAACTCAAGCAGCAGATTTCACGCGATTGCGGGATCGAGATCACCGTTGCGCGCACCGAAATCGGCGGCCTTTGCGAGGCGTGCCGCGCGAAAGTGCGAGGGTGAGCGCCGTATCTCCCTGAAGTGAATCTTGCTAGCTGTAGACCTTCCGGCGATTCCGCTCGACTACGCGATTGTTTTTGACCTTGAGGCGCGGAAGTACTCCTTCGCGTGGTCGATGTCGCGGAGCACTTGATCGCGCAGCTCGGTGGGGCTAGAGAATTTGCGCTCGTCACGCAGACGAGCCCAGAATCGGACCTCCAGATTGCCGCTCGTGAGCGTGTCGTTGAAATCGAGGAGATGCGATTCAATCGTCGTGCGCGAGCCGTCGAAAGTGGGGCGCACGCCAACATTGGTGGCAGCTCGATAGACATTCCCTCCGATCACCGCTTCGGTGGCATAGACACCGTTCTTGGGCAATAACTCCTGTTCGGTCGCAAGATTCAGCGTCGGCACTACGAGTTTGCTTCCCTGGCCTGTGCCCGTTTGAATTTTTCCTGCGAGAGCGAAGGGCCGGCCCAACATACGCCTGGCATCGTCAACTTTGCCGTCACGCAGCGCTCCTCGAATCGCGCTGCTGGAGACAACGACGCCGTCCGCGGTGACCGGCGGGACGATTTCGACTTCAAATCCCAAGCGGCGACCCAGATCGGCAAGCATCTGCGCGTCTCCGGCTTGCTTGTGACCGAAGCGGAAATTTCCGCCAATCAGCACAGCTTTCGCACGCATCGCATCGACCAGGAACCGCTGGACAAAGTCTTCAGGAGTGAGCTTCGCCAGCTCCGCATCGAATCGAGCCACAAACGCTGCATAGATTCCAATCGAGTCGATTGCGGCGAGCCTCTGATCGAGCATCTCGATCAGTGCGGGGGCGGCCTCGGGGCGAAGGACACGCGCGGGATGGGGATAAAACGTGAGCACGGCGCTGGTCAGGTTCGCCGCGCGGGCGCGTTCCAGCACGTTGCGAAGAATCTTCTGGTGGCCGAGATGCACGCCGTCGAAGTTTCCAATGGTCACCGCTGCGCTGTTCCGGTTCTCACCGAAGCGCGCGACCCACTCCCCGGCTGAATGCACGATTGCAATCGCCATCAGAGGGCCACCTCGAATGCGAGGCCATCGTAGGCGAGACGGACATTAGCAGGCAGCTTGGCGTTGGTCTGCGCGTGGCCGAGGTCGTGGCAGATGTGCGTGAACCACGCGCGCTTGGGCTTGAGCTCTTCGACCAGCGCGAGCGATTGCTCGACGTTGGAATGCGTTGGATGCGGGACGTAGCGGAGCGCGTCGAGGACGAAATCATCGAGGCCTCGCAGGAGCGCCTTTGAGCTTTCCGGAACACTGCTGAAGTCGGTCAAGTACGCGGCGCGGCCGAGACGAAATCCGAGGACAGGCTGGGCCCCATGCATCGCCGGTATTGGCGTGATTTTCATGCCAAACAGTTCAAACGGTCCGTCGATTTCGTGCAGCTCGATCAGCGGCAGCGTGCTGCCCGGCTGCCCCTCCTCGAAAATGTAGGAGAATTGGCGCCGCAGGATCGCGAGCGTGTCGCTGGCGCCATAGATCGGCACGACAGATTTTTGCTTGAGGTTATAGGGCCGGATGTCGTCGAGGCCCATCACATGGTCAGCGTGACCGTGAGTATATAGAACGGCGTCGAGGCGATCGAGACGCGCTCGCATCGCCTGGAAACGGAAATCCGGCGTCGTATCAATGACGACGTTATGCCCGCCATAGGAGAGCAAAACGGACGGACGAGTGCGCTGGTCGTGTGGGTCCGTCGATTCGCAGACCGCGCAGTGGCACCCCAGAGTGGGAACTCCCATCGATGTGCCGGAGCCGAGGACCGTTAGTTGAAGGGAAGGCATGAGTCGGGGAGCCAGTACTGCGCGATTCACGAACTGAAGTGAGATCCCTCGGTCGCGTTGCTCCCTCGGGATGACGATCCTGGTCGGATCGTCATTTTTTTTGCGCCGCCTTTTTCGCCATAGCGTCGGCGGCGGCTCTCGACACTTCCATGTACGTCAGCTTGAGACTGCCGAGCACTTCGACGAGCAAGTCGTCGTCGGCCTTCGCGAGGTTGCCGCGGGTCTTCTCACGAAGCTCGTCGAGCATGTCGATCATGTCACGAGCGCCTTCGAGATCAAGGAAGGCCTGGCCGGTCCGCGGGTCCGCCATGCCCCCCATCATCGCCGCGGCGTTGCGAGTGAGAAAATCTACGAGCATTTGGAAATTCCGCGAGGGCGCGATCGATTCTTCCGATGGTTCAGGAATCGGTGACTTTTCAGCCGCTGGTGTGCTCGCAGAGGGCTTCTCGGGGGGCCGACCCTTCGTTTGCGCGGACGGCTGAGCTTTTCGGGCAGACTCTTCTTCGCGCCTCTCCTGCTCGATAGCATCCTTTCGGAGCTCGCCCTCTTCGGTGAAAAGCCGCCGGTCGACTACCTTGAAGCCTTCGTCATGTCTGGGATCGGCCACGCTGCGTATCCTTGTCTTTCAGATGGCCGCGCAAGCGGCCGGCTGGAATTCACACTTCAGTGCTGACGCAAAAGTTTAGCATCCGCGCCGATTCGCGACAAGGCGAGGGGCCGTCCGAGGCGTCGCGCGTCAAATTATTTTTTCTTGCGCGGTGCCTGGCAGACGAAATTGGCGGCGTCCTTCGGATCGCCCGTTCCCTCGTAGTGGGCGACTTGCGGATATGGGCACAAGGGATGGGTCATGGCGATGCCTTTTGCTGGATTTCCGTCGACAAATCCTGCTGCGATGATTTTATCCGGCGCTACGCCCTGCTCGACCCACCGGTCGAGCGCCAGCACGACGTCGTGATCCGGATCAGCTTGTGCGGAGAGGCCGTTGCCGAAGAATGTCGCGCCCGGACCGCCCGCGCAGTGTGACATCGAAGGCACCATGAACAAGCGGTAGAAGGTGTCCGTTTTGCCCATCGCCTTCTGCACATTGTCAAAGTAATCGACGCTGCCCTGCGGCGGAATCGCGGCGTCGCCCCAGCCGTGATATTGGATGAGCTTTCCTCCGCGAGCCTTAAATGCCTTCAGGTTCGGGTCGTCTGAATTCAAAATCGCACCGAACTTGTCGTCCGTCAGCTTCACGTCGCTATCGAAATTGAGCGTGTGCAGGTCCCATTTCGGATTTTCGAACACGAAAGCGGCGAAAAAGAAACTCCCAAACAGCTTCGCGATCCCGAGTTGGGGCGCGCTCTGCCCCGTGATCCAGACTGGCCAGTTTGCCGGGACAGCCTCGACACCCGGCGAAAGTCCCGGCTCGATGATCTTTCCCGTGCGAGGATTCCTCACGCCGCCGTAGATTTTCCTCGCTGCTTCCACTTGTGGAGCAGTCAAGCAGTCCGAGGCATCGTCGCCCTTACACTGAACCGTGGCGGGATCAAAGTGGCAGATTTGAGGATTCTCGATCAAGCCGTCTCTCACGCCGTCCAGCGTGTCGCAAGCAGCGATGGCTGCGTTTTGCAAAACCGGGAGCTTTTTCGGCGGGATGTAGCTCTCAGGAGTTTCGAGCAGAGCGCGCGCTTCCCAAACTCCCATGAACTGAAGGTGGTTCCAGTGAATCGCTGGCGCACCCGCGACGATCCCGTGAAAATCGTCAGGATAACGTTGCGCCTCGGTCATCCCTTCGCGGCCGCCTTCCGAGCAGCCGACGAAATAAGAGCGAGCGGCGTCCTTGCCGTAGAACGCGTGCAGAATTGCCTTCGCCTGAACCGACGTTTCGTGGACTGCGCGATAGCCGAAGTCGACCACTTTCTCTGGATGGCCGATCGCCCAAGACTGATCGGGGCCGTTGGTGTGTCCGTCATCGGTGGCAGCCGTCGCATAGCCGCGCAGGAGAGGCTCGGCCATTCCAGAAAGCGGGATCGTCCCCGCGAAGCCTCCGTTGCCCACCTGTTCGAATTTGCCATTCCATCCGGAAAGCGGCAGCCAGACTTCGAATCGAATTTCGGAGTCGCTGGTCGGTTTCGCGGTTCCGGCCACGCGGCAAAAGGCGGGTAGGTCCCTGGCCGGCGCCGGCTGACCCGGCGCTGCCGGCGGTTTGTAGCCGCCCGCAGCGACTGAGGTCGCTGAAGTGATCGTCGCGTTCGTCAATTTGAGACTAGCGAGGCTTTCGCACGCCGCCTGCGCGTGCGTGACAGCAGGGAAGAGAATGGTGGCGACCAAAATCGCGAAACACGATACCACCACAGCGCGACGAATCACGGATTCCTCCTGTTCAAACGATTCCACGAGCCGCGAAAATCCCCCCGCAGCGCGCCGAGTATGAACCGAGGCGCGGACGAACGTCAACCGCTCGGAGAACGTGGTACCGGCGCGGAAGCGGGGCAGTCTTCGCTTGTGAGGGCGCGGTGGTCACTGTAAATTGGCGTGTTGTTTCGGAGCGGAGCAATTGGCTCAGCGAAATAAGAAGTCCACGAAGAAAAGCAAATCTGCCCGCGCGCAAACACAAAGGCCGCGGATTACTGTCACGGCGCGCGACCGGGCTGCTGGCGAGTGGTTCGCGAAATTGGTGGCGTTGCAGGAACGGCTGCGAGGGCCGAATGGGTGCCCGTGGGACCGCGAGCAGACGCACGAATCGCTGCGCAAGTACTTGGTCGAAGAAGCGTACGAAGTGCTCGATGCGATGGAGTCGGGCGATGCGGAGAAGTTTGCATCTGAGCTTGGCGATCTGCTGCTGCAAGTGATTTTCCACTCCATTTTGGCGGAGGAGACGCAGCGATTCACGATTTCGGACGTGATTGAATCGGTCTACACGAAGATGATTCGCCGGCATCCGCACGTGTTCGGCGAGGTGGCGGCAGAGACGTCTGCGGCGGTGCTGAAGAATTGGGAGGAGATCAAGAAGCAGGAGCGCGCCCACGAGGGCGCGGAAGAGTCGGTTCTTGCCACGATTCCGCGATCTCTGCCGGCGGTGCTTGAGGCGTATCAGCTTACGCGGAAGGCATCGCACGTGGGTTTCGACTGGGAGAGCTTTTCGGGCGTTCTCGACAAGTTGGATGAGGAAAAGCGAGAGCTGGCTTCATTGCTGCCGGAAGAACTGGCCGCAAGGGGAGCGTCGCCTGCTCCGGCGAACTCCGAGACGGCGGTTCGGATCGAAGAGGAGATTGGCGACCTGCTGTTTGTGTGCGTGAATATCGCCCGATTCCTTGGCGTGGACCCTGAAGTCTCGCTCAAGAAAGCGAATGCGAAGTTCAAGACGCGATTTCAGTGGATGGAGGCGGCTGCCGCTCGCAAGGGCGAGACCTTTGCGGATTTGGCACGCGAGCACAAAGAGGAACTCTGGGAACAGTCGAAGGTTCAGAAATTGCTATCGCGGGAGCCGGATTTCACAAGAAAACGACGCCATAAGACTCAGTTATATTTTTCACAAGAAGTCTAAATTGGACTTATGCGCTTCGCCTGGGCCTAATTGTGCCGGGGTGCAGCGATGGCAGAAGCGCCGGACGTCAATCTGTGGTCGACCGAGGCACATGCGCTCGACTACCTGTGTCGCGCCGACACGATCCCGCACCGCGTCGAGGGCGAAGCTGCGCTGCTGGAGCTGCTGCCAGTTGGCGCGCCGCGGATCCTGGACCTGGGGACCGGCGCGGGCCGTCTGGTCGCGCTGGTGAAGCGAGTGCGCCCGGCTGCGCAGTTTGTGGCGCTCGACTTCTCGGCAACGATGCTGGAGGCCGCGCGCGCGGCGTTCGCCGGGGATGGGAATGTGTCGATCGTCCGGCACGATTTCGATGAAAGGCTGTCGCCGATGGGAACGTTCGACGCAGTGATTTCGAGTTTCGCGATTCATCATCTGGTTCACGAGCGGAAGCGGACACTCTACGCGGAGATTTTCGAAATCATCAAACCGGGCGGAGTTTTCTGCAATCTCGAGCATGTTGCGTCGCCGACGGCGCGCGTTCACGAAACATTTCTCGAAGCGATCGGCTGGCCGGATGAAGACCCGTCGAACAAGCTGCTCGACCTGGAAACCCAGTTGCGCTGGCTGCGCGAAATCGGCTTTGTGGACGTGGACTGCTACTGGAAGTGGCGCGAACTGGCGCTATTCGCCGGAACGAAGCCCGTTTAACCCAGGTCGGGTGCGTGAGGCGATCGAATTTCTCTTCTTTCGTTTCGAGTAAGTCCCGCCGCGAGTTTCCCGTATACTTTTGTCGCGAGAACAAGGCCTTAGCCTCTGATGGACCAAGTCGAAATCCGCCACTGTGCGACAATCCCCGAGTACGAGGAATGTGTCCGCGTCGAACATGCGACATGGGGAGAAGAAATCGCGGTTCCGTCGGCGATTTTCGTGGTGGCGCACCACACCGCCGGGCAGGTGATCGGAGCATTCGATCAGGGGACGATGATCGGATTCACGTTGGCGGTCGCGGGCGTGAGAGGCGGAAAACCGTTCTTGCACTCGCATATGACCGCCGTGGTTCCCGAGTTTCGCGATCGCGGCGTCGGCCGGAGGCTGAAGCTATTTCAGCGCCAAGATGCGCTCCGACGGGGCATTGATCTGATTGAGTGGACGTTCGATCCGCTCGAGTTCCGCAACGCGCACTTCAACTTTGTGAGGCTCGGCACGATCGCGAGGCGATACATTCCCAACTGTTATGGCATCACGGCCAGCCCGCTTCACGCCGGCTTGCCGACCGACCGATTGGTCGCAGAGTGGTGGATCGATTCGGCACGCGTGAAGTCGATTCTCGCGGATGACCTGAAGGCGTCGGCGGCATCTGCGGT
>Ga0187772_10001947_pt1 | contig 10073 bp, 9 predicted proteins | sample 0116_SJ02_MP15_2_FD_133137 | JGI IMG/M metagenome (GOLD analysis project Ga0187772, IMG submission 133137) | Tropical peat soil microbial communities from peatlands in Department of Meta, Colombia - 0116_SJ02_MP15_20_MG | ecosystem: Environmental > Terrestrial > Soil > Wetlands > Peat | place... | reverse complement strand
TTATCGTGGTTTTGGTGGTTGCTGTCATAGCAGTAGCAGCCGTAGCAATCCTGTACCTCCAGAGCCGTCAGCCACCCTCGGCTGTCACTCTCTCGCTGGAAAACGTACCGAATGCTTACGATGCACCAATTTACTACGGACTCCAGCAAGGATACTTCAGCGCACAGGGTCTTGACTTGGCGGTCCAGGCCGGATCCGGGACTTCGGCAACCATCGCCAAGGTGGCATCGGGAGGAGTGGAATTCGGCCTCGCAGACACCCCCGGAATGATATTCGCCCTCGCAAACTCGAACATAACCAATGTGCGAGTCGTGGCAATCCTCTACCAAGAGAATTTCTATGCGGTCTTCTACAACAAGGCGAACATCTCCACCATACAGGACCTGAACGGAGCGTCAGGGGCCCTAGCCGCTCCAGGCACGAGCACGCTAACCCCACTCTTCGATCTTTTCGCGACCCAGAACGGCCTCAACCTGACATCGATGCATCTTCAGTACTCGACGTCATCACTCTTCACATACCTGGTGGCGCAGGGAAAGGTCGAGTTCACCACGAACAAGATACATAATCTGCCGGCCGTCCAAGCCGTGGCCTCGCAGAACGGAATCCAGCTAGGCGCTTTTCTACTAGCCGACTATGGCCTGAAAACCTACGGGGAGGCCCTCCTTACCACGACCCAGATGATTCAGGATCATCCAGGGACAGTTCAGAAGATGGTCAGGGCCACGATGGAGAGCGTGATAATGTCGAGGCTGAACCCTGAGGCCGCGGTCACCGCCCTCTCTGCCGCTCAGCCGCAGCTCAACTCCACCCTCCTCCTCGCTGGGTTCAAGCTCGACCTGTCATGCTGCACCGGCAACGCGACATCGTCGACCAACCCCCTTGTGTTTGGTTGGGTCAACCCTCAGATGATGCAACAGACAGTCAACATGGTCGTCGAGGGGCTCAGCCTAAAGGGAATCAACGCGACTAGCCTCTACGACGACTCTTTCACGACCCAGGGATAGCCTCTTAGCTCGATACTCTTTTATCAACAGGACCTCCCGAGCGTTCGATTGAAGCCAGCGGACCTCCGTCCCTTGGTCTCCCTGATTCCGTCCATTGCGACCGTGCTCGGTTTCATCATCGCGCTCCAGCTGCTCCTGCCAGTGTTTCACGTGCCGTCCTACATCGTGCCCCTCCCTAGCTCCGTCCTGTCTCTCCTGCTTTCATCTCGAATCCCGTGGGAGACCCATGCGCTCGTAACTCTCTCCGAGGTCCTCTTTGGGTTCGGCCTCGCCGTTGTCTTCGGCACCTTAATCGCGATGCTGATAACTTTGTCAGGTCTCGCAAGGAAAGTCGTCGAGCCGCTGCTGGTCGCCGCTCAGGTCATGCCCAAGCTGGCCTTCGTTCCAATCCTGTTTTTGTGGCTCGGATTCAACGCAGTCCCGCGGGTGCTGACCGTCTTTCTGGTCTGCCTGTTTCCGATTGTCATCGATACCAGCGCAGGACTGGCGAGGGCCGACGTCGACCTCCTTGACCTCGTTAAGCCCTTCACCTCCAGCCGTCTCACTTTCTTGGAGAAGGTCCAGTTCCCTATGGCCCTCCCTAGTTTCTTCTCCGGCCTGAAAGTCTCGGTCACCCTCGCGATGCTGGGCGCCATCGTCGCAGAGTTCATCTCTTCCAGTCAGGGGCTGGGTTTCCTCATCATATCGGCGGAGACGCAACTCAACACGACGCTCGCGTTCGCCTCGGCGACCATCCTAGTCCTGATGGGCTTCCTGCTATACGGCATGATCCTTGCCCTCGAGCGCCTGGCCATACCGTGGGCGAGGAGCTGAGCGTTGTCCGCCCAGCCCGCGATCAGCCTGAACAACGTGTCCAAGGAATTCCGCTCCTCCTCGGGGAGGACCCTTCCGGTGCTATCGCAGGTCAGCCTCGACGTGCAGCCGGGGGAGTTCTTGTCCATAATCGGCCATTCTGGCTGCGGAAAGACGACGACCCTCAGGATCATCTCCGGCCTGCTCCGCCCGACAAGCGGGGAGGCCTTGGTGGACGGTAAGCGTGTCGCAAAACCTGTGAACGACGTCGGCATCGTCTTTCAGACCCCGCTACTGATGCCGTGGCTCAACACGCTGAAGAACGTGCTTCTGCCAATTGACCTTCTAGGAAAGGACCCGAGACAGCATGCGGCTCACGCTCGGGAGCTGCTGAGAGTTGTCGGACTGGCCGGCATGGAAGACCTCTATCCCAGGGAGCTCTCGGGAGGGATGCAGCAGAGGGTGGCAATCGCCCGCGCGCTGATACACGAGCCGTCGATACTTCTTATGGACGAGCCCTTCGGATCACTAGACGAGCTTACGCGCGAGGAGATGGCAATGCAACTCCTGGAAATCACTGAGAAGCTGAAGAAGACTGTTGTCTTTGTGACTCACAGCATTCAGGAGGCCGTGCTGCTCTCTGACAGAGTAGTCGTCCTTTCGCCCAGGCCTTCCACGGTGAAGACCGACCTGAAAATCTCCCTGCCGAGACCGCGAAGCATCTCGCTCACGACGGAACGGGAGTATCTCCAACTCTGCCAGGTCCTCCGCGCTTCGCTCGGGCTCAAAGTTGCGCTGCCGGGGAAAGAGGTGAAATGAAGATTCTGGCCCGCGCGTCGTATGGGCATGCGGAGGTACTCCGCATCGCGACTAATCCGGGCGGAGGGGCTCGTGCAACGGAAGGTGAACCGCGACGAAACGCTACACCGGGTCACCTCAGACAGACCGGGATTTGCACCTCTTGCGATGAGGAGTCATCCAGCTTCGCAGGCGAGAGAAGGCTCAGAGGGCAAACCGGTTAGGAGATCAGCATGAAGATATGCATGGTGAACAGCTTCTACCCTCCCAGGATCGGAGGGGCTGAAACCTATGTCAGCAACCTTGCAGAGAAGCTGGTCGGTCATAGTAACGAAGTGACGGTTTACTGCGCCAACGACCCGCTCCCCCCAGGCGAAAGCGTCAGGAACGGTGTCGTAGTCAGACGAATGCGAGCCCCTCTCAGGTTGTACGGAATCCCGTTTGCGGCATCGCCCCCGAACCTCTCCGCCGAAGACTACGACATCATACATTGCAACTTTCCCAGTCCCTACCTGTGTGCTCTCTTCGCCTTCTTCAGCAGGGCAAGAGGAATCCCGTCTGTCTTGACGTGGCACAACGACCTTCCCGCTGTTACCACAGCCGCGGGATTTCTTGTAGACCTTCATGATTTCTTTGCTCCCACTTACCTACAGCAGTACCGACGGATTGTGGCAACGACGGAGGCCTACTCAGCCACCTCGAGAGTGTTGAGACGGTATGCGCACAAAGTCAGCGTGGTATTCAGCGGGGTTGACACCACACGTTTCAACCCGACCGTAAACGGAGATGCGATCAAGGCAAGATACGGTCTAACCGGAAGGAATATCGTACTATTCGTTGGCGCTCTTACCCAATGGCACACGTACAAGGGACTCGACACCCTGCTGCAGTCGTTCGGCACTGTCAAGAAAGACTGTGAGAATACCAGTTTGCTGATTGTCGGCGGCGGCAACTTTGCTGACCACTACAAACGGCTCGCGACAGACCTCGGAATCCGCGATTCGACGATTTTCACAGGGAACGTGGGCGACGATCTGCTACCACAGTGTTACGCTGCCTGCGACTTGTTCGTCATGCCGAGCAAAAATCGTTCCGAGGGATTCGGCTTGGCTCTCCTTGAAGCGATGGCTTCTGGCAAACCAACCGTCGGATCCCGCGTCGGAGGAGTCGTTGATGTAATCAGGCATGAGGAAACGGGTCTACTGGTCGAACCCAACGATCCGGCAGGGCTCGCCACGGCCATGATCAGCCTCCTGCGTGACCCGGAACTGAGGACTCGAATGGGGGAAAAAGGGAGAGAGATTGCGGAAACCAACGACTGGGAAAACGTGTCGAAGAATATGGAGAAACTCTACAAGGCCATCCTATGACATGGGGGCGCATGTTGGGGCGTCCTGGCTGATCCGAACCCTTCATAGCCAGGCCGGCCCGCATCCCGATTACGGAACGGAACTCTCCGTGGCGGCTGTGTCAGACTGTGCCTGTGAATCCTTCTTCTCGAGGATTGTCATTGTCATCACAATCGCTAAGATTACGGCTGCGGCAAGGAACATCGCATCGGCTACGACCCAGGAAACTGCAGGAATCAGGGGCAGCCCGACCTGGATGTCGTTCACATACGAGCTCGCGAAGTAGATCATAGCCACGAAAGAGGGGATGGTTGTCGCGATGGCGAAGACACCGCTGAGGAGGTGTTTTTTCTTAATGAAGAATAGATAGAGGTTCGCACCGAGGATGCTTAGGAAGGCGATGGTCGCGAATCCTGCGCTGTAGTAGAACTGTAGGTCCGGGGAGAGCCCACTGAGGTAGCCTGGACCGAGCGCCAACTCCCCAAGACCCACGAATGCCCCCAAATCCAGCATGTACGGGAGCGCGTCCGGGAAGTGTTCGTCGAACATTATTGTAACTATGCTCGTTCCCAGGAAGAGGTCTATTCCCAGCAGCAGGAAGAACTCGGGCGCGAAGGGTTCGACCATTCTTCAGCCCACTCCTCTTTCATTCCCGTCGGAGGGTTCCTCTCCTGTCTTTGTTCTCGCGACACCCACGAATGTGAAGATGAACACGTCAAACGCTATCGGGAGAATGACGGACAGCCCCTTGAAGCCCCACAGTGCGGGTGAAAGATACCCCGCAAACGGAACAACCAGTATTACTTTACCGACGTAGTCCTGCTCGGTAACGACCCAGGGATCGGGCGTGGGGTTCGTCGCATTGTTGTCCCCCTTCGTAGTGAGGCACGTGGAAGTTCCGCATTCCTCTAATGAGACAACTCGGTGGATGATTGTGCCGGGATTGCCTCGGGGATCGTGGAAGGCGATTATGTCTCCCGCGCTTATGCTGCTGAAGGACGGCCTGTAGACGACGACCAACGAACCGTAGTTGATGGTCGGGGACATGCTGCTGGGGTTGTCCGAGATTACGTAGAACGGCTGAGTCCCCGAAGCGTACTCGACCACTGCAAAGACAGCGACCCCGACTAGCAGCATCGTGACCGCATAGCCGGCGAACTTCAGGGCTTTGCTCCGACTCATTAGTTCACCGTCAATACGATTGTGTGCTGGGCGTATGGTCCCGCAGATCCCAGCTGAATCTTGAGGGAAAGCGTGATAGTGCTGCTCCCGCTGGACGAGGTAGAAGCGTAGAGAGCGATGTACAGAGTCCCCGAAGCCGGAAGCGTGACAACGGGACCCGTCGTCAGTTGCGTCACCGCTGTACCAAGCTGAATCTGGGCGCTGGTAGGCGAGTAGAACCATATCGTAAGATTGGTCAACCGGCCGGTGTTGGACGAACTCGCCACCGCGAAGTTTACGTTCCAAGACGTGCTGGCTTGATTAGCCACAGTCAGAATGTAAGCTCCTGTGAAGCCCCCCAATGATGCAGTGGGCATGGTATTGCTCGGTGGAACGAGCCGTACCCTGTACCAGTAGGCTGTATACTTGGTTCCTGAACCCGAACCTATTCCAAGCGTAACTTGCGTCATTGTAGAGAGGGCGTAGGGACTAGCATCGGTGTAGGATGCCGTTTTGCCACTGGTCAAATCGGTAATGGACAGACTGGCGCTCGTCCCGGACGGTTGCCAAAGAAGGCTGTTTTCGTAATAGTCGCCAGCCGTCAAGGCGTCAGTAGCGGTTGCTTCGACTGTCGAGGTTCCGGTTGCCACCTTGTCGAAGTCGATGGTGCCTGCCCCACCGGCCTCGAGGATGCCCAGGTATCCGCTCTGCTCCGTCGTCGATGTGCTTGCCATTCCGTATCCGTTGAAGACCCTGTAACCAGCCGAGACATCAACTGCCTCGAAGTACGTCTCCGTGACTATTCCGTATGTACCCGCACCCGTTGGTGGTGAATAAGATGCGTATACACCAATTTCTTTACCCGTATTGCTGGAGGCGAGAGTGAGGCCGTTGCTGACTGTCGCGGTACCTGCTGCTGAATCGAATACAGTCCACGGCGTGAGGCTCGTCCCGGCGAAGCCGTCATAGAAGGCGAATACGTTCGCCCCGTTGTCGTACTGTCCGTAGGTGCTTGAAATCTCTGGCGCCTCGCCCCAGTAGTTGGCGTCGAAGTTCGTTTCCTGCGACAGGAAAACCATGTAAATCGTGAGGGTGCCTCCCGAACCGCTTATCATGGACGTCAGTTTCACCCATACAGTGGCTGATGTGCTGCTCGAGGTGCAAGTTGTTGGAGAGACGCAGGATTCCATCCAAGCGTAGAGCGGGGTGTTGCAGGCTGAATCAGCGCAGAACCTTACGTTACCGAGGTTGCTCCGCTCATAGGAGGCGTAGGTCGATGGGACGAAGGTGATCTCCTGCTGAAAGCCAGTGCTCGTCGCGCTCGACGCAGTGTTGGTGAGAGTGATGGCGACGTACGGCCGGGGCGTCGGTGAGGATACAGTCGCCGTCGCCGCATCAGGCGCGACAGACGATATGGTCGATGAGCCCTCGGTTCCTGCTCCAAGAGTAACGGACGGAGCCCGGATGGTCAGAGTCTGGCTCGAATAATCGAAGATGTAGACGCTGGCATAAGCGGTCCCCGACAAAATGAGCGTGAGAAGGAATAGCGCAGAAACAACCGAGACCGATTGTCTCATTCACTGTCACCAATCGCATTCGTTCTCAAGCCCATTGCACCGCTATCTTGAATGCGATAGTGTCACCCACCGTGCTGGTACTTCCAGCATACGCAACCAGCTCGATGTACTGTGTGCTTCCTGCAGTAATGCTGACCGGGAACGTCCCAGACACAGATCCACCAGTGGTTGATGTTATGGCGAAACTACCGACGCAGTTTGCGGGTGTTACAAGAGCACCTGAGGGGTTGAACTCAGTCTGAACAGTGCAGTAGTAGACTATGATGTCTCCAAAGTCACTTGCTGAGGTTGAGCCTACACCAAGAATCTGTACCGACTTGATGGAGTGTGTGTTTGTCGCGTCCTTCACTTGAATGAGGTTCGAGTAGTAACTCGACGGCGGAGGAGTGAAAGTGCTATCAGCTTTGAACATGCTCATACTTACGGTCGCAGTGTCAGATGTCCCTGAGATTGTCACAGTAGCACATGGATAGACGGTGCAAGAGCCGCTGCTGTCGGAGCCTGCTGCCAGGGTCACGTCCGGCGTCCTCACTGTAGCAGTCGTGCTCGCGTAGAAGTAGGTATACACGCTTGCGGTCGCAGTGCCTACGAGCGCGATTGTGAGGAGAGGAAGTAGGATCCTCCGAATCTTAGCAAGGCGCGACGCCCGCTTTTTCCGTTCACTGCTCACCTGGCGTCCCCCTTTCTGGTCTGCTTTGCGGGTGAGCGCCAATTCGCGCTCATGCGTTCAATGCAGTCGTTTGATTCATAATAGGAAAAAGACACCGGTCGGGAGCCAAGAGCCCCCTCTGCGCCCCCGACCGAGCGTGCTTGTCGCTTCGAATTCTTCAACCCCTCTATTCTTTCTAAATGGGAAATGTAGGGTTGGGACTTAGACCCAGCTGATGGCTACTGCGAAGCTCGTTGTGTGGGCCGCTGTGGCGCCTGCAGCTGCATTCGCCACGACTTCTATGTATGCTGTGGCACCAGCAGCGAGAGTCTGCGGTAGAATCGAGTTCCCGGTAAGGCTTCCGCCCGTGGTGCTCGTTATGTCAAAGCTGGCGCAGCTTGTGCTGGAGGCCGGAGTGTTGGTCTGAGCGGTGCAATAGTAGACGTATATCGAACCAAGGCTGCTGAATGTATCGGTAATGCCGCTGATGGTTATTGAGTTGATGGTGTGGCTTAGTGTAGCTGCACCGTTGTGGACCTGCAGAAGGTTAGTGTAGTAGGTGGCCGGCTGAGGCGTGTTTGTCACAGATGGGAAGAAGCTTAGGTTGATTGTTGCGAAGTCGTACGTCGTCGCTATCGCGACGGTCGCGCACGGAAACTCCGTGCAGGATCCGCTCGCGTCTGACCCTGCCACTAGGGTCACGTCGGGCGTCTTTACCGTAGCTGTTGCGTTGCCGTAGTAGAGGGTGAATACGGTCGAGCTCGCGGCCGCGATGAGACCTACGATGACCAGAATTGGGATTAGTTTGCCTAGCCTTGAAGTGAAGATGGACCTAAGTCGTTTTCTTATTCGATGATTTTCGTTCATCGGTGGGAGGAAATATGGTTGATTAATTTAACAAATATGGAGTTGTACTCCATTTTTTGGGATTTTTTTGCTAATTTGGCAAGTACATTCCTCCATGCCGACCTAAATGACTCAGAGAAGCACCACCCGAAGGACCCGATTCAGTTATCCGGCGCCATGATAACGGCACGGACTGCCTTTGCTCAGTAGAGCAGTGCTCTATGATATACTGGCAGTTCTGGCCGCTTCTTTGGTCGTAGTCGCGGCCCTGCTGTATGCACAGGTGACCGGGACCTATGACGCGACGACGTTCGTGGTCAGCGTCGTGCTACCATTGGTCTTGGGATCAGCGATTCTATCTGTCAGTAAAGAGCGGATTCTCCTGTTCGCCTTTCTTGCTTACTTCTGGACTGTGGTCGACGACGCTCCTGTCTTCTTTGATTCTGTCCTCACCTGGCCGGAGGTGACTCGGTTTCACCCGTTCCTCCCACGTCTCTTCATGAATATCGTAATCCATGCATTGACGGCCATTTTTCTGTACCTCACGATACGAGAGTCAATAAAGGGGACGAGCGTCAGGCTTGAGAACACTGTTAGGGTTAGGGTCATAGCACTTAGTTCGATAGCTTTCGTATTGGCCTACGCTCAAAACATCCCGCTGGCCTCGATTCAGAGCCTGGTGCAAACCTCTTGGTATCCATTCGATCTCACGGAGAAGTTGGTTTCTATTCTCTTCTTCTATCTCGCCGTGAGAGAGGCGATGAAGATGAAGGTCAAGCCTGTACCAGTCGGGTCCGCTGGGGCATTCTAATGTTATAACCGTGCTCAGCCACTCCAAGGTATGCCCATCGTAGTCAGAGGCTTTGGAGAGACCCGGGGCGCTTGTTTCTCGCTCAGACAGCCACCAAATTCATTCAGGATATGTGGAATTGGAACCAGGAAAGGAAATCGGGGAACACACGACCGAAGGTGGGGAAGAGTTAATCGTGATGGTGGGGGGGAAGGCGGAAGTCATATCCGAAGGGCGTGTGGAAAGAGTCGAAGCCCCATGTGTGGTGCTCGTACCCGCGCACACGGTTCACAACGTCACGAATAGGTCCGAGAGGCTTCTCAGATACGTGTATGTCGTCGTGGCCATGGACCGGCCAATCGACACCTGATTCGTAGGCCCTATAGGGTGCCTGCATCATACACGGTCAAGGCGCGATACCGCTGCGGAGCCTATCGGAACCACGACCGTGGTCCTTAATACCGACCCGCGGCACTTTTCTTCAGGAGAAAGCTCGACAATCCGACCGCCCTTCAGAACGCAAGATGCAACACAGTCGAATGGGTCGTCTCGTGAACAAGTCCTTAACGAGCCAGACGGAACCCCCTGGATGGGATGCCGCTAAGCGGATTTGGCACTAGATTCGTCTAGAAAGCTGGTTGAAGGGATTTGTTCGATATCCGAATTGTTAGTGACAATATAACTAGGTTCAAGGGAATCGGCAAATTTGCGTATTTTGCGGTATTCATGTTGGAACAGTGTGCACGCAGTGACGAGTACCGCGTTCCAGAGGAAGGCAATGAGTCGCATCTCCGAACTTATTGGCCAGACTCTAGAGGAAGAGATCTTAACCGTCAACTCTCTGGCGCCAGGCATGGTTGCACAGCTTCCCTTGCTGTTTTCCGACTCCGTCATCGACTCGGTGACGAACATACTCGGCGAGAACTCGGGCGAGGCCCTAATCAGGAGTATCGGAGAGGAGCGCCTCATGAGCCCTGAGGAGACCTACGAGAGCATCGATTCAGTACTTCGCGGGGGATCTGAAATCCTCAAAGCTGCCATAAGGGAAGACTTCCGGGTTAGGGTTCACAGACTTTACACGATGACAATCGACATGGCGCCTCC
>Ga0187772_10001946_pt1 | contig 10074 bp, 8 predicted proteins | sample 0116_SJ02_MP15_2_FD_133137 | JGI IMG/M metagenome (GOLD analysis project Ga0187772, IMG submission 133137) | Tropical peat soil microbial communities from peatlands in Department of Meta, Colombia - 0116_SJ02_MP15_20_MG | ecosystem: Environmental > Terrestrial > Soil > Wetlands > Peat | place... | reverse complement strand
GTACTGGGCGTCCGAGCGAATGGCCTGAATGAGTGAGCGACGCTCACCCCACCAAGCTACCCGGTGCCAATAGTGACTGATCGAGCGCTCGACGGGATCGCGCATGATGTAAATGAAGCGAGCATCCGGGCTGAAAGCGAGGATTCGCGCGGGGACCTCCCCGCAGATCGGGGCATAACTGTAAAGCGTACTCGCCTCCCCGATGACCGGGACCTCGCCCGCATCGACAAACAGACTGAAATAGCGCTCAAGGCTCCGCCAGTAGCCGCGTTTCCACATGTTAGGCCACACGCGGTGCAGGACTGCGTCGTCGACAAAATAGCAGGGCTCCTTGGGCGAGCTCATGAAGATGCCCGGATGTTCCGCGAGGAGGTCACTCAGATAAGTCGTGCCCGACTTCATCGAGCCGATGAGAAAGAGATTCGGTCGCAAGGACGTCATCTAACTTCCATCGTATCCGGCGACGTACGCCACGATCCTTAGCGCTCTTTAAGTTTCGACGCGGATTCCACTCAAGACGCAATTCTACCCAAATTGGAGTAAGAATTCCTTCTATTTTCCGTTGGTTACAAGCCAAATCTATCAAAGGCTTGCAACAATTTGAAACAAGGGTTGGCTTCTTGGCGCCCATCCAAGCGAGCGACCACCGGAAAGCGTCAGGCGCTCTCGCCCGTCGTGAATCACAGTGACGATGCTTGGACCGTGTCGGTGCTGTGGTTGAGGCCGCTGTGCGATCTCGCGACCAAATCCGTTGCTTTGACAGACTAGTGCGATCTGTCCCGTCGCTTCGGGGCTGACAGTCCCGTTCCTGCCCGGCTGTCTTCAAGCCGGTTCACAAGGCGCGTCGAAGGATGTCGGCGCGGCCCCACGCATTCCGGCATGCACCGCTCATACCGAGTGATCTCGAGTTGGGACGCGGCCCGTGCTCGCGACGCGGGCGGCCTCGCGTCGATTATGTCTACGCCCGCGCTGCCTGACCTCCGGACGGGCCGGAAGAGTGCTAAGGTATGTGCACCAAGGTATGTGTATGAAGGGAAGAATGGCGAGTCGACCCTGGGTCAGGGGCTCGCTCTACGTTCTCGGGGCGTCAGCAGCCGTCGCCCTCATAGCACTTGCCGCTTGCAGTGGCGCGCCGGCGAAGCCCGGGGCACTGGCGCCGATCCCGGCGGCGGCGGCGCAGACTGGGGTAACGACCACCCCGCACGCCAAAGCGGGTTCATCGGAGTACATCATTGGGGCGGGCGACACACTGAGTGTGGTTGTCGCGCAAAACCCCGATCTGAGCGCTGAGAGCGTACCGGTCCGGCCTGACGGTATGATTTCTACGCCACTTGCGAACGACGTCGTCGCGGTGGGTAAGACACCCACCGAACTGGCTCGAGAGATCGAGGCTAAACTGCGTGATTACGTGCGAGCCCCAAACGTAACGGTCATCGTCCGGACGGCGGTTGGTGAGCTGGGGCAGGTGAAGGTGATCGGCAGCGGAGTTGCCACGCCGAAGGCGTTCCCCTACCACAGCGGGATGCGGGTGCTCGATCTGATTGTGGCGGCCGGGGGTTTGTCGCAGTTTGCGGCTGGCAATCGTGCCATGCTGGTCCGCACCGACCCTGACGGCACGACCCGACAGATTAAGGTTAGGCTCGCGGAGCTGCTAGGCCACGGGACGGTATCGGAGAACATCTTGCTTCAACCTGGGGATATCCTCGTGGTACCCGAATCATGGTTCTAGTCGCGATCTATCGAACCGCCAGCGGCGTGGGCGGGCCTGCAAGTGAATGAATGAAGCAGCAACTCGAACAGTTTCTTGTCATTGGGCGCTCGGCTTTGCGGTTTCGCTGGGGCGCATTGCTAGTCGCTGCGGTGATCGGCGTGATCGGAAGCGGCGTAGTGCTGGTAATTCCCGGAAAGTACGAATCACGCGCCCAGATCTACGTCGACACCAAATCGGTGTTGCGACCGCTCCTGCAGGGGCTCGCTGTGACTGAGCAAAGTCCGGACGCGAGCGACGTTGTGCGCCGAGCATTGCTGGCGCGTCCGGCGCTTGAAAATGTAATGCGCGAGACGCGATTGGATGCACGCGCGTCGACGCCCGAAGAGCACGATCGACAGCTGGCGGCGCTCGAGGATCAGATCACAGTGAGTGGAGATGCCTCCACGGGGCTCTATCGCATCACCTACGACGATTACAGCGCCCGGATGGCCCAATCCGTGGTCAAGGCCCTGCTCGACGCCTTTGTCGCCAGCTCGATTGACGCGGGACGCAACGATACGCGAAGCGCCGAAGCTTTTTTGGCGCAGCAGGTGGCGGAGTATGAGGGGCGCCTGTCAGAGTCTGAACAACGTCTGGCAGACTTTAAAAAGAAGAACATTGGTCTGATGCCGGACCAACGCGGAGACTATTTCGCGCGCCTGCAGGCGGAGACCGCCAACCGCGACAAGCTGCAAAGCGAGCTGGCAGTGGCAGTGGGGCAGCGCGACGCGCTTCGGAGGAAGATCTCCAGCGATGCGCCGGGCTCGACCGCACCTCCGCAAGTGCTCACAAATCAGCAGATTCAAGCCGCGGAAGCGCTGGATTCCAGGATTCGCGAGGCAAGGGCGACGCTGGATGCGCTGCTGGACAAGTATACCGATCGGCATCCACAGGTCATTGCGCAAAAGCAGATGATTGAGCGCCTGGAGCAGCAGCGCCAGCGCGAGCTTGGTGGGGTGAGGGTCACAAACGCCGCGCGCAGCGACACATCCCCGGTGGCGGTGGATCCGGTCGTGCAGAATTTGCAGATTGCCTTGAACGACGCGGACGTCAAGGTTGAGACGCTGCAGACTGAGTTGCAGCAGTCGCAGGCGCAGATTTCGCAACTACGCCAAACGATGACCAGTGGACCCGAAATCGAGGCCGAGCTTGCGCGTCTTAACCGCGACTACGGCGTGACCAAGGCGGAGTACGAGGCTCTGCTTCAGCGGCTCGAGTCCGCGCGCATCTCCAGAGACGCTGACCGCAGTGCCGAGCAGCGTTTCAAGGTGCTGGAGCAACCGCTGGTTGCGCTGCGGCCCGTAAAGCCCAATAAACCAACTCTGCTTTTGGGGGTGTTGCTGGCAGCGCTCGCAGCTGGGGCATCGTTCGCGGTGCTGCGTGCACAGACGCAGCCGGTGTTCTTCTCGCCGGCGGCCATGGGCGCTGCCCTCGATTTGCCGGTGATCGGTGTCGTGAGTCGCACCGAAACGGCGCGGCAGATTGCGCGGCGCAGATGGCATTCGGTTGCGTATGTATCGGCGCTGGCTGCGCTGGTCGTGCTGATTGCCGGCGCTTCTCTGTTAAGTCTTCAAATAACCTCTACGCCGTGATCAAGCAACAAGCCGTGAGCATTGTTGAATCCGCACTGGAGAGACTCAAAGGCGCGCGTGGGGCTGAACAGGGCGGCCGCTCGGCCACCCCAACTGAGCCGCCTGAGAGGGCGCAGCCGGTGCCGCTGCCGGCGGGGCGCGGGCGTTCCCGGATTCCTCCACCCATCCGCTGGGCCTCGCAAGCGCCACCCGTCGACCTCGACTTCGCACGGCTGGAAGCCGCGGGGCTGTGTCCACCGGAGCCGCTTGCGCGGCGATTGAGGGACGAGTTCCGCGCCATCCGTCGTGAGGTGGTAGGGGCGACTCTGGAGATGGGGGCATCCGGGCAGGCAGTCGGGCCGATCGTGGTCGTCACGAGCGCAGGGCCCGGGGACGGCAAATCTCACACTGCCCTCAATCTCGCGTTGAGCATCGCCGGTCAAGGCGTATACGACGTATTGCTCATCGATGCGGACTTCGTTAAGCGCACCATCAGCGTGGCATGTGACCTTGGCGACCGACCTGGGCTAGCTGAGCTTCTGACGCATCCCACGGTGAGTTTCCTTGACTACGCGTACCCGACGGGGGTGCAACGGCTGCACATTCTTCCCGCTGGGGCTCGTTCTAGATCGGCTCACGATCTGTTCGCACCGGCACGTGTCGCTGCGCTGTTTGATGTGATCCGCACCGCCATGGCAGAGCACATCGTGATTGTCGATACTCCGCCGATTCTTGTGTCGAGCGACACGGCCGTCGTCCTCGACGCCGCAGGCCAGGTGCTTCTGGTAGTGCGCGCTGGGAGCAGTCTGCAAGATGCCGTGCGCGAGGCGCTCGGTCGCATACGCAAGACGTTGCCCGTTGGCGTTATTCTCAACGATTGGTCCCCGTTGCTGCCCTCGGAAAAGAAGACTTACACGTCTTATGACGAATACGCGCAGTGAGCGCAACGCGGTCGGGTAGCTGGTGTTCAACATTTCTCAAGGGGATGCAATGCGCACCATGCGGTGGGCAATGCTGCTGCTGACGTCAGCATTCGCGAGCGAATGTGCGCGGGCGCAGGAGCAGCAGGAGGTTGCCTTCCGGGCCGGCGTTACAGCCACCTACTCGGACAACCCGGCGCGTACTCCTACGGGGCAGTCAGCCACGGCTCTAGATGGCTTGGTCGGGTTGAGCCTTGCGCACCAGTCCCCCATGCTTTACGTCGATGCAGATGCGGCGGTGGTGCAGCGCGCGTACGTTGAGGGGGATCTTCCGAGCGAGACCATCCCCAGCGGTTATGTCAATCTCTTGGCAGGTCCGGCCGCTGGGTTATTCAACTGGACGGTGTTGGATACCTTTGGGCAGATGTCGAGTGAGCCCTTCGCGGCTCTGTACGCCGCCGATCGGCAAAATCTCAACGTGCTATCTACCGGACCGAATGTCCGGATCCCGTTGGATAGTCATGATCACCTCGATCTCTCCGGGCGCTATGGCCTCGACAGCTTCGGTGATTCGACTCTGGACGACGAGAACTATACGGGGAAAATGACGCTGGCTCATGACTTCAACCCGGGCTCGCAGATCGGGCTCGTATATGCCTACCAGCGGATCGACTTTCGCGAGGTCGCTCTTGGCGCTGCGGAGATCGAGCAGGGCTATGCGAGGTATTGGCTCGTTGGTGCCCGCTCCTATGTGGTCCTCGAGGGGGGAGCTGATCAGCTCGAGCACACTGCGCTGCCTCACGAGCACACGGGGCACGCGCTTGCGCTCCTGCAGCGTCGACTGACGGAAAGCCTGACGTTCGAAGCTGCCTACCGGCATGGGTATACCGATACCGCGAACGCGTTCGTTGCGTCGGCACGCGACGAATTCACGGCGGCGACCGACCAGACAGTGCAGGCGCTCGCGCTGCCGTTCGAGGAGTCAGAGGGTTATGCGGAGTTGACTCGCAGCATGGGGCGCCTGCTCGCCGCTCTACAGGTCACTGCGAGCCACGAGAGCTACCCAAACGACCCCACGTCCGAACGGCGAACGTGGGGCTCGAATCTAGCAGCCGATTACCAGCTGTCCTCGAAGCTGAGCCTTGTTCTTCGGGGTGGGTACTGGGACGAGAAGTTCCCGAGCACAGAGCAGGGTGGTCACTGGGTCGACGGATCTGTCGGGCTCAGGCGCAAACTGGGTTACTCACTCGACCTGTCACTGTTGGTCGAGCGCACCAGGGGTGTCGGCAGCGTGATCAACGGAGGCTTCGCGGAGGATCGCGCCATACTTGCGCTCACCTACACACCTGGAGTGGAACGTCTCCAGCGCGTCTATGACACAAACGCGCCATTCCGCTTCTACGACCGCCCGGTACTGCCGCCACCGCACTAGGACCGAACAACCGGCTGGCAGGCGCGTGTGCGGCGCTTATCTTGCGCGATCGCAATACGCGGGCTTCCGGCTAATGAAGCGGCTCTGTGCGCCCAACGTCTCCACTGCACTCTCAGCGAACCCCGGGGAGCGAGCATGATTCGCGAGCACCGCTGGATCGCCAAGGCTCTGGCGCAAAAAAGCGTCGCGAAGCTGGGCATGCTGCCGCTCTATCACCGCGCACAGCAGGTTGGCGGGCGACTTAGGAACTTTCATCCGCGTACGCGAATCGAGTACGCAGGTAAGCTCGCAGCGGACGTCGGACGCGAGCGCCTGCGCGGCGCCACGGTGGTGGAGATAGGCACAGGATGGGTGCCGGTGGTTCCTATCGGGATATATCTGCTCGGGGCGCGTGAGGTGGCCTCCTTTGATCTCAGCCGACACTTGTTACCTGATCTCGCGTTGCGGACTGCGAAGCTGATGCCCGAGTGCTTCGAGGAGCTTGCACGCCGCTCGGGAGTTTCTCTTGATGAATTGCGCAGCCGATACTCTTCGATTGCCGCCTGCAGTAACTGGGACGCTCTGGCACAGCACATCGGGTTCAGCTACCGCGCGCCAGCGGATGTCACTCATGCAGCAAGCGCCGATTGCAGCGTGGATATCGTCTACAGCAATCTCGTGCTCGAGCATGTAACGGCACAAGCACTAGCGGCCATCTTGTCGCATAGCATGCGCATCCTGAAGCCGGGGGGAGTCTGCTGGCACAATATCGACTACACCGATCACTACTCGCACACTCATGCGGGACTGTCGGCGATCAACTTTCTGCGTTACGGCGATAGGTTTTGGGGGGCGATCGGTCAGAACGAAATTCTCTATTTGAACCGACTGCGGCGCTCAGAGTACCTGGCCGCGTTCGCGCGGGCAGGATTCGAGGTCGAATCGATCCGCGATCATTATCTGGGTGAGACGGCGCTGCTCCCGCCAAATTTGCTGAATGCCCGGTTCAAGGGCTGCTCGTCGGAGGACTTGCGATGCGGGGCCTCGCGCGTCGTGCTCCGCAAACCGTTAATGTCTAACTAGGCCCATAAGGACGCGGCATAGGGATCAAGATACGCCAGGTCCGTATCGATCATCTGCACGCGCAGCGTGCCCGGCGGCGCAGTCCGACTGCCACGTATCATCAGGCTCAGGGGCTGGGTATTTCGCGGGTGAAACCCGCATTGCAACAGGCTCTCCGAGAATAGCGCGTCGCTGGACCATGCAGTGACTTCGGCGATCTCGGGATGCTCCTTGGCTCGCCGCACGGCGTGCTGGATCAATGAGCGCCAGTCGAACGAGTCCTGCCCAGTTATCCAGCAATCGGCTAGGCGCGCCTGGCGTCCGGCGACCGCCAGCAGGAAGTATCCCTGGACGCGGCTCGACCTTTCGAGGGCATGCAGCTCCATTTGCACGAGCGGACACTCGAGGGTGTGACGCATGCTTGCTTCGCTCCGCTCGAATACGGCGGTCGCTCCAGTCGGCGTGGGGAACGCTGGGCGCACCACGCTTAGCTCATTCGGCGCAATGCGACGGACCTTAAGGTCGTCGCCGCCGCCGGTGGGGGCACGTACCACCCACAAGGTGCTACGCGCAAACCGGGGCAGCAGGCGCCAGCCCAAGTGCGTGCCTGCGCCGAAAAGACGCAGGGGGCGGAGTGGGCGAACATAACCCCTCACCTCTCCCGTGGGCTTGAAGCCGAGGTGAGGGAGAATCTGCCGAGTCTGGGGCTTACCGCCGACCGCAAGCATCCCGTCGCCAAGTCCGGCGAGCCGCTTCATCAGTGTGACGCCGGCGCCGAGTGCCTCGGGCCGCGCCGCCCAGTCAACGACGAAGATAATCCTGGCACGCTCACCGCTCCAGGTGAGCACGCCCGGAACGATAGCTCCATGGGCGATCACGTTGCCGTGATCGGTCAGCACGTAGGATCGATCGCCTTGCCAGTCGGCCCGCGGCTGCCAGTACTTCCACTGCTCCACCTCAGGGCGCACCACTGGATTCAACCCGGACTCGCGCAGCAGTGCAGCGATGGCCGCCGCGTCGGCGGGACTCGATGGGCGAAACTCGCGCATTCAGCGCGGAACGAAGAACTCGATGTAGGAGGAGATGAGCCCGTCCTGCACGGTCACCAGGTCGACGAACTCAGTTGGCACGATGACCCCGGTCACCTTGGAATGAATCTGCGCTTCCCAGTGAACCGCCGCGCCGGCTCCCTCGATGGTCATCGAGAGAATCTCGTGATTGCTGATCCTGAACGTCTTCACCAGAAGTCCCAGCCACGGTCGGATCTGCTCCCGTCCAGTGGCGGAGATCGCGATCGGCTTGCCATCACTCGTGCCCGCAATGCGAAAACGCGCGCCCTGCGCAAACAATCCGACAAGGATGTCGAGATTCGCGCCGATGCGCGCGGCGTAAAGGTCGCGGAGCAGCTTCTCGATCGCGTGGCGTTCACTCATGGAATACTTCCTGCGCCGCGCGCCTCAGGCAAGCATTGCGCGCGCATCCGCCCCGATGAGCTCGAAGCCGTGAGCGGCGTAGGGGATGAGAGCACCCATGCCATAGAAGAGGTGGATCATACCTGAGTGACACCGGTATAGGGTCCGTACACCCGCCCGCTCCAGGCGGTGTGCGTACTCTTTTCCTTCGTCACGCAGCGGATCGAATTCCGCGGTGTGAACACAGGTCGGCGGCAGATGAGCCAGCTCCGGCGCGCGCAGTGGTGAGACGCGGGGATCGGTCGCGTCCGCCCCAGGCCCCAGGTAGTGCTTGAGATCGTGCTCCAGGGTGGCCTGGTCGAGAAAGTAGCCGCTCGCGAGCTCCGCGCGTGAAGCGGTGGCGGCTCGGAAATCCATGATGGGGCACAGCAGCAGCTGCAGTGCCCAAGGGACCGAGCGGTCCGCCGAAGTTGTCTGGCAGACGACCGCGGCGACCGTGGCACCGGCGGAGTCCCCGCACACGCCGAGTCGCCTGGGATCGACGCCGAGGGACATGGCGTTCTGCGCGACCCAGCGGGCTGCGGCACACCCATCCTCGATTGCGGCGGGAAAGGGATGCTCGGGCGCGAGCCGGTAGCCGACGGAGATCACGCGGGCGGCGCAGGCGTTAGCGAGGGCGCGGGCGATGTGGTCGTGAGTATCGAGGCTGCCAGCAACGAATCCGCCGCCATGAAAGTAGACCAGGCCCGGCGCGCCGTCCGCATTAGCGTCGCTCGGGGTATAGATGCGGACCGGAATCGTGCCCGCGGGCCCCGGCGCCATGCGGTCCTCGGTCCGCTGGATGGCGGTCGGGGCAGCAGACATACCGAGCAGATCCGCTAGCGCCGCGCGCCGCGCCGCCACGGTCAGCGCCAGGGCATTCTGCGGGTTGCTCGCCGCGAGCCTCTCGAGGAAGCGCTGTGCGCGCGGGTCAAGCGGCACGCCGCACCGTCGGGGTCAAAACCTCAGCGCACGCCGCACTGTGCCTGGCCATTTGGCGACCTCGAGGCCGTGGATACAGAAGAGCGCAACGGCCAAGCGGTCCATCCCGAATGCCACGCAGCCGGTGTGGGCGAGCTCGCCCGCGGCATCCATGATCCCCCAGACCTGGCCGAAGTGTTCGCGGTGGCAGTTGAAGCTCATGCAGGCGGTGGGACTCGCGCCCGGGTAATACGGAATGAGCAGCTCGAACTTGAGCGCCATCTGACGCTGGCTGACCGCCATGACCTGACCGACGCGGCCGAAGAACGGATCGCTCGCCACGTCGAGCGAGCAGGGCAAGGCGAGCTCGTCTGCAAGGCGTGTCGCGCGCTCCATCCACTGGTCACGAAAGGCATTGATATCCTGCGGCGAGCCGATTCGGACGTACTCACGCATGCGGAAGGACTGCAGGCGGTTCAGGGCACGCGACGGCTCATGGCGGAAACAGTCAGCCGCCACATCGAAAATCAGCCCCTCGGCGCGCATCTGCCCGCGCGCTGCAGCCAGCGGATATACGGGGTAACAGGCCGCGGGCGACAGCACGAGATCCGAGGCGGTCACGGACTTGGTCCAATCGCCGCCCGTTTCGTGCGAATCGGCGGCCGCCCGAATCTCGCTCTCCGAGCCGTGCAATGCGCACACGCAGCCGAGCAGGTTGGGGAAGCTCTTGAGGTACCCCGACTTCTCGAGCTGCCGGCGGCTCATGACGGGCGGGAAGCGCAGCACCTCCGCGCGCGGGTCGCGCTGACGGGTAATGAAGGCGGCAAGCCGGTCGACCACGTCCTCGTAGAGCGCCGTGCGCGCGTAGACGCCGTCCACGCCGAGCGGCCTAAAAAGGGCCGCACCAATCGGCTCGAGTGGATCGGCGGGCAGGGTCATCTGTGGCTCGGGGACGCTCATGGGCAATATATCTCCATTCAGCCGGCGG
>Ga0187772_10001945_pt1 | contig 10074 bp, 8 predicted proteins | sample 0116_SJ02_MP15_2_FD_133137 | JGI IMG/M metagenome (GOLD analysis project Ga0187772, IMG submission 133137) | Tropical peat soil microbial communities from peatlands in Department of Meta, Colombia - 0116_SJ02_MP15_20_MG | ecosystem: Environmental > Terrestrial > Soil > Wetlands > Peat | place... | reverse complement strand
TTCAACCTCGCCAACGTGGGCGGGCCGTCGGCGGGTTTGATGTTCAGCTTGGCGGTCGTCGACAAACTCACCACCGGGAATCTCGCCGGCTCGAAGTTCGTCGCGGGGACCGGAACCATCAAAGTCGACGGCACGGTGGGCCGTATCGGCGGCATCGTGCACAAAATGAGTGCCGCCCGCGCCGCGGGGGCGACGGTGTTTCTGGTCCCGGCCGAAAACTGCTATGAGGCAACCTCCGGTAAGTTGCCCGGACTGCAATTGGTGAAGGTCGACAACCTCGGTGGAGCGGTGAATGCGCTGCACGCGGTGACCAACGGCGGGCAGCCGCCGAGTTGTTAGCGCATGCGTACAGTTGTGATACGTCTGTGATACGTCGAGGACAAAGCCGACGGCCACTGTTGACATGGAGCAGGGAGCGTAGCTAGTGGGTATGCGGCCCGCCGCGAGAATGCCGAAGCTGACTCGCCGGAGCAGGATTCTCATCACGATCGCCTTGGCGGTGATCCTGCTGCTGCTTGTCGGTCCACGCTTGATCGACGGCTACGTCGACTGGCTCTGGTTCGGCGAGCTGGGCTACCGATCGGTGTTCACCACCGTGCTGGTGACCCGGCTGGTGGTGTTCGTGGTGGTGGGGCTGCTGTTCGGCGGCATCGTGTTCGCCGGCCTGGCGCTGGCCTACCGCACCCGGCCGGTGTTCGTCCCGAGCAACGGCAATGATCCGGTGGCCCGGTATCGCAGCATGGTGATGTCGAGGCTGCGGGTGATCGGAACCGGGATTCCGGTTGCGATCGGCCTGCTCGCCGGGATCGTCGCGCAGACCTACTGGGTGCGCGTTCAGCTGTTCCTGCACAGCGGCGACTTCGGCGTCGACGATCCGCAATTCGGCAAGGACCTTGGCTTCTACGCTTTCGAACTGCCCTTCTACCGGCTTGTCCTCAGCTTTTTCTTCGCTGCGCTGTTTTTGGCGTTCCTGGCGAATCTGCTGGCGCACTACGTGTTCGGCGGTATCCGGCTGTCCGGGCGCACCGGCGCGCTGAGCCGTTCGGCACGCGTCCAGTTGATCAGCCTGATCGGCGCTCTGGTGTTGCTCAAGGCAGTTGCCTACTGGCTGGACCGCTACGAGTTGCTTTCGCACACCCGCGCCGGAAAGCCATTCACTGGGGCCGGGTACACCGATATCAATGCGGTGTTGCCCGCCAAGCTGATTCTGTTGGCGATCGCGTTGATCTGCGCGATCGCGGTGTTCTCGGCGATCGTGTTGCGGGACTTAAGGATTCCGGCTATCGGCCTGGTGCTACTGCTGCTGTCGTCGCTGATCATTGGCGCCGGTTGGCCGCTGATCGTCGAGCAGATCAGCGTCAGACCCAATGCCGCGCAGAAGGAACGCGAGTACATCAGCCGAAGCATCACCGCGACCCGGCAGGCCTACGGCCTCACCAATGACGTTGTTAGCTACCGCGATTACAGCGGCGACGGACGGGCAACTGCAGAGCAGGTGGCGTCCGACCGTGCCACCACGTCCAACATCCGGCTGCTTGACCCGACGATCGTCAGTCCGGCGTTCACCCAATTCCAGCAGGGCAAGAACTTCTTCTACTTCCCCGACCAGCTGTCCATCGACCGCTATGTCGACCACGACGGTCATCTGCGCGACTACGTCGTTGCCGCCCGCGAACTCAACCCAGACCACCTGATCGACAACCAGCGCGACTGGATCAACCGGCACACCGTCTACACCCACGGCAACGGCTTCATCGCTTCGCCGGCCAATACCGTGCGCGGTATTGCCAACGACCCCAACCAGAACGGCGGATACCCGGAGTCTCTGGCCAACGTGGTTGGCGCCAACGGGGGAGTGGTCTCCGACGGCCCGGCGCGGTTGGACCAGCCGCGGATCTACTTCGGACCGGTCATTTCCAACACGCCCGCCGACTACGCGATCGTCGGAAAAAACGGCGCCGACCGGGAATACGACTACGAGACCAACGCCGAGACCAAGAATTATACCTATACCGGAAGCGGCGGAGTGCCGGTCGGCGGCTGGGTTTCGCGTAGCGTCTTCGCCGCGAAGTTCGCCGAGCGAAACTTCTTGTTCTCCAATGTGATTGGATCTAACAGCAAAATCCTGTTCAACCGCGATCCGGCGCAGCGGGTTGAGGCGGTGGCGCCGTGGCTGACGACAGACAGCGGCCTGTACCCGGCGATCGTCAACAAGCGGCTGGTGTGGGTCATCGACGCCTACACCACGCTGGACAACTACCCGTATTCCGAGCTCACCTCGTTGTCGTCAGCGACCGCCGACTCCACCGAAGTGGCGTTCAACCGACTGGTCCCCGACAAGCAGGTGTCCTACATTCGCAACTCGGTGAAGGCCACCGTCGACGCCTACGACGGGACGGTCACGCTCTATCAACAGGACGAGCGTGACCCGGTACTCAAAGCGTGGATGAGAGTCTTCCCCGGCACCGTCAAGCCCAAGAGCGATATCACCCCCGAATTGGCTGCGCACCTGCGCTATCCCGAGGACCTGTTCAAGGTGCAGCGGATGCTGCTGGCCAAATACCACGTCAACGACCCGGTGACGTTCTTCTCCACGTCGGATTTCTGGGATGTTCCGCTGGACCCGAACCCCACCGCCAGCAGCTACCAGCCGCCGTACTACATCGTCGCGAAAAACATTGCCAAGGATGACGATTCGGCGTCGTTCCAACTGACCACTGCGATGAACAGGTTCAAGCGTGACTACTTGGCCGCCTACATCAGCGCCAGTTCCGATCCGGCGACGTACGGCAAGATCACCGTGCTGACCGTTCCCGGCCAGGTCAACGGGCCGAAACTAGCCAACAATGCGATCACCACCGATACCGCTGTGTCGCAGGACCTCGGCGTGATCGGGCGCGACAACCAGAACCGGATCAAGTGGGGCAATCTGCTCACGTTGCCGGTCGCACACGGCGGGCTGCTGTACGTCGAGCCGGTGTATGCCTCACCCGGTTCCAGCGATGCCGCCTCGTCGTATCCCCGGTTGATTCGGGTGGCGATGATGTACAACGACAAAATCGGGTACGGCCCCACCGTCGGCGACGCACTGACCGGGCTGTTCGGGCCTGGCGCCGGCGCCACCGCGGCCGGGATCGCGCCAACCGAGCCGGGCGCACCCGCCAACCCGCCGCCGGGCGCTGCGCCGCCGGCCGATGGTTCGCCGCCGCCGCCAGCGGCTGCAGCCGTCCCGCCCTCGCCGAACGGGGCCGTCACCTTGTCTCCCGCCAAGGCGGCCGCGCTCAAGGAGGTTGAGTCGGCAATAGGTGCGGCGCGCGACGCCCAGAAGAGCGGCGACTTCGCCGCCTATGGAGCGGCACTGCAGCGGCTGAACGACGCGATCAACAAGTTCGACAGCACCAAGTAATCCCGCTTGCTCCGGGGAGGAGGCAAGGCAGATGACCGACATGGCTCAAATCCCGGTGACGGTCGTGCAGCCCGGCGAAGGGGAGTACGTCGCGCTGCCAGGTTTTGGGGTGGTGTTCAAGTTGTCCAGCCGCGCCAATGGGGGCGAGGTGTCCATCGTCGAGCATCCGTTCGAGGTCGGCTTGCTCACTGCGGCGCACCGGCACACCCGCGAGGACGAGCATTCGATCGTGCTGGCCGGTGAGATCGGTTTCCGCTCGGACGACAGTGAGGTCGTCCTCGGCCCTGGGGGCTATATCACCAAGCCGCGCGGGCAAATGCACGCGATGTGGAACGCCGGCAGTGTGCCTGGCCGCATCGTCGAGATCATCACTCCGGGCGGTTTCGAGAATTACTTCCGGGAGCTGGGTGAGCTGCTCGTCGAACACGCGGATGATCCGGTCGGCAAGGTCATGCACGAGCTGCCTGAGTTCGGCGACCTGGCCGACAAATATGGGCTGACCTACGGAGCTCCGGACTGGATGGACGACATCAGGCAGCGGTACGGGCTGAACCCGCCCTCGCACTGATTTAGGCCGTCAAGCCTGCTGAGCGCGCGATTTGGCGGCCTTGCGGGCGTTCGGTAACCTGGTATTTACCCGTCGCGGGGTGGAGCAGCTCGGTAGCTCGCTGGGCTCATAACCCAGAGGTCGCAGGTTCGAATCCTGTCCCCGCTACTAGCGGAAATGGCCCCCGGAGGACTCTCCGGGGGCCATTTTCATGCCCGATGGGAACACTTTTGGGAACATTAGTGCCGCTAATGATTCCCGTGACTTCTTCTAAAACTGACGGACATCGTTGACACTCCGGGTTTCCGCTACTAGGAGACCGACATGGGTGAACCACAACTGCCACGCGAGGTCCGTCGTCGCCTGGCGATGATCAAGCACGCTGAGGAAGTGACCGGCAACGTCGCCATGACATGCCGCTACTACGGCATCAGCCGCACCGCGTACTACCGCTGGCTGCGCCGCTATGAAGAACACGGCGCCGACGGCCTGCGAGACGGCTCAAAACGGCCACACACCTGCCCGCGCGAGACCCATGTCGACATCGTCAGCAAGATCCTCTACCTGCGGCAGAACTACCACTTCGGCCCAGCCAAAATTGCGATGTACCTCAAGCGGTATCACGACATCGAGATCTCCCAGTCCGGCGTCTGGCGCATCCTTAAACGTCTCGAGCTGAACCGCCTGCCGGCGTCACAGCGCTATAAGCGCCTGGACAAACGGTGGCAGCGCTACGAGAAGCAGCAGCCCGGCCACCGGATCCAGATCGACGTCAAGTTCGTCGAACCACTAAAAAGCGCCGTCAAACCGGCCGTCGGCCGGCGCACCAAGTACTACCAGTTCACCGCCATCGACGACTGCACCCGCCTGCGCGTACTGCGGATCTACCCCCGCTGCGACCAGAAGACCGCGATCCAGTTCGTCGACTACGTCCTGCAGCGGATGCCCTTCCAAGTCCAGACGATCCAGACTGACAACGGCTCAGAATTCCAGTCCGCCTTCCACTTCCACGACCTGGACAAGGGCGTCGGGCACGTCTGCATCAAACCCCGTACGCCGCGGCTGAACGGCAAGGTCGAGCGCTCCCACCGCATCGACGCCGAAGAGTTCTACCAGCTCCTCGACGGCATCCTCATCGACGACGCCAAGGTCTTCAACGACAAACTCCGCGAGTGGGAGGACTACTACAACTACCATCGCCCCCACGGCGGCCTCGGCGGCCAGACGCCCTACGAACGACTACGCCAAAAAACCCAGACCCGGGCGTAACGCATGAACGTCAGTCCCACACCCCGGGCATGACGACTGCCGATAGGCCGCCCTCGACCGAATCGGCTCAGGCCTTGATGAGGGTGAATTGCCCGAGCTCGCTGATACCGCGCCGGAAGAAGTCGCTGCACCCGGTGAGGTACTTCATGTACCGCTGGTAGACCTCCTCGGAGGTCGCCGCGACCGCAGCGTCGTGATGTGCCTCCAGACTTTGCGCCCACGTCTGAAGAGTGCGGACGTAGTGCTCGCTGAGCAGCTGCTTCTGGTCCACGACGAACCCGGCTTCCTGCGACAGCCGGATGATGTCCTCGTCACACGGGATCGAGCCTCCCGGGAAGATCTCCTTGGCGATGAACCGCATGAACCGCAGGTCGGTCATCGTGATCGGGATGCCCATCTCCGGCCAGCGCTTCAGCGGATGTCCCAGGATCGCCTGCAGCACCACCCGGCCGCCGGAGGGCAGGATGCTGTCGCACCTCTTGAAGAAGGGCGCGTAGCGCTCCGGCGGAAACGCCTCGATCGCCTCGAGGCTGACGATGCGGTCGACCGGCTCGTCGAACTGTTCCCAGCCGCGCAGCAACACCCGCCGCGAACGGTTGGTGTCGACTCCGTCGAGGAGGTCCTGAGCGAACTTTGACTGGTTGCGGCTGAGCGTCAGCCCGACGACGTTGACGTCGTGTTGCTCGACGGCCCGTTGCATCACCGAACCCCACCCGCAACCGATGTCGAGCAGCGTCATGCCCGGCTGCAGATCCAGCTTGCCGAGGGCAAGGTCGATCTTGGCCATTTGCGCCTCCATGAGCGACATGTCGTCTCGCTCGAAGTACGCGCAGCTGTACGTCCGCGACGGATCCTGGAAGGCGCTGAAGAAGTCGTCCGAAAGGTCGTAGTGCGCCTGGACTTCGTCGAAGTGCGGCTCCATTTCGGGGGGCCCGACCGTGCCGTTGCTCATCCCTGGCCTACCAACAACTTGAAGGTTCCGGCTGCTGAGCATAATTAAGTAACCTACTACACACTCGCCAGTATGAACTCGGGCCCGCGAGGGCGGTCTGGGATCTGTGGGTGGCGCGGAGCTTCGCGGATGCGACGACGTCATAGCGCAGCGGAAACCAAGGTCCTTACACCATCGGTCGCGGGCAAGGCGGTCCTGAATGCCGGCAATGACCGATGCTGCATGCCGCTGACTGGACCAGCCGCCGGCGCGGCCCACGCCGGTCCTCGATACGGGTTCAAACCCACTCTCATGAAGGGACCACCGTTCGCCGGGTAACTAGACGGCGGAACGAGTTTTGGGCGAGTAGTACCGGCCGGCCCGGACCACTCCGGCGATGTCGTGCAGGTGGGCCACGTTCTCCACCGGATTGGCCGACAGTAGGACGACGTCGGCGTCTTTCCTGCGCTCCAAAGTACCTGAAGTGGCTGTCCTGCACAGGAACTCGGCCGCGTTGATAGTGGCCATCTGCAGTATGCGCAATGGCGTCAGCCCTGCGGCCGCCAGCTGGTCGAACTCCTCATGCAACGCGAATCCGGGTATCTCCCAACCGGATGCGCTGACATCACTGCCGGCGATCATCTTGACACCCTCTTCATCGAAGATCCGGACCATGTCCAGCTGCCTGGTGTAGTGGTTGCTCAGCGCCGGCCCGGCGTGCTGATCAGTCTGGCGGCGTAGGGCTCATCGATCCGATGTAGTACGTTTCGTGCCCGGTCGGGTAGCCGCCGCCGTCGGTGGCGATGTGAACGTGGTCGTAGTGGTTGGCGGTCTCGTTGCCGTAGTCCGCCGTCCAGCTCCCCTTGCCGACGCCCGGATAGATTTTCTGCCGCCAGATCACGTGGCTGATTCCCCATCGTTTGGCATTCGCCAAGGCAAACCCCGCGATTTGATTGCCAAGCTCGATGCCGTCGGGGGAGTCGTGGTTCGGGATCATCACGTCGATGGCCAATCCATTGGGATGCCACTTCAAGGCATCCTGCCGGTACCCGCCGATGGTGGTGATCTGGGGAAACAACACGCTGATCGCGCGGGCAGCCCAGATGGTCTTGACCTGCAACCCTTTCTCCGGCGCGACACCGACAGGCAACACGAACTGGAAACTCTGGGCCGCGGTCGGTGCGTCCGCCGTCAACAAGTGCGCCTCCGCGGGACTGGCGATGTGCGGCGCGCTGGCCGGCGCAGGTGGTGGGCTGGTCGACGCTGCCACCGGGGTCACCGGCTTCGCCGGCGGGGCCTTGACGCAGCACCGAGGCTCGCTGTGTTGGGCGTAGAGCATGCCGGCAGAGACGGTGATCGTGGCCGCGAAGGCCAACCAGCGGCCCCGCCCGTTGGCTAACCGGTCTTTGCTCACGAACGGCAGCTTACTGTCGTGGCTGACGCGGTGATGCAACTTTCGTCAGTGGTACGGGATTGCCGTTCGGCGGCTAACCGGCCGAGCGGTGTGCTCCCCGCCGACGACTACGACGCGGCACGGGGCGAATGCCCGGTTGAATTGTGCGGCCGGGACTGCGCGTCGACGAATGGCGCGCGGGCTCGCGACGCTCGATTCGATGAAGTCGGCGGCGATCAACCAACCGGCGCCCAACGCCGTCGCTACGCCGAATTGAAGTGCTGAGCCGGCGATGAGCGCGGCCAGTGCGCAGACAGCCGATACCGTAGTTTCCGGGCGTTGGCCGCCGTGAGTTCAGTCAGTAAACGACCGGAGAGTAGCTCGCCGAGTTTCCCGTGCCATAGCAGGTCACATTGACGCTGTAGGTTCCGCCCAGCTGCTGGAAAGTGATCGTCACGGGGGCCGACGGGCTGGGTCCGGTCACCGTGGTGTCGCGATCATAGGGAAATCCGGGCGTATTCATTACTCCCACCGAGTGGTAGTGGCAGACTTCCGTTGCCCCTGGGGGATTGCGCGTATCGACGATGGTCGCGTACAACGCCACCCCGCCACCGCCGTAGCGAACCTCGAGGCTGCCATCCTGATTCGCGAAGTAGGTGGGATTCGTTTCGGCCTGCGCGGTTGCGGCGCCACTCAACAGCATTGCCGGTAGCGATACTGCGGCGGCTACGCCGATCGGCCAGGCGCGCAATTTGTTCTCATCGCGGACGGTGCTCATAAGGTGCTCCCGTTTCCGTCGGACGCGGCGTGCACACCACTGTCGGCGGCGATGCCTATCCACCGAGAATAGGGGCCGCAGCGTGCGTCCGAATTGGGATTAGCCGGCCTGCACAGGCTCTTGACTACCTCTGCAGGGTGCTGCTAAACATGGCGTGCGCCCTAAAATTGGGCGATCGCCCAAAATCGCATCCGCACAGGAATCGAGGTTGGCATGGCGGGCCGGATGGACGGCAAAGTCGCATTCGTGACCGGCGCTGCGCGCGGGCAGGGCAGAAGTCACGCCGTCCGGCTCGCGCAGGAGGGTGCCGACATCATCGCCGTCGACATCTGTCGCGACTTTGAGAATTCCCCGGTAGACGGTGCGACGCCGGAAAACCTCGATGAGACGGCCGGCATGGTCAAGAACGCCGGGGGCCGCGTCGTGAGCGCCGAAGTGGACGTTCGTGACTACGACGCGCTGCGTGCAGCCGTCGACAGCGGGGTGGAGCAACTGGGCCGGCTTGATGTCATCGTCGCCAACGCCGGCATCGGTACGACGGCCGGAAAGCTACACAAAGCGGACGAAGCGCTGTGGCAGGAGATGATCGACGTCAACCTCAGTGGGGTGTGGAAGACGGTGAAGGCCGGCGTTCCGCACATCCTGGCGGGCGATCGCGGCGGCTCGATCATCTTGACCTCCTCAGTCGCCGGTAAGAAGGCCTATCCGCACGTCGGCCACTACGTCGCGGCCAAGCACGGTGTGATCGGCCTAATGCGTTCGTTTGCTGTCGAATTGGGACAGCGCATGATCCGGGTCAACGCCGTTCTCCCGACACACGTGAATTCACCGTTGCTGATGAACGAGGCCACCTATCGTGCTTTCCGGCCAGATTTGGACAATCCCGGACCCGACGATCTTGCGCCGGTGTGCCAGAGTTTCCACGTCTTGCCCATCCCCTGGGTGACCCCAGAAGATATCAGCAACGCAGTGTTGTTCTTGGCCTCCGACGAAGCTCGCTACATCACCGGGGTTGCACTCCCGGTGGACGCCGGCAGCTGTCTGAAGTAAAGGGAATCAGCGATGACTGTCACCAGCAACACCGATGTCTACTACGACCCCTACGACGTCGGCATCAACGCCGACCCGTACCCGACCTACGCGCGGCTGCGCGACGAGGCCCCGATCTACTACAACGAGCAATACGACTTCTGGGCGATATCAAGGCATTCCGACGTCGAGCAAGCTTTGGCGAACTGGGAGGTGTTCTCCAGCCGTCGCAGCGACATCCTCGAGCTGGTCAAGTCCAAATTCGACATGCCCGGCGGCGTGATGATGTTTCAGGATCCACCCGAGCATTCGAGGCTGCGCGGGCTGATGTCCCGGGTGTTCACGCCGCGCCGCATGGCCGCCATCGAAGACCAGATCCGGCAGTACTGCATCCGGTGTCTGGACCCGCTCGTCGGTTCGCAAGGATTCGACATCATCGCCGAGCTCGCCTCGATGATGCCGATGCGAGTGATCGGTATGCTGCTGGGAATCCCTGAGTCCGAGCAGATCTCGGTTCGCGACGCCAATGACGCCAACTTGCGCACCAAGCCGGGTGCGCCGCTTAAGGTCGCCGACGCCGATTCCATTGCCGACGGCCGGATCTACGCCGACTACGTCGAATGGCGATCGAAGAACCCGTCCGACGACCTGATGACTACACTGCTCAATGTCGAGTTCGACGACGAGCGGGGCGTGCACCGAAAGCTGACGCGCAAAGAGG
>Ga0187772_10001944_pt1 | contig 10078 bp, 10 predicted proteins | sample 0116_SJ02_MP15_2_FD_133137 | JGI IMG/M metagenome (GOLD analysis project Ga0187772, IMG submission 133137) | Tropical peat soil microbial communities from peatlands in Department of Meta, Colombia - 0116_SJ02_MP15_20_MG | ecosystem: Environmental > Terrestrial > Soil > Wetlands > Peat | place... | reverse complement strand
TAGTTGAATCGCACGTCCTGCTGCAGGTTCGGTTGCATGATGCGCAGACGCACCTTGTCGACGAACCGAGTCGGCGTGCGGGAAAGCCGCACGGCGCCGAAGGCACCAAGTCCGGAGAGCATTGCAAGGCTGAGCGCTAGCGGCAGCCAGGGCAGACGCGTCTCCGAGCGATCGTCGGTGAGCGTGGCCGGACTGGCGAACGCCGCCACCGCGATGAAAGTGAGGCCCCAGATGCCGATGAGCGAAGCGGTTTGCGCCAGCGCAAGCGGCGAGGTGAGCGCGTAACCGAGCGCGTTCCATGGAAAGCCGGTGAGGATGTGACCGCGCAGCCACTCGGTCACGGTGAGCGCCGCCGCCAGAGCGAGGATGCGTAAGGGTCCCCGCCTCCAAACCAGCCGCGCCAGCGCCGCGCCGAGCCCGAAGAAGATTGCGAGCCCAGCCGGCAGGCCGATCACCGCGAACGGCAACGCCCAGCCGAAGGTGGGCACGTCGACCAGAAAGGCAAAGCCGATCCAATACAATCCGGCCAGGAAGTAACCGAAGCCGAACCACCAGCCAACGGTCGCGGCGCCGGTAATGCCGCGCCAACGGCTCCTACTGCTGCCGGCGCTGTCGATCAGCCAGACCAGGACCGGAAGAGTCAGAAACAAGACCGGCCAGAAATCGATCGGCGCCATCGCCAGCGTGGAAAGCAGGCCGGCGGCGAACGCGATCAGCCAGCGCCGCCAACCGAAAGACAAGACGATGGCGTGGATCAGCGCCGTCGGCTTCACGGCGGCGGCTGGGCGTTTGGATTTGCCCGCGGAGCTTCCTCGCGCGCCAACTCCGGGCGCGATATCGCCGGGCGAACGAGCGTCGGCAGTTCGCGCGGCGCGCCCGGGCGGCGGTCTTTGCTGCGATAGATCTTCACGCGTTTGACCCGACGCGGATCGGCGTCGAGCACTTCCGCCTCGAAGGCGCCGGGGCAGGGCACCAATTCGCCGCGCACCGGGACGTGACCCGCGCGCATGACCAGATAGCCGCCGAGCGTGTCCACCTCCTGTGCAGCGTCGCCGACGTCGAATTCATCGCCGATCACCGCGCGCACATCGTCAAGGCTAGCGCGGCCGATGGCGACAAACGAGTCGTCATTCTGCCGCATCACTGCCGCCGTTTCGGCCTCGTCGTGCTCGTCGGCGATGTCGCCGACGATCAACTCGACCAGGTCCTCGATCGACACGAGGCCGTCGCTGCCGCCGTATTCGTCGATGACGAGCGCAAGGTGAATGCGCGTCGCCTGCATCTTGGCGAGAAGATCGAGCGCCGGCATCGACGGTGGCGCGTAAAGCAGTTCGCGCACGATATTGGCCGCCGCCAGCGGCATGGATAAATCGATTTTGCCAAGATCGAGATCGGCCGCCGGCAGCTTCCTGACTGCCATCGACGTCGGATCGATCGCCGCCCGCGCCGCCATGAAGGCGAGCAGGTCGCGGATGTGAACCATGCCCGTCGGGTCGTCGAGCGTGTCATTGTAGACGACCAGGCGCGAATGGCCGGCACCGGCGAACACCATGATCAGCTCGCCGAGCGTGATCTCCTGCTGCACGGCGACGATATCGGCGCGCGGCACCATGATGCCGGCGATCCGACATTCGCGCAGGCCGAGAATATTCTTGAGCATCGTCGCTTCGGCTGGCGAAAAACCGGATTCCGCCTGTTCGCCGGTGAGAACGAGCTCAAGGTCGGCGCGTGTGGCCGCGGCCTTCCAACCGAACAGAATGCGCATAACGCGCGCGAGCCATCCCTCCTGCAGCTCGCCGTTTTCCGGCAGCAGCATGGGAAGACCGCGCTGATCGGTCTCGTGCTGTTCGTCGGCTTTGGGTGCTTGCGCCATGATTGCCGGCACCTCAGGAGCGATAAGGGTCGGGGATGGCGAGCCGCCGGAGAATGTCCCGCTCGGTCCGTTCCATCTTTTCGGCGTCGTTCCTGCGCTCGTGATCGTAGCCCAACAGATGCAGGAAACCGTGCACGGCAAGGTGGGCAACATGATGAGCGAACGGCTTTTTCTCGTGGCGCGCTTCCCGGGCAATGGTTTCGTAAGCGAGCACGATGTCCCCGATCAGCGGCGTTTCGTCCGCGGCGCGAGGGGCCGGGAATGACAGCACGTTGGTTGCTGCGTCGACTCCACGCCAGGCGCGGTTGAGTAGGCGGATCGCCGAATCATCTGTCAGCACGATAGCAAGCTCTGCGCGCGGTGTTGACAGCATGGCGGCAGCTTTCGCCACGGCGCGGCGCACTGCCGGCCGGGCGCCGCGCGCCTTTTTCCAGAGCTGGGATTGGACCAGCACATCGATCGTCAGCGCCGCTTTTGTCCGCCCGGACCTCCGCGCCATTTACGGCCGCTCGCGCTTTGCCGTCGCCTTGTCATAGGCCTCGACGATGCGCGCGACGAGTTCATGCCGGATCACGTCCGCGGCGGAAAAGGTGACGTGTGCGATACCTTCAACCCCGTTCAGGAGCCGCACCGCTTCCGCCAAGCCGGAGGTCTGGCCGGGCGGCAGATCGACCTGGCTCGGATCGCCGGTGATCACCATGCGGCTGTTCTCGCCCAACCGGGTCAGCAGCATCTTCATCTGCATGGTGGTGGTGTTCTGCGCTTCGTCGAGAATGACCGCGGCGTTCGCGAGCGTCCGGCCGCGCATGAAAGCCAGCGGCGCGATCTCGATCTCGGTCGTCTGCAGCGCGCGTTCGACGATGCGCGCGTCCATCAGATCGTACAGCGCGTCGTAAATCGGGCGCAGATAAGGATCGACTTTCTCGCGCATGTCGCCGGGCAGAAAACCGAGCCGCTCGCCGGCTTCCACCGCCGGGCGCGAGAGCACGATGCGATCGACTTCCTTGCGCTCGAACAACTGCACCGCGTGCGCCACCGCGAGCCAGGTCTTGCCGGTGCCGGCCGGACCGGTCGAGAAAACCAGCGCATGGCGCTTGAGCGCGCGGATATAGGCGTCCTGCGCCGGCGTGCGCGCGCGCACTCGGCGCTTGCGCAAATTGATCTCCTCGAAGCTTTCGCGGGCCGAAGCGGGATCGAAGTCGAACAGCGAGCCCTGTGAAATAGCGAGCCGGATCGTGCCGTCGACGTCGCCCTGCACCAATTCGTCGCCGCGCTTGAGCCTGTCATAGAGACTCTCCAGCACGCGGCGTGCCTGCTCGCAGGCGGCGCGCGATCCTTCCAGCGTGACGTGATTGCCGCGCGAGGTGGCGGCCACGCCGAGGCGGCGCTCGATCAACGCGAGATTCTGGCCGTATTGTCCGAACAGCGTGGAGGCGAGGCGGTTGTCGTCGAAGGAAAGAACGATCTGGACAGTGTCGTTCGGCGCAACGATCGATCCGGCATCTGGTGTTCGCATTCAGGCTCCTGCGCCGGCGAACGCCGGAACGCGTGAGGGTTGTTGCGCCAGCGCGCCGAACAGGCTGTTGCTGGCAATCTCGGTGATGGTGACATCGGCGATCGCGCCGATCATCGACGGCGAAGCGTCGATCTGTACCGGTTGCAGATAGGGTGAGCGGCCGACGATCTGGCCCGCGTGGCGGCCCGGCCGTTCAAACAGGACGGATATCGTGCGGCCAACGCAGCCGCGGTTGAACATCGCCCGGGTGCGGTCGATCGCCTGCTGCAAAAGCTGCAGGCGTTCGGACTTCACGGCGTCGTCCACCTGTTCGTCCATGTCGGCGCCGGGCGTACCGGGCCGCGGCGAATACTTGAACGAGAACGCGCCGGCGTAACCGACCTCGCCGACCAGATTAAGCGTTGCGGCAAAATCGGCATCGGTTTCGCCGGGAAAGCCGACGATGAAGTCGGACGTCAGCGCCAGATCGGGACGCGCCTCGCGCAGCCGCGCAACAACATCGAGGTAATCGGCACGGGTATGTTGGCGGTTCATGGCGGCGAGAATGCGGTCGGAGGCCGACTGCACCGGCAGATGCAATTGCGGCATCAGCGTCGGCAAATCGCGATGCGCCGCGATCAGGTCGTCGGCCATGTCGCGCGGATGGCTGGTGGTATAGCGGAGCCGCTCGACGCCGGGCAGCTGCACGAGCCGTTCGAGCAACTGCGCCAGCGACCATTGCCGGCCGTCCGGTCCCGCGCCGTGATAGGCGTTGACGTTCTGACCGATCAGCGTGATCTCGCGCACGCCGGCTTTCGCCAGACGCTCGACCTCGGCGGCGACCTTGTTCACAGGGCGCGAAGTTTCCGCGCCACGCGTGTACGGCACTACGCAGAACGAGCAAAACTTGTCGCAGCCTTCCTGCACGGTGACGAAGGCGGTGACGCCGCGCGCGCGGATCGCGGCGTCGCTTGGCGCAGCGAGATGATCGAATTTGTCATCGACCGGGAATTCGGTGTCGACCAGCGGCCCGTCGCTGCCAGCGCGCGCGACCAACTCCGGCAGGCGGTGGTAATTCTGCGATCCGACCACGAGGTCGACCGCCGGCGCGCGGCGGATGATCTCGTCGCCCTCGGCCTGCGCCACGCAGCCGGCGACGGCGATCAGGACGCCGCGGCCGTTTTCCGCCGCCGCCTGTTTCAGGCGGCGCATGCGGCCGAGCTCGGAATAGACCTTTTCAGCCGCCTTCTCGCGGATGTGGCAGGTATTGAGAATAATGAGATCGGCGTCGTCGGCGGTCGTGGTTTCGCTATAACCTTCCGGCGCCAACGTGTCCGTCATACGCCGCGAGTCGTAGACGTTCATCTGGCAGCCGAACGACTTTACGAAAAGCCTGCGCGAACCTGGCATCCTGCGTCGAATCTTCAGCCTCCTCGGCCCTTGGGAGATCATAGCCTCTTTGCCTTCGCCCGTCAGCCGAGGTCGCGGCGCAGCGTCAGCGCCGTCGCACTGCCGTCGTAATAACCGGGCCGGCGTCCGACTTCGTAGAAACCGGCGCGCCGGTAGAGCCGCAGGGCCGGTTTGTTATTCTCGCCGACTTCCAGGAAAACCGTACGCACGCCAAGCCCGGCGAGGCGGCGCAAATGCAAATCGAGCAGCGGCCGAGCGTAACCGCGTCCGCGCCACGACGGCGCAATCGCCACCGACAGGATCTCGGCTTCGCCGGCGGTAACGCGCGACATAATGAAGCCGGTGAGGGTGCGGCCGGCGTCGGCGCGGTGCGTGACCACGGCGCGATCGGCAAGGAGGCGGCGGAACTCATCCTCGCCCCAGCCGCGCTGAAACGAAGCGGCATGGATCGCGGTGATGGCGGCGGCGTCGCTCCCGCGCGCTTCCGCGATCACCGGCTCGCCGCGGGTCAACAGGCGCGTGACGAAATTCATCATCGGCGCGGCAGCTGGGCGGCGTTTTGCGGCTGCGCGTCTGGTGCGCGCAGATATTGCGGCTTCGGCGGCGATTGGCCTTCGGCCACGACCGCGCCGAGACGCGCCACCCAGGCGATGTCGGGTGCCGGCCGCGGATCGACCAGCGCCGGAGCGGCGTCCGCATCGGAAAGTGCAGCGGCGACCGCCTGCGCCGCCGAACCGACGATGCAGGCGGAGATTTCGGCGGCGGCACGCACCGCGTCGCTGAGCGGCGCGAGCCGCGGCGCCATAATGATACGTCCGCCCGGCGCGAAAACCTGCAGATAGACATGGGCGTGCCGCGCGTCGATCGCGGCCACCACCGGAAATCTGTCATTGGGCGTCATGTAGGGCGCGGCGTAGGCGGACAGCGTCGATAGGCCGACGACCGGCTTTCCGGCGGCGAGCGCGATGCCGCGTGCGGCGGCGATGCCGACGCGCAGGCCGGTGAAGCTGCCGGGGCCGGTCGTCACCGCGATCCGGTCGATATCGGCGAAAGTCAGTTCCGCTTGGTCCATCACCCGGCGCAACAGCGGCATCAGGGCTTCGGCATGACCGCGGATCATCGGCAGGCTTTCGCTGGCGACAATGCCGCCATAAACAGTGTCGAGCACCGCCGCGGAACAAGCCGCTAGCGCCGTGTCGATGGCGATTACACGCATGGATCAGTCGCGCGATGGCGCGCCGCGCAGCAAAATCGCCGCGTCACATCGGCCGGACTTCGGTGACATCCGGAATGAAATGGCGCAACAGATTCTGGATGCCGTGCCGCAGCGTCGCGGTGGACGACGGACAGCCGGAGCATGCGCCCTTCATGTTGAGATAGACGACGCCGTCCTTGAAGCCGCGGAATGTGATGTCGCCGCCGTCGTTGGCGACCGCCGGCCGCACCCGGGTCTCGATCAGTTCCTTGATGGTTGCGACGGTGTCGGCATCGGCCGCGTCAAAAAATTCATCGCCGTCGCCTAGCTTGCCGCCGGCCGCGATGAGCGGCGCGCCCGACATGAAATGCTCCATGATGGCGCCGAGGATCATCGGCTTAAGCTGCTGCCACTCGCCGCCGGCCTTGGTCACCGCGATGAAATCGGAGCCGAAGAAAACGCCGCTGACGCCATTGATGTCGAACAGCCGCTCGGCCAGCGGCGACTGCGCCGCCTCGGCCTTGTCGCGCAGATCCAGCGTGCCGTTGTCGAGCACGGCTCGGCCGGGCAGGAATTTAAGGGTGGCCGGATTTGGCGTCGCTTCCGTCTGGATGAACATGGCTGCCTCTGGCATTGCCGGTAGCTCAATCAAGTCTAATACGTGGCGAATTTTGGTGGAAGTTCAAGTGCTCGCAGCGTCCGACGTTAGCGCCGTAAATAGTGCAAATCTCACGACAAAGCGTCAATTTCCTCGTCGGTGAGGTGCCCGGGCACAATGGCCACCGGAATGGGGTAGTCGCCGGCGGTGCGGCCGATGGTGGTCACCAGCGGACCCGGACCCTCGGCGCCGGTGCCGGCGGCCAGAACCAGGATGAATATGTCCTCGTCCTCGTCGATCACCTTGAGAATTTCTTCGGCCTTGTCGCCCTCGCGCACCACCTGTTCCGCCGTGATGCCGGCGATGCCTTTGGCGCGCGCGGCATATTTCTTGAGTTCTGCGTCAGCTTCGGCGTTGGCTTCCGCCCGCATGATGTCGGCGACGCCGAGCCATTGCTGGCTCTGACCTTCCATGTCGTTGACGCGCAGCATCACCACGTTGCCACCGATGCGCGCCGCCCGCCGGCTGGCGAAGTACACGGCGCGGTCGCATTCCTCGGTCTCGTCGATCACGACTAGAAGCTTGGGCTTGTGCCCGGCTTCGTAGCTGCGGCGCTTGCGCGACATGGGATTCTCCGGCGGATGCAAGGCTGCCACGCCGGCGCGTGGTCCGACAAGCCGGTGATGCGCAGATGCGGGACGAAGTATGTGTTACGCGCGGACGAAGCCGACGATGTCCTTGACCGCCTTCATGGTCTCGCCGGCGATTTTTTGCGCGCGCGCGGAGCCGTCGGCAAGGATCGAATCGATCGCGATCGGATCGCGCAACAACCGTTTCATCTCCGCGCCAATCGGACCGAGCTTGGCAACGGAAAGATCGACCAGCGCCGATTTGAACGTGGAGAATTGAGCGTTGCCGAATTGTGCGAGCACGCCGGCGCGGCTGGTATCGGCCAGCGCGGCGTAGATGCTGATCAGATTATCGGCCTCGGGACGGTTCTTTAGTCCCGCCTCCTCGCTCGGCAACGGCTCCGGATCGGTCTTGGCCTTGCGGATCTTCTGGGCGATGGCGTCGGCATCGTCGGTGAGATTGATGCGGGAATAATCGGAGGCGTCGGACTTTGACATTTTCTTGGTGCCGTCGCGCAGCGACATGACGCGCGTCGCCTCGCCGGTGATCATCGGCTCCGGCAGCGGGAAAAACGCGTCGCCATAGCCGTGGCCGTGGATCGATCGGCCGAAATCATTATTGAACTTCTGCGCGATATCGCGCGACAGCTCGAGATGCTGCTTCTGATCCTCGCCGACCGGCACGTGGGTAGCACGATAGACCAAAATATCGGCCGCCATGAGTATCGGATAGGAATAGAGGCCGGCCGAAGCATTCTCGCGGTCCTTGCCGGCTTTTTCCTTGAACTGAGTCATCCGGTTGAGCCAGCCGACGCGGGCGACGCAGTTGAAGACCCAGGCCAGTTCGGCATGCTCGGCCACCTGACTCTGGTTGAAGACGATGTGCTTTGCGGGATCGATCCCGCAGGCGATGAAGGCGGCGGTGACCTCGCGGATGGCGTGCGGAAGTTCCGCCGGATCCTGCCAGAGCGTGATGGCGTGCAAATCGACGACACAATACATGCAGTCGTAGCGGTCCTGCAGCTCGACGAAGCGCTTAATGGCGCCGAGATAGTTGCCCAAATGCAGGTTGCCGGTGGGCTGCACCCCCGAAAAGACCCTCTCCTGAAACACCATGCCCAGTCTCCGCGAAAAACTCGCGGCATCCCCATGCCATGACGCCGCTCGCGGCGTCCCCATGCCACGGGCTTGCCTTGCCCTGCAAGGGCCGGCCGCTATAGTGCGGCGCCCGCCGCGTGTTTGTTTTAACAGTCCTTGCGAGAGTTTTTTCATGCCCGTACCGCGTTACGACGTTCTCGGCATCGGCAATGCGATTGTCGACGTCATTGCCCGCACCGACGAAAAATTTTTGCTGCAGCAGGGCATGAACAAGGGCGGCATGGCGCTGATCGACGAGCCGCGCGCCGAGGCGATCTACAAAGCCATGGGTCCGGCGATCGAATCCTCCGGCGGTTCGGCCGCCAACACCATTGTCGGCGCGGCTTCACTTGGCGCGCGCTCAGCCTTCATCGGCAAGGTCAAAAACGACCCGCTCGGCCGCGCTTTCAGCCACGATATTCGCGCCTCCGGCGTCGCCTTCACCACGCCGCCAGCACCCGGCGGCGCATCGACCGGACGCTGCTACGTGCTGGTGACGCCCGACGGCGAGCGCACCATGAACACCTATCTCGGCGCTGCGCAAAATCTGCATCCGGCCGACATCGACGCCGATCTGGTGGCCGGAAGCGCCATCCTCTATCTCGAAGGCTATTTGTGGGATCCGAAGCACGCCAAGGATGCGTTTCTCAAGGCGGCGAAGATTGCGCATGAGGCCGAACGCATTGTGGCGCTCAGCCTGTCGGACGCGTTTTGCGTCGACCGCTGGCGCGACGAGTTTCTGCATCTGATGCGCGCGCATACCGTCGATCTTATCTTCGCCAACGAGGCCGAGCTGCACAGCCTGTACCAGACCGCCGACTTCGACACCGCGCTGGCCGCGCTGCGCAAGGATATCGGCACGGCGGTGATCACGCGCAGCGAGAAAGGCTGCGTGGTGATCGGCCCGGACGGGATGGAAGCGGTGCCGGCCTTTCCGGTTGAGCGCGTGGTCGATACTACAGGCGCCGGCGATCTGTTCGCCGCCGGTTTCCTCTCCGGCCTGGCGAGCGGCGCCGACGACCGCACCTGCGGCCGGCTCGGCGCGCTCGCCGCCGGCGAGGTGATTGGTCATCTCGGCGCGCGCCCGGAGACCTCGCTGCAGGATCTGGCGCGCGAAAATGGCCTTTTGGACTAAGGCCTTCTGCGCCCGCTAACCAAAAACTAACTAAACCCGTTTACCGACGGATCGTCCGCAATCCGGAGATCCGCAGATGGCCGATTCGGAAGAGGCTAAGCCAAACCAGCCGCAATTGCCGATGGTGGTGTCGCCGAAGCTCGACGGCTCGGATGAAGACGCCGCTTCCGATTTCGCCGCCGAAGACGCGGCCCACGCGTCGCCGCGCGACAATTCCGGCGACGATCACCCGCTGTCGCGGTCGCTGCGTTTCGCGTTGTTGGCCGCTTCGGTAGCGGCCGCGGCGGCGCTCGGTTCGTTCGTCGGCGCGCTGTCGGCATCTGGTGTCACGCATTTGTGGTCCGCTACGGCGGAAAATCCGCATGCTGCGATGGCGAGCGCGTCGCAAGCCTCTAAGTCGGAGCTCGCCGAACTTGCCGCGCTCAAGACCAATCTCGACGGCGCGACGCGCGGCGCCAACGGCCAGTTCGGCAAACTCGCCGACCGACTCGACCAGGTCGAGCGGGTGCAGATCGAAGCGGCGACCAAGGTGGCGCATGTCGCCGACGCGGTCGACCGGCTGGAGAAAAAGGCGGTTGTCGCCGCGGCAGCGCCAGCGCCGCCGGC
>Ga0187772_10001943_pt1 | contig 10079 bp, 11 predicted proteins | sample 0116_SJ02_MP15_2_FD_133137 | JGI IMG/M metagenome (GOLD analysis project Ga0187772, IMG submission 133137) | Tropical peat soil microbial communities from peatlands in Department of Meta, Colombia - 0116_SJ02_MP15_20_MG | ecosystem: Environmental > Terrestrial > Soil > Wetlands > Peat | place... | reverse complement strand
TACTTCTCTCCGAGCCGCCAGCAATCCCTTTGCGGTTGGCTGGTAGATGAGTGACTTGTGATTTTGGAACGCCTTGCGAATCGGCTCAACGTCGTAATCCAGACCACATTCCGTGGGATTCGAAACCGTCAGGTCGATCAGGGATTGTCCCGAAACTCGCAGCTTCTCCAATTCCTGCGTGTAACGGTTTTGCGTTAACTTCCAGTTGGTTCGCTCGGCAAACATCTTCACAGCCTGACAATATCACAGGCCCATTTCCCGTCGCTAACAGCCGCCGAACCGACCCGACGGGAATCACCGTGTACTAGCGCGCGTATCAACGCATTCCATGGTGGGAATTCACTCATCGCCTGATGAAAATCACAGCGCCAAGTGCGTTGAATTACACAACGCTGGTTGCCTATCCATATTTCAGATTCAATCCAACTATGTTTCATATCAGTTACATACTTTCATCTGAACAGATGTTCGATTTGGTGCAATACATGGTGTCCCCGCATGGGACATTAGCCAGGGCCTATTTGGAGTTTTCCGCCCTTCCTCGCTCTAGGTGCGGTTGACTCCCGGCGATTTTGACTAGCCTCCCCTTTCGCTCCCCTTGGCGGCTCGAAGCTCCCACATTTTTTTTTATTTCCTCTCCTGACAGAGGCACGCACAGTGCTTGATCAATCGAACTTCCCCATGCCCACAAGCTTCCGGAATGGCGTAGATCGTCGCACCTTCTTTAAGGTTGTCGCCCAAGCCACCGCCGCTATCGGTCTTACCAGCAGTCTCGCCGCAAAAATCGTCGCGGCAGTCGAAAAGGGTGCTCGTCCTTCCGTCATCTGGCTGCATTTTCAAGAATGCACTGGCTGTACGGAGTCGTTGCTGCGCACCTCTCAACCCGGCTTGGCGGAAGTCCTCTTCGATCTAATTTCCCTCGACTACCATGAGACCCTGATGGCCGCAGCCGGTCACCAAGCCGAGCAAGCTTTGGAATCGGCTATTCAGAAAAATGCCGGCAAATACATTCTCGTAGTCGAAGGCGCTCTCCCGACCAAAGAAAACGGCATCTACATGCAGATCGCCCAGAAGACCGGCCTCGACATCGTCAAGCATGTCGCATCGTCGGCTGCTGCAGTGGTTGCGATCGGATCTTGTGCCTCCTGGGGCGGTGTGCCCTCAGCCGAGCCGAACCCAACAGGCGTCAGTGGCGTGACCTGATCCGCTTTGTCCAAGAGGTTTATTTCGTCGATGCCTGCGCGGTCGCCGCCATGTACCCCGACTGGTTCAACTATGGTGCTGGCGTGACCAACTATCTCGCCGTCCCCGATCTTCCTTTGGACTCTGCCATGACCGAGTTCGATTTTCCCGGCGGTGTCGTTTTTAACGGCAAACTTGATGCTGTTTATCCAATCAAGAACCACACCGATCAGCGCCTGGTAAACGGCGTCACCGAAAACGTCTCCCACGCCTGGTACGAAGGCAATAAGACCCTGCACCCCTGGAAGGGCGAAACCGATCCTCACTACACAGGCTTTAAAGATGATGGCAAGTACAGTTGGGTCAAGTCGCCCCGTTTCGAAGGCCAACCCATGCAGGTTGGCCCTCTCTCTCAGGTCTTGATTGGCTACGCGCAGGGGCATAAGCTCATCCACAAGTGGGCTGGCGAAGCTATCAATCGAGTTTCCGCCATCTCCCAGAAACAGGTTACACCGGCCATGCTGCAATCCACACTAGGCCGCATTGCAGCCCGTGCGATTCGCGCCGCCATGCTGCCCGATCTCGCCAACAAGCACTGGGATTTGTTGGTCAAGAACATCGCCTCTGGCGGCGTCAGGATTTACGTCAAACCGCAATTCGGCGAAAACGAGCTTCACGGCGTCGGTTTCCACGAAGCTCCTCGTGGCACGCTCTCTCACTGGGTGGTCATTAAAGACGGACAGATTGCGAATTATCAAGCCGTCGTCCCCACCACTTGGAATGCCGGTCCGCGTGACGAAAGCGGCGCTCACGGACCTTATGAGGCCTCGCTCCTGGGCAATCCGGTTGCTGATCCAGAGCGTCCCCTTGAGGTTCTTCGTACCGTGCACTCCTTCGACCCCTGTCTGGCTTGTGCCATTCACACTTTTGATCCGGACGGAAAGGAAATCATTCACGTTTCCTGAAATGGGGGATTTATGCACGATACCCTTAGCTCTGCACCCTTGAAAATCGGCGAGAAGACCATCGACGCCGAGCACGATCTGCAGATGCAGTTGCTCGATGCCTTATCTCAATCCATGTCGGAGGGTGGTGATTTCGCGCCAACCCGCCACATTCTCGAACAGTTCATCGAATTCTCTGACATGCATTTTCTTTCCGAGCAGCTGATCATGCGGCTCCATAGCTATCCGGCCTACGAAACTCATCTGGAAGCGCACACCCGCCTCATGAAGAAAGTTCGCGACATTCGCGAAGCCATCGTCCGCGGCGAGAAAGTCTCCAGCCTGCAACTGATTCTCGAACTCCGCGACTGGCTCACCACTCACATTGCGGTTGAGGACTCCGCTTTCGGGGAATTCCTCAAAAAGGAAACCTCCACCTCATGAGTTCTGGGCCTCGAATTGGTGTCCTTGGGATCGGCAACGTTTTGATGGGCGATGACGGCATCGGTCCATTCGTAGTAAAAATTTTGGAAGCGAGTTACGAGTTTGCTCCCAATGTGGTCCTGCACGACCTCGGGACACCCGGCCTGGGTATCACTTCCTTCTTTGCCGACTATGACGTCATTATTCTGATCGACGCGGTTGGCGCTAAGGATCAACCCGGTAGCATCCATCTCTTCCGGAAAGACCAAATTCTGCGAACACCGGTTCCTCAGCGGATCAGTCCTCACGATCCCGCTTTGGTGGAGTCACTACTTTTCGCGGAATTTAGCGGAAAATGTCCCGCCCAAGTCTTGCTCGTAGGTGTAGTTCCCAATTCCACCGAGCTTGGCTGTGTTCTCAGCCAAGAAGTCCGCGCAGCCGTCGCTCCCGCCATGTCCGCAGTCCTTGCCGAACTACACCGCCTGCACGCAGAACCAGTACCCCGCATACAGCAACAACCCCCTTCCATTTGGTGGGAAGAAAAAGTAGTCTCTCAGGGTGCCCCGGGGGAGGCTTCCTATGTGCCTGGCCATTCCAGGTAAAGTCGCGGGCATCGCGGAAAAGGATGGCATTCGCACCGGTCGCGTGCTGTTCGGCGGTATTGCCCGCCAGGCTTGCCTTGATTTTGTGCCCGAAGCCAAGGAAGGCGACTACGTTTTGGTTCACGTTGGCTTCGCTATCACTGTCATCGATAAAGACGAGGCCGAACGCACCTACGCTCTGCTCGAGAGTTTGGGAGTTCTCGCCGAAGAACTAGCCCCGGATGGAGCTGCTCCAGCAGAGTCATGAAGTACCTGGATGAGTATCGCGACGCCCGCATCGCTCGCGCGCTAGCCGCGGAAATCAAGCGCCGCTCCTCGCGTCCCTGGGTGCTCATGGAGATTTGCGGTGGCCAAACGCACACTCTGATGCGTTATGGCATCGACGAACTCCTGGGTGACAGCGTTGAACTCGTCCACGGTCCAGGTTGTCCCGTTTGTGTCACTCCCCTCGAAATTGTTGACCGCGCCATAAATCTGGCCCGCCGCCCTGACGTCACGCTGGTCTCATACGGCGATATGCTCCGCGTGCCCGGTTCAGATACCGACCTATTCCACGTGAAAGCGGAAGGCGGCGACGTTCGTATCGTGTACTCTCCAACCGATGCCGTTAACCTCGCGCGCACTCTGCCGGACCGTAAAGTCGTTTTCTTCGCTATCGGTTTCGAAACCACCGCGCCCGCTCATGCCATGGCAGTTTTCCAAGCCGAGCGGCTCGGCCTGAAGAATTTCAGCTTACTCGTTTCTCACGTTCTTGTGCCGCCCGCCATCCGTTCGCTTCTTGGCTCCCCGAAAAATCGTGTTCAAGGCTTTATCGCCCCTGGCCACGTTTGCACCGTTGTGGGCTGCCGCGATTATGAAGATCTTGTCCGCGAATTTCGCGTTCCTATCGTCGTCGGTGGTTTTGAGCCGATTGATCTTCTCGAAGCTATACGCATGCTCGTGATCCAACTCGAGGAAGGCCGCGTTGAGCTGGAAAATCAGTATGTCCGGTCGGTGCAGTATGAAGGCAATCGACCGGCGCAAACGGCGGTCGCGCGAGTTTTCGAGCCTGCCGATCGTAAGTGGCGCGGCATCGGTTCCATACCCGAAAGTGGCCTCTATCTGAAGCCTGAGTATGCTGCGTTTGACGCCGAGCGTGTTTTCGACTTGGCCGACATTTGCGCCCAAGAGCCGCCTGAATGTATCAGCGCCGAAGTACTCCTCGGCCACAAAAAGCCCACAGACTGCACCGCCTTCGGCACGCGTTGCACTCCAGAAAAGCCGCTGGGCGCTCCCATGGTTTCTTCAGAAGGTGCTTGTGCCGCCTACTACCAATACAAACGCCATCTCGTTACACCCTGACTCCGTGAGTACCGGTGAACCCAAGGACTTGACTGCCTTCTCCTGTCCCGTGCCTCTTCCCGCGCGCGAACGCATTCTCCTTGGCCACGGTAGTGGTGGGAAGCTGAGCGCCGATCTGTTGAAGGATGTTTTTCTGCCTTCTCTGGGCAACCCCGTTCTCGACCGCCTTGAAGATCAAGCCATTGTCTCCCTCAACGGCATTCGTCTCGCGGTCACCACAGATTCGTTCGTGGTAAAGCCGCTGTTCTTCCGTGGTGGAGATATTGGCTCCCTTGCGGTACATGGCACCATCAACGATTTGGCAATGGGTGGCGCGATTCCATTGTGGCTCAGCGCGGCGTTCATTCTTGAGGAAGGTTTGCCTCTGGAAACGTTGAAGCGCGTCGTTGCCTCCATGCAGCAAGCTGCCTCCAATGCTGGCATTCAAATTATTACGGGCGACACCAAAGTTGTGGAGAAGGGAAGTGCCGACGGTCTTTTTATCAATACCACCGGCATCGGCCGGGTTCGCGATGGCGTTTCCCTTTCTGCCAGCCAAGCGCAACCTGGCGATGCCATCGTGATCAGCGGTTTCCTGGGCGACCACGGCATTGCCATACTCGCCGAGCGCGAAGGCCTCCAATTCGAAACCCAGGTCCAGAGCGATTCTGCGGCTCTCCACACCCTCGTCGCTCGACTTCTTGAGTCGACTCACGAAGTACGTTGCTTGCGCGATCCCACCCGTGGTGGACTTTCCAGCACACTGAATGAAATTGCTCTCAGTTCTCGCGTCGGCATGGAGTTAGAGGAAACGTCCCTCCCCGTACGGGAAGAGGTTCGCGGGGCATGCGAAATGCTTGGTCTCGATCCATTGTACGTCGCCAACGAGGGTAAACTCGTCGCCATCGTCGCTTCGTCTGCTGCTCAAGCAGCCCTTCGTGGCTTGCAAAGCCATCCGCTTGGCAAAGATGCCGCCATCGTCGGCCGGGTGACCGCCGACCATCCTCGTATGGTTGTGCTGCGCACCCCCTTAGGCACCACCCGCATCGTGGATATGCTCGCGGGGGATCAATTGCCGCGCATTTGTTGAGGAAAAACATGCACGAGATCGGTATCGCCAGTTCCATTCTTGAATCCGTTGCGGCCGAAGCGCAACGCCACCCGGGCGCCCAGGTCATCGCTGTCGGAGTACGTATTGGCGAATTGTCCGCCGTCGATAAAGATGCTTTGGACTTCGCGTTTGAGTGCATCACCCGCGACACGGAATGGGAACACCTCAAACTTCAGGTCGAGTGGTGTCCTCGCCGCCAAAAATGCCTTGCCTGCCAAGAAGAATTCGTCGTCAAGGATCTCAATCTCGCCTGTCCCAGATGCGGCGCAGACCACTCTACCTGCATAGGTGGCACCGAATTGGACATCGCTTACCTGGAATTGGAGGAGCCATGCGCGAAGTCGTAGAAAAGAAGGTTCTCAGCGAAAACGATCGCTTGGCCGCAGAACTTCGCCAACGCTACCGCGACCAGAACATTCTCTGCGTCAATTTCATCAGCTCTCCCGGCTCCGGCAAAACTGCCCTCCTCGAGAAGACCCTCGCTTCGCTGGCCCGCACTCAGCCCGTTGCGGTGCTAACCGGCGATATTCAAACTGACAACGATGCGCGCCGCCTCTCCCGCTATGGCTTTCCTGTGCGCCAGATCGTTACCGGAGGCACCTGCCATCTCGACGCTCGCATGATCGATCGTCATCTGGCGGAAATGAATTTTCGTGGCCCCGGACTGCTGCTTGTCGAAAATGTCGGCAACCTCGTCTGCCCCTCCAGCTACGATCTCGGCGAGGCCGCAAAGATCGTGCTTCTTAGCGTTACCGAAGGCGAAGACAAGCCCCTGAAGTATCCGGGTATTTTCCATCGCGCTTCGCTCATGATTCTCACCAAAACGGACTTGCTACCTCATGTCGATTTTCAACCCGATCTCGCTCTCGAAAACGCCCGCAAAATCCATCCCGCAATCGATTACATTGCGCTCTCTTCCCGCACCGGCGAGGGCTTCGAGAAATGGCTAGCCTGGCTCGATGCGCTCCAACATAAATTTCAACAAACTGCCGCAGCGATCAATTCCTGAAGACCGCTGGAGTCTGCGATAATTCCTACATGGACGAATCGTCCAGAGCGGTTCTTGCGCGCAAATCCATCGACGTTACGGGTATCGTCCAGGGTGTCGGCTTTCGCCCTTTCGTCTATCGCCTGGCGCAGCAGTGCAATCTCACCGGCTTCATTGCCAACACGCCGGCCGGCGTCACGATTGAAGTTCAAGGCGAACCCGAGTTGCTCGACCGCTTTCTCGAACGCTTGCCTACCGAGCTTCCCCCATTAGCGAAGGTGACCTCCCTTGTTCCTCGCGACGCCGAGCCCCAGCCCGAGACTGCCTTTCGCATCCTCGCCAGCCGTTTAGACGCGCCTCCCAAAGCCCTGATTTCTCCCGATGTGGCCGTTTGTGCAGACTGCTTTCGCGAAATGATGAATCCACGCGACCGCCGCTTCCGCTATCCCTTTATCAACTGCACCAATTGCGGCCCGCGCTTCACGATTATTCGCGACATTCCCTACGACCGCGCCCGCACTTCCATGGCGGCTTTCCAGATGTGCGCCGCCTGTCAAGCCGAATACGACGACCCCGCCAACCGCCGCTTTCACGCGCAGCCCAACGCCTGCTGGGACTGTGGCCCCCACCTCAAATTGCTCTCGGCTGATGGCGCGCCTCGCGATGTAGCGGAACCGTTACGCGAAGCCGCTCGACTTCTCGAACAGGATCGAATCATCGCCGTGAAGGGACTTGGAGGCTTTCACCTTGCCTGCAACGCTCGCTCTGAAACGGCAGTAAATCTGCTCCGCGGCCGTAAACGCCGCGTCGAAAAGCCTTTTGCGGTAATGCTTCGCCGCATCGAAGACGTCGACCGCTTCTGCGAACTCGACGACCCAGCACGCAAACTGCTCCTCTCCGTCGAGCGCCCCATCGTCCTTCTCCCTCGCAAGCCCGATTCCCTTCCTGAAAGCATCGCTCCGCGCAATCGCTTCCTCGGGGTTTTCCTTCCCTACACGCCGCTGCATCACCTCCTGTTTGCCAACAGCAAGTGCTATGCGCTCATTATGACTAGCGCCAACCTCAGCGAAGAGCCGATCGCCATTGATAACGACGAAGCTGTACGCCGGCTCCACGGTATCGCCGATGCTTATCTGGTCCACAATCGCGACATCCTGCGCCGTTGCGACGATTCCGTCGTCCGGTTCGCTGCGGGTCGCACCCAGATGCTTCGCCGTTCGCGAGGCTTTGTTCCCGTGCCCGTTCCTCTTGAACGCGAATCCGATCCGATTCTGGCCGTTGGCGGCGAGCTCAAGAACACCATTTGTATCATCCGGGGCGGCGAAGCTTTTCTCAGTCAACACGTCGGCGATCTTGAAAATCTCGAGAGCTATAACTTCTTCGGGGAAGCTCTCCAGCACCTGCAGCGCATCTTGGAAGTTTCTCCCAAGGTCATCGCCTACGACCTCCATCCTGACTATTTCTCCACGAAGTGGGCGCTCGCCCAGGAGGGCATGCAACGGATCGGCGTGCAGCATCACCATGCCCATATCGCCTCTTGCATGGCGGAAAATCATCTCGATGGAAAGGTCCTTGGCATTGCCCTCGATGGTACCGGTTATGGCACGGATGGCGCGGTCTGGGGAGGAGAAGTCCTCGTAGCGGATTACCGCGATTTCGAACGCGCTGCGCATTTCGAATACATTCCCCTGCCGGGGGGGGCCGCCGCCATTCATGAGCCCTGGCGCGTGGCACTGAGTTATTTGGTGAAGCATTATGTCAAGGACCTGAACAGCCTTGACCTGCCTTTTCTTCGCCGCATCGATGAACGTCGGCGTGAAGTCATCCAGCAGATGATTGATCGACAGATTCACTCGCCGCGCACCTCTAGTTGCGGCCGGCTCTTTGACGCCGTGGCCGCGCTCACCGGTATTCGTTCCACTGTGAACTATGAAGCGCAAGCCGCCATCGAACTCGAAATGGCGGCGCACGATTCCACCGACCAGGGCTGTTATCCCTTCGACCTGATTCCCGAAGACACGCACTGGCAAATCGGCACACTCTCTCTATTCCAGTGGCTGCTTCGTGATCTGCGTCGTCAGGAATCGGTAGCCGACATCAGCCGGCGCTTCCACGCTGGACTTGCCGCGATCTTCGTCGAACTCGCCGAAAAGATGCGCGAACAAACCAAACTGAACCGCGTCTGCCTCAGCGGTGGCTGTTTTCATAATGTGTTGTTGTTTCAACTAATGCTGGATGGCTTGCGCGCAAAATCCTTCGAAGTCTATTTCCACTCGGAAGTCCCGGCCGGCGACGGCGGTATCAGTCTGGGCCAAGCCCTCATAGCCGCTCACCGCCTGCAAGTTGCAGGATGAGCCGAATATAAAACTGAGCGTGTCATCCGGAGCGGCGTCTTCTGCGACGAAGGATCTCAACCTATAACCTCAGCGTACTCCGTACTTTCGGCTGCCGGTGAGCCCTTGGCCTTCCGTCACCGTAACCGTCTGTCCCGCCGCAACGTTCGTCAGCCGGTCCACCTGCTCACTCGGCCAACGAATCTCAATCGCATCGGCCTGGGTATGCTGGGCCAGCCCGAACGTCAACACCAACTCACTCGCCGACATATAGCTTGATCCGCTGCGCATCATCTGCAATTGTGTCTCGCCGCCTGCGGTCAATTTCACCATCGACCCAATTCCATCGCGATTCGACTTGGTCCCCACCAGCTTGATCCGCAGACTCTTCTGTTGGGCTGCCTCCCCGGTCGCATCATTTTCGAACAAATACACCCGCCCACCATTCGTCGAGAGAAGTAGATCCAGCCGCCCATCGTTATTCACATCCGCGTAAGCAGCGCCGCGTCCCACTCGCGGCGAATCGAATGCCGCCCCCAGGCTCTTCGTCGTCTCCACAAAATTGCCTTTCCCCAGATTCCGAAAGACGTGGGGTGGCATCGCGTACTTCACATTCGGCTGCACTTTCTGAATCTCGCTGTCAATGTGTCCATTCGCAATAAGAATGTCCGGCCAGCCGTCCAGATCGTAATCGAAAAAAAAGCAGCCAAATCCCAACGTCAACAGCGTGTCCCGCCCAATCTCCGAACGCGGCGCTTCATCCACAAACAAACCTTTTCCCTCGTTGTGGTATAACGAGATCATCTGATTGGAAAAATTCGTAATCAACAAACTGAACACGCCCGACCGGTCGTAGTCTGCCGCATCCACTCCCATTCCTGCGCGTGCTACGCCATCCTCGCTGAACGCCACGCCCGCCAGCACTGCCTTCTCGGTGAAAGTGCCATTTCCATTGTTGCGATACAGTTTGTTCGGCTGCGTGTCATTCGAAAGTAGCAAATCCGGCCAACCGTCGTTGTCGTAATCCATTACTGCAATCCCTAAGGTCTTCGAGGTGGGCTCTCCGAGGCCAGCCTTCTTCGTCACATCTTCGAACACTCCATTCCCGCGGTTATGCCACAGTCGCACCGCCGTTCCTTTGTACGACTCCGGTGTGCAATACGACTTACTTTTCCC
>Ga0187772_10001942_pt1 | contig 10080 bp, 11 predicted proteins | sample 0116_SJ02_MP15_2_FD_133137 | JGI IMG/M metagenome (GOLD analysis project Ga0187772, IMG submission 133137) | Tropical peat soil microbial communities from peatlands in Department of Meta, Colombia - 0116_SJ02_MP15_20_MG | ecosystem: Environmental > Terrestrial > Soil > Wetlands > Peat | place... | reverse complement strand
GGCCCACGCGAAAGGCAGCGAACGAGTAAAGAGGTTGCCCGGTGGGCAAACATCGTTACCTCGGCGGCTAAAGCCGCTTTCAGGCCGAGGCGGTTACCGCAGCGCTAAAGCGCTGCGCCACCCAAAACCAGCTGTGGCGCACAAAACCGGTTGCGACACCAAAAGTGTCGTCATTTCAAGAGCTGAGCTCGAAGAAAACAGTTTCGTCGGGGCCTTGCAGGGCGACATTCCATTCGAGCACGCCGGGACTGCCGGCGACACGCCCCGCGATTAAAGTTGGCCGACGCTCAGGTTCAACCAGATTGAGAACATAATCTGTGGCGTTGCGGGGCTCATCGGGAAAATAGATTCGCGTGATCAATCGCGTGAGCAGGCCGCGCATGAAGACCGAGACGAGGATGTGAGGCGCCTGGTCTTTGCCGACCGGCCCGCCATCCGGTCCGGGAACGGAGCCGGGCTTGACGGTGGTGAAGCGAAAAACGCCGTCATCATCAGTTGGAATACGGCCATAGCCGGTGAACCCAGGCTCCAGCAGCTTTGATTGTGTGTCCTCGGGATGCGCGTATTTGCCGTGCGCGTTGGCCTGCCAAATTTCAATCATCGCGTCTGGCACGGGAACGCCATCGCCATCAAGAACGCGGCCTTGAATGGTTACGCGCTCTCCGGAGACTCCTTCTCCGACGAGATTATCTTTATTAAGCCACTGACAGCCGATCCTGAAAAACGGACCGACAGTTTGCCATGTTGTCGCCTGTAGGCTCACTTTTCCTCCATTGGCGTTTCGTCACGTCCGCGCAGAATCAGATTGAAGCGATAGCCGAGCGCTTGCTCAGGGATGGTTGTTTCCCAGTCGAAAACCGAGATCAGGCGATTACGAGCCTTCTCGTCGGCGGTGCAATTGAAAATCGGATCGTACGGGAGCAGCTGATCGCCCGGGAAATACATTTGCGTGATCAGTCGCGTGGAAAAGGATGGTCCAAAGACCGAGAAGTGAATGTGCGCGGCGCGCCAGGCGTTGTAGTGGTTGCGCCAAGGATATTCCCCGGGACGAATGGTGACGAAGCGATATTCTCCGCGCTCGTTGGTAACGGCTTGGCCGCAGCCGGTGAAGTTGGGATCGAGCGGCGCATTGTGCTGATCGACGTCGTGGTGATAGCGGCCGGACGCATTGGCCTGCCAGATCTCAACCAATGTGTTTGCCATTGGGCGGGCGTTTTCGTCGAGCACGCGGCCGCTGACGATGATGCGCTCTCCGATCGGCTCGCCTGAATGCTGGCGAGTCAAGTCGGAAGCTTTGGGTTGCACTTGTTCGGGCTTGATGGAGGGTCCGGTGACCTCTGAAAGCGTGAACGGCATGCGGACAAGCGGCTTGGTTGGCGCGCGCTTCGACGAGGAAACGTAGGGCGAATGAAGGAGCTCAGGTTGCGTGCCGGGGTAGAGCGGGCGATAACCCGCGATGCGGTTCACGATGGATCCCTCGTACGGTCAATGTAACGAACGCATCGAACGGCCGATTGTACGCGATTTTGGCGCGTTCGTATTCAGTTTGGCAGACTCAGTCGCGTCCTAGAGCTGAGCGCATACTGCTTTGGTTTCCGTATACAACTCGAGCACTTCGGCACCGCCTTCGCGTCCCCAACCGGATTGCCGATAGCCACCAAAAGGCAGCGCGGAATCGAAAACGTTGTAGCAGTTCACCCAAACGGTTCCCGCGCGCAACTTGGCCGCGACTTTATGGGCAGTGCTGATGTCGCGCGTCCAAACGGCGGAGGCGAGGCCGTAATGCGTGTCGTTGGCGGACTTCACGATCTCGTTCGCGTCCGTGAAAGGAATGGCAGCGACAACTGGCCCGAAAATCTCTTCACGCACAACTTTCATTTCGGGGCGCACATCGACCAGGACGGTGGGCTCGACGAAATATCCGGGACCGTCGATTTTGTGGCCGCCGATGGCGGCCTTGGCGCCGTCTTTCATTCCTGAATCGAGGTAGCCACATACGCGGTCGAGTTGCTCGGAAGAGACGAGAGGGCCAAGTTTGGTGGAGGGATCAAGTCCGGGGCCGACGTTCATCTTCTTTGCGATGTCGGCGACGCCGCCAACAACCTTGTCGAAGATGCTTTTGTGCACGAACAGGCGAGATCCTGCGGCGCAAATTTCACCTTGATTGAAAAAGATGGCATTGGCACTGCCACGAATAGCGCAATCGAGATCGGCATCGGCAAAAACGATGTTCGGACTTTTTCCGCCGAGTTCGAGAGAAACTTTTTTCAGGTTTCCGGTGGCCGCGTTGACGATCAGGCGCCCCACTTCGGTCGAGCCGGTGAAAGCGACTTTGTCGACATCGGGATGCGCAGCCAGTGCGGCTCCTGCAGTTTCGCCGTAGCCGGGAACGATGTTGACGACTCCGTCGGGGAAGCCCGCTTCTTGAATCAATTCGCCAAGCAGCAAGGCAGTCAACGGGGTTTGCTCCGCAGGCTTCAAGACCACGGTGCAGCCGACAGCCAGAGCCGGCCCGAGCTTCAGCGACGCCATGATGAGCGGAAAGTTCCAGGGGATGATTTGTCCCGCTACGCCGACGGGCTCGCGCAAGGTGTAGGCGAAATATTTTGCGCCGGGCATGGAGATGGGAATGGTCTTGCCTTCAACTTTTGTAGCCCATCCAGCCATGTAGCGAAGATTGGCGGCACAGGTGGGAACGTCGACAATGCGTGAGAAAAACAGCGGCTTGCCATTGTCGAGCGTTTCGAGTTGGGCGAGTTCTTCGCGATGTTCATCAACCAGGTCGGCAAGTTTCCAAAGCAGGCGCGCGCGCTCAGCGGGCGACATGTCGGGCCAGGGGCCTTCTTCGAATGCTTTGCGCGCCGCTTTGACGGCGTGGTCAATATCGGCACGATCGCCCTCGGCGACTTTTGCCAGAACTTCTCCGGTGGCTGGGTTGAAGGTGTTGAAGGTTTTGCCGGAGACGGCCTCTACCCAAGCGCCGCCGATAAACATTTTTTTTGGATGTTTGAGGAAGTCTACGACCTTGTTGTTGATCTCAATTGGAGAAGCAACGGTTGCCATAAAATCACCCCCCGCTGGCGCGGAAAACGTGGCTGGAAACCTCAAGTTACGGTGCCCATTCTATGCCAAAGTTTCGATTTGACGGATAGGCACCACTCAGTAACCGATTGCATTGAGTTGCTGAACGGAGGTAGTGTGCACGATTGCTTGTGTTGGGGGGAGTTGGTAACATCCGGGAAACCATGGGATGGCATTCGATGTTCGATCTAGATTTTGCGGCTCACCCACTCCATTGATGGGTGCCTGCGGATCGAGTTGCCGATAATCCTGATCCACCTTGCGTGAAAAATTATGGCCGGCAAGAACTCACGCGTGATCGTACGGATTCGCGAGATGATCCTGCAAGGCGAACTCACTCCGGGTCAGCGGGTGAGAGAGGTCGAGCTGGCGAAAAAGTTAGGGGTCTCGAGAACGCCAGTTCGCGAGTCTTTGCCGATTCTTGCGCGCGAAGGAGTGTTGACACAGCTGGACACGCGCGGCTTTGTCGTCCGCGCCTTCACACCGCGAGAGATCATGGACGGGATTGACGTCCGCGGCGTGCTGGAAGGGCTGGCCGCTCGCATGCTTGCCGAACAGGGGCCATCCCGCCAACTCATACAAGCTCTGCATGAATGCCTGCGGGAAGGCGACGAAATTTTCGCTAAGGGAAAGCTGCTGGAGTCTGACGAAGCGCGGTATGGGGAGATGAACAGAAAATTCCATGCGCTGATCGTCGAAGGATCGGGCAGCAAGGTGATCTCGGAAGCGATCAAGCACAATGATCGCATTCCATTTGCCGCGGCGCATGCGATTGCGTTCGACCGGTTTGATCTGCCTCGCACCTACGACATGCTGCGCTACGCGAACCGGCAGCATCACGCCATTGTGCAGGCGCTCGAGAATAAGGAAGGCCAGCGAGTTGCGGCTCTCATGTTCGAGCACGCCTACGGCATAAGGGAGAGCATCAACCTGTCGCGGGCAATATCGCGGGCGGAGGCGGAGCAGGGGGAAGGTTTGGAGCAGGACCGGGCGCGGGCGTGAGGATTTTGAAACGCCAGTTGCCTCTATTGTTAGGCAGGGTTGTTCAGGAGCTTCTTCTGGGACGGCGAGCCGGTTTGGACGCCAGGGCATCGGCGAGGCGAACGCCAGGAGAAAACCTCCGCGGGCTGAAAGCGAATTCCGCGTGCGGCCATTTCGCGGACCAGTTGCTCCTGACGAGCAGCAGTGGCTAAGGCCATGTTTGGTGTGATGCCGATGGACCTTAGGGCGCTTGCAACTTCGCGCATCTCGGCGGCGCGGCGCAAACCGTGTTCGGCAACACGGCTGATCAGGTAATCGGGCAGGCGACCTTTCCAGTCCAGGCCGGGATATGTGGCGGCCAAGGATTCCAGTACGGAATCGTCAGCTCCGAACCGGTGCGCGGCGAAGAGACATTCAACGGCAAGCGCCTCGATCCCTTTCATCATCACGCTGCGGCACATTTTCACCGCTGACGCAACGCCGACCTGATCGCTCAGAGCGGTCGCGTTCATTCCGAGTGATTGAAGCCGACCGCTAACCTCAACTGCGTGAGTTCCTCCGAGCAGCATCGGGACTTTCAAGCGCTGACCGGGGACGGGCCCCATAACGGCGGCTTCGACGAAATAAGCCCGGTTGTTCTTTGCCGTGCGCTTCTCGATGCATTTTGCCGCCTTGCGTTTGGTTTTGGGCGAAACCGAGTTGATGTCGAGAAAGATCTGAGGCGCGCAGAGGAGAGCGCCAGCTTCCCTTGCGACATCCAGCGATGACGAAGCAGTCACCGCGGAAATGACGAGTTGGGCATCGCGCACGCAGTCGTTGAGATTGTTTGCCGGCGTTACGCCGCAGGCGCGAGTCTTCGAAAGCATCTGCTGGCGGTGCCGCTTGGAATTCAGCAGGATGTCGAAGATGGAGACGTCGATTCCCTGCCTCACAAAATCACGGCCAAAGATGCCACCGGCCTCGCCAAAGCCGATGATGGCAATTCGCCTGATAGGTTGGGGATTCGTCTTGCTCATGTTCGAGCTAGGCATGTTCGATCTGGGGATGCCCGAGAGCGGGCGAATTCGCAGAAAGTCTAGAGGCATTTCCGTCCCAAACAGTCACCGGCACGGCCACGTCACCTCGAAACAGCGCGCGAGCGGTTCGAATCAAGCTCGAACGAATGATATTCAGTCCGCCGCCGCTCATGTCATCCACTTCGATTTCGAGCGAGAACTCGCCGTTGGGATGTTCGACGGAAAACTTCTTGACCGACCCGGAGCGCTGAGCAGCAATTTTGTAGGCGACCGAACCCGGCAACACGCAAGCAGTTCCGACCGTGACTGCCCCCAAAACTCCGATAGCCGCGTGACACTTGTGAGGAATGAAAGTACGCGTCGCGATATCTCCACCGGCGCGGGGTGGGGCGACCAAAGTCATCTTAGGAACAACCTTTGAGCGAACATCGCCGAGGCCCATTCGCTCACCCGCAAGAAGACGAATTTCTTCGAGGCGCTGTTTGAATTTTTTGTCGGAATCCAGTTCGGCAGGAGTCTCGTGTCCGGATTTTCCGAAATCGGCAGCACGCAATACCACTACCGGCATTCCATTGTCGATAAGAGTCGCCTCGATGCCATCGAGTTGGTCGAGCGCATGTCCGGTTGGCAAAAGCGCGCCGCAGACCGATCCCGCGGTATCGAGAAAATCGATGCGGATGGCCGCGGCGGTGCCAGGGACACCGGCAATTGAAGCATCCCCTTCGTACGAGACCTCACCGCCAGGAGTTGGCACGTGCGCGATGGCGACATTGCCCGTGTTCACCATGTAGATCTTTACCGGGGTGACGGGATCGCGAGCAGGCACGAGGCGGCGCTCGATGGCGAAAGGTCCAACTCCGGCGAGCATGTTGCCGCAATTGGGCGTGACATCAACGAGCGGTCGATCGATTGAAACCTGCGCGAAGAGATAGTCGACATCGATTCCAGTGCGAAGAGAACGGGAGACGATCGCGACTTTGCTGGTGAGCGGATCGGCGCCACCAATACCATCGATCTGGCGAGCATCAGGAGAACCCATCACGGCAAGCAGCACGCGGTCCCGCAACGCGAGGTCGCTCGGAAGATCGCTAGCCAAGAAAAAGGGACCTTTGGACGTGCCTCCGCGCATTAACGTGCAAGGGATGCGAGTTTGCGAGCGCGGAGCCAATACTATCTCCAGTTTGAGACGAGAAATCCGTAAACAGCAGAATCCTCGCCGTCCTCGCCGCGCGGAGTGCGCGGCTGCAGAGGGCTCGGAATGACAACATCGAGAAACTTTGACACGAGCCTCCTACTGATACTTGAGACCTAGCTCGGCAAGCTTCGCGCGCAGGCCGTAGACGTCGAGGCCGAGTTCTCCTCGGGCCAGTCGCGCGCGCGTGGCCTCTTCTTTGCGAACGCGCTGTTCGCAGGCGGCGACAACATCGTTTGCTGTGCTTCGTTTGACCACTACCACGCCATCGTCATCGGCGACGATCACGTCGCCAGCTTCGACATGCGCGCCGGCGCACACGACGCCTACATTCACCGATCCCAGCGTGGATTTCACAGTTCCTTGTGAGCTGACAGCACGGCTCCAAACCGGAAATTTCATCTCCGTGAGTGAGCGAACGTCGCGACATCCGGCGTCGATGATAAGACCCTTGACGCCGTGTGCGCGCAACGAGGTCGCCAGCAGCTCGCCGAAATAGCCGTCCGTACAGGGCGAGGTCGGAGCGACGACCAGGATGTCACCCGGTTGGCAAACTTCGACGGCAACGTGGATCATCAGATTGTCGCCGGGTGGAAGGGACACGGTTACTGCCGGTCCTGCAATGGAAGCGCCCGCATAGATCGGACGCATGTAACTAGCCAGCAGCCCGCAACGGCCCTGAGCTTCATGTACGGTCGAGACGCCGTATTTTTCCAATGCCGCGACCGCGTCTGACGACGGCTTTTCTACATTGCGGATCACCACCGGTTTGTTCATGCGAGATCCTCTGTCACTTGTGGAAAGACGCGCTGATAAGCTTCGCCGTATTTGATGGTCTTGTTCGAATTGCGCGAAGCTTGCACTCCGCGCTGCAAGGCGACGCGCTCGTAATATTGCCAGAGATGTTCCTGGGCGCTCATCTCTTTGAATGCCGCATATTTCTTAGGCCAAACTGAAGTGATGTCGAGCAGCACCTGCGGCTTCCAGTCGCACTGCTCGGGTTGATGCGGCTCGAAAAGAAAAACCGGAGGTGCGCCGATGACTGGTGTGCCCGGATCATGTCCATGCGCCTGGGCGACGATGCGGGCCTCCTGCGCGATATGAGAGGCAAGCGGGTGGTCAAAATTGTAGGGATCGTTGAGTGAATGAGTGAGGACAAATTCGGGCCGAATTTTGCGAAAGAGCGCGGCCAAATCAAAAAGAACTCTGTCGTCGATTCGCATCGGGTAGTCGCCCACGTCGAAGAAAATTGTTTTCGCGCCGAGAATCGCGGCTGCACGATCGGCTTCTTCTTTTCGATTAGCTTTTACCTTCTCCATCGTCATTGCCGGCTCGCGCCAGAGTTTTGCGGATTCTCCGCGTTCTCCGAATGACAGACAGACGACTGTGACCTCCCAGCCGCGCTCGGCGTAAAGTGCAATGGCGCCTCCCGCGCGCCACACAAAATCGGCGGAGTGCGCGCTGATGACAAGTGCGGTTTTTTTGTCGGCCACGATGAGTACCTTCCGGAATGACTTCTTTTCCTCAGGGGCTAAAGCCCCCGAGTCGCTGCCGAAGAACGGCTTGGCTGAAGCCAAGCCCCCTCAAGAACCAGCGTGTTCCAAGGAGTCATGAGATGCTTTCCAGCCTCATCTCTTAGTCATGGCCGCGTCTTGGTCATGGCCGCGACGTCCACTGGAGGTGTGCCATAAGTATGGAAAGATTCGATCGTTTTCAGGCCCCAGGCCTGGCCTTTTTTGCGCTCGGCTTCGCTCCAACGGATCGGCTTCCAGTCGGGCGCTAAAATCAGTCGCGCGCCAGCGTTGCAAACTTCGACGCGGTTGCCACCAGGCTCATAAACATACAGGAAAAACGTCTGCTGGATGGCGTGTTTGTGCGGACCGGTCTCAATATAAACGCCATTCTCCAGACAAATATCGGCGGCGAGCAACACTTCTTCACGGCTGTTGACGGCGTATGTGAGGTGGTGAAAACGTCCCTTGGTTCTGGTGTGGTCGCGAGTGTACGCGAAGTCATAGCTTTTGTTGGTGCAAGTCATCCACATCGCCGCTTCGGCACCATCATCGAGGACGATCTGCTCGGTCAGGCGAAAGCCGAGGTACTTTTCGAAAAACTCGCGATTGGCTTTGATGTCGACGGCCAAGCCGTTCCAATGATCGAGACGGCGAACGTTGATACCGCGCGCAGGAAAGCGCTGGGCCTGGTTCTTAAGCGCGGGGCGCAACTCCGGCGGAGCCTGATACCACTGCGTTTCGTAATAGAGTTCGATCTTGTGGCCGTCCGGATCCTGGCACAGAAACGCGGGGCCGTGAGCAAAATCGCCTCGCGTCCAGCCGATGTCAAAACCGGATCCTTCGAGTGCTGCGACGCGCCTTTCCAATGCCTGCTGGCTGCGTGTGCGGTATGCGACGTGAGCCAGCCCAGGCAATTTGGATGCGGTGAGCTTCAGCGAGTGACGTTCGTAGTCATCGTAGGCGCGCAGGTAAACCGACTCTCCCTCGCGCCCGCTCTCGGTCATACCCAGCACATCGACAAAAAAACGCAGGCTCTCCTCAGGCTTAGGGGTCAGCAATTCCAAATGACCCAGATGAGCCACATCCATGACCGGTTCGTTTTGCATGGAACCACCCCTCCAGCATCGTGAAAGCTGGATCAACGCTCAATCGGGAATGCTAATTGGCCGCAGCCGCAGGCCGCCTTTGGCTGGTTGCGCGAGCCCAGCGGCAGGTTGAGTACACTCAACAATACGTCTCACTTTTGCCAGCGACTGTCAAGCGAGCGGATCTCGGGCTGGGAAAGCGATCGCCAGTACAGTTTTACCCTTGCTGATCTTGACAATATCCAGAGAAGTGACCAGAATGCAGCCACGCGTTCAGTATACTGAACGTGATGCGCTGCATGACAGAGATGCCAGCTTCGCAAAGTATCGTCGAGATGCTGCGTGGCTACTCGATTGAGGTAAGCCCCACGCACCCCAAGATGGTCGATGCGGCGCTGGAGCGGCTTGTGCCGGGAACTGAAGTTTTTCTTCCCTGGATTCCCGGCGCAAATCCGATGGACGCAGTGGCGCCTGCGGCCCGGTTGCAGCGCGCTGGCCTCATCCCCGTCCCCCACGTGGGCGCGCGCCATCTCGAGAGTGCAGGCCAGTTCGAGCAGTTCGTGGCTCGCCTAGTTGGTGAGGCCGGGGTCGATCGAGTTCTAGTCGTTGGTGGCGATCGAGCGAAACCAGCCGGTCCTTATGAGTCGAGCTTAGAGGTTATGCAGACGGGCGTACTTCAGCGAGCAGGCATCGTTCGCATTGCCATAGGGGGCTTTCCGGAGGGCAACCCTCACATTTCGCAGCCGGTTCTGAACGACGCGCTCTCTACCAAAGTGAATTTCGCGCGAAGCGCCGGGTTGCAGCTTTCGATTGTCACGCAGTTCGCTTTTGAAGCTGAGCCAATTATTCGCTGGCTTCGAGAAATTCGTATTCGAGGAATCGACGTGCCGGTACAGGTGGGTCTCGCCGGTCCGGCGGGCATCGTCAACCTGGTGCGCTTTGCGGTGCGATGTGGGATTGGCAACTCGCTGCACGTGCTGACGGAGAATCCGTCACTTGCGAAATTGCTTGTCGAGAAAGGGCCAGAACCGATCATTCGAGATATCGCTGCCGCTGAGGCGGATGGCGCTCAGTCTCCGCGAGGGATCCCCGGCCTGCACTTCTATGTCTTCGGCGGATTTAACAAGACTGTCGACTGGATCGAAGCTCAGCGAGCCGCGAATTCCAATTCAGCTCACCCCTGAGCCGTGCGCCAGCCCTTCGCGTAAGTC
>Ga0187772_10001941_pt1 | contig 10081 bp, 8 predicted proteins | sample 0116_SJ02_MP15_2_FD_133137 | JGI IMG/M metagenome (GOLD analysis project Ga0187772, IMG submission 133137) | Tropical peat soil microbial communities from peatlands in Department of Meta, Colombia - 0116_SJ02_MP15_20_MG | ecosystem: Environmental > Terrestrial > Soil > Wetlands > Peat | place... | reverse complement strand
GCGCGCGCCATCATCGAGACGCTGGCGCTGGCGCAGCAGGAAAAGTTCCGGCTCAACGTCATCGAGGCTTTCGATCAGCCGTGGAAACGCGCGCTCGAAGGCGCGGTCGGCGGCTATTGGGGGATTTTCGATCGCGCTGCCGGCGGGCCGAAATTTCCTTTGGCCGGCGGCGCCGTCTCCGACCATCCCTATTGGGTTGCGCAGGCGCTGGCCGGCGTCATTGTCGCGGCACTTTCGTTTGCCGGCGCCTTCGCGGCCGGGCGCAAAAAGGAGCTTTCACCGGTTCTGTGGGCCCGAATTGCGCTGCTGGCGTTTCTTCCCGCGGTCCTGGTCGGCTGGACACTGGAGACTGTGCCGGTCGAGAGCTTCAGCATCGGCAGCTGGCTCCGTTCGATCGCCTTCGCGGCGGTCGCCGCGGCGGCGCCGATCATGTGTGCGGCGGCGTGCGCCGCCGGCCGACCGGTGCCGGGCTTCGCGGCGCTCCTGCATCGCGCCGGTGAGCGCCGTGATGCGCTCGACTGGCTACTCGGCGGAACGCTGATCGCGTTGATGCTGCTCGCGGTTGAAGCGGCGCTTGGCCTAGTCTTCGATCCGCGCTATTGCGACATTCCGTTTGCGCCGTTGACCGCCGCCACCATTCCTTTTCTCGTCGCGATGGTGTCGGTGCCGCGCGCCGGCGGCGCGCGCGCAACGGCCGAGACTTTAGCGGCCGTGGTGCTGGTCGCGTGCGCCGCCTACATCCTGTTCAACGAAAGCTTCGCCAACTGGCAGGCAGTGTGGTTCTGTGCCGCGTCGCTTGCGCTCGCCGTCATGCTGGCTTTCACACGGTCTTGGGCGCAGGACGCGCCAGGCTCAGGATAAGTACCCCGGCGGCGAGCGCCGCCAGATCGGCATTGTGCACTACCACGCCGAACGCGGCCGCCGCCAGCGCCAGCGTGGCCAAAACGATCGAAGGCCGCAGCAGATTAAGCAGCGCCGCCGCGAGCGCGATGCTGCCGAAAACCTGGTACGGGAACAAAACGTTGGCGAGCCGGAACGTGTCGCAAAGCCAGGTGGCAAGCCCGGCCTGGCAGGCGAGCGACACGGTTGAGTTCTCCATCACGTGATAGCGCAGATACATCGCGTCGCCGAGCGCGAGAAAGGCGACGATTAAAAGCCAGTTGGTCTGGCGCGCGGTCGGCAGAAACAGCGGGTGGGGCACCGTTGGGGTTCCTCAGACGACACGTTCGCGATCATAATAGCCCGATTACTGCAGCGCGAGCCGGCTATCGAACATGGTCGGCTGGCAATTGACCCGCATCGCTGCCAGCGAAATGCACAATTGCGCCGCCGCCTCGGCAGTTGGAAGCGGCCCGACCACCAGCCGCAATTCCAGCCGGTTGGAATGGGGATTGTCCCGCACCGTCACGCCCGGCCGCAAACCTTCAAACAGTTCCGGATGCGCCGAGCGCAACGCCGTCCAGCGCGCATACAGGGACTTGATCGACGTCGCGCTGCCGATGTCGGCGCCGTAACCGGCCGCGGCCGGCGCGGGCATCTCCGGCATCGGTTGCGCGACGGCTGCCGCGTTGACGCCGGGCGGGGCGATCATGGCGGCGATCGCCTCCGGCGTCGACACATTCGGGTCCGGCCAGGCGGTCGGGGGCGCGGTTTGCGCCGCTTCGATCTGGCGGCTGATCGAACCCGTCATGTCGTCCAGATTGCGCTCCATCGCAGCGAGACGTGCATTCAAATGGTCCTGGTCCTCTGCCATTCCGCGCACGACTTGCGCGAGTTGACGAATGGCGGCGTCCGTGTCGATCGGCCGTGCCGCATTTTGCCCACCGCGGAACGACTGCGATGCACCGAGATTGTGCGCGGAAGCGACCAGCGCGATGCGCTGCGCGCCGGCGTCGCTGCGCCCGCAAAGGATGGCGACGGCGAGTGCGACAGCCGCCGCCGATCCCCAAAGCCACTGGGGTTCGAGCCGCCGCAGCGGGGAGGTCGTCTTTGCCGCGACTTTTCTTGCCGGCGTAGGCCGCGCTCGACCCAGCATCCTGCTCCTGCTCCCGGTGTTGCCAGGCGAATCAGCGATAAAATAGCAGATTCGGGATTTTGACCGGTTGCCGAGCGTTTCGCCGAGATGCGGCTACCGGGCTCGCCGCCGCCGGTTTCCACTTTGCCGGATGATGCTTTATGAGGGCGCCGCGGAGACCTTCCGGATGAAGCGTCGCACTTGCCTTGCCATCGTCCTCGCCGCCGGCGAGGGCACCCGCATGCGTTCGGCATTGCCGAAGGTTTTGCACGCGGTCGCCGGCCGCTCGCTGCTGGCGCATGTGCTTGACGCCATTGCCAAGGCGAAGGTCGATGCTACCGCCGTTGTCATCGGTCCGCGGCAGGATGCGGTCGCCGCCGAGGTGCGGCGCGTTGCGCCGAAGGCGGGGTGCTTCGTCCAGCAGGCGCGGCGCGGCACCGCGCATGCGGTGCTGGCGGCGAAGCCGGCACTCAAGCGGCGCGCGGACGATGTCTTGATCGTTTACGGCGATACGCCGCTCATTCGCGCGGCGACGCTCAAGCGGTTGCGCGCGCCATTGGCCAAGGGCGCCGCGGTCGCGGTGCTCGCCTTCCGGCCGTCCGATCCCGCCGGTTACGGCAGACTCATCGTCAACAAGGGAAAGCTCGTCGCCATTCGCGAGGAGGCCGACGCCAGCGCCGGCGAAAAAACGATCCGTCTCTGCAATGGCGGAGTCATGGCGCTTGCCGGCGCGCAGGCGCTCGCCATTCTGCAGCGGATCGGCGACCGTAACCGCAAGGGTGAGTTTTATCTGACCGACGCGGTCGCGGCCGCCAACGGCATGAAACTCAAAGCGGCAGCCATCGAAGCCGAGGAGGACGAAGTGCGCGGCATCAATACCAAAGGCCAACTCGCCGAAGCGGAGGCGTTTGCGCAGCGGCGTCTGCGCAAGGCCGCGCTCGAGGGCGGCGTCACCTTCGTTGCGCCGGAGACGGTGTTCCTTTCCGCCGATACCAAATTCGGCAAGGACGTCGTGGTCGAGCCCTACGTGGTGTTCGGCGACAAAGTGACGGTTGAAGACAACGCCGTCATCCATTCTTTCTCGCATCTCGCCGGCGCGCATGTCGGCAAGGGCGCGTCGGTCGGCCCGTTCGCGCGGCTGCGTCCGGGAACGCGGCTCGGCGCCGGCGCGCGCGTCGGCAATTTCGTCGAGGTCAAGCAAGCCGTGATCGAGGCCGGCGCCAAGGCCAATCATCTGAGCTACATCGGCGACGCGACCGTCGGCGCCGACGCCAATATCGGCGCCGGCACGATCACCTGCAATTACGACGGCGCCGAGAAACATCGCACCGCGATCGGCAAGGGCGCGTTTATCGGCTCCAACTCCTCGCTGGTCGCGCCGGTGGAGATCGGCGCCGGTGCCTATGTCGGTTCCGGCTCGGTCATCACCAAGGATGTGCCGGCGGGCGCGCTGGCACTGGCGCGTGGCCGGCAGGTGATTAAGGAAGGCGGCGCGGCGCGCTTGCGCTCGCTCAAATCGCTCGGCAAAAAGAATCCGCAGTCGCCCGATTAAGCGGCTTTTTCAACCGCTTGCGGGTGTCACGAAGCGAAACCTTTTTTTATTTGGTATCGGCTATACTCGGTTCATACAAAGAGCCTGAGTTCCGCCGCGGCGGCGCGGGAGATCGTTCAAGCGGATGTGCGGCATTGTCGGGATTATCGGTCACGAGCCGGTGGCGCCGCTGTTGATCGACGCGCTCAAGCGCCTCGAATATCGCGGCTACGACTCGGCCGGCGTCGCCACGCTGGAGGGCGGCGTGCTGGCGCGGCGCCGCGCCGAAGGCAAACTGAAAAATCTCGAGCAACGGCTTGAACGCGAGCCGCTCGCCGGCACGATCGGCATCGGCCACACCCGCTGGGCGACGCATGGCCGGCCGACCGAGACCAACGCCCATCCGCATGCGACCGACCGACTCGCAGTCGTGCACAACGGCATTATCGAGAACTTCGCCGAGCTGCGGCGCGAATTGCAGGACAAAGGCGTGAAGTTCGTCACCGAAACCGACACCGAAGTGATCGCCCATCTGGTCAGCGAAGAGATCAAGCGCGGCCGTTCGCCTACGGATGCGGTCAAGGTGGCGCTGCCGCGGCTGCGCGGCGCATTCGCGCTCGCTTTCCTGTTTGCCGGCGAGGACAATCTCCTGATCGGCGCGCGCAAGGGCTCTCCGCTCGCCGTCGGTTTCGGCGACGACGCGATGTATCTCGGCTCCGATGCGATTGCGCTCGCGCCGTTCACCGATACCGTGAGCTATCTCGAAGACGGCGATTGGGTCGTGGTCAACGGCAAGGGCGCGGAGATTCACGACGCGAGAGGCGAGCGGGTCGAGCGTCCGGTGCTCAAGTCGCAGGCCTCGGTGATGCTCATTGACAAGGGCAATCACCGCCATTTCATGGCCAAGGAGATTTACGAGCAGCCGGAAGTGGTCGGCCACACGCTGGCGAATTATCTCGACATGGTTGACGGACGCGTGCAGCTGCCGATGCGGTTGCCGTTCGATTTCCGCGACCTCAAGCGCGTGTCGATCGCCGCCTGCGGCACCGCCTATTACGCCGGCATGGTCGCGCGCTACTGGTTCGAGCGGTTCGCGCAGCTGCCGGTCGAAGTCGACATCGCATCCGAGTACCGCTACCGCGAGATGCCGCTCGATCCCGGTGCGCTCGCGATTTTCATTTCGCAGTCCGGCGAAACCGCCGACACGCTGGCGTCGCTGCGGTACGCGCGCCAGCACAAGCAGCATGTGCTGTCGATCGTCAACGTGCCGAGCTCGACCATCGCGCGCGAAAGCGACATCGTGATGCCGACTTTGGCCGGTCCGGAGATCGGCGTGGCGTCGACCAAGGCGTTCACCTGCCAACTGGCGGCGCTGGCCGCGGTTGCGCTCGCGGCCGGCCGCGCCCGGGGTGTTCTTTCCGCCGGCGAAGAACAGGAATTGGTGCACGCACTGATCGAAGTGCCCCGGCACCTGACCGAAGCCCTGGCGCTCGAGCCGCAGATCGAGCTGTTGGCCCGCGATCTCGCGAAATCGCGCGACGTGATCTATCTCGGCCGCGGCACCAGTTATCCGATCGCGCTCGAAGGCGCGCTAAAGCTGAAGGAAATCTCCTATATCCACGCCGAAGGCTACGCCGCCGGCGAGCTCAAGCATGGGCCGATCGCGCTGGTCGACGAGACCATGCCGGTGGTGGTGATCGCGCCGTCCGGCCCGATGTTCGAGAAAACCGTTTCCAACATGCAGGAAGTCGCCGCGCGCGGCGGCCGGCTGATTTTGTTGACCGACGCCGAAGGCGCGGCGGCCGCCGCCGGGCAACCGCTGGTGACGCTCACCTTGCCGACCATGCCGGCGGCGATAGCGCCCCTGGTCTATGCGGTGCCGGTGCAGCTCATCGCCTACCACACCGCGGTCGCGCTCGGCACCGACGTCGATCAGCCGCGCAACCTCGCCAAGTCGGTGACGGTGGAATAAAGCTGGGCGGGGCCGCGCCGGCGCCACTGTCCGAGGCCGCCGTCTCGCGGTATAGATGCAAGTGCCGCAACGCCGGCGCCCCATACCGGATCTGCCAATGCCCGATACCGACAAGAGCGGAGCAGCGCCTGCCGCGGCCCGGACCTCGTCCGGCGCGGTCAGCCGGCTGCGCAATTACTTTTTGACCGGCCTCGTCGTCGCCGGCCCGGTGGCGGTCACGTTGTGGATCATCTGGTGGTTCGTCACCTGGGTCGACAATCTGGTGCGGCCGATCATTCCGGCGCCGTATCTGCCGGAAACATATCTGCCGGTCACCATTCCGGGCTTCGGCCTGATCATCGCGTTTTTCTCGCTGACCATGCTCGGCTTTCTCACCGCCAATCTGGTCGGCAGCAGACTGGTCGGTTTCGGCGAAAGCCTGTTGAACCGCATGCCGATCGTGCGGCCGATCTACCGCACCAGCAAGCAAATCTTCCAGACGCTGTTCTCCAGTTCGGAAACGAGCTTTCGGCATGTCGGCCTGGTGGAGTTTCCGGCGCCGGGCATGTGGTCGCTGGTGTTCCTCACCCAGCCGCCGACCGCGCCGATCGCCAAGCATTTGCCGCAGGCCGAGCACGTCTCGGCGTTTCTGCCCTGCACGCCGAACCCGACCACCGGATTTTTCTTCTATGTGCCCAAGCGCGACGTGATCGATCTCGACATTACCGTCGAGCAGGCGATGTCGCTATTGATATCCGCCGGCATCATCCAGCCGGGCGGCGAAGAAGCGCAGAAGAAGCTCGCGGCGCTCGCCGCCACCGCTCGCGCCGCAGCGGTCGCGCGCAAGACTGAGCCGAGCCCGGCGAAATAGCTTCTAGTCTTCGCCGGATTTCGCCGGCGTCGGAGGGGGATCATGAATTTTGGACAAGCAATCGCATCCGGTTTTTCCAACTACGTGAATTTCTCGGATCGGGCCTGCCGGTCGGAATACTGGCACTGGGTGTTGTTCATCGTCCTGGCGGAAATAGCGACCACGATCGTCGACACCGCGCTCGGCAAGCAGGTGACGACGAGCCTGGTTGGCCTGGGCACATTCCTGCCGAGCCTCGCGATCGCCGTGCGCCGGCTGCATGATCTCGACCGCTCCGGCTGGTGGATTTTCCTGTCGCTTATTCCTCTCGTCGGCTGGATTATCTTGATCATCTGGTACTGCACCGAGGGGACGAGCGGTTCGAACCGCTTCGGCCCGGACCGGCTTGCGGTCTAGCCCGCGCACAAGAGCCTGATCGCCGCGTCGCGCGCGAACAGATAGAGAAGCTGGCGCAACGCCGCGCCGCGCGGCGTGGTGAGCTTCGGATCGCGGTTGAGCATGAGCTTGGCGTCCTCGCGCGCCGCGCTCAACAATTTGCCGTGGAATTCAAGCCGCGCAAGACGAAAGCCGGGCAGGCCGCTCTGGCGGGTGCCGAGCACGTCGCCTTCGCCGCGCAGCCGCAGATCCTCCTCGGCGATGCGGAAACCGTCGTCGGTCTCGCGCAGGATGGCGAGACGAGCTTTCGCCGTTTCCCCGAGCGGGTCTTTGTAGAGCAGGAGACAGATCGACCGTTCGGTGCCGCGGCCGATGCGGCCGCGCAATTGATGCAGCTGCGCGAGCCCGAAGCGCTCGGCATGCTCGATCACCATCACGCTTGCCTCCGGCACGTCGACGCCGACTTCGATCACGGTGGTGGCGACGAGGATGCGCGCCGAGCCTTCGGCGAAACGCGCCATGGCGCGGTCTTTGTCGGCTGATCGCATTTGCCCGTGGACCAGCGCGACCGTATCGCCGAACCGTTTTTTCAGCGCCGCGTAGCGCTCCTCGGCGGCGGCGAGGTCGTTTGTTTCCGATTCTTCGACCAGCGGACAGACCCAATAAACGCGGCGGCCGTCGTCGAGCGCGCGCTTCACTGCGTCGATGACCTCGGCAAGCCGCTCCAGCGGCAGCGCGCGGGTGTCGATCTTCTGCCGGCCGGCCGGTTTCTCGCGCAGCTCCGACACGTCCATGTCGCCGAAATAGGTCAGCACCAAAGTGCGCGGGATCGGCGTCGCCGTGAGCACCAAGAGATCGACCGCTTCGCCCTTGCGCGCCAGCGCCAGCCGCTGGTGCACGCCGAAGCGGTGCTGCTCGTCGACGATCGCGAGCGCGAGATCGTGGAAGGCGACGTAGTCCTGGAACAGCGCGTGGGTGCCGACGATCAGATCGATCTCGCCAGCGGCGAGCGCGGAAAGGATGTCCGGGCGTTCGCGGCCGCGCTCGCGTCCGGTGAGGAGGGCAAGCCGGATGCCGGCGACCGCGGCGAGCGGTGCGATGGTGGCGTAATGCTGCCGCGCCAGAATTTCGGTCGGCGCCATGAAGGCGGCCTGCCGGCCGGCTTCGATCACGGTCGCGGCGGCGAGCAGCGCCACCACCGTTTTGCCGGCGCCGACGTCGCCGTGCAGGAGGCGGAGCATGCGGTTCGGCTGCGCCAAATCGGCGATGATGTCGCTCACCGCGCGATCCTGCGAAGGCGTGAGAGAGTAGGGCAGGCAAGCGACAATGCGAGCGCGCAACAGACCTTCGGCGGCGCTGCCGCGGCCGGGACGCTTGCGCATGTGGCCGCGCAACAGCGCCAGCGCGAGCTGGCCGGCGAGGAGTTCGTCGTAGGCAAGCCGCGACCAGGCCGCGCTTTGCGGATCGAGGTCTTCCGGCGCCGCCGGGCGATGCACGGTGCGCAGCGCGTCGGCGAAACCGGAAAAATGATTACGTTTGCGCCATTCGGCGTCCTGCCATTCCGGCAGATCAGGCACGCGGTCGAGCGCGGCGTCGATCGCCTTGCGCAGGCTGTTGGGGTGAATGCCCTGGATGAGCGGATAGACCGGATCGATCAGCGGCAGTTTGGCGAGGCCGGCCTTGTCCACGACGCGGTCAGGATGCACAATCTGCAAGTGGCCGTCGTAGAGCGTGACGGTGCCGGAGAGGTAGCGAAGCGCGCCGACTGGCAACAGCTTCTCGAGATAATCCTTGAGCGCGTTGAAATAAGTGATGGTGAGCGTGTTGGTCTCGTCGCTCGCCTCGATACTGTAGGGTGCGCGCGGCCGGTTGGGCGGCGGCGGGCGGTGCCGGTCGATGGTGACGGCGACCGTCGCCACCGTGCCGGGCACGACTTCGGACAGCTTCGGCCGGTTGCGCCGGTCGACATAACCGGTCGGCAGGTGAAACAGCAGATCGGCGACACGCACCTTTTCTCCCTCCCGTACCAGCAGGCGGTCGAACAGCTTTTCCAGCTTCGGCCCGATGCCCGGAAGCGCCGACAAGGTCGCAAACAGCGGATTGAGCACCGGCGGTCGCATTGACAACGCTCACATTCCCTTTCGTCATTGCCGGGCTTGACCCGGCAATCCATGCGGGCTGCGAGCCTGCTCAGCCGCACGCGTCGCCGCAAGTCGGCGTGGATCACCGTGTCAAGCCCGGTGGTGACGAACACGCGTCTGCCCTCTATATACGCCTCGCCCGGCCCGTCCGGGCTTTTGGCGTTGGATTTGCCCACGGATTTCACCGGATTGCCTTGATGACCGAGCGATCGAGCGCGGGACTGGACGAGCGGCGGCGCAAGCTCCTGTTCCGCGCCTGGCGCCGCGGCGTGCGCGAGATGGATTTGATCATCGGCCGCTTCGCCGACGCGCATATCGAAGCGTTCGATGCCGCGGGCCTCGACGATTTCGAGCGGCTGATCGAGGCGCCGAATGCCGCGCTCTACGCCTGGGTGACCGGGGCGCAGGAGATTCCCGCCGATTACGACACCGCTGTGCTCGCAAGCCTCAAGGCGTTCCATGCGCAGAGCGACAAGCCGCGCGCCGGGGATAAGGCATGAGCACAAAAGTGCGATCGCCCGCGATCTCGCCGGCTTCGCGGCTTGCGCCCGGCCGGCCGCTCCTTCTGTCCGGCGTCGCCGACGGCGCCGAAGGCCTGGTGCTGGCCGATCTTGCCCGCGCAATCGCCGCGGGCAGCGACGCCCCCGTGATCAGCCTCACGGTCGTCTGCCGGGACGGCCCGCGCATGGCGGCGTTGTCGCGCGCGCTCGCCTTCTTCGCGCCCGACATCGAGCTGCTGGAATTCCCCGCCTGGGATTGCCTGCCTTACGATCGCGCCTCGCCCCATGCGGCGATCGTGGCGCAACGGATGACCGCGCTCTCTCGGCTCACCCGCGCTGGCGGCCGCGACAAGCCGGCTGTGCTGCTCACCACCGTCAATGCCATTTTGCAGCGCGTGCCGCCGCGCGAGACGCTGGCGCGGCAATCGCTGTCGGCGGCGGCGGGACATCTGCACCCGATGGCCGGCGTGATCCAATGGCTGGAGCTCAACGGCTTTACTCGCGCCTCGACCGTGCGCGAGCCCGGCGACTACGCTGTACGTGGCGGCATTGTCGATCTGTTCGCGCCCGGCTTCGACGCGCCGGTGCGGCTCGATTTCTTCGGCGACACGCTGGAGACGATCCGCAGCTTCGATCCGGAGAGCCAGCGCACCACCGCGGAATTGCGCACTCTCGATCTGGTGCCGATGGCCGAATTC
>Ga0187772_10001940_pt1 | contig 10087 bp, 8 predicted proteins | sample 0116_SJ02_MP15_2_FD_133137 | JGI IMG/M metagenome (GOLD analysis project Ga0187772, IMG submission 133137) | Tropical peat soil microbial communities from peatlands in Department of Meta, Colombia - 0116_SJ02_MP15_20_MG | ecosystem: Environmental > Terrestrial > Soil > Wetlands > Peat | place... | reverse complement strand
TCGCCACGCTGGGTGCGGGCGGAATAACCGTGGCATGGGAATCTAACCCCTCCAGATCAAACGCCAAAGCGGATGGCGGACTAATCAATTTCGAGTTGGGTCCCCCAGTGGGCGTGCCCACCATTATGTTTTGAAAGTCCGAAAATTCCCTAGTCGTCAACGCAAGTATTAAGCTCTGGTAGGAAGCCAGGTTGGGCACACCCAGGGCGTCGTGAGCCAACGCCTTGCTGTAATTTCCGCTGAAATCCGTGAATCTTTTGGAGTCGCCATTGTCCGGTTGTTCGGGAACAGTGATTTCTTCGGCTTTTGCAGTGTCAATTCGGTAACGGAGGCTCGCGTCGGCTCGCTTATCCGGCGGATAGCAAACAACCGACGCCTCAGCAACCGACTCTTTTCCCCCAACTAGGGGCTCCAAGCCGATCGCTCCTAAAGTTGCGGCCGCGGCGGCTGCGCCGCTCACCCCGCCCAGGAATTGCCTGCGGTTCGGGCCTTTCGCTTTCATGTCAGTACTTGGCTCGTGGTCCGGCGGAACAACGTTGGGGTTTTCTGCGTCTCCGTTCATGAGTTCTCCGTTCAGTGAGTTACCGACGAACTTCTAATGCAGGCAGACTAATCCGTTTATATTCGCCGCTTAGAGAATCGTGGTTCCTGGTTATCCGTTGGGGGGCCTAGTAACGCGTCGCGCACGATAGGCGAAAGCAAACACCGTGTCAAGCCCTATTTCAGTTATTCATATTCACCAGTAGAGGACGTTCTCAGATAGCTACTTCTCAAGATTTCCCTCATAGCTTTGAAAAACCCAGCTCGCGATTAATCCATTACCGGACACGAGTCCGGTTAGCGACTGAATCAGAAGTTGAGGCTGACACTTGCCTGCCCCGTTGAGAGGGTCGACCGGCTTGTGATAGGGTTCAATTCCAATAGCTAACTAACCAATTAGAAATTTGCACCTACGAGCTTGAAGGAGATTACGATTGTTATCTGCTGAAGAAGGACTGCGAAGGCTCATTGCAGGTAACGAGCGATTTGTCTCAGGCAAGGCGCGCTTTCCGACCGTTTGCAAGGAAACCCTGGCGGCGTTGGCCAAGGGCCAGCAGCCCTATGCCACGATACTAGGCTGTGCCGACTCCCGGGTTCCCCCCGAGCTGATTTTCGACGCAAATTTTGGTGAGCTTTTCATCGTACGAGTTGCTGGAAACGTGGTTTCGCCCGAGGTGATGGGCAGCATTCAATACGCGGGTTCTCACTTGCACACTCCGCTTTTCGTGGTCTTAGGCCACGAAGGATGCGGCGCGGTGAAAGCAGCGATAGAGAGCAAATTGAATGGGGCAAAGCATCACTCCCGCATACAGATTCTGGTGAACAATATCGTTCCCGGCTTAACCGGAATAAATTCTGAACGTCCGGGGCCGGATCAACTAGCGCAAGCCGTCGAAGCCAATGTTCGATGGTCGATGAAGCAGTTGTTGGAAACACCAGAAGGAAAGCAGGCGGCACGTGAGGGACGTAAGAAACTCGTAGGAGCAGTTTTCGGGATAAACTCCGGCCGTGTCCGTTTTCTGTAGCCAAAGCCACAAGACTTGCACGCGCAGGCCACATCCCACCATTCGCAAGCTGTTGTTGCCGACTAGTGGCAGGTCCCGCCCCGCGTCGCCGCTCAGCGGTTGGCACTGACCTTAGCAGAACGAGCCGACATCTCACGAGGCATCGCCTTTGATTCGTCGATTCGTGAGATCGCTCGACTTCTGAAGCGATTCGATTTACAAATTGCCAGTGGTTACGCGGGCATGCCGACGCAGAAAAACGGGCAGAACGAGCATGCACCTACTTCTTAAACAGATTTTCGAACGCCTGGCGGGCATCCATCGGCCGGCCGTTGCTCGGAGCTTCCGTGGGAACTTGGGCGGGCTGCAGATACGAGGTGGGCGCCGTATCCTTTTCTACGGTGGTCCGGAACTCATAGAACGTGCAATTGTTCTTTCCATCCTTGGGCGAAACTCTCGCCGGGATCGGCTGTGTGCATTCAAATTGCGCGCCGGTATCGAAAAAACGGCATTGCTTGCAACAGTGCAGTTCGAAATTGCACTTCGGACACTGCCCGTTAGGGTCGAATCCGGCGACCAGCACCGCACCACAATTCGAGCAACGCGCTCGCGTGACCGTCCCCACCATGCGTGGCGTACGTGGACCCAGATGATCCGTCGCTCCGCGTGGTCCGCCCTGCGGCGGTTTGCGTTCTCTATCTCTCTTCTCGTGCTTTTCTTGTTTTTCGGCATCACGATAGCCGCGGTGACCGTACTTGCGATCCACAAACGCCTCCGTCCGTCAGCCGCACCGGACTGTAACTGCAAACTTAATCACGACTGGGCTAATACTTGTCTTTTTCCCGAAATGTATCCAATCGGAACGCTACGCCCGGCACACCAGTCTTCCCCTTTGAAGTTATTCTGGAATGCCGCTTTGCGAGAGCAGAAGATGGGACATCTATGTTTGTAATCCTCTGGGAGTTTGAAGTCAAGCCAGGAAGTGAAGAGCGCTTTCAAAACGCCTATGGACCCCTGGGTCCCTGGGTTCAGCTGTTTGAACACGATCCGCACTACCGGGGCACTCTCCTCCAGCGGGATCCCGCCCGCCCTCTCTTTTACTTCACCATCGACCTCTGGGATTCCGAAGCCGTCTACCAAACATTCCTCGACGCAAATCGGGTCGCTTACGGACAACTGGATCGCGGCACCGGGCAATTCACGTCACACGAGCGCCATATTCTCTCTTTTACTCTGAACCTGGCGGCTCATACAAACATGCCTACCAAACCGTCCGGGGGCAAATCCGGCTGAACGATCTTCTTTGGCGTGCCCGTTGTTCTTAGTACAGCTTCCGCAGCCAAATAGCCACTGCGCACCGCGCCTTCCATGGTGGCGGGCCAACCCGTGTCGGTCCAATCACCGGCCAAAAACATGCGCTGCACGGAGGTCTCTTGTGTTGGACGCCAGCGATCCACCCCAGGTTGCGGAGAAAATGTCGCCGCAGCTTCTTTTATCACTGTAGCCTTCAGCAACTTCGCGTCTCGCGCCGCAGGCAAAGCTTGGCGCACCTCGGCGAGACAAAGATCGATGATCTCCTGTCGTGGTTTCTGCAGTAATTCGTAAGACGCGCTGATGACAAGCTGCAGATACTGCCCTTTGGCCGAATCGCTACCGTTTCTTCCCGAGTACAGCGCGCTCTTGTTGAAAATCCACTGCGTCGTCGTCTCCAAAAGAGTGACGAAAGGCTCCTTCATCACCTCGCGGTCAAACCAAAAATGCACTCCGGTAATCGGCGATGTTTTGATGTTCTCTAAATGCGCTAGCGCTGGCTCCTGGTCTTTAATGCTTGGCGGCAGCAAATCGGATAAAGCTTCGTGAGGCACGGCCAGCACAAAGGCATCCCCGGATTCGCGACGGCCTTCGTCAAACTCAACACTCGCCAAGCCGCCCTCGCCAAAATGCAGCGCTCGCACCGCCGCCCTCAGATTCACTTCCCCGCCTCTGCGCTCGATCTCGGCCTTGCAGCCATCGTAAAGCTCTGCCAGCGGCACGGCCGGAACGCCCATTCGGTAACCGCTACGGTTCGACAAAAAACCCTTCCAGAACACGTCCACGCCGAACCGCGCGTCCGTCTTGTCCAATTCTTCATCCAGCGCGCTGACCAGCACCACACGCCAAAAACGTTCGATCGCTCCCGACGTCTGCTTTCTCTTCCGTAGCCAATCCAGCATGGAAAGGCCGCCCGGCGTGTCCAAGTCCGCGGTATGCCCTTTCCCCCGAAGAATATCGAGCAAGGCTCTCGCGATGCACTTCTTGTCCCCATGATTCAGTGGCGCAAACGTCAGAAACGATCCGGTCATGTGCAGTGGCGCTGGCAGCAGCCCGGCCTGCATCGTGCCGGTGCGCCCCTGGGGATCCTGAAATAATAGCCGGTCGAAATACTTGATCTTGTCTTGCGCGCCAACCCGACGGTAAAAGTCTTCCAGATTCGTGCAGCAGCCCAACGTCACGTGCTGGCAGTTGTCGACGTGCTCCCCGTCCGGTAACACATAGGAAGTGGCCCGGCCACCCAGAAATGGACGCTGTTCGAACAGCCGCACACGCCAGCCCGCTTCAGCCAGCGACACGCCCGCTGACAGCCCCGCTAGCCCGCCGCCGATCACGATCACGTTTCGCAAGAATATTCTCTTTCGTGTGGCGCCCAAACCGCGCCTTGGCTACCAGTTTTAGCTTTTCCGCCTTGGTCAACCGCACCCGCCCACCCAACACGGCAAAATCCGTAGACTCGATTCGCGCCAGCAGCGCACTGTAGGTGTGCACCAATAGCCACAGGGTTGCGCGGCTATCCTCCTCGACCATCGCCAGCAATTGCGCGCCTTCTTCGTACAGCTTCCACGCGCGGTCCGCCTCAAATCGCAGCAACTCTCGAACCCCCAAGCCCTCTTCTTTGCGCCCCAGGTCTTCGCGAAGCACACGGTAGTGCAGCAAGTCTTCCTCGGGGAGATACACCCGCCCTAGCCCGTAATCCTCTCTTACGTCCCGGATAATATTCGTCAACTGAAACGCCAGTCCTAATTTTTCCGCCATTTCCAACGCACGAAAATCGTGAAATCCAAAGATGTGCGTGCACGTCAGTCCTACAGTCCCGGCCACACGATAGCAATATTCCTTCAGTCGCTCGTACGTTGGATAGGTCTGTATGGTCAAGTCCATCTCTGCGCCAGAAATCAAATCGTGCAAATAGCGCGACGGCATTTTGTATCGTTCAATCGTATCCACCAGTGCCGGTAGGATTTCCGCGGCACCCTTCAATCCAATAAACGGCGAGGCAATCGCCGCCGAGCCATCGACCATCTGTTGCTGCTTCGTAATTACCTGGTCCAGTGCCGCGCGCCACGTTGCCAAGCCCCGTTGCTTCCCGGCCAGATCCGCGCCCTCATCGCTAACGTCGTCAATCCGGCGCATAAACGCGTATAAGGCGACAATCCCATCTCGCTTCGCTTTTGGCAGCAAGAAAAAGGCCGGGTAAAAGCTGCTATTCGCCTCCCGAGCAATGCGATGGCACTCCTCATACGACTTGGGAATATCCAGCAATTCCTCCGCTGGCGTATTGCTCTCCGCATGCTGTGTCTGCGCCACCGTAATGGGCGTCGGCGAAGTTCCCCACATGTGCGCGACAATGGCTCGGCCCAACAACCGCACCTGCTTCCCTTTGCTTACTTCCGGCCTCTCATGCAGCGTGTCGTAGCCAATCGCTTCAATCGCGTCCAACACCGCCATGCCTCCGCGGCTGAACATCACCAAATCCACGCTCAGCTTCCCCGCCACCATCTTGGACAGTGGCATTCCCTTCTCAAAAAGCCATCGCGTGTATTCGATCAGTTCTTTCATCAGCGCAACATAGCGCTGGTCGAATCTCTTCTCTACAATTTCGTTTTCACTAAAACCGTGCGCGGCGGCGCGGTCGAGCGGAATATAAATGCGGCCCTTTTCCAAGTCGCGCGAAACATCCTGCCAGAAATTCGCCAACTGCAACGCGGTGCACGTCGCATCCGACAGTCGTTGCCGCTCGTCATCTCGGTACCCACACAAATACAACACCAACCGCCCCACCGGATTCGCCGAGTACACGCAATAATCCAGCACCGCATCCCATGTCGCGTATCGTTTCACCACCTGGTCCTGACGAAACGCCTTCAGCAAATTCGCGAATGGCTGCTTGGGCACATCCTTGGCGATTACCGTTTCCCGTAAAGCCACAAACACTGGATGCGACGGTCGTCCTTCATAGCAAGCGTCCAGCTCCGTTTCCCACCAACTCAGCAGCTCCAGAGCGCGATTCTTGTCGGGGATCTCGTCGCCCAAATCGTCGGCCCAGCGGCAGTAGGCATACACGTTGTAGAAATGCTGGTGCAGCTCTTTCGGAAGGAGCCAGGAAACCACGTTGAAGTTTTCGTAGTGGTGCGTCGCCAGCCACTTGGTATACTCCTGCGCCATCTTCGGAGTACACCCGTTCTCCGGCAACTTCTCCATCAATGACAGTTCACCCGGGCGCAGCATTATGAGAAGAGTTTCCGATTCCTTCGTTTCAAGTGGACTGGGCTGCTAACTGGCCTGGCCTTCATGATTTAAAAATTACAACCGCGTTCTTAGGGCCGCACGGCCAGCTTGATTTCGCCGCTGCGTGCTTTCATGCGTTCGAATGCCTGCGGCAGATCTTCCAATCGGATCTCTTCGGTCACAAATTCCTCGGCGGAAACATCCCCACGGCGTACTGCTTCCAACGCTTCGCGGAAAAATCGCGGCGTGTGGTGGAACGGCGAGACAATCTTAATTTCCGAGTAGTGGATGGCGGCGGGTTCAATCTCAACGCGGGTTCCCGACGGCAGCCCGCTAAAGAAGTTCACCACGCCTCCGCGGCACACCATTTTAAGCGCTTGTTGCCAAGTCGCCGGATTCCCTGCGGCCTCGACCACTGAGTTCGGCCCACGCCGATCTTCGGTCAAATCTCTCACAGTACCAACCACGTCCGGAGTTTCCGTCACATTAATTGTGACCGAGGCACCCAGTTTCCGCGCAATCGTTAGGGGACCTTCGCGCCGGGCCAGTGCTATCACGCGTACACCCCGTCGCGATAGCATGCGCACAAACTTCAATCCAATGGGTCCGCAACCGATCACCGCGGTGGTGTCCCCTGTTCGCACTTCCATCTCATGAATGCCGCGCAGCACGCAGGCCAGCGGCTCCACAAACGCCGCGCTATGATCGTCCACCGAATACGGCACTTCCAACATGTTCTCCCGGACAATCCTTCCCGGAATTCTCATGTATTCGGCATACGCGCCATTATTGAACAGCAAGTCGTCGCAAAGATTTTCCTGGCCGCGCCGGCAATGATAACAACGAAAGCACGGAGCCGAATTCGCCGCAATCACCCGCGTGCCCAAGCGCCATTTCGGGTCCACGCGCTTGCCCATGGCCACAATCTCGCCCACCACTTCATGCCCGAACACCGCTGGCGGCTGGATCATTTTGGCGTGGTAGCCGCGTTTCCAAACCTTCAAATCGGTCCCGTCGGTCAGCGCTAGCCGTACACGCAGCAATACCTCATCTGGCGCCAATGTCGGCACTTCGATCTGTTCGATTCTCAGATCCTCGCTGCCGTACAACACCGCCGCTGTCATTTTGGAAGGCACGCTAATCCGCGCCGGTACCGGAATTTCTTCCAGCCCCGCCTCAGCCTTTTTTGTAGAAGTTACTCTCATCCGTGCGTTATCAAAACCTTCAGCGACTCTTCAGTGGGCCGGTTCGCCAGTTCCAGCCCTTCCTGGATTCTAGCCAATGGAAACCGGTGCGTGACAATTTCCATCACGGGCAGTTTCTTCCCCAGCACCAATGCCGCCGCACTATCTTGGATGTCTACAGCCGCACTGTAGCTGCCCAAGATTTCCTTCTCGTCTATCCCCACTGCTGCTGCTGGAAACTCAATCTTTGTCACAGGATCGTTCGCGGCAAATAGCAGAAGCCTTCCCCCGGGTCTCGCCGCTGCTAGCGCTTCCACCACCACGGCAGGGTGCGCCACAGCCACAAGGACCGCGTCTGCCCCACGACCCTCCGTTCGGGCCCGTATTTCTTCCACAAGCTTACCACTTAACGGGTCAAATGACTCTATCGCACCAAGCGCAAGGCTTTTCGACCTTCGGGTTGCCATGGGATCACTTGTATAGATGCTAGCTCCGACGGTTTTGGTAACCATCAGCAACTGCAGTCCGATTGGCCCACACCCAATGATCAACACCGTTTCGCCCTGAATCACTCGGGCTTTCTGTACGGCCTTAACGATAGTGTTGATCGGTTCGAGGAATGTGGCTTCTTCGAAGCTTACGTTCGCCGGCAAGCCCACAATTCCACGTTCGGCCACCCATGGCATCGCCTTTACATATTCCCCGAATCCTCCGCCATTGGGAGTGAAGCCGCCGGTTAGCCCAGTGGTTTTGTATTGTTTGCATTGGGAAAAGAGCCGGTTCTTGCAGTAGAAGCAGTCGCCACAGGGAATGTGGTGGAAGCTCATCACGCGCTCCCCGAGCTTCCATTTCCTGACACCCCGTCCAATCGCAACCACGGTGCCCGCTAGTTCGTGTCCCAGAATCTGCGGCGGCTCCACGTACCCCTGGAAAATTTTCTTAATGTCCGTGCCGCAAATCCCGCACGCCGCGACCTTGATCAGAACTTCCCCGTCTCCGACCTCGGGTACCGGCACTTCTTCTACGCGCACCACACCCTTATCGCGATACACACCGGCCCGCATTGTGTTCGGCAGCGGTCCCAGCGTCCGCACATGTTCCACAACGGTCCCCGCCCCGCTCATCGTACTACCGCCTCTTGCTTTAAGTTGCCAGGATCAAAAGCACTCAACGCCTGCACGTATCTGTCAAGGAAGGCCGCTAGTCGTTGCGCGGCATGCCGGCTTTGCTTTCCGAATCGCAGCAAGCGGGGCAGCACTAACGGATTTTTCGCCAATTCGATCACCACTTTCACCACACTGATTTGGTTCTCCTTGGAAATCGTACGGTTGAAATCGATTGGCAAGTCTTCCTGTGCCAGGTCGCTGATTGCTCGAAGAACCACCGTCCGAGCCCCCCAGGCCTTTGCCTGCTTCACGATCTCGAAACTTTCCATGTCCACCGATTGCGCCCTGGAGGCGCAGGCCCGTTTTTGCTGAGCCTTCACAAGCACCTTCTCGGTCGTGAACAAACAATCCGAGCAAATAGCGCCGGCACCAAGCGCACGCTGTCGTAGATCGTCATCCACTCTCAGCTTATCCGCGACCAAGTCGGCGTGCATTTGCTCTGCAAGTAGAACCTGCGGCGCAATGATGTCGCCGGGTTTCAATCCTTCCTTCAGAGCGCCCGCCAATCCGCTCGAAATACAAATGTCAAAGTACCGGTCATCGTCGGCCATCCTCATCATCAGTCCCATAGCCTGCGCGGCCGCTTGCGTGCCAATGCCGGTTACCAGTGCGGTAATCTCCACCCCCTCGCTGTTCGTTTTCCATAGCCGAAGGCCGTCGTAATCAATGGAGCAAAAATGGCGCATCTTGCGCCAGGGAGCAAATTCCTCATCCACCGCAAATGTAACTAACACACGCATCCTCTACCTCATCTACTTCCTAAACGTCCACTTGCTTCTCAGGCTGTCAGTCGCATTTTCTTCACGCGCCCAGCCTTCACATATCCATTCGCCTGATACCAGCGAACCGCACGTGCCAATGCCGCCGCAACAGGCCCCGGCTGAAATCCCAGTTCCTCTTGCGCTCGCGAGCAATCCACAAACATTTTGTGCTGCGCGATCTTCACTCCTTCCACGGGAATCTGTGGTTCTTTCCCGATCATTCGGGAAAATGCGGTTTCCACATACGCAACACTCAATGCAACGCCATGCGGAATTTTCATGGAAGGCGACGGCAATCCGGTAATCCCCGCGAGCACATCCAGCAAGCCCTTTAGCATCAGATTTTCTGCGCCCAACAGGTACCGTTCTCCAATCCGCCCGCGCTCCGATACCAGCAGATGGCCCGCAGCGCATTCCTCGACGCCCACAAAATTCAGCCCAGTGTCTACGTAGCCGGGCATCTTGCCATTCAGAAAATCCAGAATAATTTTCCCCGTCGGTGTGGGCTTCCAGTCCCACGGCCCCACCGGCGTCGTGGGCATCGCTACGATTGCAGGAAGACCTTCCTTTGCTGCTCGCAACACTTCCTGCTCCGCCATCCACTTCGACCGCTTGTAGTGACCGATCATCTCGTCGAGTTGGGAATCGGTCGATTCGTTCGGCAGCGCCGGACGATCCACGGCAATCGTCGCCACCGTGCTCGTATAGATTAGTTGCTCGATCCCCGCTGTTCGTGCCGCCACCAGCACATTCTTCGTGCCGCCCAAATTCGAGTCATAAATTTCTTGCGAATTCTTTGCCCACAACCGGTAATCCGCCGCCACATGGAAAACGCGCTTCGCGCCGCTCATCGCCCGTTCCAGCGAAGCCCCATCGCGCAGGTCCCCGGT
>Ga0187772_10001938_pt1 | contig 10094 bp, 12 predicted proteins | sample 0116_SJ02_MP15_2_FD_133137 | JGI IMG/M metagenome (GOLD analysis project Ga0187772, IMG submission 133137) | Tropical peat soil microbial communities from peatlands in Department of Meta, Colombia - 0116_SJ02_MP15_20_MG | ecosystem: Environmental > Terrestrial > Soil > Wetlands > Peat | place... | reverse complement strand
TTTCCTACTTGGCTGCATGGCATTCATGGATTCATATAACTTTGATGTTAACCGCGTTCGTCGTTGCGTAGTGCACTACATTACCCCTGACAAGAAAATCATTCCTTTCTGCGCGTACAACAATATCCACAGAGTTGCAATCGAAAAAGAGTACGCTGAAAGACATAAGACGGCTTAACTTATAACTTGAATGTTTAAGACGCATTCATCATAAGTAAATTGGTAAGACCCTTGACTATAAAGCCAGAGCTCAAAAACCACCGCGTAGCTTCCAACTTGATTCTCCGTAACTGAGACTGACTTTTGCGAGCTTTGACCATTCCCCAACGTCAAATTATACGCTTCAAAAGGCTGAACATTAACAGGAAAAGTTCCAGTAAGATCATCTGTGATTTTCACTAAAACCTGATATTGCGCAGTGCCTCCCATGTTGTTCACAACGGTAACTGGCACGGTAAAAGTGCTGTTCTGATTGGCAACCAAAACTGAAGGGTAATTTACTGCTTTATTTTGTGAATCAAGCACACAAATTGTGCTGTACCCAGACGGAGCCGGCCTAAAAAACACAAAGTAGCTTACAGCTACTGCGGAAACAATTATCAATGCAAGAAAAATGGCGATAGCGAAGCCTTTTTCATCGTTTAAACCAATTTTTCTGCCAAACCTCTTCATTTTTTCTAACCATGTCGGCATCCAATAGGCCCCTAAATATGGTGCTAAATATTTCGATTCCTGACTTAAATTTCTTGAGCTTGGTTTTCCCGTATTTTCGGGCTTTATACGTGGTGGGAACTTCAACCATGCTGTAGCCTTCTTTGGCGAATTGAACAAGCATTTCAGTAGCGTAAGCCATGTCTCCCTCATTTAACTTTATTTTATCGATGGCTTCATGAGATATTGCTCGGAAACCTGATTGTGTGTCGCTGAGGAATTGGCTGTAGAAGAAGTCGAAAAAGAAGGTGATCACTTTGTTTCCAACGAAATTCATGAATCCCATAGCTTTGTTTGGGTCATACATGCGAGTGGCTAAAACCATGTCAGCGTCTGTCTGAATCATTCTATCCAGCAAACGGTTGATGTGCCTTACCTCGTAGGTGCCGTCGCCGTCAACCATCACAATAATGTTGCCTTTCGCGTTTTTCATGCCTGTCTTAAGAGCGGTACCATAGCCGAGTCTCGGTTCAATGATAAGCCTGCAAAAACTTGTGTCTTTAACAATCTCTATTGTTCCGTCAGTAGAGTTCCCGTCAACAACGATTATCTCCTTTGGATACGCCAAACCTTTCTCTATTTTTGTGACAGCCTCTAAGATGTTTCCTGCTTCATTAAGTGTTGGAATTACTACCGAGACCAGTTCTACCTTCGACGTCATGTAACTGCCCTCTTAAGGCTATACTGTTTCATTAGTTTGGTTAAATAAGCTCTTCGTATATTCCGATGAGTGTTTCAACGTTTTTGTCCCAGCTAAACTTTTCTTCCATCATTGCTCGAAGCTCTAATTTACGTGAAGAAAAATCAATATTGGAAAATTCCAAAATTGCTTTTGCAAGAAGCTCAGGCTGGTTAGACGGCACTAATTTTCCATAATCTTCGATTAAAATTTCACTTATTCCTCCAACGTTTGTGGCTATGATTGGCAACCCGCAAGCCATGGCTTCGAGTGCAACCAAAGGCAAGCCTTCTCCCGATTTTGATGGTAGTGTAAAAAAGTCTGCCGCGTTATAGTAAAACGGTAAATCTTCGTCTTTAACAAAACCTGTAAGCCTAAAATTGTTTTCAATCCCTAACTGTTTGATTTTGGTTTGGACGCTGTTAATGTCTGGTCCTTTCCCAACGACTAAAAAAGTTATTTTTGGGTTCTTCCTGACTGCGATGTTTGCACTCTCAATCAATGTGTCAATGCCGTTTTTGTAAACAAGCCTTCTAACGGTTAAAACTACGATTGAGCTTTGGGGAATTCCCAGCTTTCTTCTCATTTCCTCTCGTTTTCCAGTCAAAGGCCTGAAACGAACCAAGTCAACTCCGTTATGTAACACCTTGATCTTGTTTGGTTTTGCTCCTAAACTTAAAACATAATCCTTGGTTGCGTTGCTCACGGTGATTATTTTGTCAGCTTCGTTTAGTGTCTCCTTTCCAACCGCCAAGTCGTTTAACCGTTCAACGCTGTCAAAAATGCTGTCATATTCGATGAAGGTGTTGTGCTGTGTCAGCACAAATGGCTTATTGTACCTCTTTGCAAGTTTGGCTGCGATAAGCGATGTGAGGTACGGGTGACCGTGCGCATGGACTATTTTACTTGATTTTACAGCTTCAAGAAAAGTTTTAAGGCTTGCTACTGTCGGAATTGAGTAGGGTATTCCCAGACGGAAACCCGTGTTCAATGATCCGTAACACTCAACTTTCACGCCGTCAACAATATAATTTTTCGGTGTATTAATTCGGTTCGTGACCACCATGGGCTCAAAGTTTCTGTGCAGTAGTCGCTTGCTCTGTTCATTAACAACCCTTTCTATTCCGCCAGTGTGGGGCAAAAAGGTATGTGTAACAATGCAAAGCTTTTTTTGAACCATGGAAGCCAACTGATTAAACTCCTCAATTCAACATAGTATTATAAGCTTATGGTAAACCAAAGTCTGGTACAAAAACTGGTCAAAGTTGTACTTTTGTTATTTAAGATTACCAAGCAAACAGAATACTGTGCCTCTGCCTTCAATTGAGCTAAAGAAATTCAATGGCTTAATTGATATCCTATCTCCCTGGAACTTTGTAAGAACTAATAAAACTTTTTTATTGTTTTGCCTGCGCGTTTTTTGTGGCGCGTGTGTAAACGTTTGATGATACGCCCGCAACTAAAGCGCCTATAGCGTCATTTGTGATTGAACCGAGCTTCTTAAGAATTCCGGGTTTAGCTTGGTCAAACCGCACGTACTCGAAAACTGCTCGAGTTCCGCCGATGTAACTGGCGATTGCTATTCCTAAAACTTCGTCAGCGACTGGTCCGGGTCTACCCTTGAACCTTTCTTGGGTCAATCCCGGAATTAGCCCCTTCTCTGCATCTTCTTGCGCTCGGAAAGCGGCAACTTCAAGTATTGAAACATTAACATCATTTAGGACATCGAGGAATTCTTCCCTGAACATTTCAACGGCTTTTTCCTCTGTTTCTACACCTGGATGAGGTACAAACATTTCAAGTGCACAGTGAATGAGGCTTTTTAAGGATATGTCTTTTTGTTCAAGAAACTCTAGTAAGGCTGGCGTTTCATTGCTCATAATTTTCAACCCTAAGTTTTAAAGGTGAAATGCTTTTTTAAGCGTTACGCGACTCTGACTGCCATAATGCTTATATAAAAAGGTTGGATAAACCAACCCGACATTAAGAGTGATAATTTGTTAAACATCAAGAAAAAAACTGCGATTTCTCTCAAAGCTTTACCAAAAGGCAAATTATCTAAAAGTTTGACCAAAAAAACCTCTTTTTTATGGTTACCTGTTTTTTGGCTTAATTTAATGGAAAACCATATTTTTCACATTCACCTAAAACCTACAGATAAAATAACGGTTAAAGTGAATTAACTCAAGGAGAATAAGAAAGAAATGAAAGTTGTTGCTTCATGGAGCGGCGGAAAAGACGGTTGCTACGCGTATTATTTGGCAACACAGCAAGGCTACGAAGTAATCGGCCTCTTAACTATGATGATGAGTGAAACCAAATCAAACTTCCACATGATACCCTCAGGCATACTTGACGCACAAGCCGAAGCCATCGGAATACCGCTTCTAAAACAAGTAACTACACCTGAAACATACGAGAACGACTTCAAAAGGGCACTGCGGATCCTGAAGGCAAAAGGCGCTGAAGGATTGGTTACTGGAGATATCTACGAGGTAGCGGGGCATGAGGAAGGCTGGCTCGGACGCGTGCTAAAAGAAGTCGGCTTAAAACCGATAAAGCCTCTTTGGATGGGTGACACAAAACAGATTTACCTCGACTACCTGAAAACGGGTTTCAAAGCAACTGTGGTTCGCACAAACCTTAGCAAGTTGGGCATGGAGTGGCTTGGGCGAGTGCTGAACAAAAAATTCTACGACGACATCTTAAAGCTCCGAAACGTTGACGCTTGCGGCGAAGGCGGTGAATACCACACTGTGGTGACGGATGGACCGACTTTTAAGAAAAAGATTGAAATTCTGGAAACGCAAAAGCACAAGCTAGAAGGCGGCTTCGGGTACTTAGAGATCAAAAGATTCGAAGTCAAGCCGAAAGGCAAGGTAAAATCGTAGAATGGACAATACACTTGACGTACTTATCGCACATAACGAGTTAAAAGCGAAAGCTTTCCTCGACGAAATCGAAGGAAAAAACCCCTTATTTATCTGCACAATAGCTACCACGGAAACCGGCAAAATCTCCGGAATCTCAGCAGCAGGAAAACACCCCGAATTCACCGATTACACACCTCCAGCAGACGCTGAACTGCTTTTGCTAGGTAAATGCAAATCGATTGCCGGTGTGCCTGTGACTCCTGATGGGATTCCGACCCCAGGATTGATAACTATGTCGGCTCTGCGGTTAGCCGATATACCAGTGCTTATTGCCAGTGGCGGATTAAAAGTAAAGCCGCAAATTCCTTTTTTAGACCTCGGCGGAAGCCCCGGAAGAGACATTAGAACTGGCAACGCAGTTGATAACGTTGCAGAGGTTATTGAAAGAGCTAAAATTGCTGGACAGCACTTAGCGAAAGCGGTTGATTATTTTGTCATTGGCGAGAGTATTCCTGGAGGAACAACAACCGCTCTTGGCGTACTATCAGCCTTAGGCGTAAAAGCTGAAGGAAAAGTAAGCAGCACCTTGCCTGAAAACCCCCACAGTTTAAAAGCGCAAACAGTAAAGGCAGGATTAAAAGCCGCGGGCGAAAGCTTTGGCAGTTTAGCAGATAATCCCGTTAAGGCTATTTCATGTGTTGGCGACCCAATGATGGCTGCCTTCTCAGGACTGGTGATTGGCGCAGCATCTCAGGTGCCCGTGCTGATGGCTGGCGGAACACAGATGAGCGCTGTCTTAGCCCTTGTGAATGCATTGAACCCTGACGTCCTCTGCAACGTGGCGGTAGGCACGACAAGATGGGTTGCTAAAGACAAGTCCTCTGACCTTAAAGGCATAGTTGCCCAGTTCTGTGACGTGCCGATTTTGGCTGCTGACTTAAACTTTGGCTCCTCACGCTTTCCCGGTTTACAGGCTTACGAAACCGGCATTGTGAAAGAGGGCGTCGGAGCAGGAGGCGCTTCCATAGCGGCTATGGCTAAGCTTGGCGGCGCAGTAACAAAAGACCTATTGCTTAAAGAGATAGAGCGTAATTATGCTCTGCTGATGGGTTTGAAGTGAGATGGTTACTAAAGAGTTAAAGAACCTTCTTTCTTTCCTCACAATTTTTCCGGTAACAATGGACAAAGACATGCTCACTGACTGCGCCAAAAATATGTGGGCTTTCCCATTAATCGGCGCATTTATCGGTTTATTAGCTGGAGTGTTCGGCTGGGTAGCTTACCACTTTTTACCTGACATAGTGGTCGGCGGCTTAGTCTTAGCCTTGTTGCTGCTAATAACTGGGCTACATCACACAGATGGCTTATTAGACTTCGGCGACGGCGTCATGGCTCACGGAACATTTGAACACAAAATTGAAGTGATGCATGACCAGCTAACAGGCGCGGGCGGCTTATCGTTGGGCATAATGACTATGCTGATTACAGCCTTAGCCATCGGACAACTCAGCGGTAATGGCCTATTCAAAATTCCCTTAATAATCGGCGGCATCATCACCATTGAAGCTTCAGCTAAACTTGCCATGGTTATTATGGCGCGGGCTGGAAAATCAGTCCATCAAGGCATGAACTCACCCTTTCTAGAAGCCATGCATGGAAAAAAAGGAAACTTGCTACTGATCGTTGCAGTGATAATTTCTTTTGTTATAGCTTTGCCATTGCTGCATTGGGCGGGCGCTTTCACTGTGATAGCAGCCATAATCACCAGCCTTGTCATGGTTGCGATTGCCCATAAACACTTCAACGGCGTTACAGGAGACGTGTTCGGAGCAACCAACGAGATAACCCGAATGATCTGCGTAATTGTTTTGTTGGCGGTGGTTGCATGGGCATAACCGCGCTTGTTATGGCTGGCGGAAAAGGAACCCGCATGCGAACTCTTGAAGAGAAGCCGTTGATAAAAGTCTGTGGTAAACCAGTCATCGAGTACGTGCTGGAGGCGTTGAAAAACGCTAAACAAATCGATTCCATCGTTGTCGCAGTTAGCAGTTGCACGCCTGAGACTGCAAGATTCGTGACTCAGTTTCCAGTTAAAGTGGTTGAAACGCCTGGGAAAGATTATGTTTCTGACATGGGTTACGCCGCGCAAAACCTCAAACTCGGCGTTTTCTTAGCCATCGCAGCAGACCTTCCATTAGTCAAAGGCGAAACGTTGGATGCAATTGTTGAACGTTATATGCGCTGCGGCAAGCCAGCGTTGACTGTTGCGGTTCCGCTTGAAACCAAAACCAAGCTCGGCATGTGCATTGAGTACTCGTTCAAAATCGGAGACGAAGACGTGGTTCCAGTTGGAATTAACGTTATAGACGGGCACAAACGGTACGGTGACGAATGGTTAGACCAAGACATTTTCCTGCTTGACGTAGATGAACTAGCTGTGAACATCAACACGATACAGGAACTGCATTTAGCAGAACGAATGCTGATGAAGAAAAGTAAAGAATAGCTAATTATTTGGGCTTTTTTGCTCATGGAAAACGATGTTTTTTTACTGTTTAATTTTTGGTTGCTTGCTCTCCAGAACTTGTTTCAAGGTTTCTTGCATTTTTCTAGCGTCAACGTCTAAGTTTGGTGATTCACATATCATTGTTGGGTGCATTTGGAAGTCAACGATTACTTCAGCTAGCATGCGGAAATCTGGCCCATACCTTTCTTCGTCGAGGGTATGATGGCGTTTCTCGCCTAGAGTTGTGAACTCGATTTTTGAGAAATGGCAGTGCATGCTTTTTAGGGCTTCTGTTCCAAGTTTCTGTTCCACTTTTTCAGCAATTGCCCTGAAGTCTTCAGTTTTCTTTAGGCTTCCTTGATGTAAGGCGTGCAGATGTGCCCAGTCAACAACAAGTTGTGTGCCCTCCACCTCTTGGTTAAGCGTCAAGATTTCGTCTAAGTTGCCTACTTGGAACTTTCTCCCCATCGTTTCGGGACCAAGCTTCACCCGAAGCCCGAGGCTCCGCATTTCAGCGCTGACCTCTCTTAATGAGTTTAGGCAGGTTTTGAATGCAAAGTCCTTTTCGAAGCGCCCGTGAAACCCAGTGTGAAAAACCATTACGTATGCTCCCATCCAGTCAGCTGCAGTTGCCGACGCAATCAGTCGTCGTTTGCTAGCTTCCACAACATCCCGTTTGCCTGACAAGTTAATGAAGTACGAGCCGTGAAGACTAAGCCGCACGTCATTTTCCCTTGCTGCGGCACCTAGCTTTTCTGCGTGTTCCTGTGTAATCTGCGGTTTTGGACCCCAACGTACAGCCTCGTACTCTAAAGCATCCAAGCCTTCCTCCCGCAGGAGACGGGGAATATCAGGCAAGTCTGCTCCCATAAGCCTGAACATGGGAGGAACTCCTGCTGGTCCAAAACGGGTATGTTCACTCATGTTAACCCTGTCTTCATTTTTAGTTAATGTTCATTATCGCTTCCATTTAAAAAGATGCACTCTCAGTCAATTATAGTAGCGCGTTTTGGATGGTTTGAACAATTACTGTTACTCTTAATTTTGCATTAGCAATGCAATTTAAATTATTGTTGCCGGTTCAAGTTCCAATAATAAGAGCAGAATTTTTTATCTTCAATAGTTGAACTATTGTTGGAATCGGCACATAAAGGCGAACATAAACGGCTGCAATTAGGATTCCGACGGTGATTGCCAGTAGCGCATAGTCTCCTCTGTGAAGTTTTAATACGTAAAGGTTTGTACGTTTCTTAGTGGCACCCCAAGCTCGGGACTCCATTGCCTCTGCCAATTCCAAGCTCCGTCTGATGGCGCTAACAATCAGGGGGATAAGCACGGGTATGTAATTCCTTATTTTCTTGAGGAAACCTCCCTTCTCCAATTCCAACCCCCTGGCTTTCTGGGCATCCATTATTGTTTGGGATTCTTCCGCTAGAACGGGAACAAAACGTACGGCGGTGGTAAAGGCGAAAGCGAACTCGTAGGGCACACGGGATTCCTCCAGCGCCAAGCCTAAATGATCAGGCGAAGTAGTTAGAAACAAAACTGAGAAAGATTCAATTAGCACGACAAAACGCAGAGTTAACCCAACTGCACTCTCCACGTTAGCAGGCGTCACCGAGTAACCAGAAGTGAAATAGTCCGTTCCAACGTTAACTACAAAAATGACGGCTGCCAAAAAAGCGGCTCCTCGCAGCGAACGAAGCCACTGCCTTTGAACGCGGGCTAGCAAAACAAACGGGATCTGCAAAATAAACAGAACAAGCAACGGAATGATTTGGTAGAAAATGATGGCAACTACGAAAATGGAGATAACGTATGCGAATTTTATTCGCGGGTCTAAATCGTGTATTGGAGAGTGAATTTTCTTGAACTTTAAGCCGTCAAAAACGCTCATTTACCCAGTTTAGTCTCCTTAGCGTTCAAGATTATTTTTTCTGCTTCGTAAATGTCAATAACGTTTTCAGGAAGTCCCAACTGCGATAGTTTCATGAAGATCTGAGCTATCTGCGGCAAAACAATCGATGATTCCGCTAAAACAGCGGGGTTTGTAAGTATATCTTTTCCAGTGCCTTCTGCAATAATTTTTCCTTCCTTCATCAAAACAACACGGGGGTTGCATTCAGCCACAAACTCAACATCGTGCGTGACGATAACGACGGTTTTCCCCTGAGTTTGCATCTGTACTATAAACTGGCGCAGTATCTCTTTTTGTTCATGGTCCTGCCCAATGGTGGGTTCATCCAAAATCAAAGCTTTCGGGTCCCAAGCCAAAACGGACGCCAGCGCGACCCGTTTCCGTTCGCCTCCGCTAAGGAGGAAAGGGGAAGTTTTCCGGTACTGGGTTAATGCTAAAAGATTCAAAGCCCATGTTACCCGTTTTTCTACTACTTCTGGTTCGAACCCGAAATTTTTGAGGGCAAACGCGATTTCATCTTCTACCGTTTCACTGAATAATTGGTGGTCGGGGTTCTGGAAAACAAAACCCACGTTTCTAGCTAAAGCTGCAACGCTTGTTTTAGTTGTTTCAACGCCATCCACGCATACAGTCCCCAATGTGGGTTTTAAGAGTCCGTTAAAATGCTTGACAAACGTTGATTTTCCAGCTCCGTTCTGCCCCATTATCGCAATGAATTCGCCGTCTTTTATGGTTAAGGAAACACCCTTCAAAGCTTCCACCTTGTTTGGATAGCAAAAATGAACGTTTTCAGCCACAATCATTTGGCTTTCAACATCTCCAGCAACTCGTCAGCTAATTCTTCAGAAGACAATGGGGTTTTGCTGTTGAGGTTTAAGCCGTCTTTTTTTAACATTTGATACAGCAATGTGGCTTTGGGGATTCCCACTCCGATTAAACGCGTTTCTTCCGTGCTGAGAATTTCTCTCGGATTTCCCTCTAACCGGACTTTTCCTTCATCCATAACGATGAGGTGGTCCGTGTATTTTGCCGTTAAATCCAGTCTGTGCTCAACAAGGACAACGGTTATTCCCTGCTTCCTATTCAATTCATAGATAACTTCAAAAATTTTCTCAGCACTAAGTGGATCAAGGAAGGATGTTGGCTCATCCAAGACGATAATTTCCGGTTCCATCGCGAGAACACACGCTATTGCCACCCGTTGCTGCTGCCCCCCCGAAATCTCGTGGGGCGACCGTTCACGCAAATCATAAATGCCTGTTTGGTTTAATGCCCAATCAACTTTTTTCCTCATTTCCTCTCTAGGAACCCCGAGGTTTTCCAGCCCGAACGCCACGTCTTTCTCAACAGACAGACTGAACAGCTGATTTTCTGGGTTCTGAAACACTAAGCCCACATGTTTTGCCA
>Ga0187772_10001937_pt1 | contig 10100 bp, 8 predicted proteins | sample 0116_SJ02_MP15_2_FD_133137 | JGI IMG/M metagenome (GOLD analysis project Ga0187772, IMG submission 133137) | Tropical peat soil microbial communities from peatlands in Department of Meta, Colombia - 0116_SJ02_MP15_20_MG | ecosystem: Environmental > Terrestrial > Soil > Wetlands > Peat | place... | reverse complement strand
GCTGACAGCTTTCCGCGTTTCCCGTAGGCTCGCGCACTTCAGTACCGCGCGGAACGCCAGTGGGCTTAACTGCCGGGTTCGGAATGGGACCGGGTGTTTCCCCACCGCTTTGGCCGTCAGCCAGCGGGGGCGACCTACCCGACCTATTTAACCTTGGTTCGCTCGACGGCCCCCGCCCGGGACCGATCGCTCCACGAACCTTCATCTGCCCGGGCCGGCGTGGGGTGGCGCCGCGGTCTGCCCGGAGGGCCGGCTGCGACGATCCTATGACCACGTCGACCGACCCCGCGCCGGAAGAGTACCGGCTCCAGCTGGACGTCGACTTCCGGAGCTCGGCCTGGCGGGGCACGGTCGAGTTCGACCTGACCGCCGGCGGGCCGGAGTGCCGGCTCGATGTCGACCTGCTCACGGTGCTCGCGGTCCGCCTCGACGGCGCGCCCGCCGAGTTCCGCGGGTCGGCGTCCGATCAACAGATCTCGATCCCGCTTCCGGCCCGTCGGCCGGTCCGGGTGTCGGTCGACTTCACGGGCACGGTGGGCAAGGACCTCTCCGGGCTGTACCGATCGCGGCACGGGGACGGGTACGTGCTCACGACGCAGTGCGAACCGACCGGGGCCCGGCGGATCTTCCCGTGCGTGGACCGGCCCGACCGGAAGGCCCGCATCCTCCTCACGGTCCGGACCGACCCGGACCTCGAGGTGGTGGCGAACACCCCGGCCGCCGCCGTACGGAACGTCCCCGGTGGACGCGAGTGGACCTTTCCCCCGACCCCGGCGATGGCGACCTATCTGTTCTATCTGGGGGTCGGGCGGTTCGACCGCCTCGAGGGCCGGTCCCGTCACGCGGCCCTGCGCGTCCTGACCTCTCCCGGACGCAAGACGGCGGGCCGGTTCGGCCTGGACGCGGCGCGGCGGATCCTGGAGGGGTTCGAGGAGTACTACGGGATCGACTACCCGCTGCCGAAGCTGGACCTGATCGCGATCGAAGAGCACGCCTTCGGGGCGATGGAGAACTGGGGCGCGATCAGCTTCCAGGCGAACCGGCTCCTGGTCGACCCGTCCAGCTCCTCGTTCGGGACCCGGGACACGTTCGAGACGATCGGCCACGAGATCGCGCACCAGTGGTTCGGGAACCTCGTCACGATGCGCTGGTGGACCGACGTCTGGCTCAACGAGAGCTTCGCCTCCCTGATGGAGACGAAGATCTCCGAGAAGCTCGACCCGGCGCTGGACGCGCGGGCCGACTTCTTCCTGCGGGTCAGCGGGATGGCCGCCGCGATCGACGGCGACTCGCTCCGCTCGACCCACCCGGTGCGGACCGAGGTCGAACGGCCGGAGGAGATCGGCCAGATCTTCGACGAGATCAGCTACGGCAAAGGGTCGAGCGTCCTCGCGATGCTGGAGGCCTACCTCGGCGAGGACCGCTTCCGGGCCGGGGTGACCGACTACCTGAACCGGTTCCGCTTCGGGAACGCACGGACGGAGGACCTCTGGGAGTCCCTCGGACGGGTGTCGGGCGAGCCGGTGGGAGCGATCGCCGGACCGTGGATCGACCGGCCCGGCCTTCCCGTCGTGGCGGCCCGTCTCGGCCGAGGCGGGCTCGAGCTCGACCAACGCCGGTTCACCTACTCGGGTCGGGAGGATGCGGAGCCCTGGCCGATCCCCCTCATCCTCGACGTTGACGGCCGGACGCAGCGGGTGATGTTCCGGGAGCGCACGCGGACCCTCCCCGTCCCCGCGGACGCGACCGTGCACCTCAACGTCGGTGCGTATGGGTTCTACCGGACGCTCTACGACCTCACGCTCTACGACCGGCTCCTCGGGCGGCTGCCGGCCCGGCCGGCCCCGGATCGGTGGATCGTGCTGGAGGACCTGATGGCGTTCCTCGCCTCGGGGGACATCGGCTGGCCAACATACGACCGGTTCGTCGAGGCGCTCGGCGGGACCCCCGACCGGCTGGTGGTAGAATCCCTGATCGGCTCACTGGTCGGCCTCACCCTCTCCTTCCCTCGGCACGAGGCCGTGGCGGCCCGCGCCCGCTCGTTCTTCGCCGGGCAGTACGCCCGGCTCGGACCGGCCCGTCGGGAGGGCGAGCCGGGCAGCGACCGGATCCTGCGGGAACGGGTCGCGTTCGGCCGGGCCCGGGTCGACCTCGACTTCGCCCGCGAGCTCGCGAGCCGGTTCGGGGAGTGGGACCGGATCGACCCGGACCTCCGGCTCGCGACCGCCGTGGGGCAGGCCCGCGCCGGCGGCCCGGAAGGGTACCGCGAGCTGCGGAAGGCGCTGGAGCGCACCTCCTCCGAGGCCGACCGCACCCGGCTCGTTCGCGCGCTCGGCTGGGCCCCCGACCCCGCCCTCCTCCGCGAGACCCTCGAGTTCGCGGTGGCCGGGGGCGTGAACCGGAGCTACCTGACCGGCCTGATCCTCCAGTCGTCGATGAACCCGGCCGGCCGCTCGGAGGCCTGGCGCTGGCTCACGGAGCGGATCGATGCGATCGCCGAGGTGTTCCGGGGTTCGGGGTACCTGCCGATCGTGCTCGAGTCGACCACCCCGTACCTGGGGCTCGGCCGCGCGTCCGAGGTGCGGGCGTTCTTCGACCGCACGTCCGCGCCCGAGGGGACGCGCGGGATCGCGAAGGGGCTCGAGCGGCTCGAGATCCAGGAGCGGCTGGGCCGCCACCTGGCCGGCGGACCCGCTCGGCCCGGACCGGGCCGGTAGAGCGGGCCGGTCGCCTCAGGTGCGGGCGGGCAGGGACCGGCGGCGGCCGGGGCGCACCTCCGGTTCCCCCGACCAGATGTACCAGGTCCCGTGGGCCCGGCCGAGCCGTTCCCCCTCCGCGTCGCGCAGGTCCCCTTCGGCGAAGGCGATGTGGCGGCCCCGGCGCAGGAGCTGGCCCCGGGCCCTCAGGAGCGACCCGTTGCCGGCCGCGCGCAGGAACTCGACGGTGAGCGAGATCGTCGCCGCCGTCTCGCCCGGGGCCAGCGTCGACAGGACGGAGGCGCCCATCGCCGTGTCGAGGATCGTGGCGTAGACGCCCCCGTGGACGACCCCGTTGATGTTCAGGTGGCGCGGCTCGATCCGGCCGAGCACCGTGCAGTGTCCGGGTCCGCTCTCCGATCGGTCGACCGAGAAGCCGACCTCGTGGTGGAAACCGTGACGGGCGGCCCGGTAAAGGTCGGGCTGGGGACGCACCGGGTGCGGGCCCGGCACCGGGCGCTTCCGAGGCACGGTCCGTCCGAACGGCCGCGGCGGATAAGTACTCGCCAAGGTCGTGGAACTCGCCTCGATGTCAGCGGACCGAGCCCGCACGGCCATCTACGAGGCGCCGCCCAACATCGCCCTGATCAAGTACTGGGGGATGCGGGACGTCGACCGCGGGCTCCCCTGCAACGCGTCGCTCTCGGTCACGCTCGAACGGCTCCGTTCCCGCACGTCCGTCCGGTTCGACGCAGCCCTCCGGGAGGACCTGGTCGAGCTCAACGGAGCGCCGGCGGCGGAAGGGGCGCGGCAATCGGTCGTCCGGTTCCTGGACCGGGTCCGGGAGATGGCCGACCTGAACCTTCGGGCCTCGGTCCGGTCGGAGAACAACTTTCCCACCGCGAGCGGGCTCGCCTCCAGCGCGAGCGGGTTCGCCGCGCTCGCCGGCGCGGCCTGCGCCGCCGCGGGCCTCCGGCCGACCGGCCGGGCCCTCTCGCAGCTCGCCCGGTACGGGTCGGGCAGCGCGTCGCGGTCGATCTTCGGAGGGTTCGTGGAGTGGCGGGCCGGCGCAAAGCCGGACGGGTCGGACTGCTACGCCCGCAGCCTCTATCCCGCGGACCACTGGCCCGACCTGGTCGACGAGGTCGTGCTGGTCGAGGGGGCCCCGGTCAAGGAGGTCCGTTCGGAGGTCGCGATGCAGTGGTCGGTGCGCACGAGCCCGGGCTACTCCCGGCGGCTCGCCGAGATCCCCCGCCGCCTCGAGCGGATGCGCCGGGCGATCGGGGCGCGCGACGCGGGGGCGCTCTTCCCGGTCGTCATGGAGGAGTGCGACAGCTTCCGGGAGGTGTGCGAGACGACCCGTCCCGCCCTCGACTACCTGACGTCGACCTCCCGGGCGATCTTGGGCGAGGTCCACGCGATCAATCGGGAGGCGGGTCGCCCCCTCGCGGCCTACACCCACGACGCGGGCGCGCATGTGCACGTCTTCACGCTGGCGCGGCACGCTCCCGGGGTCCGGCGCCGCCTCGCGAGGATCCCGGGAGTTCGGGAGATCCTTCGGGTGCGACCGGGGCCCGGGGCACGACGGGCCCGTCCCGGACCGACCGGGCCGGGCGCCTAGGCCCGGGGGACCGGCGCCGACCGGAGCGTCAGGGAGAGGCGGCGGCGCTCGCCGCACGCTCCTCGACCGACCCATCGGCATGACCGACGAACAGCCGGCGGGCCATCCCGACGAACAACCCCACCTCCACCACCCCGACGAGCGCACGGAGGGAGCGTTCGACCGGGCCGGGCGCGTCGATCGGTCGACGCGGGACGAGGTCCAGGATCTCGTTGCCGTTGTCGGTCAAGAAGGGGCCGCCGTCGCCCGCGACCCGGAGACGGACCTGGTACCCCTCCGCGCCGAGCTCGCGCTCCAGCACCGGACGAGCGAACGGGACCACCTCCACGGGGATCGGGCACCGCTGCCCGAGCGCCCCCACCAGCTTGGAGTCGTCCACGACGATCACCAGCTCCGAGGAGAGGTGGGCCAGAAGCTTCTCCCGGAAGAGCGCCCCCCCGCCCCCCTTCGTCAGGTCGAGCCGCGGCGTGACCTCGTCGGCCCCGTCGATCATCAGGTCGAACCGGTCCTTGGTGGCGAGGGGCCGGACCCGGATCCCGACCGACCGGGCGGTCTCCTCCGTCGCGCGGGAGCTCGCCACGCAATCGAACCGCCCCTCGGGAAACCGCCGGGCGAGCGCGCGGACCGCCGCGGTCGCGGTCGAACCGGTTCCGAGCGCGAGGCGGAGACCGGGGCGGACGCACCGCTCGACGGCCCGCTCGGCCGCCGCGACCTTGGCCCGCTCCGCGGCCTGCGCCACGTTCGCCCGCACGCGGGGGGCCTATAGAAGGGACCGGGCTCGCGCCGCTACCGCTATGGCCGCGGGGCCGTACCCTGGGGGATGCCTCGGGCGCTGGCCCCCCGGAGCGAGGCGGTCGTGGTCTCGATCGGCGGCTCGGTGCTGATCACCGGGCAGAACGACCGGCCGTACCTCGAGGAGCTCGCCGCGACGCTGCGACGGGTCGGGGCCCGGCGGCCGCTCGCGGTGACCACCGGCGGGGGCCGGACGGCCCGGGAGTACATCCGGATCGGCCGCGAGCTCGGCCTGACCGAGGTCGAGCTCGACGAGCTGGGGATCGACGTCACCCGGCTCCATGCCCGGCTGCTGGCGGCCCGGATCGGTCCGCCCGCCCCGGCCCATCCCCCGGAAACGATCCGGGCGACGGTCGCGGCGCTGGCGGCCGGCTCCCCGGTCGTGCTCGGAGGGACGGAGCCCGGCCACACGACCGACGGGGTCGCCGCCCTCCTGGCGGTCCGCCTGCGCGCCGCCCGCGTAGTGAACGCGACGGACGTCGACGGGGCCTACGACCGGGACCCCCGGACGAACCCCCAGGCCCGGCGGATCGACCGGATGGACTGGCCGGAGTTCCGCACGATGGTCCACCAGCGGTCGACCGGCGAGGCGGGGCAGAACTTCCTGTTCGACCGCCTGGGCGCGGACCTCCTCGCCCGGGCCGCGATCCCGCTCGCGATCGTCGCCGGGCGGGACCTGGCCAACCTGGAGAAGGCGATCGAAGGCCGCCCGTTCGCCGGCACTCGGATCGGGGCCTGACCGCGCGGCGACGCGCCCGTTATCCCCGCGACCGGGTTGGGCGGCCATGCACCGGATCGTGCTGCTGGGACCGCCGGGCGTGGGGAAGGGGACGCAAGCGTCACGGCTCGCACGCGAGCTGGCGATCCCGCACCTGTCGACGGGCGACCTGCTCCGGGCCGCGGTCGCGGCCCGGACCCCTCTCGGGCGGGAGGCAGAGGCGCACATGGCCGCCGGCCGGCTCGTGCCCGACCCGATCGTGCTCAAGATCCTCGAGGAACGCCTGGCCGCCCCCGACTGCCGCGGCGGCTACATCCTCGACGGCTTCCCGAGGAACGTCCCCCAGGCGATCGCGCTCGAATCGATCGCCCCGCTCGACGCGGTCCTCTCGCTCGACCTGCCCGAGGCGACGTTGATCGGCCGGCTCTCGGGCCGCCGGGTCTGCCCCACGTGCCAGGCCGTCTACCACCTGGCGACCCTCCCGCCCAAGGTACCGGGCCGGTGCGACAAGGACGGGGCGGAGCTCGTCCAGCGGCCGGACGACCGCCCGGAGGCGATCGCCACACGGCTCCAGGTCTATCACGAGCAGACGACCCCCCTGCTCGACCACTACCGTCAGCGGGGGCTGGTCCGCCCCGTCGACGCGCGCGGGGCGCCCGAGGAGGTCTACCGGCGGCTTCGGGCCGGGGTCGGATCGGGCTGACCGCCCGGACCCGGACCGGCTCCCCGGGGTTCCGGGGGACGATCGGGCGGACGGGGCCCGTCGGAGAGTTTATAGGCCGCGCTCCGCTCGATGACGATGTCCCGGCTTAGCTCAGTGGTAGAGCGGGGGACTGTAGGCGAGACTGCCGGTGACCCCGGCGGCCCCCGTGGATATCCTCAGGTCGCCTGTTCGAGTCAGGCAGCCGGGACCTCGAGGAAGGGGGGATGCCGTGCCGTCACGGGGCGCGGGGGAACGATCGAGCCTCCCCGCGGACCCCGGGCCGATCGACGGGCCTCCCGCTCCCCGGTGAGGAATGCGGTTGTCGGGATTCGAACCCGAGTAGGTAGCTTGGGAAGCTACCGTCCTAACCACTAGACCACAACCGCGCGGCCCAGCCGAGCCGACTCGGCTCTTACCGTTTGTGCGATGCCGACCCGCCGGTCGCCTACAGGAGGAAGGCGACCGACTCCGTCGGGATCGAAGGGGCCGAGGCGAGGAGGTCCTCGTTCGAGACGAGCTCCTCGGCCTTGCGGGAGGCAAATCCCGCCCGGTGGATCAGGCGTCGGGCCCGGGGAAGGTCGCTCGTCGACAGGGCGACCAGCGGTTGACTGCCCTCGCGGGCGACGAGGATCGCGACGCTCTGGATGTTGACCCGCTCGCGCGCGAGGACCTCGAGGACCCGCAGGAAGCTCCCGGCCCGGTCCTCGAGACGCACCGCAATCATCTCGCGCACGTCCGGTTCGTACCCGGCACCCTGGAGCAGCCCCAGGGCCCGGTCGGGATCGCTGACGATGAGGCGGACCCGACCCGTACCGGCGACGGAGTCGACACTGATCGCCGCGAGGTTGATGTGCTGCTTCGCCAGGGTCCGGGCGACCCCGGCCAAGGCGCCGGGACGGTTCGGGAGCGTGAGCGAGATCTCGCGGAGCGTCATCGGGCCGGCCGGAGGTTCGGCTCGGGTCTATAGAACCCGCGGCGCATCCGCGGCCCGGGGCGCACCCCTCCTCCGCGCATGTATTTATACACGAATCAGACCTAAATTCTCCTACCTGGGACACCGTTCCCCGGGCCACCACGGATGGGAGCACCCCGGAGCGCCCGCGCCGGCCGCCGGTACCGCCGGGCCCGCCGGCTCGACCGCAACGCCCGGGGGGTCGCGGCCGTCGTCGGCACGCTGCTCGCGCTCCTGGTGTTCTTCGCGCTGTTCGGGATCTTCCTGACCGAGTACCTGCCCGTGTGGATGTCCTCCAACGAGTCCCAGTTTACGGCCCAGTCGATCGCCTCGCTCGCGACGTTCAAGTCGAACATCGACTCCCAGTACGCCCTCGGGGGGCCGCCCCTCTACTCCACGCAGTTCCCGCTGAGCTCCCAAGGGGTGCCGCTGCTCGCCCAGCCGACCGAGGCGACGCTCACCCTCCTTCCGCCCAGCTGCGCGAACTCGTTCTACACGAGCAACGGGACGCCCGAGTCCGTGAGTGCCTGCGTCTTCGAGCGCCAGGCGTTCTCGGCCGGGGCCGCGGCGAAGACGAACGTTCCGTGGAACGCGACCACGGTGACGGCGCTGCTCGAGATGCAGCTCCCGAACCGCTACTTCTCCCAGCAGACGTTCTACTACGAGGACGACGCCATCGTCCAGTCGCAGGGCGGCGGCCACGCGGCGATCATCGGCCCGCCGCCCCTCACGATCACCAAGACCGGGGCGAACGTCTCCCTCACCTCGAGCTACGTCGAGCTGTACGGGAACTCGACCGTCGTGATCGGCCAGGGCTCCGAGGAGGTCTACAGCCAGCTCATCACCGACCAGACGGTCACGTCGCTCTCCCGGTTCCTCACGAGCACCGGCACCGCCGTGCCGTTCAACTACACCTTCCAGGTCGGCACGCGCAACCCGTGCGCCTGGTTCTACTACTTCACGAACCTGACCGCGGCGAGCGGCCTCTCCAAGTACACGAGCGGGACCGGGCCCGGGTGGACCCTCTCCTGGGCTGCGACCGGGAGCACGTCGTACACGACGGCGCCCACCTCGACCGCTTGCCTGAACATCCCCGCGGCCACCTACCTCGTGACCCTGAAGGTGATCAACCTCACCTATGCGACCGTCACCCTAAGCGCGCTCATCGTGAGCCTGGGCGCCGGAGTCGCCTGACCATGTCGTCCACGTCCTTCCGCGTCCGCATCCCCCGCGCGGCGAACGCGACCGCGCCCCCGCTCGCCCCGGCGACCCCCGGGTTCGTGGAGACCCCGACCGACGTTCCCGGGACGTTCATCACCGCGATGCCCCCGCTGCCCGAATCCTCGATGCGGGAGCTCCAGGTCAGCACGGTGAACCCGCCCTACTCCTACTCGCGGATCACCTACAACGAGCGGTCGAAGGAGTACCTCTACGAGGTGATCGAGCCGCAGCTGTCGACCCACGAGCGGGAGCTGGTCGAGCACGTCAAGGCGACGCTCACCAAGATCATCGGGGGGGACATCGGCAGCCTGTCGAACGCCGACCGCCGGGCGTACCTGCGAGCCGAGGCCGAGGGCTACTTCCAGTCCCGCGGATTCACGCTGAGCCCGATCTCCCTGGAGCGCGTCATCTACTACGTGCTCCGGGACTTCGTCGGGTACGGACCGGTCGATGCCCTCATCCTGGACCCCGAGGTCGAGGACATCTCCTGCGACGGCGTCGAGGTCCCGCTGTTCATCTTCCACTCGAAGTATGAGTCGGTGAAGACGACCGTCGTCTTCGCCGACGAGGATTCGCTCAACTCGTTCATCGTCATGCTCGGGCAGCGCTGCGGGAAGGCGGTCAGCGTCTCCGCCCCGATCCTGGACGGTACGACCCCCGAGGGGCACCGCGTCCAGGCGACGTACGCGCGCGAGGTCACGACGCGCGGCGCGAGCTTCACGATCCGACGGTTCAAGGAGCGGCCGTTCACCCCGGTCGACCTGGTCCTGATGGGCAGCGCCAACGAGGAGATGGTCGCCTACTTCTGGCTCGCCGCGGAGCAGGGCGAGTCGGTGATCATCTGCGGCGGACCGGCGTCCGGCAAGACGAGCACACTCAACGCGATCGCGCTGTTCATCCCTCCGACCTCCAAGATCGTCTCGATCGAGGACACGCGGGAGGTCAACCTGCCGCACGAGAACTGGATCCCGGGCGCCACCCGGAGCGGCACGGGCGACCGCGGTCCGGACGGGAAGGCCGCCGGGGAGCTCGACATGTTCGACCTGGTCCGGGCGGCCCTGCGACAGCGGCCGAACTACATCATCGTGGGGGAGGTCCGCGGCAAGGAGACCTACACGATGTTCCAGGCGATGGCGACCGGCCACACGACCTACTCGACGATGCACGCCGACAGCGTGAAGTCGATGGTCAACCGCCTGGAGAACCCCCCGATCAACACGCCGCGGATCCTGCTCTCGGCGCTCAACAACGTCGTGATCCAGGTCCAGGCCCGCACCGACAAGGGGGTCGTCCGCCGCCTGAAGCAGGTGCTCGAGATCGTCGGGTTCGAGCCCGAGACGAACGAGCTGATCACGAACACGGTCTACGAGTGGGACCCGTCCACCGACTCCTTTGTG
>Ga0187772_10001936_pt1 | contig 10104 bp, 10 predicted proteins | sample 0116_SJ02_MP15_2_FD_133137 | JGI IMG/M metagenome (GOLD analysis project Ga0187772, IMG submission 133137) | Tropical peat soil microbial communities from peatlands in Department of Meta, Colombia - 0116_SJ02_MP15_20_MG | ecosystem: Environmental > Terrestrial > Soil > Wetlands > Peat | place... | reverse complement strand
TGCCGTTCTGGGCGCCGTGCCGGCAACCGCTCTTGCAGCTGGCACGGGCGAGACCGCCATGTTCCGCTTCAACGCACAACATACTGGTGACTATAGCCTGGTGGCGGGAGCCTGCGTATCGGACGGCCACTTAAATTGGACCTACTCGACTGAAGGCATCGTTGACTCTTCCCCTACTGTCGCTAATGGGATCGTCTATGTGGGGGGCTGGGATCGCAACATCTATGCTCTTAATGCTGAAACCGGGAAGCTCGTGTGGAGCTATGCGACTGGGGGCCCTGTGGAATCCTCTCCTGCTGTTGCCAACAGAACCGTCTATGTTGGGAGTGATGACGGTAATGTTTACGCCCTTAATGCGAGGACCGGGGAGAAGGTATGGAGCTTCGCGGCCAAGGACGCTGTATGGTCCTCTCCTGCAGTTGCTAACGGAACTGTCTATATCGGAAGCTGGGACGGTAATGTTTACGCCCTTAATGCGAGAACAGGAAAGCTTGTGTGGAGCTATGCGACCCATGGTCACGTGGATTCATCTCCTGCTGTAGCCAACGGAGTCGTCTATGTGGGGAGTGAGGACGGTAATGTTTACGCCCTTAATGCGAGGACCGGGGCGAAGGTGTGGAGCTATGCGACCCAGGGCTATGTGGATTCATCTCCTGCTGTAGCCAGCGGAGTCGTCTATGAGGGGAGTAAAGACGGTAATGTTTACGCACTCGACGCGGAAACAGGGGGATTGATGTGGAGCTACACGACGTGGGGCCATGCTGACTCTACCCCAATCATAGCCAACGGAGTCGTCTATGTGGGGAGCGGTGACCACAACATCTATGCTCTCGATGCCGGGACCGGGGAGAAGGTGTGGAGCTATATGACGGGAAACTCTTTGGGATCTCCTGCCGTCGCTAACGGAATCGTCTACGTTGGAAGCGGGGATCACAGCATTTACGCCTTTGGCAAGTCCTGATATCAGGTTTAGTGCATGTACATGCTCTAATCAGCAACGTTTACTACTCCATTTCTCCTCTGCTGGTCATAACTGTTCCCTTTGCCCAGATTCACTCGCTTATCTAACTAGTGATATGTTCGTAGCAGGAGTGGACAACCGCGACAAAAAAGGCAGGTTTCGCCGCGATAGACGAGATCGTACTTGTCTCGACAAGGTTTATAGTTGGAAATTTATTAACAAAAACCTTATAAAGTGACTACACAAGGAGAAATAGTCGTGCAAGCCAATAACTCCGACGACGCTGCAAAGGATCCAGCGGTCAAATCCGGACTTCAAAGATCGGAAATCTATCCGATGCGCGCAACTTTGCGCAAATAGAAGTTCCAGATCAGGCTGCCGTAGTTGTAGCTTGCCTTAATGGATTCTCGCTTCAATCCTTGTTTTCATGGATGTTGCTCGGTAAGAATTAAGGCGGGAACGTATAAAGAATACCTAAAGAGTCTTAATCTATGTTCTACTTGATGTTGCTCTGAAATATTTTAAACCCATTTTCTGAATCTGCGCGTCGGCTGTACGCTGCCCGATCCACCGCCCCAACCTTACGCCATGCCGGCATTCGGACAAGCCCGGTCAAGGATGCCCTCGGCAAGAAAGTCATCGAAGATAGTCGCCGCCGTGATGAGGCCACACGCAGCTATGGAAATCATCTGTTCTCCCCCGGCTTTTTTAGATTTATTTCTTCTCTTCGTCTACACGCTATGTATCTCAAAGTATCTCTGATCTGAGGAGTAAAAGGCCCCCCATCTGTTCGTCCCTGCCTAGCTTACGTGTACGCTATGTCGAAAACACCCCGCTTCAGGTTAGTCGTGACAGCTTGTACATCCTCGCCAGCTTCGGTAGGTCGTTCAAAATGTACACGAACGCCATCCATGACCACGCGCCCCAGCGTTCACTCACTGCTCTTGTCACCTCGCTGATTTCACGCCGGGGATTTTCCGGCGCTCGCCCGAGCAAAAGCTCACTCATGATAACCACGCTCCAGACATCCACCGGGACTGAGCTTCTACCAATGATCAATCCTGCCGAGTACCTGCCGACGCCAGGAATCGCCATCACACTTTTAATAGCTTCAGCCTCGGGTGTACTGTGCAGGACTCTTAACGACATCGGATGGTCGACCAGATAGCGGGCAGACTTGATAAGCCGCTCCGCGCGGTAGCCAAGGTTTGCTTTTCTCCTCAGCTCGGCTGGCTCCAGTCTTGCGACGTCCGAAGGTCTGGGCCATAGCACTACCTCCTTGCCATCGAAGGTAATCTTGGTTCCATATTCCTCGAGCAGTTTTGCCATCATGCTTTCGCTTCGCTTGAGAGGCGCCATCTGGAGAGTTATCGCCAGTATGACCCGCCCAAAGAGGTTATCCAGCCGTCCCACCCTCATACCGTAGAGGTCTTTCACCACTGCTGAGAGCACATCGTCACCGCGGGCGAAAGTGTAAAAAGCGTTAAGGTCTTCGTCTTCTCCAAGCCCGAGCTTTATGTCTGTTAGTAGTATATTCTTTTCATTTTCTGTCAGCTGTGATCCGTCGTAGACGGTTACAGTAACCTTTTTGCCTACTGCTGACAGCTTCAGCCCTATCGGCTTGCCGTCCACATAAGTGCCGCTCCAGAGCGTGCCGGTTTCAAAGACTTCTCTGGGAGTCGACCAGTGCCATCCTGCCGGCTTTGCAACGGTGAGCGAGAAATCAAAAGGCTCTGGCATGACGATTTCGAACTGTCCTGAAGCTGTATGATTGGAATATTTATTCATCTCTCTCGGTAACTATTCACATACAAACCTATTAAGGTTGACTTTTTTATTTTTTGCTCCCACTATGCAAACTGGAGCTAGGATTTGTAGTTGTGAGTGAGGTGACATTTTTTGCAGGACTAATTATCCCGCGCGGTTCGAAGGTCGAAAATCTTTATTTGTCCTGCTCCCTTACACTAGTAGGATGTACGAAAACATAGTAACTGCAGTTGCTACCTTTTTTGCACTGATTGGCGCAGTCATCATCTTTTATGGTGGGTTACTGGCGATACTTCATATAGTCGCTACGGGTCTGCGGAGAAATCCCCTTGACTATAGTGCTATCAGGAGGGATTTTACCCTTAAGATAGTCCTCGCTCTGGAATTCTTTATCGCAAGCGATTTAATAAAGGGCGTTCTAGAGCCGACGTTAGACCGGGTTATTATATTGGCATTCATCGTGGGAATACGGACAGTTGTTGGCTACTCTTTGAACCAGGAACTCAAAGAGCTGCCATCTGGTAGTGAATAAGGACGAAAGAGGGTAGACTCATACGCGGGTATAAATGAAGGCAGATATCATAACGCCAAAGGATGGCACTCCAAGCGCACAGCTACGCAATCAATGCGGTAGAGGCGGAGAGTGGACATTTAGAGAACGCAGCTGCTGTCAGAACGCGCTGAAACCCAGACGACGACCGTCTATCGACAGTTCAAGGACGCGGATTTGCGAGAAATATATGATAAAATGGAGTTTTAATATAAATAGCGGGGCGCCATCAACCAAAGAGCGGGACAAATGTCGAGTACAGCAGCCAGATATTCATACTGAAAATCACAACGCTACAGAAGATTGCCGCCCAGGTGGTGATCGGCTTATTTACCAAGGTACCCATAATATCGCCACGCCGCGTGAACAGCACCAACGTGATCACCGGAAGCGGGAGCACGAAGCTGAGCACCACCTGGCTGACGACTAGGGACTGCGTGGGATTGAATCCGACGGCGACGACCAGGATGGCGGGGACCAGCGTCACCAGACGCCGCACCCAGATAGGAATTGTGAAGCCCACAAAGCCTTGCATGATGACCTGCCCGGCCATCGTTCCGACTACAGAACTGGAGAGACCAGCGGCCAGTAACGCGATTGCGAATACGAGACTGGCTGCTCCTCCAAGTAACGGCGTGAGCGTCTGATACGCAGCGTTGAGATCGACCACATCAGTGTGTCCATGGGCATGAAAGGTTGCTGCCGCCATGTAGAGCATCGCCATGTTGACGAGCCCAGCCAGACCCATCGCCAGCACCACGTCCGGAATGTTCCATCGGAAGATACGCCGAGCTTCTTTTTCACTGCGCGGGATAATACGTTGTTGGGTCAACGAGGAGTGCAGATAGATAACATGAGGCATCACCGTTGCCCCAACGATCCCCACCGCGAGGAAGACGCTCTGCGCATCGCCGACCATGGGAATAACGGAGTGAAACACAACCGGACCCCAATCAGGACGGGAGAAGAACGTCTCGATCAGGTAACAAGCGGCAACCACCCCGACGAGGGCAGTGATGAGCGCCTCCAAAGGACGGAACCCGTGGCGCTCTAGCAGCAAAACTAGATAAGTGACGACACCTGCAATGAGCGCGCCGTACAGCAGGGGAATGCCAAACAATAAATAGAGGGCTATGCTTGCGCCGATAATCTCGGCGAGGTCGGTGGCCATAGCCGCAATTTCAGAAACGATCCACATGGAATAGGCGACTGGTTTGCGGAATTGAAGGTGGCACATCTCTGCTAGGTTGTGCCCCGTTGCCAATCCGAGTTTCGCCGACATGGTTTGCAGCAACATCGCCATCAGGTTGGCAAGAACAACCACCCAGAGCAGGGTGTAGCCATATGCACTGCCACTTTGAATGTTGGTGGCAAAATTGCCGGGATCAATATAGGCCACGCAGGCGATAAAGGCGGGTCCTAGAAATGGGAGCACGGCGAACAGTCCTTTCTTGTGACCGTCGAGGGTCGCACGAGCGGCGGCCCGCGTCCCGGCTTCCTCGGATATATGCTCAGGGACCGCTCCCACGCCCGCTGGCGATTCTGAAGGTGGTGGCAGTGGAGGATACGTTCTCATGCATGTTCTCCCAACGGTCTCGAGGGAGAAGTCGATCCGCTCACGGAATTAGGTGCTGCTAGACGAGCGAGGATATCCTGCGTCACCACGCCACCAATGGCATGTGTCTGCGCTTCGCTGCCCACACATAGACCCCCGGTCCACGAGGCAACGGTACCCACATATACCATGGGCGCCCGAACATCCTCGGAACCCACTTCTTCCATGCCTATGACCAATATGATTTCCAAAGCATCATCAATGATGACGATGTCATTCAATTTCTTGCTGTCCTCTCCCCATAGAGAAGATTCCGCATGGGTTGCAATCGTCCTGTATTCCTCGCTGCAGACGTATATGAAGTCCATCATTCAAATCTACTGTAGCAGGCCTTTTGTGATGTTGATATTGCGAATGGTTCCTACTCTTAGATATGGATATATTGATAAAATTATAGAGTAAGATATGATTATACAAAACAAAGGTACGCCGCCAGGTCTTTAAAGACAACTATCTGTTGAAAAGCGGCGTTTCAGTACGCAACCTAATTCGGTGCCTTTACAGTTTTTTAGGCTTCTCCCCTTCACTCGATATGTCGGAATTTCTGAGTGTATGGCCCTTCTCCTGGTCTTCTCCTTCTAAAATGTCCCGAAGGCCGTCCTTCGAGCAGTTCTTGGAACCACGCTTCGTGTTCTATCTCTTCGTGGAGGATTGCGAGCGACAGGTCGTACGTTCTATGATCTTTGCCAAATGTCATGTTGCAAATGTCCGTATAAATCCTTACGGCACATCGCTCGGCGTCGAGCAGTACTTTCAGAACGTCCCTTATATTGCTCGGGTCACTCGGCAGATATGCTGCAGGACACGCAGCATCGTCATGGAGTTCCCTCAAGTCTTTGTACAGTTCGCCTCCGAGCTCGTAAATCCGAGGGGCGAGCGTCTCGAAGTGGAGTCGGTCCTCGAGCCTTGCGTCTTCTGCTATTTCTTTCACCTGCTCACCTTCAAGCCCCGAACAGTGCATTCTCAGGTGCGTGTAGTAGTAGTACGTCGTAAACTCCGCAGCGGCGGCCTTTTTCAGTTTAGCGATCAGGTGGCTGACGTCAATCCCTGCCCTTTCAACCGTCTCCACGTCAACAGTCTTAGAGTGTTCTTTACTCATCCTTTTCATCTCCCTTCCTTTAGGGTCAAAGAATGCTTTCACGTTTTGAAACGTTAACGTTTTTCCGTGTTATCATGCTTTTTTCAGGGTGTGATACCTGATATGATGGTGTCGCGCTGAAACCGTCCCTCGGATGCTCTTTTAAGCCTTTCTGGAGATTACCTTTCGCTACAGAAAAGCGACCTTCGTTTTTTTACGTTGTGTTGGTTCCATCTCGTGCTTGTGATCAAAACACTGCTCGGCAATAACATAATGAACATGATGTGACGAAGATCCATTTTGATTTTGAAACGCTCTATTATCAACCATCCCCAATGATGATAAGTACAGTGCTTCAAACCGTTATTTGTCGAACAGCGGCAAGAGAGCAGCGTAACAATGCGGGCTACGGGGATTGAATACTACGGATCTTCTTGTAACATTTATTCACTTCTTGGCTGACTCAATCTTCTCGAAAACAGGTACAAGCTCATCGAGCAGTGCTGGCATATACGCGCGGTGCACGACGATATGGCCAGACGTGCGGCTTCGTGTGTGATGTGACCGCTTACCTCCAGTATCATGGCTTAATTTAACGTATTTTTGAGCGATAGCATCTATCTGTGCAAGCTCGCTACCATCACACGCCTTCGTAAGTCGTGAAAAATCGTAAAACAGATATGCATAGTACGAGTGGTATTCGATGGCAAAAACGCTCATTACGGCCAAGTTCCGTTATTTTAGCTGTCTTCAATCCGTATTTTTTCACGTTTCCCGCCCTGTTTCTCGATACGATTGCTCCGATCCCGTAAATATTCGTGTAGTCGTAGGATGCACTGCAAACACACAAGAGCAAATTTGCCTTATTCGACGAGCGTGGTCACATCTCCTTCATCTATGCCGAGTTCTCTTGCTTTCAGCACTCTCCTCATAATCTTTCCGCTTCTCGTCTTCGGCAATGTTTTCACGAACACTATTTCTCCGACAACCGCCGCCGGGCCCAACTCATGTCTCACGTGCTTCTTTAACTCATCGACTAATTGAGCGTCGCCCCGATGCCCTTCCTTTAGGATAAGAAACGCTTTAATTACCTCTCCTTTTATGGGATCGGGCTTGCCTATAACGGCTGCTTCCGAAACCGTCTCGTGGCTGACAAATGCCGACTCGACTTCACTTGGTCCTATTCTGTGCCCAGCGATCTTTATGACATCGTCTGCTCGTCCCTGAATCCAGAAGTATCCCTCTTCGTCTTTTCGCGCAACATCTCCGGGGCAATAGACACCGCCTGGAATCACCTTCCAGTATGTCTCTATGTATCGTTCAGGATCTTTATACAGTGTTCTTAACATCGCCGGCCACGGAGCCTTTATTACTAATAGTCCACCTTTTCCTGCCGGCACCGGATTTCCATCTTTGTCGACGATGTCGGCTTTTATACCAGGCAACGGTTTTGTCGCAGAGCCGGGCTTGAGTGGCGATACTGGCAGTGGTGATATCAGAAAGGTTCCCGTTTCGGTTTGCCACCACGTATCGATTATAGGGCACCGCTTATTCCCCACATGTGTGTAGTACCACATCCACGCTTCGGGGTTGATCGGTTCCCCGACCGTGCCCAATATTCTTAGTGAGTGTAAGTCGTGGATGTTTGGCCATTTATCCCCGAATCTCATCAAGTGGCGTATTGCCGTGGGAGCGGTGTAGAACTTTGTAACACCGTACTTCTCGATTATGCTCCAAAATGCGTCAGCGTCGGGATAGTCTGGCGCGCCTTCATAGACAAGGGTCGTAGTTCCTATGAGCAACGGCCCATAGACCACATAGCTATGACCGGTAACCCACCCGATATCCGCAGTGCACCACCATAAATCGTCCTCGTGTATATCAAAGACCGTTTGCAGTGTCGTGGCAGTACCCACCATGTAGCCACCCGTAGTATGGACAACCCCTTTTGGCTTTCCCGTGCTTCCCGACGTGTAGAGGATATAAAGCGCATCTTCGGCATCCATGACCTCGGCGGCACACTCCCCTGATTCTCCCGCGATGAGCGAGTGGTAGAACAGCTCTTTGCCACTCAGATCCGACATCTTTATGGGATTCCCCGCGTGCTTGACTACTATAGTCGTTTCCACAGTGGGACATTGCAGGAGAGCCTCATCCGACACCTTCTTCAAGTCAATGATCTGTCCTCGTCTGAATGTACCATCAGCTGTAATCAAAATCTTGGCTTCTGCATCGTTGATCCGTTCTCTCAGAGCATGGACGCTGAATCCTGCATACACGATGTTATGCACGGCTCCAATTTTGGCGCAAGCGAGCATTGATACGACGGATTCAACACACGGGGGCAGGTACATGGCAACTCGGTCTCTCTTTTCCACGCCGAGCTTTTTCAACGCATTTGCCATCCTGTTGACTTCGCTGTAGAGCTCGTAATATGTGACCTTCTTTTCTTCGCCTCGCTCGTTAACATAGAGTACCGCAACTTTATTTCGTCTGTCAGTCTTTGCGTGGCGATCCAACGCGTTATAGGTAATGTTGGTTTTCCCATTGACAAACCATTGGTAAAATGGCCTATTGCTATCATCGAGCGTTTTTTTCCACCAAGCAAACCACTCAAAGTGTTTAGCTTTGTCGCCCCAGTACTTCTCTACGTCCTCACCAGCTTTTAATTCAGCTTCCCAATCTTTGACGATCGCAGCTTCCACAATGTCCGCACTCGGATAGAAAATGCGCTCTTCGTGCATTAACACCGATGTGACTTCTTCCGCTTGTGTCTCCAAAATGTGGCACCTTCGTCATTTATCACTTGTCAACACTATATTAGTAATGATTAATCATTATTAATATAGTGATAGTTCCCACTAAAGTCACTTTTCTATTTATATATTTCGGCGGAACCCATTATCCTTTACAACTTTGACCACGTCGATGAATCGTTCAGAAAGCTTTATGTCAGTTCTTTTCGGTATAGTACAGTACTATATGTTAACTGTCGACTTCTTGTATACTGACGATTGCCCGCATTGTTCCGATGCTCTGATCATTCTGAAAGAGGTGCTTTCAGAGGAGCATATCGAGGCTGATATCAATATGATCCCGATTGCGAACGTTGAGATGGCAGAACAGTTGAAGTTTCTTGGGTCGCCCACGATCAGAATTAATGGCGAAGATGTAGAGCAGGGTATTGAACAACGTACAGAGTATCAAGGCCACTGCAGGATGTACCTGTACCACGAGCAGGTATCTGAGTGGCCGCCAAAAGAGATGATACGAGAAGCGCTGACGAGATTTCTGTAACGATTTAGGGATTTTTTTAGGAAATCAACGATCAATCGTATCGACTTGTCGAACTCGTCACATCTATCTCAGATTTAGACTAGACCCTTAAAACGAACAACTTCTTGGATAGACCTTCTGGGGCTTCGGTACTGATTCTGCGGATGTTGTGTATCACGATACCCAAGTGCCACCCCTATTATTATTGATAAGTTTTCTGGAATTTCCAGTTCTGCGCGAACGAGGTCAGGGTACGATATGAAAAGAAAAGCCGGTGCCGAGTCCACGCCATAGTGTTGTGCTGCCAACATAGTGCTCTGAGTCAGCATTCCAATATCAAGTATTGACCATGGCGTGAGGGTGCGATCCATACAGAAGTACACAACGGTTGGAGCCCCGAAGAACTGATGGGCTTGCTCAAAAATAGCTTGTCGCGCGTCTTTATCACCAGGTTCTATGCCCATGGATTTAAAGCGTGCTGCTCTCGATTCCTCCATACGCTCTTGTAGGACGAGAGGCCACTTCTGCGGTGCTGGAAGGTCTGAGTTACTCGGCACACCTTTCTTAAAATTTGCTACATAGGCGTGACGAAGCCTGTCTAGCACCTCCCCGCCGGCAACAAAGAGTTCCCACGGCTGGGTGTTGCCCGATGAAGGGGCACGAGTTGCCGCTTCCAAAATCTCGAGAATCGTTTCCTTACTTACAGGATCGGGTTTAAAAGCACGGATAGTAGCTCGGGAATTTAGCGCATCTATAACATCCATGACACATACCTTCTTCGTTCATCCATTCTCCGTGGTTTAAGTTATTACACTTTGCGGCAGACGTGGCTCCTCAGGCCCTCCTTGATGATCTCA
>Ga0187772_10001935_pt1 | contig 10104 bp, 10 predicted proteins | sample 0116_SJ02_MP15_2_FD_133137 | JGI IMG/M metagenome (GOLD analysis project Ga0187772, IMG submission 133137) | Tropical peat soil microbial communities from peatlands in Department of Meta, Colombia - 0116_SJ02_MP15_20_MG | ecosystem: Environmental > Terrestrial > Soil > Wetlands > Peat | place... | reverse complement strand
GAACGCGGGCGAGTTACTTGAAGCCGACGGCTTTCCCTGTGAAAAGTCGAACGATGCAGTGGAAAATTCTACATTTCGTTTCCTAGCTTTCGCTTGCAAGTACGGTTCAACATCTCGCGGGTCGAATAGCCACTTCCAGAAGACTCGGTAAGTTCAAGTTGAACCTGAATGGCTGGCTTACGTGGTTGAGCTCTCGCCTAGACTGTCACCGAACAAACAACCGGACGGAATTTCGCCCTAGGCCTGCAACAATACCGCAGAAAGATGTCGAAGAATGGTTTTAGACATTTTTTGCCTAATTACGTTCTTTATGACACATTTTTTGTGCGTTTCAGCCATTCTTTGGTTCATTTCGGAACGTCGCCACCCAACTAGCCTCTGTCTCTAACCTATGCGTCGTTTTCACTCGAAAAACCTTCAATTCCTCTAACCGTTCGGGTTAGTCAATATAAGTCGCCCTACAGGTTAAGTTCCGTTGATCATGTTACCATCCGCCCTTAGCCCTAACGCAGACTTCGAGGAATTCGACCTCGATGACCGCGAAATAGAAGTTCTCAAACTGCTGTCCAGCGAACAGAATGCCCACTTTTCATTTCAAGGATTAAGGCGCAGGCTAGGGTTTCATCAAGAGACGCTGACGCGGACCCTCAAAAGGTTGGAGGAGGCACGCGCTATCGAGCACTCCCCCGACGGGTACACGTTGAGGAACCCAGGGAACAACTTATCCTTCACTGTTCGCAGTGCTCCGAACTCCAAACCAATTGTTGAGGCTTTCCTTCCCGCGCAGGTTGACGTGACGGTTCTCTTTCAACGCCTTAGGGGTAGGTGGTTTGGAAATTTCCGGTGGCTCGGTTACTCTCATGATGGAAACCTACTCTCCATGAGTTGGATTAGCGAAGACGGACGTATGGAGTTGCAGGCCAAGATCAACAGCGACAAAATCACAATTGGCGCAGACACTAGAGGGAACGATAACGAATCGGAGCAGATGGCCGCGGCCTATCAACTGTTCGACCACATTACAAAAATCGCAGAAGAGATGGTTCAGACGACAAACATTCCGCCCGCCGCGAGCTGACCGACCCTTTACTCACCTAGTCATTATCAACTCTGCAGCCTATATCCTTCTGAATAGAAATGTCATCATCGAACGATTCCATATCCCGCGACTGGGAGATTAATGGCTCAACCGCGCCCTGGAGTCCGATAGAACGCGACCCGGAGCCGCTTGAACGGCGTCCGTTCAGAAGCCTACCCTAAGCTTCCTCTCCGATGACGTGTCGAAGATCGGCCTATCATCTCCGACTCGCCTTTGTCGTCCTGGCGAAAATCGTATTGGGTGAGCCGTCTTGTCGGCCTTACTCCTCCACGGTAATGCTCAAAATTGCGGTGTTTATTCACTTGTGAGCCCCAACCAGCGCAATGATTCCAAAACTCGACTTTTCGAAGAATGTGCAACTAAAACCGACATCACTAAGAAGGCTGCCCAGTTCCTCCGGCGGAATCGCAATCGTTATCGAGTGGGCCAAATAGACCAGGGTCATCTTCCAATGCGACGAAACGAGCCGTCCAATCGTCGGCAGAACGTGAAAGATATGAAATCGGTAGAGCGACCAAACGAACGGATTGTCTGGACGGACAAAATCAACTGAAAGAAAACATCCATCCCGCCTCAGGACATTGCGAGACTCCTTGAAGACAGCAACTTTGTCCCCAAAATTCCGCAAAGCTAGACCAACCGTGACATAGTTGAAGACTTCCGGACGAAAGGGTAAGAACTCTCCAACCGCCCTTACAAATTCTATTGGGCAATCGCGTCGATCCCTCAACTTGTTCCTCCTCGCGATTCGTAACATCCCGGGGCTCGGGTCCAATCCCACAACAATTTGCGGCGTCGGCCACGAATTTGCTAGTTCAAAAGTGACAAGGCCAGTACCGCACGCCAGATCCAAAACTCTAACTTCGCTTGAGAAATCAATCCTAGATAGCATACGACTTCTCCATACTGAGTCAAAGGTCAGACTCATGAGGTGCAGGAGAGAATCGTATTCTGTCTCCACATCTGTGAAGATCTTAAGGACAAACTTTGCCTTGTCGACGAATTTTGTTGGGATCTCCATGGCGACCGCCGCTGAAGCCTAGGTTGGGGGAACGGTTAAGTTAGGCAGTTTGGAGGCCTAATATTCGCCGAGCCATGTATCAAGTAGAAGAAGAGAGAATTATTCAGGAGATAAGGCGGCGCGGATCAAAACGCGTCCTTCTCCAAATGCCCGAAGGCCTGAAACCTCTTGGGTTCCAACTTGTCACCCTCCTCGAAGGCCAAGCAGGAGTTGAGGTCTTCCTATCAGGCGATCCATGCTACGGAGCTTGCGATCTGGCGTTAGGCCCGAAGTCGCACGTCGAAGCTGATTTACTCATACACATTGGACATGCCCAGATCCCTGGCGAGTTTCCGGGGGAGAATGTTCTCTTCGTCGAAGCACGATCTAACGCTCCAATAAGCAATCTCATGGGGCGGGTCGCAAGAATGTTGAACACAGAACGGAGGATAGGGCTCGCGTCCAATATTCAACATATTCACCAGCTGGACACTGCGAAAGAGATCCTGGAGAAGAATGGTAAGGAAGTACTCATCGGTAGAGCTTCGGGATGGCTACTGTACCCGGGGCAGGTACTCGGATGCGATTATGGAAGCGTGCGAGCAATCGCGGACAAAGTAGATGCTATCGTTGTGCTGAGTGGCGGCGACTTTCATGCATTGGGTATACCACTTGCCACCGGAAAACGAACCATTGTCGTCGACCCGTTTCAAGGAACAGCTAGGGACATGACTGAAGCCTGCAAGAGACTTCTTCGAAAGAGATGGATAAACATCGAGAAATTCAAGCAAGCGAAACGAGTCGGCATCATAGTAGGGCTGAAGAGCAGTCAGATGAACATAGCTCTAGCACGTCGGCTCAAACAGTTGTTGCAGGAGAACGGACAAACGGCCATTCTGATATGTGCCACCGAAGTGATCCCCGAGACCCTAGAATCGTTCATGGACCTAGAAGCGTACGTGGAAGTATCGTGCCCGCGGATAAGCACGGATGACCAAGAACGTTACAGAAAACCCATCCTGAACCCTGAAGAGCTTATGATCGCTCTAGGGAAGAAGAGTTGGGAAGAGTACACGAAGGGCATGACATTAGAGGAATGGCATTAGGAGTCAAAGTCTTAGGAAGAGCCAGTTGCCGGCCCGTCCCATCGAGATTCGCAAACATGCTTTGGCCATCATACTACAGAAAGTCGGTCCCCATCCAAGGCCAAAGGTCGGCCTCGAACAATACACGACACCCGCGGATTTGGCTGCTGAAATCTTATTCTCCGCGTGTTATGTTCATGATGACATTCAAGGCAAATGCGTGTTAGACCTCGGAACCGGAACTGGCAGACTTGCAATAGGCGCCTCAATCCTAGGAGCCGCCTACGTCGTGGGCGTTGACGTGGACGCGGCGAGCTTGAGACTTGCTTCTGCCGCTCGAAAATCACTACGAACCAACGTAGACTTGGTCCTGGGCGACATAGAGATCATTCGCGGGCCCGTAGAGACGGTGCTCATGAACCCTCCGTTCGGCACAAAGACAGTCCATGCTGACCTACGCTTTCTCAACTGCGCGCTTCGGCTCGGAAATGTGGTTTACAGCATCCACAAATCCTCTACCCGTAAATTCCTGAATCAATGGTTGCAAAAACGCGGATTCACCCCTAAACAGATCGCAGCTACAGAGATCGAGATCCCTCACCAATACAGTTTCCACCGAAAACCAAAACGAAGGGTCGAAGTTGACATAATTAGAGTCGCAAGATAATCCACATCTCAAAATCTGAGCCTCCCCATTACACGCGTAGCATTGCGCCCATATCCGACACTCACCGCACGTCATTGGCCCAACGGAATCGTAAGGGTGTTCTGAGTCCCGTTACGAACCAAAATCGGTGCTTATATAGCGGGTATGATTAACGCTCCTCCGAGTCTGAAGAAATCACTGAGCGAAACTCGCCCGGATAAGTTGGCTTATTCGTAGCGTTTACGGAGTGGTTTCCAACTCAGGTCGAAGAAGATTGAGCAGGACGCAAAGCGAAATGGTTCAACCCGTCGTGCCGGGTGACAAACTTGGGGTCATTGAACAGTACTTACCTGGCGCAGGCACCTACGAGAAGGACGGCACCATATATGCTAACTTCACTGGTAATGCGCGGATCGACCTGAAAAACAAGAGAGTGACGGTCTTACCTACCACGCGAATAGTCGTGCTCCCGAAGGAGGGATCGACGGTAATCGCCTCTGTCATCCATGCATCGGAAAAGATGGCTACGGTGAACATCTGGAAAATCAATGACAAGACCATCCAGAGCCCATTTACCGCAATGCTACACATATCCTCGTCCAGTCCACGGTACGAACGGAACATGTCGGATGTATGTAAGGCCGGGGACATTATACGTGCCAGGGTGATCGAGATAAACCGAATCCCACAGCTAACCACCGCGGGCCGCGGGCTTGGCGTGATCAAGGCATTCTGTTCGAAGTGCGGAGCTACGCTAGAGTTCAAGAACCGACGATTACAATGTCCCTCATGCGGAAACATTGAAAGGAGAAGATTAGCAGAAGACTTCGAGAGCCAAAATCAGGTGTAAACGCAATGGATGTCAAAGTGGTTTCAAAATCCAAGAACGAACTCAGGCTTGAAATAATAGGAGAAGATCACACGTTCTGCAACCTACTGCAGAAGATTCTACTCGACGACAAGAACGTTGAACTAGCCGGCTACGATCAGCCTCACCCATTAATCAGGTCAAGTATAGTATACCTAAAGACCAGACGCGAAGCCTCACCCGAGAAAACACTATTGAACGCGCTCGCAAACATGCGCGACTTTAACAAAGAGTTTGATGAAAAGTTCACTGAGGCCGTCGGACTCTCCTGATGAATTCCGAAACGATCGAACGTGTTCTGCGTGACAAACAACTGGCGGCCTTGGGTGACGCCTTCGTAAATTTCATTTACTCTCTAGCTCTGACGAAGCTCAGCGGTCAACCCGAAGGAACTAAAGTAAGTGATAGAATACTCTCCGAGGCATTCCGACTCGCGGGCTTACGAGGGCATGTAGGGTCACGGCTCTCAAGAAAGGACCTAGCCAATGCCGCGGAGTCCCTGCTGGCGGAAGCGTACAGGAAACGCCTAATATCAATCGACGAGAGCGTTGAAGTCATAACACAGAACCTCAACGGCCCGTACGAGGGCTTATCGAATCTCCTCAAACTAGCGGCGGAGCGCATAACCAAATCAAGCTAGCGAACCATCTTTGTTGAAGAGAGAGACTCGAATTCTCGGATTGAGCGGCGCACATATTGGCCGAGAAACGGTTATAGTAAGCGTAGTCTTCAGGGGATCACTTTGGTTAGATGGTGTTGCCACAACGACGATCGAGGCTAAGGAAGAGAGCTACAGCCTCAGACTCTCGAACCTGATTACGAGCTCCAAGCAATTCTCGCAACTTCATGCAATCATAATCAGCCAACGATTGATGCTCAACTCAATTCGGGAACTCGCCAGAAGAGTGAAGCTGCCCGTAATTGCAATCGCCGGGTCGAATAAGAGACCGCAACGAAGAAAACGACAACTTAACGAGTTCACTGTTTCGGTTAGCGGACAAAATGTTGCGGCCATGGGCGTCGGAGTGGACAGAGACCAGGCCGAGAGATTGTACAGAATTAGCTGTAGTCCACACCGCACGGTCCCAGAGGCAGTGAGAATTGCAGATTTAGTAACGAAAGAATTGAGCCGAACTGTTAGAATAAGCAAGATTTATCGTGCCAAATCGGATCGGAAGCCCTTCATCACGCCCAACCCAAGTAACGCTTAAAAGTAACTCGGGTGGGATTGGGCACGCTGGTCGTTATCAAAAGTGCAGTTTTGCCCCAAGTGCGGGCTAGCGCTTCTGCCCACAAAGAAGCAAAAGGCGGTTGTTCTCAGCTGCCCCAAATGTGGTTACGAGACGAAACGCTCAGACCGCACTGTGCAGAAGCTTGAACAACAAAAAGAGAACGTCGTCGTCATCGGTAAAGAAGAGCAGAAAATCCGGACCTTACCCAAGACTAGGGTGGATTGTCCGAAATGCGGGCACAGGGAAGCCTACTACTGGCTAGTACAAACAAGGGGTGCGGACGAATCGTCAACCCAGTTCTTTCGATGCACAAGCTGCGGAACTACCTGGCGTGAGAATTCATAGGCTCCTAACCCTACCCACCGTTCAATTAAAATGCATAATGCCACTAGGGCACTGTAGAATGGTCGGTGAATGATAATTGTTCAAGGCAACGATTAGCGACGCTAGGGTTTGGAGAAACATGCTCGCAGCCATCTCGACGCTTATAGAAGAGGCTGACGTGAGCGCCTCCCCGGACGGTATCAAGCTGCGCTCCATGGACCCATCGCACGTAGCGATGGTGGACTTTGAGTGGAACAAGTCCGCCTTTCAAGAATATACTTGCCTGCAGCCCACAAAGATCCGACTCAACGTTACCGACATTGTCAAGAAACTTCGAGGCGCAGGACAAGAACCTCTCGAAATGACTTACGATGAGAGCACCCGCAAATTGAACATGGTCATCAAGGGTAAATGGAAGACCACCTTCACATTACCCACTCTTGACCCAGGAGATGAGGAAGTCCCGACCCCTAAAATAGCGTTCAACACAAAAATCAAGATGATTAGTTCAAGCTTCAAAGATATTATTGACCAAATCCAAACCGTCAGCGACAACGTCAAGTTCGAAACTACTACGGAAAAGTTCGTCGCTGAGGCTGTCACCGAACTCAGCGGAGCGAAGATCGAACTCGAGAAAGGTAGCGATGTGCTATTGGAGCTTGATGTGAAGGAACCATGCAAGGCAACATTCAACCTCAACTATCTCGCGGAAATATCGAAAGCCGGATCGTCGGCGGCGGAGCTTGTTACGCTCGAGTTTTCAACAAACATGCCGGTGAAGCTTGAGTACGAAATGCCTCAACAGGGGAAGTTACTGTACTACTTGGCACCAAGGATAGAGGCGGAATAGAAAACACGACGTCGGCGCGTGAACGGGCCGTAACTCAACCGGCTGGAGGCGGTTAGATGCAGACCCTTCTCACAAAGCTCGATTTCGCGAAGTTCCCCTTCACGTCGGAGGCCTCCAGCTACATTAGATCTCGAAACATTGACCCATTAGAACTGACAAGGCCGGAACTCGCTCCTATCCTCGATAGGGCGATGGAGCGGATTAGGCAGGGTGTTTTTCAAGGGAGAATAGTTGCGGTGCTAACACAGGAGGATGTTGATATCCTCGCGTACCCGACCGCGCTTATGTTGATCAGTTCTGTGGGAGATGACAGAACTAGGCGCCGGTACGCACTTGCCGAAGCGAAACGAGCTTACGATCTGCTTCGCTACGAGAACCCGGATAAGTTGTTGCAGATTGCAGCGGGTTCATTTGGCTGGGACGCAAAACTTGTTGAGAGGGATGTGGGAGACACACATTTCGAGTTTGCAGTCCACTTTGCAGTCTACATTCGCAACGCGGCGCGAATCCACGACTTAAGGTGGAAGTTAGTCAACCGCGTATTAACGGAAGGGTACGTCTTGCTTCCTCGTGAGGATTTCGCTAGACTTCTTGAAGAAGAGGTTCAGGCTCGGATCCTGGAAAAGACATCTGGTGAGACTGTGGAGTTGCCTGAGGAGCTAGCGAAGCGAGTCGAGCCGCTCCGCTCCACGCTAAGAGCAAGATCCCAACATCTAGCCGCAGACGAGATGCCGCATGCAGTGATGGCTTCTGCTATGCCCCCTTGCATGAAAAACCTACTCAGCCTTCTTCAAACCAGCAAGCATATTTCGCATATGGGACGCTTCGCCATGGCCGCATTCCTTCTCAATATAGGAACAGACGAGGAAGATCTACTCAAGATGTTTAAGGCGTTCAGCGACTTTGATGAACGTATAGCCCGCTATCAAGTGGAGCATATAGCGGGCAAACGTGGCTCAAGGAGAAAATACACGGCGCCTAACTGCGCCACAATGCGAACCCATGGCATATGCGTTAACCCGGATGAACTCTGCGCCACCATAACACATCCACTTTCCTATTACAGGCGGAAGGCTAGAGCCATTTTACGCCACGAATCGCCAAGAAAACTTCGGGAACAGGTCCGAAGATAGACGGCGAGTGGGCGAGTGAGAACAAAGGAGTTAGGCCTCGCCGCAGTCGCCTACTTAATACTACTTTGCACGCTGCTTCCCGCCGTGCCTTCACATCAGGCTTCAATCATGCTCCAAGACGGAATCCCCTCTGACGGTCATCTTTCCGTCCTCGTGGAGGGACAACGTGACCTCACGCTATCGGATGTGGACCTCCTTGAGAGCTTCGGGGCTGTCTCGACGGTCGTAGGTCCCATTGCTGTTCTACACACTTATTCGAAGTATTTGCCAGAGATTGCCCGACTCAGTTTCATAATCAGAATTGAGAAATCATATCCACTTCAGGTTCAGCTCGATAAGAGCGTACCGGACATCGGCGCCCCACTAGTCTGGGACGAAGTCAAGGACCCCACGGGTAGAAACGTAACGGGAGCAGGAGTAATTATTGGGTTCGTCGATACGGGCATAGACACAACACACCCAGACTTCACCTTTCCAAACGGCACCACGAAGATACTGTACGTGTGGGATCAAACAACACCTGGCCGTCCCCCGAACGGATTCGATTACGGCTATGAATGCACTTCGACAGACATCGAAGCCAAGACATGCCCTGAAAACGACACATTCGGCCATGGGACGCACGTGGCTGGAATCGCCGCCAGCTCCGGCAGGGCGACAGGAAACTACACTGGAGTCGCCCCTGGGGCGAGTATAGTCTTCGTTAAGAGCGGCCATGAGGTCTGTAATGGAGCCAGCTGGACATTTGACACGGACCAGATACTCGACGGCATAAGCTACATGGTTGCGAAAGCGACTCATCTTAAGATGCGATTAGTAGTAAGCCTGAGTTTAGGCGGGAACATCGGCGCCCATGATGGTACGGACCCGTTCGAAAGTGCCCTTGATGCTTTTGTAAGAAACGGCACGCCGATCGTTGTGGCGGCGGGCAACGGGGCTCAGGATCAAGACCACATCGACGGACAAATCGCCCAAGGCGAAAACACTACCTTCGAGTTCTCATTAAGAGCATCAACGACCGATGTTGCCTTAGACATATGGTACTCTCCCCAGGATCGACTATCGGGCACATTACATGCGCCAGACGGTACAACGTATACCGTTGGACCTTCCTCAGGAGCCACAATCGCGAACATAGGAGAGGTCAACGTTACCGCCGCGTCCTTCGCAACCGGTAACGAGCTATACATAGAGGTGAATTCAAGCAGTAGCCTGCCATCGAATGGTTGGAGCGTAAGCCTGATCGGAAGCCGCGTTTACTCACAAGGCTTCTGGAATGCTTGGACCGATTCTGAAACATGCTCCTTTCCAGGTTCATTCTTCCTCCCCGGTGACGGTTACTTGATTGATTCTAAGGATACCATCGGAATCCCTGGCACGGCCGCGGACGTCGTCACCGTGGGCGCCTACGTTACAACGACTTCCTGGAAAGGAATGGATGGACAGACCTATGGACAAGGTGACCTCACACCGGGCGGAATCGCCTCTTTCAGTTCTAGCGGCCCGACTAGGGACGGGCGCGTCAAACCGGACATCGTTGCTCCGGGAGAGGTAATAGTATCAGCACGGTCAAGCGCCGTCCCGAAGTCTTCAAGCGATCCGGACGCTTACCATCGGGTTTTGGCGGGAACAAGTATGGCTACGCCACATGTTGCTGGGGTTATCGCGCTTATGCTCCAATACGAACCGGGCCTACCCGCAATCGATGTCCCCCCGATTCTTCGCCAAACGGCTCGACTAGACTCATTCACAGGACTTCTCGTGAGCCGGTCACCAACGTGGGGTTTCGGGAAAGCCGACGCGAGGGCTGCTACCGGCTTGTCTCGGCAAACGATCTGGATCGATGGTATCCCTTCAGCAATCGGCG
>Ga0187772_10001934_pt1 | contig 10107 bp, 12 predicted proteins | sample 0116_SJ02_MP15_2_FD_133137 | JGI IMG/M metagenome (GOLD analysis project Ga0187772, IMG submission 133137) | Tropical peat soil microbial communities from peatlands in Department of Meta, Colombia - 0116_SJ02_MP15_20_MG | ecosystem: Environmental > Terrestrial > Soil > Wetlands > Peat | place... | reverse complement strand
GCGAACCGGATCGCCGGATACGCGACCCGGTACGTCAAGCGGAAGCGCGGCACTTAGGTCCCCCCGTGGGCCCCGGGGCCGACGTTCGAGGGCGCGAACGCAACCTTTAGTCGCGCGGCGCGATGGCTCACGCGCGATTCCGAACCGCATGAACTACACGACCTATCGGTGAGTGCTCGTGGCGGGGTGGATCGTTCTCAGCGCCTTCTTCGTGCTGCTCCTCGCGCTGATCGCCTCCGGCTAGGGACTGGGGACCCTCATCGTGTTCGCCCTGACCGGACTCGCGATCTACCCGTTGCATTTCGCTCTCCTCGACGCCCGTCTTCGAGATCATGGGGGCGCTTCCCGATGCCGAACGCGTGGTTGGGAATGTGGGGCGTCGACATCGTCGACGACCGCACGTCGTCCCCCGAGCCGTATCGACCCCAGCACGTGGTGTGCCCCAATTGCCAAGCGGTCCAAGCCCTCAGCTCGGGTCGCTCCTGTCACGAGTGTGGGGCCACCCTCCCGCGACCGCCACGGGCGCTACCGGTGAAATCGCCTTCGAACTCGTAGAACGAGGCGGCTACTCAATCGAATATCTGGAGCCCCTCTTGGAGGTGGACGACCTCGACCGGCGTGGTCGGCCGGCCCACGAGGAGCCCCCGCGCGTTGGCGACGACGCACGCCCCGACGATCGGGACCCCGAAGTTCGCCGTCGACCGGTGTACCGGCACGCGCAGCAATCCGCTCAGATGCACGGTCTCCTTCTCGGTCGCGCGCGGATGCACGATGACGCCGCGGTTCGTGGCGACCCCGGCCATGCCGACCGTTCCGAGCCCGGCGATCGTACCGCGCTCGGTGGGAACCCCGAGCGCCCGGCTGAGGGCGGCGATCGCGTCGTCGGAAAACTCGGGGTGGACGAGCGCCCCTGAGTCGTTCACGAGGACGTTGTTGCCCATCGCGTTCTGCCGATGTGCGACGACCGTGAGCGGAGCGACGGATTCGAGCGTCCGGCGTTCCTCCGGGTCGACCTCGCCACCGACCACGAAGCCGTTCGAATTCCCCGCGAGCAGCGCGCCGACCACTTCCGCGTCGAGGACCGTGGTTCGGACGACCCGCACGTCGAGCAGTCGGCCCAGGTCGCGCTCGACGGCGCGCGGGGTGTTGTCCGGGACGATCGCGAACCGGTCGCCGACCCGGAGGTAGACCCCGAGATAGGGGCTCCCCGCGACCAGAGTGCGACCGACCGGCACGCGAGGGGCCTCCCCCGACCGACCCTACTCGGTCTCGAGCAGGTCGACCTCGATGAGGCCGTCCTCGAAACGAATCGCCTTCACGCGGACCCGGCTCGGAATGTGCTGGATACCGCGCTCCCAGATGTGCTCGTTGAGCCGCGGGTCGATCCAGACGTCCTCCGCCTTCCCTTTCATGTGGCGGACGACGAACCGACGGACGGTCTCGAGCGCGTGGCCCGCGCGCCGGCGACGCGACGGCTGGTGCTGGCTCGGCCGGAGCGGAATCACGTACTCGCGTTCCAGCTCCTCGGTGTGACGAGTGGACGGTTTCGCGGGCATCGAACGGTACCTCGGTTATCCCTCGACGTGAACGGTCACTTGTGCAAGTGCCCTCGCTTCCAGACGTGCCGCTTCGGGTGGCGCGTGAAGCGGCGGTTCGTCCGCTGCATCACCCAGGCGGGAACACGTCGGTTGCCCTTCACCACGCGGAACAGTCGGGTCTTGCGGGCGAGGCTCTTCCTACGATTCGCCATCGGTCCGTCCTTTCACCGCCGGGTGATGCGGATCTCGCGCTTCTCGGGAGCGATCCGCTCGAGGAGCGCTCGCAGTGTTACGTCGTCGATGGCGCGCTGGATTCGCCCGCTCGCGGCGAGCGCGATCAACTGTTGCTCCACGGCCGAGGCGACCTCGGGCTTCGCGAGCCGGATGCGGGCGAGTCGTTCCCGGGCTTCGGTCGTGAGAATGCGGCGCAGGACCTCGGTGCGCTCCTGCTCGCGACGGGCCATCTCGGCCTCCTGGGCCGCGTACGCGTGAGCGTTCGCCACCTCCGAGGTTTGCATCTCCTGCAGCTGCTGGAGGCGTCGCCGCCGCAGCTCCGCGAGCTCGGCATCGTCTCCGTACGCCATCGTTCCGCCCCCTCAATTCGGAAAACCCACTAAAGGTACTTGGCGAGCTCGGGTCGCTCCGAAGCCATCCCCTTGAGGATCTCCCGCGAGAGACCGTCGAGCAGCTTCTGCCCCTCAGGGCTGACGCGCCGTCCCTTGGTCTTGTACGGCTGCACGAGGCCGGCCTTCTCGAGCTGGTGGACGATCTCCCGCAGGATCGACCTCGAGCCGGTCCGGGCGTGGTACGGTGCGCTTCCTCGGTCGCGCTTGCCGCCGTACTCCGCGCTCAGTCGCTCGATTCCGACGTACCCTTGGAGATAGATCTTCCTCAGCACGGACGCGCTGCGCAGATACCACCAGTCGACCTGCGTCGGCGCCCGCTGCTTGTGCACCCCGGTCTTCGCGAACGTCGCCCAGGGCGGCGGGCTCACCGCATTGCGGGCGCGCAGCTCCGTCGCGAGCTTCGGGAGCAGGGCGGACGGAGGCACGTCGTTCGGGTGGGTCATAAGGTGGCGCGCCCACCGTACCCGTCTATTTAAAGTCGCAGGGGAAAAATCGAGGTGCCGGAGACGCGCCGGCCGCCGGCGGGGGTGGTCTTTACTATCTTGGCCGTCGTGGGTCACCCTCGAGGAGGCTGTTCGTCGTTTCGATGGCGACCGCCGCGTTGCTGCTGAGCGGAGGTGAGTCGAGCCGGTTCGGCGGCACGCCGAAAGCGCTGATGCCGGTCGGTGACCGTCCGGCCGTTCGGCGACTCGCGGAGATCTGCCTCGACCGAGGGCTCGAGCCAGTGGTGGCCGTCGTGGGACCTCACCGGGGTCCGATCGCCCGCGAGCTTCGGGACACGGGCGTCCTGCTGGTCGATTCCGAGCTGTGGTACGAGGGTCGCACGGCGTCGATCCATGCGGGGCTCGAGGCGATTCCCGTCGACCGGGACGTGCTGTTCTGGCCCGTCGACCACCCGTTCGTCCTCGAGAGCACGGTCGATACGCTGCTCGCCGCCCCGGCCTCGGACGCGCTCGCGGTCTGGTTCATTCCCACCCACCAGGGTCGGGGAGGCCACCCCGTCTACTGGCGGTCGAACGTGCGGGGCGACATTCTCGACCTTCGCAACGATGCACCGCTCCGCTCGCTGCTGCCCGAGTTCGGCGTTCAGGTTCGCCGGATCGACGTGAACGACCCGGGGGTGGTCCAGAACGTGGACACACCCGAAGAGTACCGGACCGCGCTCGATGAGTGGGCCGCGCGCTCGCGGGGGTTCTGATGGACCGGCGCCTGACGCGCGAGGCGCTTCGACTGCTCGAGATGCACGCGGCGTTCGTCCGCGCCACGGTGGTCCGCGCGGTCGGTTCGGTCCCCGGGAAGGTCGGCGCGAGCATGATCGTCCGTGCGGACGGTTCCACGCTCGGAACCGTGGGCGGGGCCCAGCTCGAGGACGAGGTGAAGGCGCTCGCCCGCGCGGCGCTCGCGCACCGGGAGGGGGACCTTCACCACTTCGACCTTCAGGCCTGGAAGCCGGGGGGCCTCCCGAGCCTGTGCGGGGGCTCCGTGGACATCGCGATCGAGTACGTCGGCGCGCGACCGAACCTCTTGCTCTGGGGGGGTGGCCACGTAGCGCAGGCGCTCGCGCAGATCCTCCCCACGCTCGAGTACGACTACAGCGTCGCCGACGACCGCGCCGAGTGGGTGGCGGTGGAGCGGTTTCCGACCGCCGACCGCCGCGAGGTCGTCGCGCCGGAGCGCTTGTTCGACGCGTTCGAGCCGGCGTCGTTCACGCACCTCTATCTGCTCGGCTACGACGCGATGAAGGACCTCGAGGTCCTCGCGATCGCCATCGAGCGGTTCCCGAACTCGATCGGACTGATCGCGAGCGCGTCGAAGCGGGAGCACATGTTCGCGAAACTGCGCGAACGCGGGGTCCCCCGGGAGGCCTTGGCCCGTGTCCGGTCGCCGGTCGGTCTCCCGATCGGTGCCGAGTCGCCCTCGGAGATCGCCGTGAGCATCGTGGCGGAGCTCGTCCGCGAACTCCACCCGTCGTCCTTAGGTAGCTCCGCGCGTCAGCTCCCCCAGGTGACCCCGGACACCGATGTCGTCCCCCGAGCCCCTTAGGTTCCGACTCAACGGGCATCCCGTCGAGGTCGCCTGCGACGACCCCCGTATCCTCCTCGACCTCCTGCGCGAGGACATGACCCTCACCGGCACCAAGCGGGGCTGCGACCTCGGCACCTGCGGATGCTGCACCGTCCTGCTCGACGGCCGGCCGACGCTGAGCTGCCTCACGCTCGCGCGGCTCGTCGAGGGCCGTGAGGTGACGACGATCGAAGGGATCTCCCCGCCGAACGGGCTCACGCCCGTCCAGCGCGCGTTCGTCGAGCTCGGCGCGACCCAGTGCGGATTCTGCACGCCCGGCTTCATCGTGACCGCGACCGCGCTCCTGCGGGACCTTCCCCATCCCGGACGGGATGAGATCGAACGGGCGGTCTCGGGCAATCTGTGCCGCTGCACCGGCTACCGCAAGATCATCGAAGCGATCGAAACGGCCGCCCGGGAGGCTCCGTAATGGCGTCGTCCCCGCCGCCGTCGTACCGCCTGCTCGGCGGGCGAATCCCGTACGTCGAGGGACCGCTCAAGGTGACGGGCCGGGCGGAGTACACGGACGACATCCAGCGACCGGGGATGCTCGTCGGGCGACTCCTGCGCAGCCCCTGGCCGCACGCCCGCCTCACGTCGATCGACACGAGCGCCGCGCGGGCGCTCCCCGGGGTGTTCGCGGTGCTGACCGGCGAGAAGTATCCGACCCCGTTCGGGGTCCTTCCCATCACCCACGACGAGACCGCGATCGCGGTCGGCAAGGCCCGCTACATCGGGGACATCATCGCCGCGGTGGCCGCGGCGGACGAACGGACCGCCGAGCGGGCGCTCGAGCTGGTCCGCGTCGACGTGGAGCCGCTGCCCGAGTACTCCGACCCGCGCATGGGCGTCGCCCCGGTGAGCGAGCCGATCCACGCGCGCGGCCTCCTCGGCTCGAACATCCAGAAGGAGGTCGTCCAGCACTTCGGCAACGTCGACGCGGCGTTCGCCCAGGCGGCGCACTCGGTCCGGGTGCGCGGGAACTTCGCCGGGGTAACGCACGCCTTCACCGAGCCGATGGCCACGATCGCGGAGGCGACGCCCGACGGCCGCCTCACCGTCTGGAGCGCGACCCAAGTGCCGCATTACCTCCACCGGGCGCTCGCGGAGGTGCTCGGCATCCCGATGCACCGGATCCGGGTGATCAAGCCGGAGGTGGGCGGCGGCTTCGGAGGGAAGTCCGACCCGCTGCCGCACGAGATCGTCTGCGCCGCACTCTCGATCGAAACGGGGCGGCCGGTCAAGATCCTCTTCGACCGCGAGGACGTATTCTACACGAATCACGGACGCCACCCGACCCAGAACGACGTCCGGATCGCGCTCGACGCTTCGGGGCAGATTCTCGCCTACGACATCGAGGCGCTGATCGATGGCGGCGCGTGGAGCTCATTCGGTACGGTCACGACGTACTACAACGGCGTCCTCGCGATGGGGCCGTATCGGGTCCCGAACTTCCGCTACCGGGGCCGGCGGGTTTACACGACGAAGCCTCCGTCCGGCGCGATGCGCGCCCACGGCGGGACGAACATTCGTTACTCGATCGAAGTCGCGCTCGATATGCTCGCGGAACGTGCGGGCCTCGACCCGTTCGAGCTCCGTCGCCGGAACGCGCTGCCGCCGAACTCGAAGACCGTGAACGAGTTCCGGATCACATCGACGTCGTTCCTCCCGTGCCTTGCCGCGGCCCGCGCGAAGAGCGGCTGGGACGCGAAGTTCCGCCGGCTCCCGTACGGCCGGGGCGTCGGCCTCGGCTGCGGCTTCTACATCTCGGGCTCGAACAGCCCGATCCACTTCACCCCGAAGATGCCGCAGTCGACGGTTCACCTCAAGGTCGACATGGACGGCGGGATCGCGGTCCACTCGATGCAGGCCGACATCGGCCAGGGGTCGAACACGCTGCTCGCGGCGATCGTCGCCGAGGTGCTGGGGGTCGACCTCGACCGCGTGCACGTCCAGCGCGTGGATTCCGACGTGAGCCCGGTCGACCTCGGGTCGTACTCGAGCCGCGTCACGTTCATGATGGGGAACGCGGCCCGGGTCGCGGCGGAAGAGCTCCGCGCGAAGCTCGTCGCCGCCGCGGCGTCCTTGCTCGAGCGCCCGGGCGACGCGCTCGAGGTGGTCCACGAGCGCATACAGGACCGCGAGCACCCGGAACGGGGGGTCACGTTCCTCGAAGCGCTCCACCGGGCGATGGAGTCGTCCGGCGCCCTCACGGCCAGCGGGTCGTACAACTCGCCCGCGATCGGCGGCACGTTCAAGGGCGCCCGCGCCGGGACCGCGCCCGCGTACTCGTTCGCCGCCTACGTCGCCGAGGTCAGCGTGGATGACGAGACGGGCGAGTATCGCGTCGCGAAGATCTGGGCCGCGTTCGACTGTGGCCGGCCCCTGAACCGACTCGCGGTCGAGGGCCAGATCGAGGGCTCGATCCACATGGGTCTCGGCCAGGTGATGGGTGAGTCGATGAACTACCGGGGAGCCCGCCTGTTCAACCCGTCGCTCCTCGAGTACAAGATCCCGATGCCCCAGCAGATGCCCGAGGTCGAGATCCTCCTGGTCGGCGAGGACGACCCCGAGGGGCCGTTCGGGGCGAAGGAGGCCGGCGAAGGACCGCTCATTGCGACGCTCCCCGCCATCGGGAACGCGCTCTACGATGCGGTGGGGGTCCGGTTCACCGACCTCCCGATCACGCCGGACAAGGTCGTGAAGGGCGTGGACCAGCGGCGCGCCGAAGGGCGCCCGTGGAAGGGGAGGTGAGCTCGCGTGCACCTGGACCCCTTCGAGCTCCATCGTGCCCACTCGGTCGAGGAGGCCGTCGAGCTCGCGTCCCGGTTCCCGGGCGAATGCGACTACCTGGCCGGCGGAACCGACCTGCTGCCGAACTACAAGATGCATCTCAACCTGCGACCCCACCTCATCGCCCTCGACGCGGTCGCGGAGCTGCGCGAGCATGCGCTCAACCGGGTCGGCGCCATGGTCCGGCTCGGCGACCTGGAACGCGACGCGGAATTCGTTCGGGACTACCCCGCGGTCGCCGATGCCGTCCGCGAGGTTGCGACGCCGCTCGTGCGGGAAAGCGGCACCGTCGGCGGAAACCTTCTCGTGGAGACGCGATGCTTCTTCTTCAACCAGAGCTACTTCTGGCGGGCGAGCCTAGGCTTCTGCCTCAAGGCGGACGGCGACCGATGTCATGTCGTCCCGCAGAAGGAGCGCTGTTACGCGACGTTCTCGGGGGATCTCGCACCGGCGTTCCTCGTGCTGCACGCGGACGTGGAGCTCGCGAGCCCGGAGGGCCGACGGAGGGTGCCGCTGTCGGACCTCTACGACGCCCGCGGCGACGGGATCCACCGGCTGACGATGCGCCCCGGCGAGCTGCTCGTCGCACTGCACCTCCCCCCGGAGAGCCGGGCCCTCCGGGGTCGGTACCGAAAGCTCCGGGTTCGTCCATCCTACGATTTTCCCGAGCTCGGAGTGGCCGTGGCCGGCTCGTGGGACGGCCCCCGCGTCACGTCGCTCGCGCTCGCCGTCGGCGGCGTCGAGACGTATCCCCGGCGGTTCGACGAGCTGACCGCGCCGCTCCTCGGCGAAACGCTCTCGGAGGACCGCCTCCGGGGCCTCGCGGAGGCCGTGACCCGCGCGGTGCGTCCGGTGCATAATACTTTCCTCCTCCCGGACTATCGTCGGCGTATGGTAGGGGTCTACGTCCGCCGGGCGGTCGCGGAGGCCCAGGGGGCAACCGCGGCATGACACGAGGTGCGGAGTTCGCCCTGGTACCGATCGTGGTCCTCAAAAACCACGAGCAGCTCAACGAAGCGGCGGTCGTTGACCTCATGGCCCAGATCCGGCACGCCCGGGTGCTCACCGACCCGATCTGGGTCTCCCGCGGCTCCTTCGTTATCCTGAACGGACATCACCGGGTCGAAGCGCTCCGTCGGCTCGGTGCCGAGCGCGTGGCCGCCTGGGTGCTCGATTACGAGAGCGACATCGTCCATCTCGGGCGCTGGTACCCCGGCCCGCCGATCGCGAAGAGCGAGGTCGTCCGCCGCGGGGTGGAAGGCCGGCCGTTCCCGCCGAAGACGACACGGCACCGGCTCCTCATCGACCTACCGGCCCGACCGACGCCGCTCTCCGAACTGATGCCGCGGGCCGTCGCGGGCCACCGCCCGAGGACTCGGTCCCGCGCGACGGCGCGCGCCTAGGTCGGACCGGGCGTCGGGCGGGCCCGACCGCTGTAGGGCAGCGGCAGCTCCCCGTCGGCGAACCGCCGCAGCGTAGCGGCGAGGAGCCCCACCTCGACCGGGTGCAGGCGAGCCCGGAGGTCGTCGGGCGTGTCCCCGGGAAGAACGGGCACTTTCTCCTGAGCGACCCGTGGACCTCCGTCCACGTCGCTCGTCACCACGTGGACGGTCGCTCCGCTCTCCGTCTCGCCGGCCTCGAGCACGGCGCGATGGACGCGCATCCCGTACATGCCGCGGCCTCCGTGGCGCGGCAGGAGCGCGGGATGGATGTTGATCGCCCGGCCCGACCATCGCTCGACCCACGGCGTCGGGAGGATCGAGAGGAACCCCGCGAGCACCACGAGCTCGACCCCCTTGTCGGTGAGTTCCCGCGTGAGACGGTCCGACCACGCCACCGGGTCGGCGCCCTTGGTCGGCAGGACGACCGTCGGGATCCCGCGTCGGCGGGCCCGCTCGATCGCCGGGATGTTGGGCCGGTCCGAGACCACGAGGCAGATCCGGATCGGGAGGTGACCGCCGGCCGCGAGCTCGGCGAGTCCCTCGAGCGTGGTACCTTCGCCGGATACGAGCACCGCTACGGGCAGCGTGCGCGTCACGCGCCGGGGCAGCGGTCGAGATTAGAAGAGAGTGGCGGAGGTGAAGCGGAACGAGCCGATCGCGGCCGCCGGTGCGGTGACGCTCTCCCCGCCCTCGGAGTAGATGCGCCGCTCCTGGCCGAGCAGCCGCACCCCCTTGAGCGCGGTCAGGAGGCTCTCGGTGAACCGCAGGTTGCGCGCGGGGCGCGCGACCTCGCCGTTCTCGATCGTGTACGTCCCGTCCCGGGTCATCCCCGTGATGATGCCGCGGCCGGGGTCGACGACCCGGACATAGTGGAAGCGCGTGACGAGCAGGCCCCGCTTCGTTTCGCGGACGAGCTCGTCCTCGGAGGCGTCCCCGGGAGAAAGGATCATGTTGGTCGGCATCGGTCCATAGTCCCCCCACGGTGCCTCCGGCGGGAGGGCATGGCCGGTCAGCGGGCGGCGGAGACGGCCCGAGGTGAGTAGGTCGGTGACGACCGGTCGGGCGACGCCCTCCTCGATGAGCGGGGTCGGCCGCGTCCACGTTCCCTCGTAGTCGATCGATCGGGGAATCGTGAAACGCGAGCGCGGGTCGTCGACGACCGTCACGGAACGGGGAGCGATCCTCTTGCCGCGGCTTCGCCGCAGGCAGCTCCACCCCTCGACCTCGCCGTTCGCGGCGAACCCGAGGTTCCCGAGGAACAGCAGCAGGAGCCCGACCGCCGGACCGCGGAGGACGACCGGGTACGAGCCCGCCGGCACCGATTCGGGCGGGGCGCGGGCCATCCGCTCGGCCGCTTCCCGGCCGAGTCTCGCGGGGCCGAGCTTCGCCGCATCCCAGTGCGCCATCTCCGACCAGCCCGACACCGGGGGGTCCTGATCCGGCCGTTCGACCAGCACGTTCGCGAACGCGATGGAACGGCTCGTCGACCGGTCGAGGCCGGAGGAGTTGACCACCCGGAGCGATTCACGCCCGACGTGAACGACGCCCGCGACCCGCGCCCCGGGCGCGGCCGCCGTCGCCGCACTGAGGATCTCTTCGGCGACCTCGGTCGCGCCCTCGGGCGACAGGTCCGCCGTCCGCTTC
>Ga0187772_10001933_pt1 | contig 10109 bp, 7 predicted proteins | sample 0116_SJ02_MP15_2_FD_133137 | JGI IMG/M metagenome (GOLD analysis project Ga0187772, IMG submission 133137) | Tropical peat soil microbial communities from peatlands in Department of Meta, Colombia - 0116_SJ02_MP15_20_MG | ecosystem: Environmental > Terrestrial > Soil > Wetlands > Peat | place... | reverse complement strand
TAGCTGTTAAAATCGGTTGTCGAGAACAGGTAGTCCGGTGGGGTGCTGTGGGCCAAAGCTGCAATCGCTGCAGTTACTATGTCTCCTCCCCAAGTGTCTTCAATGGTAAGGGCGATGCCTGATCTGACGCAGTAATCGCGAATCTCTCTCGCTTTGGTGAGGCCGCCAACCTTCGAAATCTTCAGATTCACAACGTCCATCGCCCGGTCATGAACTCCCTTCGAAACGACAGAAAGGCTGTCCATGATTTCGTCGAGAACAATAGGCTTGTTGGTGTGCCTTCGCACGGCCAGGCATTCTTCGTAGGTCTGACATGGTTGCTCTAGATAGACGTCAGTCGACCGAACAGCATCCGCCACCCAGAGCGCCTGGTGCTGGGACCATCCGGTGTTCGCATCCGCGACCAGAACATCACGAGGCTGGAGAGCCGCCCGGCACTCCTGGATTCTAGAAACGTCATCAGCGGGCCCTCCCCCCACCTTCAGTTGGAACTTCGTGTATCCCTCCGTCCGATATTTGGCCACCATCTCAGCCATAAGGGAGGGACTTTCCTGCGAGATAGCGCGGTACAGTGGAAAATCCTCTCCGTATCTCCCTCCCAACAGCGTGGTGATTGGCTGGTTTGCCGCCTTCCCAAGGACATCCCAGCAGGCCATGTCAAGGGCCGATTTTACGTAGGGATGACCGCGCAACGCTCTGTCCATTTCATGGTCTACTACGCCGACCTGAGTTGGGTCTAGACCTATCAGAGTCGGCCCCACCTTTGCTATTCCAACTCGCGCCCCTTCAGCGTAGGCGGGAAGGTAGGCAGGCCCGAGCGGGCAGACTTCGCCGTATCCAGTGACCCCCGCGTCAGTCGAAACTGCTACAACCGTAGAGTCGAAAACGCGAACTTCGTTGCCTCCCGACCACTTGTACGCGCCCTCGTGGAGTGGGAGGTCGACCCGATAAGCGGCGATTTGAGTAATTCGCATCTCTTCTTCCCACTCGGATGGCTGGCTGTAGCTTATGTAAACCTAGCCTGGCTCCGTATTGATCAGTTTGGTTCTTTTCTTTGGCTTTGTCTTCGTAAACCAACGTAAGCCTGCTGAGCCCTAGGCCGGTTTCTCCGTTAGACCAAGCTGATTAAGGCGCTCTGGGTGGTCTGTTTGGCGGGTTTGGTCCTAGTCCTCTCGCGGGGTGATCTTGAACGAGTCCTAACAATGCGCGATACGATAAACGTCTTGGAAGCGGCGTTCAAAGAGCAGGCAAGGGGTAGCGCGGTGATGTCTACACGCGTTTCAGTTTCAATCCCGGGAGGCGCAGGGTGGATGGGCGTGATGCCCGCCTATCTAGGGGATCTCGGGGCCCTCTCGACGAAGATCGTTACTTCGTTCGATGGGAATCCCTCAAAGAGCCTCCCCACCATCATGGCTACCGTATGCCTCTGCGATCCAACGACCGGCGAGCTGATTTCCGTCATGGAAGGATCGTACCTGACTGCCCTTCGGACAGGAGGCCTTGGCGGCCTAGCTGCTAGGTACCTTTCCAGAGAAAATGCGCACACGGTAGGATTGGTCGGAGCCGGAGTCCAGGCAAGGACCCAGCTGATGGCGCTCGCCGAAGTAAGAAAGATAACCTCAGTGAAAGTCTACGACATCCTAAATGAAAGGGCCGACGCCTTCGCCACGGAGATGCAGAAAAAGCTCGGGATCGAGGTCCAGAGCTGTTCACGGGCTGCGGAGGCTGTCAGAGGTTCTGACATCATAGTAACCGTTTCCACATCAAAGATGCCCGTGTTCGACGGGGACCTCATTGAGCCTGGAGCCCACATCAGCGCCTTTGGGAACTTCAAGCCAAACGAAAGGGAACTGGATTCGAAAACCGTTTTGAAATCCAGGGTTTTTGTTGACTCCGAAGAAGCCGCCCTGGCAGAGGCCGGCGACCTCCTCATCCCGATTCGGGAAGGGACGATTAAGCGGAGCCATATCTTGGGTGAAATCGGCGAGGTACTCATCGGTTCCAAACCAGGCCGGAGGTCAGGTGGCGACGTCACCCTGTTCAAGTCGGTCGGGATCGGCATCCAGGACTGCGCGGCTGCATCTCTCGCATACACCAAGGCGAAGGAAGCCGGTCTGGGGAAGGAGATTAGTCTGAGGTAGGCTTGCCGAGACCGACATCATCCTACGAGGAAGCCCTCATTGAACTGGTCGTGGGGATCCAACCAGAACTCGGATTGGCCTGACGTCCACGCTGAGCCCTCGATCCGCGGTACTACCGCGTCATACTCTCCCACTTTGGTCTCGCGCACTGGTGTTCCCTTGAATACAGATCCTATGATGCTCTGCACCGTAATTGTCCGCCCAATCGGCAGGTTGCCCCGCAGATGCTCCAGCGCTACCCAGCCGCTCACGCCCGTCCCAGTCGGAGACCGGTCTATCTGGCCGTCTGCGAAGATGCAGACGTTTCGGATGCCCGCCGAAGAACTTTCAATCCTCCTACTTATGATGGTGCCATAGAGGAAGCCCAACTCTCTGTCCATCGGGTGCCGCACACTCGCTGTTTCGATCACAGCCCGCTTGACGCGCATCCCCACGTCGACCAGACGGCGCGAATCGCGCGGTGCCAAACCAACCTTCAAGTCATCCGAATCGCAGTATGCATAGAAAGCCCCGCCGAAGACCAAATCGTACCTCACGGAGCCGAGTCCCTCAACTTCAACAAACTGATCCTTTGCCAAGACAAAGGATGGGACGTTCTCGAAGGCCACACTCTTTACCCTGTTGCCCACCATTTGCGGTTCGGCGATGACTGCGCCAGCAGGTGTGTCCAGACGCAACGTCCTCCTTCCTTCGGGCAGTTGGGCTATTTTCATGTCTAGCAGCGACGTGACCACGGCTATCACCCCGTGCCCGCACATGGTGGAAAACCCCTCGTTGTGCATGAACAGGACGCCGTAATCGCTATCTTCGGTAACCGGTTCGGTGAGTATTGCCCCGTACATGTCCCAGTGCCCTCTTGGTTCCTGCATGATCAAGCGCCTCAGGTTGTCATGGTGCTTCTTCGCGTAGCTCCGCTTCGCAAGAATTGTCTTCCCTGGAATCTTGGGCCATCCATCAATCACCAGTCGAAGCGGTTCTCCTCCTGTGTGGGATTCTATCGTCCTGATGTGCGTCCACCCTTTTGGCGGTTTCCATCCAGCGTTCTTCGCTTTCCAGATTCCGGACTCGACCAAGAATGAATCAGCCGGCCTGCAGTGGTAGACGGTTAAATGGATTCTCGGCGTCTGAGCACTTGGGGATACATCGCACGCAACCCATTCTCCGACCTTTCGTGGTCTGCACACATGCTGCCGAAGCGGAAAGCTCGCCTGAGGATGGACGACGTCCCAAAACGTTCAATACTCCTGGCAGCACGCAGATGCGTGTGCCCCGAAGGAATGTTGTAGGACTGGACTCGTTCCACTACAAGTGGAGCAGACGCCACAAACCTGTCCTCCAGGTAAGTCCGGGGGAAACTGTGACCTTCCAGGTTAACGAAGTCACTTCATTCCAGATTACAGAGAAGAGCAAGACCGATGTGATATCGAAGCTAGACTGGAACAAGCTCTATCCTCTGGCCGGCCCTGTGGAGATCCTGGGAGCAAAGGCTGGAGACGCCCTTGTGGTTGACGTGATTAAGGTCACCCCTGCGAAGTGGGGGTGGTCCGCAATAATGCCGGGCTCGGGCCTCCTTGAAGAGTTCGACAAGCCTTACCTGCACATCTGGGACCTTCACGACCGAACCAGGGCCCCGTTCAAAAACGGAATCAGTATCCCACTTAGGCCCTTCTGCGGAGTACATGGCGTTGCTCCTAGGGAGCCAGGCTACCTTGAGACGATGCCTCCTGGGCCGCATGGCGGCAATATGGACAACAGACATCTCACAGCTGGGAGTAGGTTGTTACTTCCTGTCTGGACGGAAGGAGCTCTCTTCTCCCTTGGAGACCTGCACGCCGCCCAAGGGGACGGCGAAGTCTGTGTGACCGCCGTTGAGTGCCCTGGCGAAGCAACGATCATGTTCGATGTCATCAAGAATCTCAGACTCTCGTCGCCCCAATACATTGTCCATGATGACGGGAAGTCAAAGCGAGGGTTCTACGGCACGACAGGAATCTCTCCAGATTTGTGGGAAGCCGCGAAGCAGTCGGTCAGGCAGATGATTAAGCATCTCTGCAAAGAGTACCATCTCACCAGAGAGGAGGCCTACATTCTGTGCAGCGTAGCAGCTGACCTGAGAATCCACGAGATAGTCGACAAGCCGAACTGGGTTGTCGGGACGATGATTCCACTGGACCTCTTCCCCAGCAACGTGGGATAGTTGACGTCGGAATTCCTGAACAAGCCGCATCAGAGGCTGGGGTGTTCAGAATACTCGAACTCACGAACTAGCTCGTTTGCGAGTCCTAGCTTCCTTGTCCGAGTTCTCGTTGAGCGTGGGACTGGAAATCTATGTCATAGTGACACTCAATCCAGTGGTTCTTTCCCACCTCGACCAGCGGAGGGGAAACCCCGCACTTCTCGGCGGCAAAGGCGCAACGGCTCCTGAACCGACAGTCCGCCGGAATCCCCACAGCGCTTGGTACATCCCCCTCTAGGACAGCGAGTTCCTTCCGTCTCGTGGGGTCCGGAGTGGGAACCGAGGTGAGGAGTGCCTTGGTGTACGGGTGTTTGGGGTTCTCGAACAAAGTCTTAGTGTCGGCGAGCTCAACCATGCGGCCAAGGTACATCACGGCGGTCCTGTCGCACACCTGCCTGATGACGGCCATGTTGTGGGAAATGAAAAGGTACGTGAGTCCAAACTCCTCCTGAAGCTTCTTCAGGAGCCTGAGTATCTGAGCCTGCACGGACACGTCGAGGGAGGAGGTCGGCTCGTCCAAAACGATGAAGGTGGGCTTGACGGCAAGGGCTGAGGCTATTGTTATCCTCTGTCTCTGGCCCCCTGAGAACTCATGAGGGAATCGGGACAGATGGTCCTGGTTCAAACCCACCTTCTCTATCAAATCTTCCGCAAGCCTCTCGGCCTCTGCCTTCGAGGATACGATTTTGTGAATCCGCATCGGCTCCAGGAGGGTGGACCTGACGCTCTGTCTGGGGTCGAGAGACGCGTAAGGATCCTGAAAGACCATCTGCATCTTCCTTCTGACGTGCTTCAGACTCCTACCATGGAGTTTTGATATCTCTTCGCCGTCGAAAACTATCGAGCCTCCGGAGGGTTCAGTCAACCTCATGATCGTCCTCCCGAAAGTTGTCTTGCCGCATCCAGACTCCCCGACGAGCCCAAGAGTTTCTCCTTTCCGAATGGAGAGAGTCACTCCGTCGACGGCGTGCAGGTACGCTTTTCCAGATAGGCGTCCCCCGCGGACGGGGTACCATTTGGTAAGCCCGATTGTCTCGAGCATTGTTGTGCCGTCCATTTCATCCACCAAAGAGAAGGCATGATACGTAATGGTTCGGAGCGACCTCAATCATCGAGGGCTTCTTCAAGGGACACGTCTCGAAAGCCTTGGGGCATCTCGGATGGAACCGGCAGCCACTGGGGGGCGATAGAAGGTCAGGCACTGACCCCTCAATCGAATCTGGTGTCCTCTCCAGATCAGCTCTTGGTACTGAGGCGAGCAGCCCCTTCGTGTAAGGGTGGAGAGGGTTTCTGAAAAGCTCGCCTACCTCCGCTATCTCTACAATGTTGCCTGCGTACATCACCGCCACCCTGTCGCAGACTTCTGCCACAATGGCGAGGTCGTGAGTTATCAAGAGCACCGAGGTGTTTATCTCGCTCCTAAGGTCCTTCAGTAGACGAAGTATCTGTGCTTGAACTGTGACGTCTAGGGCTGTTGTTATTTCGTCTGCCAGCAGCAATTTCGGCCTTCTCATCATGGCCATCGCTATCATCACCCTCTGGCGCATACCCCCGGACAATTCAAAGGGATACATCCCGAAGACTTTCTCGGGCTCGGGGAGCCTAACAGATTTGAGTAAGGAGACTGAATAGGACCTTGTCAACTCGTTCAGTTCTTTCCGTCCCAAGCTCTGGGACTCGAGCGCGTGCGTGAGGCTCTCGCGCTCTGCCAGAAGTCCTGGATCGGACTTCGTACCGCCCACTAGCTTGTCAATTTGCCGGAGTCTGTGAGTGGCCAGAGTTGAAATGAAGAGTTTAGGCTCGGCTCGGGTTATCTCAGCCATTTGGTTGCCAATGGTGATTACAGGGTTGAGGTAGGTCATAGGATCTTGAAATATCATCGCGATGTCTCTCAGCCTTGCAAGCCTCATCTCCTCCGGCTTTAGGGTGAGGACGTTCTTCCCACCGAGAAAGACGTCACCACTAGTTATCTCTGCATTCGGCGGCAGGAGTCCAGCAATGGCTAGGGCGGTGACGGACTTTCCACATCCACTCTCGCCCACTAGACCGAAGAGTTCGCCCTTCTTGATGGACAGCTCGATGCCGTCGAGCGCACTTACTTCACCAGCATAGGTGTGGAATTTCAGTCTGAGTTCCTGTATGCTCAGGACGTCGTCTCCTCCTTCGTGTGTGTTGGCCTGGCTCATCTTCTCAACCGCGGGTCGAAAACATCCCTTATCCCATCGCCGAGAAGGTTGAAGCCCAACGAAATTATGAGGATGGTAAGGCCCGGGAAGATTATCAGCCAAGGAGCCGTGAAGAAGTACTCAATTCCCTGATTTGACAGGTTCCCTAGCTCAGGAAGCAGCGGGTTTGGTGTCAGACCGATGAACGTCAGCGCCGAAACCGTGAGTATGACAGAACCAATGTCAAGAGTGGATTGTACAAGAATCGGATATATGGAATTAGGTATCACATGCCTGAAGAGTATCCTCGGCCACCCGGCGCCCATCATTCTGAGTCTCTCGACATACAGTTTCTCCTTCTCGCCAATTACTTGGGATCTCATCAGGCGTATGTACCACGGCCACCAGGTTATGACTATGGCCAGCGTAAGAGTCGTGAGTGATCTGCCCAGCGCGACTATCAGAACTATCGCAAGAAGTATCCACGGAACGGCCAAGAAGATGTCGGTTATCCTCAGTATGACTTCGTCAATCAGCCCCCCCATGTAAGCCGCCAGGCTACCAAACACGACGCCGATAGCGACTGCCGATGCGACAACTTCGAGCGCAATTTGAAGGTCAATCGGAATCGCAAGTATAATCATCTGGAGGAGGCTTCTCCCATATGCGTCCGTCCCGAGAGGATAGACTGAGCCTCCGCAGTTGAACAAGTTTGTGACTGGCCAGCTGAAGGCTGGATTGTTCCAGCACAGCCTAAGGTTCAGGTTCTGTTGATGCCAGTACGCTCCATTCACGAGAAGATTGGAGAGAAGAGCTAGCACCACCGTTGCGACGGAGATGACCAATCCAGCCATCACAATCGGATTTTGCCTTAGCAGGTGAAGGGCAAATCGGAAGTCGGAGTGCCGCCTTCGGCCTTTTGCATTGTTATTTTCAGGTTGTTTCATATTGAGGCCTCAATATCTGATCCTCGGATCGAGCGCTGCGTATAGGATATCGACAATCAGGTTCGTCAAGACTATTATCACTCCAGCCACAAGTACGAATAGTTCCAAGAAGTTGATGTCTAGGACGTCGGCAGCCACGAGGGCCGCGCTCCCAACGCCCGGCCATGAGAAGACTATCTCGACGATGACCGAACCGCCAATAAGGTAAGTAACGAGAAGTCCGGCGACGGTGATGGCTGGCAGAATCGCGTTCCTAAGGGCATGGCTGTAGATTACTGTGCGCTCCTTCAATCCCTTAGATCTGGCCATCGTGATGTAGTCCTGTCTTAGCACCTCCATCATGTTAGAGCGAACTATTCTCGTGAGTAGGCCAAGGGAGGTGATGGCCAATGTTAGGGCAGGGAGTATTATGGCGACAACACTATCCCAAAAGTAAGGTATGTTTAGTGAAAGCAGAGCGTCCAATAACGGAAGACCGGTGTAAGTGGTGATGGCCCCCGGGTTGCTGAAACATACGGCGCAGGTTGTCCCAAGGGCGCCGGACGCGGGCAGGAGGCCAAGGCCTCCTATCCGGGCGTACAGCACGAAGACTAACAGCAGCATTGCCCCGAACCAGAACTGAGGAATCGAATACCCCCCCAGTGAGACTATCCTCGAAAGGTGGTCAGGCGCCTTGTTGTTGTGCGTCGCAGATACGATTCCGAGTGGGACCCCGATCATGAAGGTGAGCACCGCCGCAACGATATCGAGTTCGGCCGTGTATGGGAACCTGCCAAAGAAAACACTCCAAGTCGATTCGGTGCCTGAGATTCCTGGCAGGAGGGTGTACCCCCAGTTGCCCGCTAGGACGTTCTTCAGCCAGAAAAAGTACTGCGTCCATAGTGGCGTAACGCACCCGCTCTGCAGCGCCGCAAAGTCTGAGAAGGAGGGGCAGGATGAAGTGGCAACGCCGACAGCGCGCGCGATCGATAACTTGCCTGCGTCGGTCAGCCTCGGATTAATGTAAGGAGCCAACGCTGTCGTGGGAGGTAGCAATCCCCTCGTCAAGTAAAATATCAGAACGCTCAGCGCGAGGAGAACGAATACCATGAAGAGAATCCGTCTTAGCACATATTCGTAGAGTCTCACACCAAGGTCACGTCTTGCCGTGAGTCGCTCGATTTAGAGTGCTCTTACGGGTGGGGTTCCATACCGTATGCAACTAGTACAGAGGAGCCATCTGTGATGGCTCGCCCGTAGTATAGAAGGCCGGATTGAAATCGAAGCCTTTGATGTTCGACGTCATTACCATGTAGATGTCCGGGTAGAACGTCCATATGTTGGATACTTGCTCGTTTGCCAGGGCGCTCATTGAGTTGATTGAGCTTATCAGAGCAGTCATGTCTCCTTGCGAGGTGGCCTTTAGCGCGGCATTCCAATACCCGCCCATCTCGGCGGTGTTCCATCCCTCCGGGGCAGCGTAGATTCCGCCAGGTGCGACTATGGGCTCAAAGAAGTCGAGGGCCCACGGATAGTCGTCATACCAGCCGAAACACGACTCTGCCCACGCGTACACTTCTCCAGAGAACGCCTCACTAGTCATCTGACCGCAGGGCAGGGGAGTGACTTGGACACTTAGGCCCATGTTATAGGTCGTACTAACGTTGTTTATCGTACCTGCGATTTGGTTCAGTATCGCTTCGTCTATGGTATCTCCGGTAGCATAGACGAGCGGGATGGTCTGAGGAATTGCGTGGCTGCATGTCCCTGTGCCGCTGAGGGAGGCGCAGCCGAAGCTGTTGTCGAACACACCGGCGGGAGCTGCAGTTCCGTTCTCGAAGGTGAAGCGAGTGATCGGGTTCATCATTGCGGCCAGGAGCAATTGCTGTACCATGTCCGGATTGTAGGAGTATGCTACCTTAGAAGACGATACATTCGTCCCGGATGGGGGGATGCCTGGCGGGAGAAGGCCGTTTGCTACTGCGCCGAGCTTGTTGTTCACCTGTTCGTTGATCAGAGTTAGGTTAACGGAGTCAGCGAATGCTAACCTCAGTCTGTAGTCCGCGAAAGGCTGGAACGAGTAGTATGTGCCAGTAAAAGGATTGGTTACGTTGGTATCCAGCGGGATGAACCACGTTGCATATTGAGTGTACGGGCCGTATATGGTAACGTCGGGAATGGTTGAGACGAGATTGTTCTGATTGAGCCAATCACTTCTGCTGGCAACGTCATAGATATTTGTCGGGGCGACATCTATGACCATGGCTTGGCCTGAGGCGGCAGCATTCTGCAGGTCAATCTCCCTGGTTGTCTGATCAGGCACGTACTTGTAGATAATCGTCTTAATCTGGGCATGAGTATTTCCTGATGGTCCACCCCAGTAGTTCGGATTCGCTGACAGTGTGATTATGTTTGACGCAGTGTTGACACTTTGTACCGTATACGGTCCCGTCCCCGCCTCGGAACCTTGGACAGAATTGTCCAGATATGTCTGGGCACATCCCTTGGGTGTAGCACCTGTATTGCATGTTGCTTGATAGTCAATCATATACTCGTTTGTCATCTGCGTTTCGTTTCCAGTCAACGTTGGATACGGAAGCTGATAGTCGTTGCTCGACTCGCTCCACAGCGCCAAGTCATG
>Ga0187772_10001932_pt1 | contig 10109 bp, 9 predicted proteins | sample 0116_SJ02_MP15_2_FD_133137 | JGI IMG/M metagenome (GOLD analysis project Ga0187772, IMG submission 133137) | Tropical peat soil microbial communities from peatlands in Department of Meta, Colombia - 0116_SJ02_MP15_20_MG | ecosystem: Environmental > Terrestrial > Soil > Wetlands > Peat | place... | reverse complement strand
GTTACTGGCGACCTCCGGTTGCATGAGTTTCAGAGCCGGATTTTCCGCAACACGCGCATGCTGCGCGTCTGGCTGCCGCCGCGATACGATGCACCTGAGAATGAAACACGACACTATCCCGTGCTGTACCTGAACGATGGGCAGAATCTATTCGATCGCACGACCGCTTACACGGGCGTCGAATGGGAAGTCGATGAGACTGCCGACCGGCTGATTCGGCAAGAAGAAATTCCGCCGCTCGTGATAGTGGGCATCGATAACGCTCAAAATGACCGCATGAAGGAATACATTCCGTATCGCTCGCTGCAGCCACGTATTTTGTGGCCGCGAGGAAGAGACTATCCGGAGTTTCTGATCGGCGAGGTCATGCCGTTCGTGCGCCAGAAATATCGGGTTGCGAGTGGCCCGGAAAACATCGGGTTGGGAGGATCGTCTCTCGGAGCGCTGATTTCGCTCCACACTGTGCTCGAACGGCCGGAAGTCTTCGGACGCCTGCTCCTGGAAAGTCCTTCTCTGCAAATTTCACATCGCCGGGTACTGAAGTGCAGCCGTTTTTTCGAGCAATGGCCGGATAAGATTTTCCTGGCCATGGGCACTCGGGAATCGGGACGCGAAGACAAAGACCGGCAGTCCGTCGAAGACGTGCGCGAACTCGAGCGGACCTTGCGGCGTTCAGGACTGGATGACAAACGTCTCCGCGTCAGGATTGATGAAGGCGCAACTCATAGCGAAGGCGAATGGGCTAAGAGATTTCCCCAAGCGCTGGCGTTTCTGTTTGGAAACGGATAGCTGGATGGCAACAGCTCGGCTCAGTGTCGAGTTTCCAGTTTCTTCAGCTGCAAACCCGAAACTGGAAACTAGAAACTATGACGTTCGCACTTACCACACCGGCTTGCCATTCTTATCGCGAAAGAGATAAACGTCATTCCCGCGCTTCACTTCGCGGGCGAAGATCGTCTCCACGCCTTCGAAGGTTACCTTAGACCCCGTGACTTCCAGTTGGTCGCCGACGTTGAAAACAAGTTCGTACTCGTCCACAAACTTCTTCGAAGCGAGATGGACTTCGATCGTGGTGCCGTTCTCAAGCTTCAGCACAACATGCGACCCGAGGCCGCCGCTGACCGGACATTGACGATCCCTGACCTCCTGAACCGTGCCCTTAAACACAGCTTCAGTTGCCGGGTCGTACTTCGGAACGGCAGCGCTCGCGGTACCTTGGGGTGAGGCAAAGGCTGGTGCGACCGTGCAGACCAACACAAGAATCAGTATCATTGCCGGCCAGGTTTTCATGGCGTCTCCTTCCCCAGAGCTCGCAATCCCACTGGCTTCCAACTCGATTATGGTCGGGTGCGCCCAACCCTCCTGTGACCGCAATCACGCTCCGTGGTGACCCATAAACCGGCGAAGCTTCACCATCCCTCCGGCCTTTCCAACTCCCTGCGTTACAATGCCTTCCCGATGGGGAATCGAGGCCTGACCCAGATTTGGACGTGGGTACGATCACCGGTCGTGATCTTCCTTGTGGCATTCAGCATTCGGTTGGTGCTTCTGGCCCAGGTGCCTTCCGGTAGATATTGGTGGTACTTCTACCAGCGCAATGAGGCGTCCCACATTGCGGGGGCTCTGGCCACGGGGCACGGCTTTAGCTCCCCATGGCCCAATACGCCACTGCTTCCAACTGCGCAGCAACCTCCTTTGTACCCAGCACTGCTGGCTGGCATTTTCAAATTATTTGGGGTGTACAGCTATCGCTCGCTTTGGATCGCGATGATATTGAATGCGAGCTTTGCCGCTCTCACCGCTGTGCTTATTCTCCGCATTGGCAAGCAAAGCTTCAGCTCGTTTGCGGGAATTCTTGCCGCATGGGTGTGGTCATGCTCATTGCTCGAAGCAGCCGCTGCGATGCGCCTCTGGGAGAGCAGCTTGTCGGCGCTGTTGCTCATCACTTCCGTGTCCCTCGTCGTGAAGCTTAAGAGCTCGCTTAAGATGTCACACTGGATTTTGTTCGGCCTGCTTGCGGGATTGGCCGCCCTCAACAACACCAGCCTGCTTGCGCTATTTCCCTTTTTCTGGCTGTGGCTGTGGTATATGCACCGTCGCCGAGGAGAGTCCTGCGGTCGACCGCTGCTAGCTTCGCTCGCGATTTGTGCTCTTGTCCTTACTCCCTGGGCAATCCGTGATTACCACGTATTTCACCGATTCATCCCGATTCGCGACAACTTTGGCCTGGAGTTGTGGGTGGGCAATCGGCACGACACCGATTTTTCCATTGAGAATGTTGCCGAGTTCAATCAGTTGGGAGAGACCCGGTTCATGCAGACAAAGCGTGACCTGGCATTGGAGTCGATTCGTGCCCATCCGGGGCATTTCCTCCGTGCCATGACATGGCGCTGCTATCGATATTGGGTGACGCCGGATGGATCGGCCTGGCCGTGGATCAGTTTGCTGGCGTGGACCGGTCTGGTGCTGATGGTGCGACGTAACGGATTCGACGCAGCCCCCCTCGCGATTGTGCTGTTAGTTTTTCCGATTATTTACTATGTCACTCATATCCACATCACCTATCGTTACCCGATCGACCCCGAGATTCTTCTCTGTGCAGCTTTCGCCGTGGTCACAGCCGCCCAACTGCTCACTCGACAATTCAAAATCGCCGGAGAGCGTGCACACTAGACTTCAGCTTTGTGGCCCACTTGGATGGGACTCCGGCGCGATACTGGACAGCGTAGGCGGCGATTCGTCAGCGGTGAGTAGCCATACGTCGCGGTCACGATAGTAGTTCAGTAATTCCTGATTATCCCGCTCTCCCATATCTCTTGCCCAAACTACCTTTGCGTGATCGATATCGGCGGCGTTGTAGACCCATTCGTTGTCGGGATTATGGTTGACCGAATAGCGAACCAGCACCAGGTGCCTTCCCGGAGACTTCTCAAGCCTTTGCTCGATCTGTGCGCGGGCCTGGTTGCCCCGCGGCCAGGGTGGCTCGATTTCGACATGCGTCAAAACGGCGGCTACACGCAGAACTACCATTGCAAGGCAGATGAGAGGAACAGCTCGCACGAGCGCCGCGCCAACTGGCTTTGCGCGCGGCCGCCAAAATCTGAGATGACGCAAACATTGCAGCAGCACCAGATACAGAATGCACGTGGCTGGAGCAAAGTAATGGGGAGCGGTCCAGGTCTGAACCGCCAGGCCGAGGACAAATACGCCACCTGCAATCAGGGGGAAGCGTATTCGACGATCATGGATAATCCATGGAAATGCGAAAAGCGGGATCGTCAGGACCGGCCCCAGGAAGAACCCCCAAAACAGTTGAATTTTTTCTCCGGCGTGGCGCAGGAAGCCCGTCACGCTTAGCCCTTTCTCAAAATATTGCAGTTCGTTGTTGTAAAACTCTCGCATGACGGCGTGATGATATGCTGGCACAGACTGAGGTTTCTGCCAGAGGAAATACTTTGCTTGCGAGTAGGTCGAGCGGTTGAGGTGATGCGGCATCAAGAAGGGGTCGCCAGTCGCACGGTAATCGTAATAACCAATCGTGCCCATTCCTACGGCAAGAACAACTAAAATTACCACCACCACGCGGCCGACAGCGACGGGGAGCACCGTTTGCGGCTGCTTAATCAGCCATACCAGGAGCCAGGCTGCGATAGGTAAGCTGAAGATCAGCCCTTCATAGGGGCGAGTGTTGGCCAAAATGACCAGTCCCAGAGCCAGGAGCAACGCGTCCCGCACGCGAACGTAACGTTTTATTCTCGGCAGCGCTCCAAAAATAAGCGCTCCTCCCAGCCCTGCCAATGCTCCACCCCAGTAGGTGTTCATCCAATCACTGAGAATCCCGAGTCGAAGCAGGGCAAGCAATCCACCGAGCAATGCCCATCCCGGAGGCAGCCAGGCCTGCAGCATCCAGCACAATGCGGAGCACATGGCAGCGGTCACAAGAAGTTGGCCGATCCATGGATGGCCGAGCCGCTCGCCTAAGGCCAGTGCCGCGCCTTGACCCGGCGGATACATAGACATGTAGGTGGGGTGCTGAATCACATGAAAAGTTTCGAAATGCACCCACATGGGATGAGGAGGATTTGTCCAGCGCCCGTGCGCGAAGGTATCGGCCGCTAGCAAATAACTGAATTCATCCTGAGTCAGAGGGGAGGGGATGCCGAGAACTGGAATCAGCGCCGCACGAATGGTGAGCACGAGCACTCCGACGAGGATCACCGATTCGGTTTTCTTGCGTGCCAGCCTGTTGAACCACTTCTCAAGTTTCTTGAACTTCGCCGGCTCGGAAGCCTGGCCTCGGAGCAGGATGATGGCAATCGTGGCTAAGACAACCACTGCCTCGATGATCTGAATGGACCATTTCGCCATCCAAAGCGGCATTTCAGACATTAGCCGATTCTTGATTGCGCGGTAGCGAATGTCAATTCCGGGTAGTGGCTCCACTTTGAATCTGAAACTGGCGTCATCCTGAGCGCAGCCGCTTTTCAGGCGTAGCGAAGGATCTCGCGCGGAGCGCCACGTACTGTCCACGCAAGATTCCTCGCCCCGCTGGTGAAAGCACGGGGCTTCGGAATGACGCCTCCCGGGTGTGAAGTCAAACTGAGCCAATACCCGGTAGGGGCTGTCGCCGTCGTGCGAAGTGCTGCGGAAGTATCTGGCAGCGGCAGGTCGCTGGCTGTAAACTTCGAGCATGCGAACGCTGGGCATCGACTGCGGTACAGAGGTCACGGGTTTCGGCGTAGTCGAACTTTGCCATGACAGCAAGTTGAATTGCCTGATCTGCGGCGCTATCAAGCTTTCTATTCGTGATCCCTTGCCCGCGCGCCTGGCGACAATTTTCAATCGCCTTGCCGCCGTCATCAGCGAACACCAGCCCGACGATGTCGCCATCGAGGATGTCTTTTACGCCTTGAACGTGAAATCGGCTCTCAAGCTCGGCCAGGTGCGAGGTGTTGCCATGCTGGCCGCCTCGTCGGCGGGTTTGGAAGTTGCCGAATATGCCCCACTGGCTATCAAGTCCGCGGTCGTGGGATACGGCCGAGCTGAGAAGCAGCAGGTGCAGCACATGGTGGCACGCTTGCTGAATTTGCCGGTGATTCCCGAGCCTGCCGACGCGGCGGACGCCCTGGCCATTGCAATCTGCCATTTGCATACGTCAGCCACCCTTCAGCGTCAAAGCGCTGTCGCGACCTAGCCGTTTTCACTGGGGATCATGGCATAATCTCCTCTGGCATGCCTCACCATAAAATTAAATTTCTTTTGCTCTTTACGATTCTGGCCTCTATTCTGTCCGCCCAGACGCAACCGACCGCCGTGCCGACAGTTACCTTCAATTGTGATTTCCCCGGCTCCGATCCTGCTCACTATGCCGTTTCAGTCTCCTCCGACGGCCACGCCTCCTACGTTTCCGACGGCAAGCTTACCCCCGACGCCGACACCGACCAACCATTTACGCTCGACTTCACCGTGCCTCAGGCCACACTTTCCCGGATCTTTGATTTGAGTAAGAAAGCGCACTACTTTAAGGGTGAGATCGACTCCAGGAAAAAGAACATCGCTTCCACGGGTGAAAAGACGCTTAGCTATAAGGACGCGCAAACCAGCACCTCCGCCACCTACAATTTTTCTCTGATCCCCGCAGTTCAGGAATTGACGGCGCTCTTTCAAAGTCTATCCAGCACCCTCGAGTTTGGCCGCCGGATTCAGTACGATCAGCGCTTTCAGAAGCTGGCCATAGATGAAGAGCTCAAACACATGGAAGATGCTTCCAGCCGGGGTGAACTGGCAGACGTCGCCGTGATTGCTCCCATCTTGAAGAAAGTTGCGGATGATCCTTCGGTTGTAAACGGGGCGCGGGCGCGGGCTCAACGCTTGCTGGAGCACGCTGGAACGGCCGGCAAGTAGGAGTATCCCACCGAGCTGAGTCTAATCGCTGTCATCCCATAATTATTGACAACAAGCAGACAGAACAGTGTTCTAATAGAACTAACGAGCCTTGGGCGGTGTCTTATGTCGTACAAACTCCTTCCTGGAATGCTTCAAATCGTTGCTGGTCTGTGCATGATCGCAATCCCTTGTTTGGCGGATTCGCAGGCTCGGGTGGTGCGGTTAAGCGACGTGCAGGGAGACGTTCAAATTGACCGCAATACGGGACAGGGCTTAGAAAAGGCGTTTCTCAATCTTCCGCTGACGCAGGGATTGAAGCTTCGCACCGGGACGGGTGGCCAGGCGGCTTTGGAATTTGAAGATGGCAGCATGGTGCGGCTGGCTCCTCAGACGATCATCGAACTGCCCCAGCTTTCGCTTCGCGATTCGGGCGCGAAGGTGTCGGCAGTTCATCTCCAGGAAGGCACCGCTTACCTCAATTACTTCGGCCCGAAAGATGATGTTTTTGAATTCACGTTTGGCCGCGAGAAACTGACGCTGACACGACCCGCTCACCTGCGCATTGCCATGGGCGACGTGGACGCCGCGGTCGCAGTCTTCAAAGGAGCAGTGCAAATTACCGGTCCGAAGGGGACAGTGGAAGTTACTAAGAACCACACGGCGAACTTCGATCTTGTCGACGATCACTATTACTTGGCAGACCAGATCGATGACTACCCGTACGATTCCTGGGACAAACAGCAGGCCAGGTATCAGCAACAATACAGCAGTAATTCCTATTCGAGTTACTCGCCATACGTCTACGGCACGAGTGATCTGAATTACTACGGCAACTTCTTCGATCTACCGGGCTATGGGACGTTGTGGCAGCCGTATTTCATCGGGGCGGGTTGGGATCCGTTTATGAACGGCGCCTGGGCTTTCTGCCCGGGATATGGCTATGGCTGGGTTTCCGCGTATCCGTGGGGCTGGACCCCTTATCATTACGGTTCCTGGATCTTTCTACCGTTATATGGATGGGCGTGGCAACCCGGCGGCGCATGGATGGGATGGAACACGTATCCCGTCTTTCTGAACCCCCCGCTGGGCTTTCTCCCCCCGGGCCCCCCGATGCTGCCCGGCCTAAGGATCATTCCCGTGAATCATGGCCCCGTTGGTGTGCACAATGGAAATAAAGTGGAGATCGCAACCAACTCTGCCGGTCTGGGCATCCCGCCCGGCAGCATTAGGAATCTAGGCCAGCTTTCTCAGTTGGTTGAACAGAACGGCGTTACTACCGCCAAAGTCCATAGCCCCGGTTCCGGATGGTGGCACGCAGGTACGGCGCCCGTGTCGCATATGGGCTCGGCAATGGGGCACGGCTTTTCCTCCGTCGGGCACGGCATTTCTTCAGGGGCCAGCGGAGGGCATTCCTCTGGCGGCCATCACTAGCCGAACATAAGAACCTCAAACCAAGGGCGACTTCTAAGTCGCCCTTTTTCGTTTCGCTCGAGCCGACGTGGCAAAGAATTTACAGATACTTTACTAACCCGTGACTCTGTCAATCCCGAACTGGGTTTTCATGCAAGGAGCGAACCTCAGACTGAGGATGGAGGAACGGCAATGCGTAGAATATCGATTCTTCTGTTGGGTATTGTCATTGGCGCAGGTGCATCGAACATGGTGAGCGGTGTACGGGCGAATGTGGGGAACACAAAACTCAGCCAGCATGCAGATGCGGCCTTCCGCGACGGCCTGTTCTTAGGGCGGCTCGATGCGAAGCAGGGAAGAGCAGCCCACGTCAGTGTTGGCCGGTGGAGCACAGCGTCGGATCGGAACTCATTCGCTGCCGGGTACCAGGCGGGATACGCGAAAAGCGAAGAGTGAAGACTAGCCCGATCAGCTCGATTCAGCGCACCACAATACCGGCATAGCCGACGACCATGTCGCGGTCACCCGAAACGTCGCCAGAAGTTGCGTACTTGATCAACTCAGCCAAGCGGGCCCCGAGGCTCTTGGCCGCCGTCAGCATCGCGACCGCTGGACCGAAGCCGCACATGCTGATGTCTTCCTTAATGACCGTCTCGTACAGGCCGCGTGCATCCAGAGCCAGGATGCGTTCGATCGCCTTATGATCTTTTACGCGCGTAATGCGGTCGCTCTCGTAATGATTCATGTCGCTGGAAGCGACCATCAGCACGGGTTCACTTTGTGCTTTTAGCACATCGGCCAGAGCCTGGCCCAGTTTTTCCAAAGTTTCAAAGTTCCCCGTCCCAAGAGCAATCGGCACAAACGCGAAGTGCGGCCGTTTTTTCTGCAGAAAAGGAAGCTGCACTTCAATCGCGTGCTCGCCGCGATGAGCTTCACTATCTTCGCTGATTAAGGGGAACTGTTCCCGCAAAGTGTTGGCCAGCGCAGAATCGATCTGAACCGGACCGAGCGGCGTCTGCCAGGCGCCGCTGCTCATGATCGCGAGCGGCCGCCCTCTGCCGGTGTGGTTGGGGCAGAGCACAACACATCGTTGCGGGACCTCGACGTTGGCATAAACCGCGCCCGCCACCGGCCCGGAATAGATGTAGCCTGCATGTGGCGCAATGCAGCCAATCGCGGTTTTCGACGTTACCGGCGGAGACAGATAAGACTCAAGATCCTCGAGCAGTGTTGCGCGGTCTCCAGGATAGAAGCGGCCGGCGACTGCCGGGGGACGGAGAGCTTCCATGCTGCACCAGCTTTTTCAGAAGGCTTGTTCAGGATGATTGTAACCCTGAGCGGCGTGGAATGGCTCGCAATGTTGCTGCCGCTCTCATAGGCAATGCTTGGCGTCCTTCGCGTTCTTTGCGGTTAAGAGCCTTTACCGCAAAGCTCGCTAAGAATCTCGCAAGGTTCGCAAAGCAAGAAGCTAGAGCAACGCACGATACAGGGCCGCTGTTTTTTCCAACGACAAAGCTTCAGCACGCACGCTGGATTTAACGCCACTTCGTTCCATGGCGCTGCGCAGGCGTTGCGAATCGTATTCGGACTTCAGGTTGTTCCAAAGCGTCTTTCGCTTTTGTCCAAAAGAGAGCCTCAAAAAACGGATGAAGTCTCCCTCTGGCACTTGCAGATGTTCCAGCCGGGAATCCATCGTGAGCCGGACTACGGATGAATGCACCTTGGGAGGGGGCGAAAACGCCTCCGGTGGCAGAGTAAAGAGTTTTTCGACTCTGGCATAGAGCTGGGCAGTCGCCGAAAGCAGCCCATATTCGCTTCTTCCCGGGTGTGCAACCAGGCGATCAGCCACTTCGCGCTGCACCATGAGCACCACCACTTCGAAATATTTGCGGTACTTGAACAGTCGCAGCAGAACGTCGGAGGTAATGAAGTAAGGCAGGTTTCCGGCAACTTTCACACGCTCAGGTTCATGGTTCAAGCCAGGGCGCGTGCTTCCCGGCTTCGGCCCAAAAATGGTGTCGAAATCGACCGCAAGAATATCCGCTTCGATGATCTCGACATTCGGCGTCAGAGAAAAATTCATTCGCAACTGCGCGGCCAGCACGCGATCCAGTTCGACAGCGATCAACCGGCGAGCCCGTTTTGCCAGCAGGGAAGTGAGGGCGCCGCGGCCGGGGCCGATCTCAAGCACCGTAGCTTGCGAGAGATCCCCGAGAGCGTCCGCCACCCGCGCTGCGGCTGACTTGTCAATCAAAAAATGCTGCCCCAGTTTCGGCTTTCTTGGCCCGGGCCGAGCAGCAGAGACCTTTGGCACGTTGACCCTCTTTCTTTCCGGCAGTTAGACTAACAGCTTGCCCAGCGAAAATCGGTGCAGCCTTTGTCGCGGTAAACAACTCCCATATCATACCTGCGCCGAAGCTGGTGGACTTTCTTGAAGGAGCCGGATTCATGCAAATCGCTTTTGCCGCCTCGGAATGTGTCCCGTTTTCTAAGACCGGAGGGTTGGCCGATGTCGTCGGCGCATTGCCGCGAGCCTTGGCCGCCGCTGGCCATGACGTAAGCGTGTACGCACCTAAGTACCGCCAGACCAAGCTTCCCGACGCGCACACTGTCGTGCGCAGCATCACCGTGCCTTTCGATGACCGCTATCGCTTCTGCTCGGTAGTAGCTGGCGGAAATCATTCGGGAGTGCATTTCTATTTTGTCGATTACCCGCCGTTTTTTGATCGCGACGCGCTGTATGGCACTTCCAGTGGCGATTATCCGGATAACGCTGAGCGTTTTGCGTTGTTTTCGCGGGCAGTAATCGAGGC
>Ga0187772_10001931_pt1 | contig 10112 bp, 8 predicted proteins | sample 0116_SJ02_MP15_2_FD_133137 | JGI IMG/M metagenome (GOLD analysis project Ga0187772, IMG submission 133137) | Tropical peat soil microbial communities from peatlands in Department of Meta, Colombia - 0116_SJ02_MP15_20_MG | ecosystem: Environmental > Terrestrial > Soil > Wetlands > Peat | place... | reverse complement strand
CGCGCTCATGCGCCACCAGTTCCTGCCGCGATGAGAACGGAACTTTATTGGCCCGCGCCCAATCCTCCAGCAGCGGAAAATATGGGGAGATCAACACCGCCGGAAATTTTCGCTTGTCGCCCAGGACCACCGCTTCGGCAATCAGCGCGTTGTGTTTCAGGGAGTTTTCCAGCGGCTGCGGCGCGATGAACTTTCCACCTGATGTTTTGATCAGATCTTTCTTGCGATCCGTGACGGAAAGAAAACCCTCCGCATCGATATTGCCGATATCTCCGGTCTTGAACCAGCCATCATTAAGCGCGTTTTCAGTTTCCTGCGGCTTGTTCCAATAGCCCTGAAACACCGAAGGCCCGCGGACGAGAATTTCGCCGTCGTTCGCGATCCGCACGTCGATATTCGGCAGCGGCTTGCCGACCGTTCCCAGCTTATGTGCCTCGGGCGTGTTCACTGCAATCACGGGCGAAGTCTCGGTAAGCCCATAACCTTCATGAATACGTATGCCCATGTCGGCATACCATTCCGCAAGTTCGCGGCCCAGGGGGGCCCCACCCGAGATAAACATCTCTACTCGCCCACCCATCCCTGCGCGAACTTTGGAATAGAGCAGGCGATTTGCCAGCTGCCAGGCAAGTGATTTCGGCGTTTGCCCCGCCGTGATCTCGTTTCTGTGAGCCCGCCCGACCGATCTCGCCCACGCGTAAATTTGCCGCTTCGGAAAGCCTTTGGCCTTCTGGTCGACTTGGCTGTGAATCTTTTCGTACACGCGAGGAACGCCAATAAAGACCGTCGGCCGGACCTCCTGCAGCGCTTTGGGAAGCTGATCGATGAAGGGCACGTACGCCAGCGTCGCACCGCGATACAACAAACCCAAATCGACATTGCGCGCGGTCACGTGCGAAAGCGGCAAGAATGAAACGCTGATTTCCCCTGGACCAAAATCGAAGCCCGGCAGCCATCCGCTGATGTTGGAGGCAATATTTCCGTGCGTCAGCATGGCGCCTTTGGGAATGCCAGTCGTGCCTGACGTGTAAATAATTGTTGCCAACTGATCAGGACCAGCCGACCTGGCAGCAGCATCGACTTGGGGATCGTGTTCGGTCGGGCCCGCGTACATGAGACGCTGCATGTGGAAAGCATGCGCGGTTTCGACCGCATCCATCACGACGACTTTCTCGACCGCCGTCAGCTGCCGGATGTTGTTCACCTTCCCCAGTTGCTTCTCGGTAGAAACGAACACCGCGCGCGCTCCGGAGTCGCACAAGATATAGGCAACTTGTTCGTCAGTTAGAGTCGTGTAAATCGGCACGACCACCGCGCCAACCAGCAGGCAAGCAAAATCCGCGATTGTCCACTCTGGGCGATTTTCGCTGAGAATGGCGACGCGATCTCCCTGGGAAATCCCCCACTCTTGCAGCGCTCGAGCCACACCCACAACATTGCGATAAAACTCGGCCGAGGAGATCGAGACCCATTGAATCGACTGGCGATGCATCATGACCATGCGGTCATTCCGCCCGGCAACGGCAAGAAAAATGTCGTTCAGCGTCTTAAGGCTCATGGACTCGACTGCAAGTTTTTGCAGCGCTCCTTCAAAACTGTACTTTGTCCGGCAATCGCCGCGCAATGACTACTAAGGCGAATTTCTTTTGGGATTTGACGGGATGGAAGAGCGTAAAGCGGGTGTCTTGCCGGCAAAAATAGCCGATGGAGGACGGGCGTCTCGCCCGTCCATGCGGAGTCATTCCCCCGTCAAGAACCGGTACTGCTCATCACTGAGCGGCACAACACTGAGCCTTCCTTGCCGCACCAGCGGAGAGTCCTTAAATAATTTGTTGGCTTTCACCTCGGCCAAACTTACTGGAGTGCCCAGCGGCTTCCCAGCTTTGATCTTCACCCGTGGATTTTTCGCGTCCGACGCATCCACCGAAAGCACCGTCGCGGTTCCCACCGCACTCTTGTGATCCCCGGTCTCGTAGATAACCAGGCGCTCACCTGGCTTCATTCCGCGCAGATGCTTCAGTGCAACTGGGTTTGACACACCGTCCCAGATCGTCGTTTGCTCTCTTTGCATATCGGCAAACGAATATTCGGAGGGCTCGGTCTTGAGGAGATAATTCATAGAATGGGATGCTCGCCTCGCGCATTATTGTCCACTTCGCTGCGCCAGGCGGACGCGCGGTCGCTTCGCCCAGTTCCTTCGCACGGCAAAAGTCGTCTTGCTCAGGATTACAAGTTTTCGTACGTAGCCTATTGCGGCTTCGGCTGCTCCTCTTTCTTGTCGTCCGGATGGTTCTCGTAGATCGAATACTGTCCCACGGGCCGCTTCAGCTTAATACTGATTTGCATGGTCGGCCGATTGACCTCATAGTCCTCGCCGAACGTCTGAAAACCGTTGGCCAGCACTTGCACTCGCAGTTTTCCGTACGGGATGCCCTGATAGCTGGCCTTGCCATCCGGATCGGTTTTCAATTCCAGGTCGCCTTTTTCTTGTTTGCCTTTCTCGTCCACCAGATGCAACACCACCGATGCATTTCGGATAGGTTTGCCGTTCGCGTCTTTGAGGATAACAAAGCTGATGGTTGACACGGGGCCAATGTCTTCGCTCGCCAGCCCCAGAACTGAAAGCCCGGCCACCACGGCAGCCCACCAGATCAGCTTCATAGCAGCCTAATTCTAAGCGCGGACACGGCAGTTGTCATGTTGAAGGAAGCTTCACGCACCCTCTAATCTCCTATCGTCGAAAATCCTCCAAGTTACCCTTTGCGCTCTGCGCGATCCTATGCGTGCTCCGCGGTTAGAAGCCCTTGCCGCAAAAAGACGCCAAGAAATCGCAAAGTACGCGAAGAAAGCTTCAAGTTGAAACTCCCATGACGCCGACACTTGGCCGAGTTGTTAGCCGAAAGCAGCCGCGAAGTTCGAGCGGGTGGGAAGACCGGATTGTACTGCCCCGGTTCCATGGCAGTCACTTCTCTTGATCCTTCTGCCTCTTTATGTCGACCGAGGTTTGAAAGCTCTGGGACTTGGCCTCTGGAGTGGGCCGACCCCAGAGTCCCCAAATGTCCACTCTCCGATCCTCGGGAAAGCCCGAAGGTGGTGTACGGAGGCCGACGCTTTCCGGCGTGTTCTTTGGCCCGGATACCAATGCGAGCATTTCGGTCTTCGGCACTCCACATTCGGCAATCTCCCCTCTGACTGCCTCTGCTCGCGCCCGTGCCAGCCCGAAGTTGGACTCGTATTGTCGCCGCGAAGACGGGCTCAACGGAACCCGATCCGTGGCGCCAACCACTAAGAGCAGACCGTCCTTTCCGCCTGCAACTCGATTCTTCCAAGTAGCGCACACGGCATTGATGGTGTCACGCATTTCGGGCCTGACGTCCGCCTTTCCGGGATCAAAATCTTGAACGTACCCGAGGTACTCAGATCCCAAAGGTCCCAACCTGTTCAGCTCGGCGCGTACGCCGGCTTCTATCTTTACGCCGTCGACCTTGAGGAAGTTGTCGATCTTAACTTCATGTATGAGGTGGCCCGTAAGTCCGCTCAGCAATGTGAGGGCTCCGAGCCTGCGCGCCAAGGGGCGATTTCCGTACAAAAGCAGCAGGAGTCCGGCCACTATAATCAGACCGGTCACTAGGGCCAGCGGAGTGAACAACCGAGACGCTGTGGCCGCCGCGGAAGGTGTCTCGGCAGGCGGCGACGAAACAACCAGGCAGCAACATCCGTTTGCCGTTTCTCCCGATGGGCAATTTTGCGGTTTTCCGGAATCCGGCGGCTGCGAGGTCTGGCCGAACGTGTTAATAGGTGCATGGTTCTTGTCTGAGGTGGGAGTCGGAGCAGTTCCACGGGCGACGATAGAAACGAAAATGAAAAGCATCCCGAAGAAGAAGGAAAGGAACTGTCGCCATAGCCCGCGCCACGTTTCTTCTCCAAACCGCTCTGCCTGATCGCGACAAAACTCCCGCACCATTTCAGCGGCATGCTCAGAATCCGCCGCATTGGGAAGGCCGAGCAAGATATTCGCCGCCACACTCGCCTTATCGACAGCCGCGACATCTTCGCCGCTCAGCAAGGGAGAGCGTGGAAGAAACCGGGAACGCAGGCGCTCGAGCCGCCCAGGCGGGCGGGCCCCCTTTAGTTTCTGCAGCTCGGCAAGCCAGCTTGGCCATCGCCAATCTACGTCCGAAACCGGCTCGTACTTGACACGCTTGATCAGCTCTCTGATTCTTACTGCACGAGCGGTCCACCGGAAATCCAGCAAGCGGGTCCAGTGAACTCGAAGGCCGCAGAACGCGGAAAAGGCCAGGATGATGCCGGCCAACCAGAAGAGGGCAAGAGCCCACCCATGAAAGGGCACGGCATCCTTTCCCACAAACAGGCTTGCGGCGAAGCCCAGAACGGCCGTAGCAAGCGTAAGAACAAGACTTACTGTTGTACCTAGCTGCTCACGTGTCGCCCGCTGCCAGCGTACGTACCTATCGTCTTCCCCGTCGGCGCCCATGACAGGCAAATTTTCTCACTAGTCTGGCGGCGGCTCAAGCCGTTCGTTCGTCGTGCTACGGCTTGCCTTGAGCGGAGTCGAAGGGCGCGCGATGAGGCGCAACTGTGTTGCTCCCAGGTTAGCTCGCAAAATTGCTTGCGGAACCTGGGGCACCGTGCGTGTCAGGATGTGGGCAGCACTTCGGAGCGATTTTGCACAAGGAAATCGACGACGATCCATGCCGCTCCGGCGATGGCAAGATTTTCGACGTTTTCGGTCCAGTTGAACAGTTGGTGCGGGCGCGAGATCGCAATCGGCAGCCACACCAGAAGCCCGAATCCGACGAGCATTATGGTAAGCAATCGCAACGCAAGCAGCGCACAGCGCCCTGAAAGCAGCGCGAGGGCCGCCAGCCCGAACGCAATCGTGGTGGTGATCGCCCAAAACCGTTGTCCGGGCGGGATCCACTTCGGAACCAGCTTTACCGTTATGGCGAAATAGACCACTTGTGCCATGGCAAAGGAAATCACGCTGACTCCAAAGAACACGTAACCGATGCGTGCCAGCCTCCGGGCTCCGTCAGGACTATCCGAGCTGGTCGCCCCAAGGACCACCAACGCCGCCGAGACCAGGGAGAATTGTTCAAAAAAATTAACCCAACCGCCGTTAGTGATATCGGGTAGCGAGAGCAAGGCGATAATCAAATAGATACTACCCAGTGAGATGGCGCCGATTCGCCGGGTTGGGGCCCATAAAATGGCGAGGCCTCCAAACAACTGGATGGCAGCGGCTATGTACAGGAAAGTCTGGGGATGAGGGTCTTTGTCGAGCGGGATGATCTGTCGCCAGGCGTTCAGGTCGCGCCAGGCGAACGTGAGGACGCCAGAAAGGATGGCAGCGAGTCCATAAACGTAGCGGCCGAGATAAATTCTGCTCATCTGTTTTTCTGGATAGCATACATCATGAATCATCCCCACCCTCTGTGCGAGGTTGCCACCTGAACCGGCCTTGAATCAAGATCCACTTGAAGAGATCTTAATGATATTCATTACTCGACCACCTGTCCGCTCTCTGCAAATCTGGCCGAGTCTGATGCGAATTGCCTTGTGTTCCGGCTCTATGAACGAGCGTGGCCGGCGGGTTGCCCCGTGGATGCCGCAACTGGATTCGCAGTGGTCGCGGCGCTTTTCACGGGAGATTTCTTCACCGAGTATTTCAGCAGGCACCACACCGCGCGCAGTCCATCTCGCCATCCGATCTTTTTTCCTTCTTCATAGGTGCGGCCCCAATAGCTGATGCCGACCTCGTAGATGCGTAAGCGGCGTTTTGCAACTTTAACCGTAATCTCCGGTTCAAATCCAAAGCCGTCTTCTTCGAGGGGAATGGATTGGATCACCTCGCGTCGAAAAGCCTTGTAACAGGTTTCCATGTCCGTCAAATTAAGATCGGTGAGGCAATTGGAAAGCAAGGTCAGCAGGTGGTTGCCGACCGAGTGCCAGAAATACAGCACCCGATGGGGCGCGCCTCCGAGAAAACGCGAGCCGTATACTACGTCCGCCTTGCCTTGCATCAATGGATCAAGAAGTACGCCGTAATCCACGGGATCGTATTCCAGGTCGGCATCCTGGATAATTACGAAATCGCCTCTGGCTTCGCCAATTCCACGCCGCAGCGCAGCCCCTTTTCCCTGATTGTGGGATTGCAACAGTACCTGCAGACGAGGATGATCCTTTTGAAGCTCAGCCAGAACCTCTCTTGATCCATCTTGTGAACCGTCATCGACGCACAGCAACTCAAGCTCAAGCGGAACCTCCAGTACACGCTCCACCGCCTGGCGCAAGGTCGGGCGTTCGTTGTAGACCGGCATCACGACCGACAGTTTCATAGTGGGAAGTTGCTCTAGTTTAGACGATTGGCCGATGATCCGGGCGTTTTTCCACAGCGGGAGGTTTGTTAAGCAGGGTCCTTAAATCACAGGCTAGGGACGCCTCCAAATGCATCTTTTTTCATCTAAATGGCCTTGAGTTTGCATATGGCACTAAAGTGTAATAAATACCGGTTTTCCTTACATGGCCAAGGATTTTTGGCCTAAGGGTTTAGCCCTACGGGTGAGGGTTGAGGGGTCGCTTCGCAAGGAAAATCGGCTACGACGCGGCAAGACCCTTCGGGTCTACGCGGCTGCCTCCACCGCGCCGCGGTATGCATAAGCTCGAGCCGTAGATTGACTACATAATTTCAATGATATGGCGGGATGTCTCGCAGTCATACTTTAGCGAATTTTTTCCGTGAGCCTTTGTTTGCAAGACTAGTCCTAATTCGAATCTGGCGCCGCGGCGGCTTCCACAGGGACAAGGTGAGAACTTTTCCGAACCTGCCGTGTTGGCAACATGAGTGCAAAGTATTCCGCGAACCAGCCAAATTCATTTTTTCCTTCGTGGCTGGCCAGCGAAGGCGCACTGGGGTGGGGTTTTCAGGGTTCTCCAGTGTAATCGTCATTGTGCAGTTGAAACTCCTGCGGAGAAACAGCATGACCGATAAGTACATTCGGCTGGGTCAACGGGAGCAGCAAATCGCCGATCTGCTGCTGCAAGGCTGTGACAATTCGGAGATTGCCAAACAGCTGAAAATGGCCCGGCGTACCGTAAAGGCCCATTTCAATCGGCTTTTTATGCGATTTGGAATCAGAAGCGGAATCAAGCGGGTGAAACTCGCCACACTTTTATATCGGAGGCAACTATGTTCGGAGGGAAGCGCTATGGAGAGCGGACTCCCAATGCCAGAGAGCAGCAAGTCATTGAGCTCGTTGCCCAGGGACTCAAAAATAGCGAAGTCGCCCAAACCATCGGAACCACGGAACACGTCGTCAAGAACTATCTCCGGACCATCTACGACAAACTTGGGCTCTGGAATCGGGTCGAACTAGCGTTGTGGTATGAGGCCCGTAGACACGAAAGTCTGGTTCAGGCGTAGTTGCTTCATCCAACACTCAAAATTTTCAGGGAGAACCTTCGCCATGCCGGGGGTACTGTCCTGTGATCTTCCGGATCCATCCGTGAAGGAAACAGACAACAGGTTTGGAGACGGGATACAAGAGGCTAGGACACTTCCGACAACATTCAGTCGCAGGTCTTGCGGGCGGCGGGCTCGAATTGATCCAGTTGCGCATCACGCTGGCTCGTAAGCTTGCCCCCGGGCGTCTTGCCGTACAGCTCCGAACCCCCGCAATAGTAAAGCCCTGTATGCAGATCTTCCCAAACCTCTGCGTTTGGATTTCCGCTGTACACAGGCGTGGGCGGGGCTTCCGCCAGTCCGAGCCCGACCAGCATGCGCTCAAACAGAGTTAATGATGGCGGCTGGGGCGTGTTGCGAGCTGCCTTTTTTGGAACCGGAGTATTCCAACTCGTCAGCACGAGCATGAGCACAAGCGCCGCAACTACTACCGATATATCTCCGCTATGTTGCGCCAGCCATTGCGAGTCTGTCTTCTTTAGGGAACTCAGCCATTTGCGGGTTTGAACGGCAGAGGACCACGGCGAGGAAGTAGTGAGTTCCTCAGCCGGAGTTACAACTTCGAGATCCGTTTCCGGCTCATCCTGCGGAGTCTCAACCTCGACTGGCCGCTGCTCGACTGCCAGAGCCGCGCTCCCCTCGACCATGGGAACATCGCTGGCAATCGGCGTTATGGTGGATTGCGCCGCCGGGACTGGCATTTCGCTGACCGTATTCGGAGAGTCCTCATGCGTCGCTTCAACGATACGGAGGGAAGTCTGATCCGGCTCGGCGGTAGGCTCGCCTGTTGGTTCGAACGGCAGCCCGAGTGGAACTGGGAGTTCGAGCGCCCGTGGCGTGCCGCACCTGCCGCAGAACATCTCTCCATCGCTAAACTGAAATCCGCAGTTTCCGCACGTCGAACTGGGCCGCACCTCACCCGTGGCGCTGGTTGGCTCGCTTGACAGTGCCTGTACTGGAATGGCAGGGATTGGATTCTCGGCGGCAGCCTCTGAAATCGAAATCGGAAACGCAAGGCTTGGACCGGGCGCAGCAGTTTCGGCTGCAATTTCTTTCGCTGGCTCCGCCGCCAATCGTTCCAGTTGTGGCCTCAACCGCTCCAGTGCTTCCAGCATGGTGGCGCGCTCCGCAGCCAGGGATTGTTTCCATTCCAATTCCGCGTTGCGCGAAATTGTTTCTCCCATCAGTCCGGCCATCAGTTGGCAACTGCGAATCTCGTGTTCTTGAATGGACTCGGTTTCCGGAAAACTAAGCTGCAAAACGCCAGCAATGCGCCCGTCACAATAAACCGGGAAAAAGCTTGGAGAGTTGTCGTTCTTGTTTAGAAGCTCGGCACGATCTTGATCGGGATGTAACGCTTCTTGACGGAAAAAATCACGGAGTCCCGCGTCGATCGATCCGGTCGAATCAGCCAGAGAAGCGCAGGTTCCCAAGGCTGCGCAGTACTTGAGCTGATCGTTTTCGACGATTGCCATTGCAATGCCGCTGGCGTGCGTAATCTTTCCAAGCCGCTCCGCAATCAGCTGTGCTCCTGCGCTCACATCGTAGGCCCGTGAATGCAGAAGTTCCTGAGTTTCCGCAATGATTGCGAGCGTGGCTGCAGGATCGAGAGCGCGTGGCGCCTCTCGCCGCCGGTCATTCTGCTCCTGGATAATGTAGGCAGCCTGCAGGATTTGCTGGAACGTGGCTTCGTCCAGAACTGGACTTGCATGCGTGTGTGCGACCTGCGGCTGCACCTTGGCGTTTACCCTCCCCAGCTGCCCGTTTTCGAAATACTGCCCCATAGGGGTGCAATTCGCAATCCAAACATCGCGATACCGCCTTCAGCACCTAGATTCTAGCAGTGTTGATCGACCGGAACTATGGCCCACCTTGGCACCTGAAACTATTGCAACGGCTGGACTTATAGTGTGCGGCTGGAAGCGAAATCACGCCTGCCGCAGCGGTCGTTGCCGTGGCAGTAATCATTACTTGCACATTCTCGAGTAACGGTGTGCAAGTTTCTGCACTTGGGATGGGACAATCGCTAAGGGCGCGCCGGAAGTGGTTCCTCCAGCGCAGACTCTTCGGGACTCAAGTAATAATGCACTGCGGGCGTGATCACGAGCGACAGCACCATCGAGATCAGAATTCCGCCAATCACCGCGATCGCCAGCGGCTGCAGCATCTGCGATCCCGCGCCAATGGCAAAGGCCAGCGGCAACATTCCAGCCACCGTCGCCAGTGCCGTCATGACAATGGGTCGCAAGCGGCGGCGGCTCGCCTGCAGCATTGCGTTCTGCGGCGAAAAGCCCAACGCACGAAATTTGTTCTCCGCATCGAGCAGCAGGATGCCATTCTTGGCCACAATGCCGATCACCATAATCATGCCCATGAATGACGATACGTTGAAAGTCGTGCCAGTGATCACGAGCGCGATGAAAACCCCCGACGTGGAGAGAAGCGCGGAGGCCAGTATCGCCACCGGCGCCGAGAAAGTGCGAAACTCAAAAAGCAAAGTAATGAAGACCAGCAGAATCGCAAGGATCAGAACAAAGACCAGGTCATGAAATGACTTCTGCTGTTCTTCATACGTTCCGCCATACACCACGCGAATGCTCGACGGCAGGTGCAGACCGGCGACGACCTT
>Ga0187772_10001930_pt1 | contig 10115 bp, 9 predicted proteins | sample 0116_SJ02_MP15_2_FD_133137 | JGI IMG/M metagenome (GOLD analysis project Ga0187772, IMG submission 133137) | Tropical peat soil microbial communities from peatlands in Department of Meta, Colombia - 0116_SJ02_MP15_20_MG | ecosystem: Environmental > Terrestrial > Soil > Wetlands > Peat | place... | reverse complement strand
GCAGTATGACCCATACACCATATCGACTTACATTATACCACCAGTTGACCAGGGTTCTCCAATTAATCTGAACTTTCTTAGCGATAGACCTGGCACAACAACAATCCTCCTTGCGCCATTCGACCCTGTTCAGCAGAGCATAGTCTTACCAGTGGTCCTGCATGTGACCTTCGGTGCAACTCAGGAGGGGTTGGTATACTTTGGATTGGCCCCTAAATCAGCACCTTACCTACTAATGGTCACTAGTTACAATGGTAGCTCGTTCCGGTTCACCTTGGACTCGGTCTGGTCTCCATTTTACCAATACAGAAGCGCTACGACCTTCGGTATTTTCATGCTACTGACTGGTATCGTCTCAGTCTACTACTTCGAGTATGCCGAACGAAAAGAACGCATGTTCAACAAGGCTCTCTCAGGTCTTAAGCGCTGAATTAGGAGAGAATAGGCTCGATCCGATCAAGCACTTTCTGGCATCGAGCACTAACTTCCCGGGAGCAGTATTAGTCATCGCGACGGGAGCGTTTCGGATTACGACAAGTCCTTTTCTTTCATCGCGTTCACCCATCACTAAATGCGCCGCGCAGGCAAGGTCATCAGCTAGATTTGATTGCGTGACCATAATGCGGCGACCATATATGTCACGCTTTCCACGTTCGTCTCGTATTGTGCGGAAACCCGATAGGCCGATTGCTAGGCCAATCGTTCCTAGGCGTAGGGGTGTTACTCGACTATCAACGATTACTGCGCCTATTCTCGCATTTCCAGCCCGCATTAGTGAGTTCCGTAAACCTGAGGCGGAGCGGTCGGGGTCTGCAGGCCACAATGTTGCAGTTCCAGTCGGTGAATTCTTTACGTCGACACCTGCGTTAGCGGTTAGTATCCCCTGTTTAACAGTAAGTAGGAAGCCTCGGACGCCCCCCCATATTGACTCTGCCTGCTCAAGAACGATTTGAGCAAGCTGCTGATTCATTGAGTACTTGGCTGCCAGTCTTCGTGCAGTATTTGAAACTCGCTTCTGCTTAAGGTGTACGACCCGTCTCTCAGCGACCGAGACGACTTTGCTAGCTACACAAATAATGTCGCCGTTGTGAAGCTGGAATTCATGCTCTTGCAGAGTTCTAAGCACAACAGAATCCAGTTTCTGACCAAGTTTGACCGTTGAAAGTGTAATTGGGAAGACAGTGGTAGGAACGTTTTCTCTCGTTGGCAAGGAAACCAGATAAGAACTAACTCATCTTAGTCATTAGTGTGGCTATGGCGCTGCCGCGGTAGCCTAGCTGACCGTTGCTAGTAAAGGATTTTTTAATTGTTGATTCGAAGCCACCTGAGGGCGGACGCAGTCGGAAGACTGGTTTCACTCCTTTCTCCCATAGTGACCGCAACCCTACTTCGCCGGTTGTTATCGCTGTGGCGAGGGAGTCGATTGACTCTTTAGAGAATACGTCCATTGCGAATTTGTCGGTAACTCGCTTGCCTCCATTGACCTCCCCACGTTCCCTGAGCAAGCTGGCTATTTCAGTAGGCTTAAGGTCGCCCCAAGTGATGTAATCCTTGACCTGTCGCAGCATGCCTATCGTGCTCGGACCGTTCCTTACAAGGGTCGCATTGAACTTGTTTCTTAATCCGAGACTTCGCAGAGTCCGTTCGATGTAATTTGGAACAGCGAACGTTCCCCGAAGCCGAATGACGAGCAGCATACTATCCTTAGGAGGTCCAGGCAGTTTCTTCTTCGGAAGTGGCTTCGGTAAGGGCTTGACGCCGACACGTTTCGCAATTTCGGGTTTGACCGGCGGTGTCTTTGGTTCGGCCTTAACTTCCACAATTTCCTTCTTGGTTTCAACTTTTTCCGGTTCGGGTTCGATCTCTACGACAACAGGCTGAGTAGGCTTTTGTGTCGCTTCAGCTTTCTCTAGTTCGGGCTGAGCCTGCACGATTACAGGTTGGGTTGTTTCTGTAGGTTTAATTTCAGGCTGGATCTCAGTTGGCGGTGTGGCTTCACGCTCAGATTCTTCTGCGATTGGTTTCCTAAGTTCTATTGGTTCTGCTTCCACGGGCTTCCTAGGTTCCGTTATCTCAGCGTCCACTGTCGGTTTTTCTGCTTCGGACGGGGCCTCCTTCGCTGGCTTCTTCTTAGTTCGGGTCACGCGAGTTTTGGTTGTAGTCTTAGCTAGTTTAGCTGGCTTTTTAGAAGCGGACTTAGTGGTTCGTTTAGGTTTCTTTGTGCTCATTTGCTTGCCCCGGGTGCTGTAATCTTTGCTTGCACATTGGTGAAGTTCTCTTGAAGTTCTTCCGGCTTCAGGTTATTCTTTAGGTATCCGGCGAATCGCTTCTTGTAAACTTCAGGCTGGTTCGATATCAACTTTGAATAGCTCACTATATGACCACCGCGTAACCTGTCCTCGCTTGGCAGAACTTTTTTGTCGATTGGTATTGCAAGACCACCGTCGAGCGCCCCTTTGGCTACAGCAAAAATACGTGATCCGGGACCTCGAGCGCTAAGACCAATATCGAGAATCACGTTGTTGACACCCTTTGTCTTAGCCCGTGTGCCTATTAGTAATCCTGTCAAGTAGGCTGCGGGCATGTTGCCGCAGGCAGCTTTCCATCCTAGTGCTTTGAGTTCGGAAGACTGGGCGGAAACCAATACATCGTCACCTACTGGCTCCGCTTTAATGATTTGAACGTGCATATTCTTGTTCGTAGGTCGAATGACCAGACGCGGGATCCCCGAGATGACTAAGCGTCTCCGACTTTTGTAATCAGTTCGTCCCTCTCGGCGTCGCCTGAATGGGAGGTTATACTGAGGTCCTTTTGCCATTTCTTGCACTGCTCTGATGTGACGCCTTCGAATTGCGGGGCTGAATTAAAGCGTTTCCAGAAGGTCCACTTGATTACGTGATCTTAGTAGACATATGCGAGAAGCCTGCCACCAGTTTTCGATGATCGTGCATCAGTATGCGATACTACTCCTTTAGGAGTACTGACGATTAGTACACCTACATCTCGCGATGGCAAATATCTCTCCTCCCATTTTTCAACATCGTCAAGTTTCATCGAATATCGCGGCTTAATCACACCGCACCGGTTTACTCGACCCAGAAGCTGGATACGGTATTTCCCGGCGCGGCCATCATCAATGAATTCAAATTCACCTACGTACCCGTTCTTCTGCATCACACGTAAGACCTGCCCCATAAGTTTGGAGGCTGGCCACGCGATACATTCGCGTTTGTGGCGCCGTTCGTTATTGTATATGGTGTTAAGCGCATGGGCAAGAGGGTCAACGAGAGTCATAATCAGGTCCTCACTGCTCTTTTGGCTCGGCCGGTCTGGCGGGCAGCTATCATCCCGACTTTTCGGCCTGGAGGCGTATTTCTACCAACTGTCGTAGGTTTTCCAGCGTGCTTGTGTCTACCTCCGCCGTGCGGATGTGACGCAGCAATCATAGCCTGCCCCTTTGTAGTAGGCCACACCCGCCCCCTTGATCTCATGAGTTTCATTGCAGTTCCAGCCTTCAAGAAAGGTTTCTCAGTTCTTCCAGCGGCAGCGACTACGCCAATTATTGCTCTACACTGATCGTTCATGTACACGGACTTGCCTGAAGGTAATCGAAGTTCTGTTCCTTGAGGAGTGTGTGAAACGACGAGACAATACGTTCCCGCTGCACGTGCAAGACGTCCTCCATCTCCGGGGTGTAATTCGACGCTTGAGATCATTGTTCCTTCGGGCACTCGTCCTAACGGAAGGATGTTTCCGATATCTGGTCGTGCATCTGATCCGACCATTATACCCTGATTCATTGATAGTCCTTCTGGAGCCGAAAGACAGCAGGACACTCCATTGGAGAATTGAACTAACGCCAGTGGTGTGCCTCTCCCGGCTTCGTGTAGGAGTTCTTTGACCACGCCTTTCAGGGAACCTTGGGTTGAGGTGGGTAAGTTCACGGGTGCTATTCGACGGAAACTTCGCGAAACGAAAACTGAACCGCCTTTACCCCTACGTTGCACCCGAATTTGTTTACCCAAAGAATCTCAATTCCGCTTTTGGTACCTGTGTGATGGTCGGCGATGAATGCGATTTGAAATAAACCTTGTGGTAGGTTCAATGATTTGCGAGTGCGCGCCGAGTCGTGCACCAGGATCAATTTACGCGTGTACGTGGAGACTGTACAATTCTATGAATATTTGGTTTCAGGAACTCCGCTACGCGAAACCCACAATACCCGTAGGAGTTGCTACGGGTACAGGTGGCAGGCGACAAAGTGTCCTGGCTCGTACTCCAGCAGCTGAGGCACATCTACCGAGCACTTAGCGAAGACTCGCGGACATCGTGGGTGAAACACACACCCACTTGGCGGATTCAGCGCGCTCGGTATCTCTCCTGAAGGTATCTTCTTCTCTGACCGCTTTCTCGGGTCCGGAATTGGAACGGCTGCAAGCAGCGCTTGAGTATAGGGATGAAGTGGGTTTCTGAAGAGATCCTCGGTCTTCCCGTACTCCATAATCTTGCCAAGATACATGACAGCGATCTTGTTGCACATGTATTTGGCGACCGCAAGATCGTGAGTAATGAGCAGAATTGTGAGATCCAATTCTCTTTGCATGGTAAGGAGTAGGTCCATAATCTGGGCTCTGACCGAGACATCTACCATTGCTACTGGTTCGTCGGCAACCAAGTATTCTGGACCAATTGAAAGTGCCCTGGCAATTACAACTCTCTGCCTTTGTCCTCCACTTAACTGGTGTGGATAGCGATAGTAGAATGAGTCAGCGGGAGAGAGGCCGACTCGTTCAGGAAGTTCTGATACATGGTCTCGAGACCGAAGGGCTGGGTCGTCGCTTAGGTGTCTTAACGGTACAGTCACCGCGTCCCCAATGGTTATTTTTGGATTAAGTGAGTAGACTTCTTTGAACGGGAAAGAATTTCCGTAGAGAATTGACTTTTAAGAATGGCGAGATTCTTCTCCCTCCAGGTGGAAGCAGCCTGCTTTCGGCATACCTAATACCTATCGCGCGCTCTGATGCCGTCGAGTTTCTTTCGCATTTGTTCTAACCGATCTTGTCTGCGTCTACGCCAGCCATTTCTTCGATAGGTGTGAAAGGCTTGATCAAGATGCCATCAGCGTCATCCGTGACAATTGCGCGCATTCTTACGCTTAGAAGCAGGTATTGTGACCTATCCTTTTCTGGCTAGTACGACCTGGTCTGACCTTCCCGTCGGGTACAATCCAGGGGAAATGTTGTACTTAGGGCGTTCGTACATCCATTTCTCGCGAGTCGCACAGAAAGTTCATGTCAAGGCAGATTTCGGCAGCCTGCTTGGTTGTTTCCGAGCAGGTGAATGCGACGAAACCTTGGCATTGCCTCGCGTAGATCAGCAGGCGCGTTCCAGTTACTTCCTCTCAAAGTATAGATGACAGGACACGAAGTGCCCCTTGTCGCGCTCAAGCAGTTCCGGGATCTCATTTCGGCATCTGTCGAATACGAAAGGGCATCTCGGGTTGAACGTGCACCCCGGCGGCGGGCTGATGGCACTGGGAATCTCCCCCTGTATTATCATCCTGGCCCTCGCCGCTTCGGGATCAGGGACTGGGACGGAGGAGAAGAGCGCTTTGGTGTAGGGGTGCATCGGGTTCCTGAAGATGCGTTCCCTGTCGGCGCTTTCCACAATCTTGCCCAGGTACATTATTCCTATGCGGTCAGCGAAGTACTTCGCGATTGCGATGTCGTGAGTGATGATGAGCAGGGTGAGATTCATCTCCCTCTTGAGATCCAGGAGGAGCTTCAGAATCTGGGCCCTAATGGAGACGTCGAGCATGGCCACCGGTTCGTCAGCCACCACGAACTTCGGGTTAAGGATCAACGCTCGGGCAATCACCACCCTCTGTCTCTGGCCTCCACTCAGCTCATGGGGGAACCTGGAGTAGACCTCCTCCGGGGGGTCGAAGCCCACGCGCCTCATCATCTTGAAGGCCCTCTCCTTCTGCTCTACCTGAGTTCCGATGCTGTGAAACTTCAACGGCTCCGCTATGGCGTCCCCGATTCTGACCCTAGGATTGAGCGCCGCCACCGGGTCCTGATAGACCATTTGCGATGTCCGCCTGAACTTCTTGAGCGCTTCACCGCTCAGCCCAGCTATGGCCTGGCCTTCGAAGAGAATGTTCCCTGCCGTGGGAACGTATACCCGGAGGCTGAGCTTGCCGAGAGTCGTCTTCCCGCTGCCGCTTTCGCCTACGAGGACAAAGACCTCCCCCTCCTCGATGCCGAGGGAGACGCCGTCCACTGCCCTGACGTACTTCGGCTCCGCCCCGACCAGCCCGTCGAGGAAACTCCTCTTTACGGGGAAGTGCATCTTGATGTCCTGGAAGAGAAGCAGAGGGTCGCTCATTTTCGATCGCCGTCGTACAGGTGGCAGGCCGCCCTGTGGCCTGATTCGATATTTCGTAGGCTCGGCCGTTCTTTCCTGCATCGGTCGAAGACGAAGGGGCATCGCGCCGCGAACTTGCACCCCGGTATTGGATAAGAGAGGTCCGGGGGCGAACCTGGAATCCACTCCAACGAGGTGGACTCCGAAGCAATGTTCGGAACCAGCTTCAGGAGCAACTGCGTGTAGGGGAAGAGCGGCTTCTTGAAGATGGCCTTCGTCTCTGCGAGCTCGTAGATCTCCCCGCCGTACATTATTGCTATCTTATCTGCCACTTCTGCGACAATCCCCAAATTATGCGTGATCAAAATCATGGACAGCTTGAGGGAGGACTTTAGCTGGTGGAGCAGGTCGAGAATCTGGGCCTCTATCACCACATCCAGGGAGGTTGTGGGCTCGTCGGCAATCAGGAGCTTGGGATCGAGGATAAGGCTGAGACCGATCATAATCCTCTGCTTCATGCCTCCGCTAAGCTGGTGGGGGTAGTCGGCCATCCTGTCCGGGGAGATGCCAAGTTCGCCCAAGATCTTCCCGGCCTTCTCCACGGCCTCGCCTCGCCCGGCCCTGGGGTTGTGCGCCCTGATGGCCTCGACGAAGTGCTCCCCTATCTTCTTCACCGGGTTCAGAGAAGTCATAGGGTCTTGGAAGATCATCGAGACCACCTTTCCCCTCGTCCGCCTCAGCCGCTCGTTGTCGAGGGAGAGTATGTCCTCTCCCTCAAGGAGTATCCTGCCGTGGGTAACCCTCCCTGGTGGAGGCACGAGGTTCAGGAGCGCAAGGCCGAGGGTGGACTTACCGCACGCAGACTCTCCGACGATACCCAAAGTCTCCTGCTGCTCGAGCTCGAAGTCCACCCCCTGGACGGCCTTCAGTTCGCCCTTCAGGGTCTTGTAGCTGACGTTCAGTCCTTGGACTTTGAGTAGCGTCATCTCACCTCCTCAACCTCGGGTTCAGGACTTCGCTCAATCCTTCCCCGATGAATGTGAACCCGCCTGCGAGGAGGACGACCATCAAGCCTGGAAAGAGCACGGTCCACCAAGCGCCGGCCAGCAAGGATTGGTATCCGTAGTAGATGTCGAAACCCCAGTCCGGAAGTGCCGCGTTCACTCCGAGGCCGATGTACGTGAGACCCGCCTCGGTGATGACGGCGTCAGCGACATTGATTGACGCGATCACAGCCACGGAAGCGAGCACGTTCGGGAAAATCTGCTTGAACAGGATGTTCAGGGTTCCGCCGCCCTCCACCTTGACCGCCTCCACGAACGGCATCTCCTTCATGGTCAAGACCTGACTCCTGACGACCCTGAAGTAGGTAGGTATGTACACGACGGCTATGGCTATCGCGAGATTCACGACACCGCGGCCGAGGACGGCAGCTATGGCTATGGCCAAGACGAGGCCCGGAAAGGCGTAGAGAGAGTCCATCAGAAGCGAGAGGGGGCTGTCAATCAGTCTCCTGGAGTAGCCTGCGAGCAGGCCGAGGGGAACGCCTATGAGGAAGCAGATGGCAACCGCGAGGCCAGCTACCTCCATCATGGTCGAACCTCCGGCAATCATCCTGCTGAAAATGTCCTGGCCGAGGCGGTTCGTGCCCATGGGAAAACTCAGCGACGGAGCTGCGTCGGCAGGGCCAACGGAGAGTTGAATCGGGCTGTGAGGTGTGATGAATGGGGAGAGTATAGTCATCGCCACCAAGATGATTACGATGGCGACTCCGATGACCACCATCATTCCGCCTGTCCCGAATTTGGGCAGCGTGAAGAAGAAGTTGATTGCAGGTCTAATCCGCGAATCCGATTCTTTCTTCATGAAATCACCTAGTATCTTATCCTCGGGTCGAGATAGGCGTACAGGATGTCGACCACTAGGCTCACAAGCGCAACCAGAATTCCGAAGAAGACCACGGCGCCCTGAATTGCAATGTAGTCCCGGTCGGTGATGGCCGTGACTATATAGGTCCCTATTCCATTCCAGGCGAAAGTCGTCTCGGTCAATATGGCCCCTCCCAGCAGGCCGGCGAACTCAAGGCCCATGATCGTCAGCACAGGAAGCAAGCCATTTCTGAGACCGTAGGTGTAAAGGACGGTCCTCTCTTTGAGTCCTCTCGCTCTGGCGGCGGTGACGTACTCCTGGCCGAGCGCTTCCAGCATGTTGCTTCGGGTTATCCTCAGGAAGACGGCAGAGATGTAAAGCCCGAGGGCCGTGCACGGAAGTATCAAGTGCCACACTGCGTCGGCGAACTCGCCCAAGTTTCCTGCCAGGAGAGAATCAACGGTGTACAGCCCCGTCTGGATATGCACACCGAAGACGGTCCCGCCGGTCGGGATTAAGACGGACATCCTTCCGCCCGAGGGAAGTATGTGAAAGTAAGCCGCGAACACGGCGATGAAGATTAGACCTAGGAAGAAGACCGGAATGGAGTAGATGATAGCGCCGAAGGTCCTGATTATCTTGTCCTCCAGCGAACCGTATCTCCTCGAAGACCTGACGCCCAGAAGCACACCCACCAGCACCGCCACAAACATCGAACCAATCGAGAGCTCCAAAGTGGCAGGGAAAGCCGAGAGGACCTGCGGGGTGACCGGCTCTTCGTTCGAGAAGGCGATGCCCAAGTTCCCATGAAAGAGACCGATGATGTAGTTGTAGTACTGGACGTAGATGGGGACATCCAAGCCGAGCGAATGCCTGACCGAGGCCAAGGCGGTGGGATTGACCTGCTTTCCGAAGTGGAGGAGAGCCGGATCGCCTGGAAGAACCCGTACGATTAGAAAGACTATCGTTACTAAAAGAAGCACAGTCGGAATCGTGATGAGAGCACGCGTGATGATGTAACTCTTTAAGCTCAATTGAGCTCATCCCAGAAATAGGGGGAGGGGAAGCTCGAAGTAGACTTCCCCGCTAAGTTGTATCTGTTGTCTCGTAGATAGTCGAGAGCCTGAAGATCAGGGTAACGTCCAGGTACACGCCGCCCACCGAAGTCTTAGCCACCGCACCGCAGCAGTTGGAGCCGCCTTGGTACAATGGAATCATGGGGACGTCGTGAGCCTGCAGCGTCTGAATCTGGGCGTAGATCGACGCGGCATTGGAAGGCGTGGCTGAGAGTGACTGGTTCAACAAGGAATCCATGGCCGTACTGTTATAGCCGTCATTGAGCCACCCAGCGCCCGTCGAAAGTAAGAACGGTGTCGTGTAGTCATAGGGGTCAATGAAGTCCGGGTACCAGCCGTAAAACCACATACCCATGCTGCCAGCTCTGACATTAGTATGCATTGTGGGCCAGTCAACCCCGTTGAGCGTGACGGTAATCACACCGCTCGCCTCCAAGTCCTTCTTCACGACAAGGGCTTGGTCTGGACTCTGAGGATAGTGCCCTGTGGTCTCGTACCACAGATCGACCGTGAGTTTGTTGTTGGAGTTGTAGCCCGACTTCGCCAAAAGCTCCCTAGTGAGAGTGTAATTCGGGCCGGGGCCATAGGCAGTCTCGAAGGCATCTGTGTGGTACGCCATACCAACGGGTATCTGAGAGTAGAGAGGCGTGGCTGTGCCAGCGAAGACGGTATCGATAAGGTCGGTTCTGTTGATGGCTGCAGCTATACCCTGCCTGACGTTGATGTCATTGAACGGAGCCCTGTTCTCATTGATGACGAGATACTGGATGAAAGCACCGGGGCTCGAGTACACCTTAAGGCCGG
>Ga0187772_10001928_pt1 | contig 10117 bp, 5 predicted proteins | sample 0116_SJ02_MP15_2_FD_133137 | JGI IMG/M metagenome (GOLD analysis project Ga0187772, IMG submission 133137) | Tropical peat soil microbial communities from peatlands in Department of Meta, Colombia - 0116_SJ02_MP15_20_MG | ecosystem: Environmental > Terrestrial > Soil > Wetlands > Peat | place... | reverse complement strand
AGTCGTATAATCGCCTTACAGTCGCTATCCACCAACTCCTTGGATTCACCCGGAGATCCTGATGAGAAGCACTGTCACAAGGCGCCACACACTGAGCCTGGCGGTTCTGATACTCGCGGTTTCCTCGGCGAACGCGAAAGAACTCCGACCCGTGCTCGAGGTAGTAACGGCAACCGGACAAAAGACCTTCCACGTAGGCGAGCGCATAGCGCTCAAGCTCACCTTCACCAGCCCAAACGACACGCAGTACGCAATCGCACCGTGGAGTAACGGCCGTGGAGGTGAATTCGATTTCGAGCGTTTCGAAGTGAGCCCGTCCGCCGGATGGTCCGATCCGCTCACCACTTATTTCGCGCAGGATTTTCTGAGAGAGGGACACGGCTGGTCTTGGCCGCTCCTGCTCAAGTCCAAGCCGGTCGACATTGCAATCGATCTCAACCAATGGGTTCGCTTCGATGATCCCGGCGTCTATCGGGTTAGGGTCGTCAGCCATCGCGTCAGCGGTGTGGATGGTCTGGAGTCGAACGTGATCGAATTGCAGATTGTTCCTGCGAGTGCGGAGTGGCAGGATGCGACCCTCAAGGGAATTCTGCCGCAATTGAATTCGAGCGGGGCCGCATCTGAAGGCGCGATAGCCGAACTCAGGTATCTGGGAACTCCCGCCGCGATCGACGTGATGACAGGTGAGCTACGTGAGCGCTATACCTTCATCGCGACTGAATGCAGCATGGGCCTGCTGGGCTTGCCCAGTTCCATGCGTGATCTAGCCATCGCGTCCCTGAATCGTCGACTCGAAGAGCCGGACTTCCCGATCTCGCCTCTGTTCTTCAGGACTGTGTCACTCCTGCACGTAAGCTCCGGCGCGACAGCTGAGAGCGTCCGTCAGCAACGCCAAGCCTTCGACGCCGTTCTCTGGCAGATTTTGTTTTCCTCCATCTCGAAGAAGGAACCGATGGCGCGGGCCGAAACTGCGCAAACGCTGCTCGGCTACGGACGCAACATAAGCACGCCAGAGATTAAGTCAGAGATGGCGTCGTTGCTGTCGGCTTCTCTCCTCAATCTTGACGACCGGAGCCAGATCGATGACTTGCGACAACACTGGGATCTCTTGCGTTCGCCCGGCATAGTGCCCGCTCTGCAAATCCTGGTGAAGCGGCCTACGGCAAACTACGGCGACGCCGCCCTCGGCCCCTACTCCTCAGAGGACTTGAAGTCAGCAGCTTTCAAACGCTGGTACGAACTCGATCCTGCCGGGGCACGGAACGAGATTCTCGCGCAAATCGGCTCGGCCGCTCCGCCGCTCTCATCCAAGGCGCTCACTTTCCTGCCGGTGGAACCTCTTCCTCAGTTCGAGTCTCTCTGGACAGAGGCGTTCGTGCGATCGCCGGACCAGTTGCAGCGCGACGCGCTGGGCTCGCTTCTGGTTAAGTTCGGAACCGGCGCCGCCACATCGCAGATGGTGCTAAAGCTGAACCAGCCTCCGGGTCCATATTCGTGTATGTCGCGCGCCATGGCGCTCGCGTATCTCGTGCGCTTCAGCCCCGAGGACGCTCGCCCGCTCCTGAAACGCGAGATCGCTACAAGCGAAGCTGGATGTAACTACTATCTCCTGCGATGGATCTCGGAGCAAGCCACAGGGCGCGTCCTGAATGAAGTTGCCCTCGAAGCGCTTAACGACGCTGATCCTAGCACCGTCCTAGATGCGCTCGGATACCTGAAGTCTTACGGAACCAAGCCGGACGAGGAGCCCATCTGGGACCGGTATGTAAAGTGGACGCAGAAGTGGTCCGGCAAAGCGGACATTCTGGAGCGTCCCGAACCCGAACCTGGCCCGTGCGGAGAGGTTTGTATGGGCGAAGAACTCGGCGTAACCCTCATTTCCGGCCAGGGCTGGTTTGCGGACCGGACGCTTATCTCTCGCGTCCTGCATGGGTGCGTGGGAAAACGGGTGTGCGAGCGGTTGAAGGATGTTGCACGCTCCGCCGCTCCGCCATACCAGGTGATTCTGCCGGATACGGCTGACCCTCAGGGCATAGGCGTCGTGCAGTCCTACAATGTGGCTCAGTACGCCCCTATGTCGCGCGACCTGCTCGACGCAAAGATCAACCAGTACCCATCTGCGACAAACTTCGTTCTGCTACGCACGGCGCCTGTTACCGACGATCAACGAAAGCTCGAAGACGAGGTCCAGGCCATTTTCAAGAAGAACGGCATGTCACTTGAAAAACCGGCTAGTTGAAAGTTCTGGTCGCACTCACTCGAACATAGCCCTTATGATTAGAACGCCTCGCGTGTGGGATAAGTCTCAAGCGGGCGACGCACAACTCGGCTCTTGCTACCAGAAGCGGTGACCCGAGCACCCATTTTCACCTTGCGCAAAAATTCTCATCAGATTAAGGATCCTCCACACCGCTACTCCCTCCTGTTCGGTGTCCCATATCGTTCGGAGGCGATGGCGCAGTTCTTCCACGATGGCACGGCGGTACACTTTGCCTGGCCCTTATCCTATCGTCAATTCTTCGGCAGTTCTGCGCGGTTCCACCATCCGCCCCCGAGGGCCTGGAACAACGCGGCGGTGTCAGCGTAACGATTCGCCTGGGCTTGCGCGAGGACAATCACGGCTTGCTGGTACGCTTGCTCTGCGCTTAGGAGTGCGAGGTAATTCACGTAGCCGGACTGATACTGTTTCTTGGCCAAGTCGAGTGTAATGGCAGCGGCGTCCTTGGAGGCTGACGCTGATTTTAGCCCGTCAGCATCCTGTTGGAGGGCGTTTAGCGTGTCGGCTACGTTCTGAAATGCGGTGAGAACCGTGCTACGGTATTGTTCATCAGCTTGTACGTATGCTGCTCTGGCTGCGCGCTCGCGGTGCAGTAGTGTTCCCCCTTCAAAGATCGGCTGAGTGACGCCGGCTCCGACGTCTCGAAATCCGTTGCCTGCATTGAAGACTTTGCTGATGGCCAGGGCCATGCTGCCGAGGTCGCCAGTCAGGTTGAAGCTGGGCAGGCGGTTGGCGCGGGCGACTCCGATCTGCGCGCTGGCGAAGTGCAGGTTCTCTTCGGCCTGACGCACATCGGGACGCTGCTCTACAAGTTGCGAAGGTAGAGTCACCGGCAGTTCCTGCGGCAAGGTGAGATTTGAGAGTTCAAACTTCTCGGGGAAATCCGTACTTGGGAAGCCTCCAGCTAAGACGGCGAGGAGATCTCGCTGTTGGGCAAGCTGCTTCAGCAGGGGTGGCAAAGTGGCGGCGACTTGCGCCAGCTGCGATTCCTGCGCGGCCACGTCAAGCTCGCTCGCATATCCCTTGGCATACTGGCTACGCAAGATTTCCAACATGTTGGTATTGATGGTGATGAGTTCATTCGTTGCCGCGATCTGCGCGCGTAACGACGCCTCCTGGATGGCTGCAGCGGCCACATTGGAACTGAGAGTGATATGCGTCGCAGCCAGGGCAAAGCGCGCTTGCTCCTGCTGGGCCTTCAACCCCTCGACCGTCCGGCGATTCAAACCGAAAACGTCAGGCACGAACGAGACGCTGACATCCGGAGTAAACAGGCTGTACTCAAACACGCTGGCATTGGGTACAGGCGACAGTTCGTTGGAGGTCTTTGCCCGTGTTGCGGAAAAGCTTCCGGAAACGCTGGGATAGTAAGCGCCCCGTTGCGCCAGGACATTCTCTCGTGCGACCAACAACGCTGCCTGCGCGGCCTTGAGATCGGGATTGGTTTTCAGCGCGCGCTCGATCAAATCGTTGAGGGGTTTCGAGTGAAACAGGGTCCACCAGTCTCCCGGAATGTCGCGCTTCTCGACAAGCGTTTGCGCTTCGCCGCCAAGGACATTGGGGGTGGCGCTGGTAGTCGTAATAGGAGCCGGAGTGTAGCCGGAGACGTCCGGGGCAGGAGGCTTCTTGAACTTAGGCCCGACCACGCAGCCCGTGGTGAACAGCACGACTGAGATGCCAACCAGGTGAGCGGCACGCGATTTGCGGATGAGAGTCATCGAGTTCCTTAACGCTTGCGGCTGATGCGGCTGCCGTCGATCCCTCCTATGGTGGTTGCCTTCGCGTTTGTGAGTCCGCCGACAACCGCTGGGTTCGGACCACGATGGCGCACGTTGTCGAGCGACGAAGAGGAGGACGGAAACAGTCTTGGCGACCGAACAGCCGAGCTACTGACCGACCTGCTCTGTGATGGTCCCTGTCTTGCGGTCGAACCAGACTTGTTCGCAGTGCGTTGCGGTCGGGTGTGCAAACCTTTTTCCCCAGCGCCCTGCTGGCCGAGCGGAACCTGCATCAGCCGAAAGGTGTTTGCGCCGCTCGCGTTTCTGCGAGTGCGATTTGGGTTTGCAGAGCGAGCATGGGTAGTCAGCGTCGCAGAGGGCGCTCCAATCACATGCCTTTTCGCAGACCTGGATGACGTGGCTTTCCCCGGGCGGTTGCTGGCTGCGCCCGACGGCGCGTGTACTGAGCCTTGCTGCGCTTCGGAATTGGGCGCGGCGGCAAAGTCAGCGACTAACCCGCAAATCGCCATCAAAACTACGCACGCTGTTTTCATTTGGCCTCCTCCGCGCCTTGAGGATGCGCGCCCAGGTGATTTTCCCCACCGAGAAAAATCATTCGCAGAGCAGGCACAGCGAGGAGCAACATCACAGGACCGACTAGCATCCCGCCGACGATTACAGTGGCGAGCGGGCGTTGTACCTGGCTGCCGATGCCCGTTGAGATTGCCGCCGGGAGTAAGCCGATGCAGGCCGACAGCGCCGTCATCAGCAACGGGCGCATGCGCGTGGAGGCGGCGCGGTACATGGCATCCACAGGCGCAAGGCCGTGTGCTCGCTCCTGGTTGTAGAACGTGATCATCAGGATGCCGTCCATTACGGACACGCCGAATAGCGAAACGAAGCCGATAGCGGCCGAGATGCTGAAATTGAGACCGGAAACGTACAGCGCCAGGATGCCGCCGACAACGGCGTCAGGAATGCCTGCCAGTGCGAGAATCGAATCGCGAAAATTGTTGAACAAGCTGTAGAGTGCCCCGGCAATCAGGATGAAGCTGATGGGCACGATGATCTCCAGACGCTTCTTGGCTTCCTGGAGGTCGCCAAACTCGCCCGCCCAAATCAGCCGGTATCCCGGAGGGAGTTGGAGGTTCTTGGCGATTCGTTGCTGCGCTTCCTCGACCGTGCCACCCAGGTCGCGGCCACGGACGCTGAACTTGACCGGGATGAAGCGCTGCACGCTTTCGTGGTAAATCCAGGCGGCCCCGGTATCGAGGCTGATCGTGCAGAGCTCGCTCAAAGGGATGTAGGCATTGGCCCCATTGCTTGCCGTGTAGGCCACTTTGATGTCGCGGATTTTGTCGAGGCTGTCGCGGTAATCCGGCGTGTAGCGGACCACGAGATCGAACTGACGGTCTCCCTCCAGGACGGAAGTCGCTACGGCTCCTCCCATGGCTGCTTGCACGACCGAATTCACATCGCCAGAGTTCAGCCCGTAGCGCGCCGCTTTCTCGCGATCGACTTTGATGTTCAAGTTTGGCTGGCCGAGGACTGGGAAGATACCTAAATCCGCAATGCCACGGACCTGGCTCATTTGATCGCGGACCTGGTCTGCAAGCTTGGTCAGAACTTCGAGGTTGGGGCCGACGATTTTGACCGAATTGACGCCTTTAACACCGGAGATTCCCTCCTCGATGTTGTCCTCGATGTATTGCGAGAAATTGAAGACGACCCCCGGCAGTTCGTTATGAAACTCGGTTTGAATCTGTTCCGTCAGCTTCTCTTTGTCCAAGCCTCGCGGCCATTCGTCAAAGGGCTTGAGCGGTGCGAATAATTCAACGTTGGAGAAAGGGGAAGCGTCGCTGCCGTCGTCGGGCCGACCGTGCTGGGAAACGACCGTCAGGACCTCCGAATGTCGGAGGAGAATCTCGCGCATTTTTCTCGTCGCTGCTTCGCCATCCTGGAGCGACAGCGTGATGGGCATGGAGGCGCGAATCCAGAAGTTACCTTCCTCCAAGTGCGGTAGGAACTCGCTGCCCAAGCGAGGGGCGATGAAGAAAAACGTTCCCAAAGACAGAGCCAACTCGGTTCCGACCACCAGAGCGCGGTGCGTTAACGCGAATCGCAAGGCGGGATCGTAGAGGCGATGCAAGGTGCGGACGACGATCGTTTCAACCTCTTTCACCCGTGCCGGGAGCAAGAACGAAGCGACCACCGGCGTCACGGTGAACGTCGCGATCAATGCCCCGGCCAGCGCATAGCCGTAGGTACGTGCCATGGGGCCAAAAATCTGGCCTTCGACGCCCTGCATGGTGAACAGCGGCACGAAGCCGGCAACAGTGATAAGCGCGGAAAATAGGACCGCCTTGTCTACCTGCAGCGCGCTGATCAGGATCAAGCGTAGGCGGTGCGACCAAGTATGGCCGTGGCCATGCATGACGGGATCCGGTGTTTGCGTCGGATCGGGTCCCCAAGCGCCACCAGCGAGGCGCTGCAGCAGCGCCTCACGTTCTTCGTGATTGCGCTGGAAATTCCGGAAGATGTTTTCTACTAGAATCACCGCCGAGTCCACGATGATGCCGAAATCCACCGCGCCCACGGAAAGCAGGTTCGCGCTCTCTCCGAGAATCACCAGGAGAATCGTGGCGAAGAACAGCGCGAACGGAATGTTGATTCCGACAATCAACGCACTGCGGAGATTTCCGAGGAAGATCCATTGGATGAGGAAGACCAGCGCACAGCCGAAAATCAGATTGTGCAGAACGGTGTGTGTGGTTAAGGCAATCAGCGAGGAACGGTCGTAAAACGGAACGACACGCACTCCTCGGGGCAGACTCCCATCGTGATTCAGGTTGTCAATCTCTGCCTTGACCTTTGGAATCATGTCGGCGGTCTTTTCGGTACGCCGCTGCACTACGATGGCCCCAATCACGTCGTCCTGGCGGTCGCGTCCCAGAATCCCCAGCCGCGGCCTGTAGCCAACGTCAACCCTGCCGACATCTTTCATCAAGACGGGGACGCCGTTCTCCTGGCTCAAAACCACGTTCTCGATGTCTTCCACCTTATATCCCTGGGCCAAGTCGTCGTTGCCGCCGTCGTCAATCAGTCCAACGCCACGAATGTTGATGGATTGCTGCCCGATGCGGATTTCTCGTCCGCCCCCATTGATGTTGGCGTTGCCCAGCGCGGTGAGAATTTGAGGAACAGTCACGCTGTAGGCTTCGAGCTTGTGCGGGTCAACCTCGACTTGAAATTCCTTGGTCGGACCGCCCCAACTATTGACAGCGGCGATACCGGGAATGGTCAGCAGGCGGCGCGCGACGATCCAGTCCTGAACCGTGCGGAGATTGATAATTCCAAAGTGCGGCGGTCCGACAACTTGATAACGGTAGATTTCTCCGGTCGAACTGTTGGCCTGGATGCTGGGAACCTGGTTGCCGGGCAGGTTGACGTTCTGCGCGAGCGCAACCGCTGCCTGGCTGTAGGCGAAGTGGTAGTCCACTCCGTATTTGAAGCTGACCCGAACGAAAGAGAGACCATAGAACGACGTGGAGCGGATGACGTCAATCCCCGGAGTCGTGTAGAGTCCGATCTCCATCGGCCGCGTGTAGTAGCGTTCCATCTCCTCGGCGGACAGACCGGGCGCCTGTGCTGTGATTTCAAGGATGACCGGCGTGGGGTTGGGATATGCCTCGATGTTGAGAAGTTTGAAAGCAACGAACCCGGCACCGGTAAACAGGAGCAACCCCAGCACAACGATGGCGCGGCGGCTTAGGCAGAACGCGATGAGAGATTTGAACATGGGTTGTCGTCTCTAATGGGGAATGAGTGGCGCTAGTCCGAGGGAGGAGCCTCCAGCATGTTGCTCAGAAATACCGCGCCATCACTGGCCACCAGTTCTCCTCGCTGCAAACCATCGAGAATCTGAACTTGACCGTCGGTACGCAGGCCGACCTGAATGACTCTTTGCGTAAAGCGACGGCGGTCCGTCGTTACCCAGGCCACCATCGTGCCGTCAGGCTCGCGGACGACGCCATTGGCCGGTATCGCTGTAGTTTCCACCGGCTCATGGACGCGAATCACGAAATTGGCGAGCATTCCGGGACGCAGCTCATTCTCCGAATCAACGATTTCAGATCGGATCGTGACGCGGTGCGTATTCGGGTCAACTGCCGCGTAGATTTTTGAAACCTTCCCGTGGAATACTCGGTTCGGGAAAGCCATGACCTTGACTTGAACCGGTTGTCCCAGGTGAAACAGCGGAGCTTCACTCTCTGGCACATTCGCCAGCATCCATTTGATCGAGACATCGGCGACCGAGTAGGGCGCGGGCGCATTTCCCGGCTGCACCAGAAGTCCGGGCGGGGCGTTGAAGGCGGTGACCTCGCCGGAGATAGGACTGCGTACAACCAAGGCGGGATCGATCTTGCGCGTCGCGATCATCTGATCCACCTCGGGCTGGGTTTTGCCGAATACGAGCACGGCGTCTCGTGCGGCCTTGAGAGCGCCGTCGGCGGTCTGCTGATCGGAAATGGCTTGCTCCTTTTCTCGCTCGGAGACTCCGGGGAGGCCGTTCACTCTGGCCAATTCCTTGTTGGTCAGCTCAAACGTCGCCGCCGCACCAATGAGGTTCGATTCGGCCTGGATGAGGTCGGGGCTTTTGATGGTGTAAAGCGGTTGGTCTTTCTTAACTTGAGCGCCAAGCTCCACGAAGGCCTTGATGATCGTTCCCTGGTACGCCGGGAACACATCAACAGACAGGTCGTCTGCGAAACTGATGTCGCCCACCGCCTCCTTCTCGACAGGAAAGAGATGGCTTCCCACCGGCTCGATCTTGATCGAATTGAGCTGGCTGGGCGACAGTTCCACAGTCGGATCAGATCGTGAGGGATTGGCATTCGGCGGCGCACCTGCGTTGGCCACACCACGACTGCAACCGGACTCGAAGAGGGCAAGTGGGATGCTAATCGCCACAGCGATAACGACCATAGCTATATTCTTCATTTCGAACACCGTGTTTCATGCTTTCTGATCGAGCGTCGAGCCGCCAGTTCTCTTGGTAGAATTGCGAAGAACTGGCGGTCTCTAATTTTGGAACCCGCGAGTTGCCCGCCGCCCATTGCGAGACCGCGCTCTTCGGTTTCTCTTTTTTGAAATGCGAGCCAGAAACTCAACAAAGCCTGCATAAAGCACCCCAACGTACAAGAGAACTGCGAACACACCCATGGCAATCAAGACGTACTGGTTCAGAGCCTCCAAGTCCAAGTGCACGCTCCAGCCTGCGACCGCACGCCTCGACCGCTCGATTCATGGCTCCGCCACACACGTATTCCTTCAACCTGCTTGTGAAGGACAGAACCCTAAGCGTGATTTTCTTATAAGCGAGAATTGCCGAATCAGGGGAGGGACTCAAAGAGCCAGCACGCGCAGTATTTCGATCCCAGGTAAGGGAATTGTGCAGCCAATCGTTCGATTGGGACCTCGGGCGACCGGGATCAGGTTGATTGGGCGCCCAATCTTATGGTTAATCTTTTGATTGGTTTATGAAACGCGGGCGGGCGTGAGATAACGGGAATACGATCAAATAGATGCCTAGCTTGGAGATAATTTGGGATCGGCGGAATCGGACGGCGATTCTGCTGACGAGTTGCATCCTTGTCCTAGCGATTGCGGTGGTGGATTGGTGGACGAAGCCGTATTTCTCCTTAGGCTTCCTTTATCTGTTCCCCATCATGCTAGCCGCCGGGTTCCTCCCACGGTGGGCAATCGTCGTATTGGGTATTGCCTGCGCTTTGCTCAGTGAGCGTTTCAGCAACCTCGACCCGGCGGACGCTAATATCCGGCTGGGTTTCGAGGCTCTGGCCCTGTGCGGCTGCGGACTGCTGACCGCGGAGGTGTTGCGGAACCGGCGTTTGAGCCTGGAGGCGCAAGAACGAACCCGCGTACTGGTGGAAACCAGCCCGGCGGCGATTCTCACCGTAAATGAAAAAGGCCTGATCGAGCTCGCTAACCACGCTGCGGCAGAACTGCTGGCCCCGCGCGACAACAATCTCGTGGGTGAGCCCATCGCGGCTTTTTTGCCCGATCTGCATCGCGCCTTGCGCCCGGAAGAGGGGCCGCAGTT
>Ga0187772_10001927_pt1 | contig 10118 bp, 6 predicted proteins | sample 0116_SJ02_MP15_2_FD_133137 | JGI IMG/M metagenome (GOLD analysis project Ga0187772, IMG submission 133137) | Tropical peat soil microbial communities from peatlands in Department of Meta, Colombia - 0116_SJ02_MP15_20_MG | ecosystem: Environmental > Terrestrial > Soil > Wetlands > Peat | place... | reverse complement strand
CTGGAAGACTTTTGGCAAGCCTTTTGACTCCCTCTGGTGCTGCACCGGAACCGGTTCGGAGGAATACGCCAAGCTGACCGATACGATTTACTTCCACGATGACGATTCCCTTTACGTCAATCTCTACATCGACTCGCAGCTGGAATGGCCGGAAAAAGGTCTGCGCTTCAAACAAGAGACACGCTTCCCCGAACAGCAAGGAACGACGCTGCTGGTTTCAGCGGACAATCCTACTCAACTCGGCGTCAATCTCCGAGTTCCGTACTGGGCCCGCAACGGAAGCGTGAAGATCAATGGATCGGCTCTGCCGGCCTTCGCCAGCCCGAGCAGCTATCTAACATTGAATCGCGTGTGGAAGAGCGGCGACAAAATCGAGCTGAGTCTTCCGATGTCACTCCACGTCGATCCGATGCCGGACGACGAGACGATCCAGGCCATGATGTACGGACCGCTCGTACTCGCCGGGCGTTTTGACGCAGTCTCCAAGGAAATGACGTACGGTGACTACGAGCCGAAGCCAGGCGACCAGGCGAAAGTTCCCGAGATCACCGCTGACGCATCGAAACCGACAGCCTGGATTGAGCCAGACTCCGAGGAATCGCTAACGTTCCATTCGATTGGACAATCGCAGGCCTTGACGATGGTTCCTCTCTACAAGGTGATCCACGATCGCTACGCGGTCTATTGGAAGGTGAACAACAAAACGGCTTGAGCACGGCATGGTCGTAAATTGGCATCGCAACCAAGCGGATGCTCGCTTGTTCTTGACAAACAGGACTACCAGTTGACCGTGCAGCTCGCCGACGCAGTTTTGCTCGGATCTGCTTCTGATTGGGCCTTGAGCATGACTGTCGCTGAATGTGCGGCTGTAGTTTCGTGCGCAAAATAAACCTCAAGCGGAGTGGATTCGCCAGGCTTCACTGCGGCTAAGGCATTCTGCAGTTGTGCCGACCACCCTTGCCCGTCCGCATTAGCGGATAGGCGGTAAATATCTTCTTCGAAGGATGTCGCGCTTGTTCGATCGCCTTGCGCGCCCTCGCCTTGCGCTCCAGTGTTTTTCAACCGAAACGTGCATTTTGGGTACCGTCCGCCAAAAGATGCAACACCTTCCATGAGTGAGACTCCGCGGCCTTGCGGTCCTGATCCATCCAGCGATCGGATGCCGATCTGATAGGAAAGAATACTGCGGTCATCGCGATGCACATCGATCACGTAGAAGTGCAAGCGGTTTGGCGTGTCCTCCCACTCGTACTGGCTTCCCGAATTCGTTCCGGCATGAAAAAGCGCATCGTTCAGTTGCCGATAGTCGGCAACGCTGCGGATGACCGGCTCGCCGTTTGGCCGCTTGAAGTCCAGCATGCGGATGTCTTCCGGATGCGCATCAATCACCCAAGTGAAGCAGTTGTAGCCGCAACTGTTTCCTTCCCGGTCTTTGTTCTTTGCGAGGAGCACGCCGTTATCCGGAGTGAACGAATCGTAGCCGATGCGCTGTACCACTTCGACCGAATAGAAATTGAATACCGGTTTCCCAGCGGACAGCGGATTGGTGTTCGGATCATCAGGCGGAGTTCGATCTTGCGGAGGCTCTCCATCCAAACGAACTACGATACCGGCCAGGGCATCCGGGGTGGGATCTATCGCGCGTGCCGTGACGGTGGCGACCGCCAACCCCAGTTTTGCCAGCTCGCTTCTCTTGAGCTGCAGTACGCGATCAGGGCTCACAAAACCAAATTTGATTTTGCTGCGCAACATCAGACCGGCGGGCATCGATGCCCCTTTTATGGCCGGAACGACCCAGCGGCTATGTGGCCCTCCCGGGCCGTTGAACGAGCCGCGATCCATGATGTCCCACGGCCCCGATCCCGCGCGGCGATAGGGCTGAGCGTACGGATTGTTGTTGTTGTCTCCAACGCGAAATGCGAAGTGCACAATTTCATGCGTGATTGTTCCCGAGCTCTCTCCCTGCCGGACGGTCGACTGCCCCCATTGCATTTGCCCGGCTTTCCAGCTTGTCCAAGGCTCGTAGCGTGTCACCACCCAGCGCGGTTTCGTGGGATCGATGTTTCCCCACTCTGCAGGAATGTCGTCTCGGGTCTGGAATTTCATTTCTCCGAATTCTTGCCAGACGCTGGTTTCGTCGTATCCCGCATAAATACGCAGGATCATGTCGTACTTTGACTTGATATCGCCAGCGTCGGCGCGCCAGAGAGCGTCGGCATCATGTTCGATGCTGCCATCGGCCACGTAGCCGGCCGGAGCAGCAGATTGCTGTCCCCACTCATTCAATCCGTATTGAAAAAGATGCTTGGGCATCCGGTAAGGACCGAAGGCATCGATTTTCCCGATGCCGACCTGGCCCCGGGACTGCTCCATCCAGTATCCGTTGATGGTATGACCATGATTGAGCGCCGAAGGAGTGTTGTAGAAATCGGCATAAAATTTCGGCACGCGCTCTCGCGGCACCGGATCAATTTGCGGATTGCCGAAAGGGTCTGAATTCTTCGGGAGGGTAATCACGAACGGCTGATCCGGAAAATCCACGGCGATCAGCGCAACCTTGAACTGCTTCTTCGATGGAACTCTTGCCGGATCAGCCCAATCTACGCCCGGAATGGCGTGATAGTCTTCCCACGTCATGTCTTGCTGATCCTGCACCTGTTGCGGATCGAGCGGAGATGGAAATTGAGTCTGTGATGTTGCAGCCTGTATTTCTTCTGGTCCCACGCCTCGCAAAGAACACAGACAACTGGCGGACAAGAGAACGCAGAGGAAAAACACGAATGAAGTTGTTTTCATTCGGCTCGATGGCGGCCCTTCACCATCCATTGGCAAGGCGATAGTACATCTCGTTCCAGCGCAGTTCTTTGGCAAAAGTGCTGGTCTCGGTCCGGTCGTCGATCAGTAGGAATTCGATCCTCGCCATGTTGGCGAAGTTTTCCAGATGCTCCGGCGTCAAGGCCCGACTGAGCGCGGTGTGATGCGCGCCCCCAGCGGAAAGCCACGCTGTGGCAGCTACTTTCAGGTTCGGTTCCGGAATCCATACGCCACGCGCGACGGGTAATTTCGGAAGCGGATGCTCAGGCGGAATCAGGTTCACCCGATTTACGATCAAGCGAAAACGATTTCCCATGTCGACCAGCGATGCATTGACCGCTTTCCCGCTCGCGGCTGTAAATACCAATCGAACCGGATCGGCTTTGCCTCCGATCGAAAGGGGATGAATCTCGACGGTGGGTTTTTCGTCGGTGATCGTCGGACAAACTTCCAGCATATGCGCGCCCAAAACCTGTCCGCCATTTCTCAGGTGATAGGTGTAGTCCTCCATGAACGACGCTCCGCCTGGAAGGCCGTGGCTCATCACCTTCACCGCTCGCACCAGAGCTGCGGTTTTCCAGTCGCCTTCAGCGCCGAAGCCATAGCCGTCGGCCATCAAGCGTTGCACTGCGATTCCAGGGAGCTGTTCAAGACCGTGTAAATCTTCAAAAGTATCGGTAAAGGCTGACGCGCCCAGTTCGTTGAGAAACTGCCGCAATCCGAGCTCGATTCGGGCCGCGTCGCGTAAAGATTCCCGCTTGCATCCGCCCTTTCGCAAAGGCTCGACCACCACATAGGTCTGGTCGTAGTCCGCTGCCAGTCGGTCGACCTCCGCGTCGCTCACTTGCCGGACCCGCTGCACCAGGTCGCCGACGCCGTAACCATTCACCGCGCAACATAACTCGATCTCCGCGCTGACTTTATTTCCCTCGGTCACGGCGACACTGCGCATGTTGTCGCCGAAGCGCGCGACCTTAAGTCTTTGGGCGTCGTGCCAGGCGCATGCTGACCGCGTCCACGCTCCGATCTCGGCGTGCACATCCTTCTCTTGCCAGAAGCCGACCACGATTTTGCGCCGCAGATGCATCCGCGCCCCGAGGAACCCGAACTCGCGGTCGCCGTGGGCGGACTGGTTCAGGTTCATGAAATTCATGTCGATCGTCGACCAAGGCAGTTCTTGATTGAACTGCGTGTGCAGATGCAGTAGCGGTTTGTCGAGCGATCGCAACCCCGCTATCCACATGCGGGAGGGCGAAAAAGTGTGCATCCAGGTGATCAGGCCGATGCAGTTGGCGGAGCTATTGGCTTCGAGGCAGAGCTCGTGAATCGAATCGCTCCCGGTCATGACCGGCTTGCATACCACCTTCACTGGGATTTCCGGCGCCGCGTCCAACGCCTTCCCCACCAACGAGGCGTGCTCCTGCACGGTCTTCAGGGTCTCGGGACCATAAAGATGCTGACTGCCGGTGACGAACCATGCTTCCAGGTGGTTGAAATGGATCATACGGACGGTAAACGTTTGCTGCATTGTACTCCAACTGTTCTCGAGTGCAAGCAAGTAATTTCTGGCTGGAAGACCTTGAAAACTGCAGCAGAAAAACGACTGCAGCCGGGTCCATCCCGGAACGCTCCCGCACATTCTGCTATGATTTTGAGGATTTTCAACACGGGTAAGAAAAGGTTTACCCCACAGTTCGCTGGTAGGCTTGAGGATGCACGACAGAAACGCCCGTACCATTGACTCGCCGGAGAGCCTTCGACTTTTTCTTCGAACCTTGGTTTTTCTGATCGCTGCTGCCGTCGCTTGCCAATCGCAGGAAACTGCACAGAGCACTCAGATTCTGGTCCATGCCGATCGGCCCGACGGATCCCTTTCACCGGTTTGGGCTTTTTTCGGCTACGACGAGCCGAACTATACTTACGCCCAGAATGGGAAAAAACTGCTCCGCGAAATCGCGGCACTTAGTCCAGTTCCCGTTTATATTCGAGTCCATAACCTCCTAACTACCGGGGACGGATCGGCCTCCCTCAAGTGGGGTTCAACCAACGCCTATACCGAAGATGCCGATGGAAGACCGGTCTATAGCTGGACCATCATCGACCACATCTTTGACACGTTTCACCAGGCCGGAATCAAACCGCTGGTCGAGATCGGCTTCATGCCCGAAGCACTGTCCACTCACCCCGAGCCATACCGCCATGACTTTCCGCGTGGTTCCATTTACACCGGCTGGGCTTACCCGCCCAAGGATTATCAGAAGTGGTCGGAGCTGGTATTCCAACTCGCCCATCATTTGCGCCAACGTTACGGCGATGATGAGTTGCGAAGCTGGTTGTGGGAGGTGTGGAACGAGCCCGACATTGGCTACTGGCAAGGTACGGCCAACGAGTATTTCCAGCTGTACGACTTCACTACCGACGCGGTTTTGCGCGCCTTCCCAGCCGCGCGCATCGGCGGTCCCGACAGCACAGGCCCGGGGAATTCGAAGGCAGCGGAATTTCTGCGAAGCTTCCTCGACCACTGCGCTCACGGAAAGAACAATGTGAGCGGGAAAACCGGGGCGCCCCTCGATTTTATTTCCTTTCATCCCAAAGGATCACCGAAGTGGCAAGGCGATCACGTGGAGATGGGAATTTCCCGGCAACTGGCAGCAATTGAGCAAGGGTTTGAGATTGTCGCTTCGTTCGCTGAGTATCGGACGACTCCTATTATTCTTGGCGAATCGGATCCGGAGGGATGCGCCGCTTGTTCCGCGAAACAGAACCCGCAAAACTCGTATCGTAATGGCCCTCTCTACGCGGCCTATACAGCCGAGGAACTTGCGCTCTCCCGCGCCCTCGCTGAACGCGAGCACGTCAACTTGCTGGGCTCGGTGACCTGGGCGTTCGAGTTTGAGGATCAACTCCCGTTTGAAGGATTTCGCGAACTGGCGACCAATGGAATCGACAAGCCGGTGCTGAATGGGTTCCGCATGTTTGGTTTGTTAGGAAGTGAACGTGTGCAGGCCAGCAGCTCTGCTGCCCTCCCTGTCGATGAAGTTGTAACCGCCGGAGTTCGCGCGCAACCCGACATCAGGGTTGTCGCCACGCGGCGCGAGACTGAAATCGAGGTTCTTGTCTGGAACTACCACGACGACGATCTTCCTGCAGCCGCCGCTCGCGTTGAACTGACTCTCGACGGCTTGTCTCCCGATGCGAGGCGCCTGCTGATCGATCACTTCCGCATCGATTCCGACCACAGCAACGCATTTACAGTATGGAAGGAAATCGGATCCCCTTCCTCGCTCTCTACCGTTCAACTCGACCAGCTCGACAGCGCCGGGCAGCTGCAACTTCTGTCTTCGCCCGAATGGGTTTCCATCTCAAACCGCGCTCTGCGACTGAGCTTCGCTCTGCCGCGACAGGGATTGTCGCTTCTGCGGATTGGGTGGTAACCGTTAAGGTGTGTCGAGCGACTTCATCACAGCCGAAAAATCCTGGTCTCCCAACCCTTGCGCGGCGGCGTGTTTGAAAACCGCCAGCGCGGGCGCCCCGGTCTGCAGGGTCAGTCCAGCTGTCGAAGCTTCGCGCATAGCGTATCCGATATCCTTCGCCATTAGCTTGAGCGGAAAATTTGGCGTGTAGTCATTGGAGGTCATGGCTGCGAGCATTCGCTTGATCAACGGGCTCGCGAGCGCGCTGCCGGACAGAACGGCAATGCTTTTTTCGCGATCAAGGCCGCTGCGGTCAACTAAAGCCATGGCTTCCGCGAAGGCGGCGGCCTGAACACCGCAGGCGAAATTGTTAATGAGCTTGATCAGGGCTCCACTTCCGATTGGTCCTAGATGGAGCACCTCGCGTCCCAGAACAGACAAAACCGGGCGGGCCCTTTCGAACGCCGTCGCTGAACCTCCAACCATGAAGAACAATTCCCCGTTGGCCGCGTGTGGCCGGGTTCCTGTCACCGGGGCATCGAGAAGTTCGCATTTACGGTCGGCCGCATGCGCGGCCAGTTCTTTCACCCAACCTACGCTCACCGTGCTCGACTCGATCAATAGCGCCCCCGGTGCCGCTCCGGCCAGTGCGCCACTTTCACCCAGCCAAACTTGTCGTGAAGCTGCGTCGTCGGCAACCATGCTGATGATAAATTCAGCTCGACCTGCAGCGTCCCGCGGAGAATCAGCGACTCGCGCTCCCGCCTTCCCCAACGGTTCCGACTTTTCGCGGCTGCGGTTGTAAACCGTGACGGGAAAGCCGGAAGAGAGCAAACGTCCCGCCATGCCACCGCCCATGATGCCTAACCCAAGAATTGTGACTCGTGGTTTCGCCATAGTTTCATCCTAAAGAAGTCACTTCAATCAGGCTTGGCGCCGAGGCATCCACGTGAATCGGATTGCGCAGCGGACGCCCAAAACCCTCAAATGTAATCTGCATGGTATCTCCGCTTTTCAGCTCAACTCCCGAACCGAAGCTCAGGCAATCTGTGCCAAAGAAATGAACGTGAAGGTCTCCCGGGCGTCGATGGGCTTCAAACTTGAAATGATGATGCTCCATGTTTCGCAGACTGTGACACATCTCGGCCTCGCCGGTACGGAATCTGCTCGACCAAAGCACGCCGCCGTTCCGCTCGATGGTCACTTCAACACCCACTGATTGGAATTCCGGATCGACCACCAGTTCGGGCCCGAGCGCGCAGGTGCGAAGTTTCGATCCGGCCAGATTCAGGTAATTCTTTTTCTCAAAGCGATGATCGGAAAACTCGTTGCCGCCGGCCATGCCAATGCGGCGCGGGGTTCCGTCTTCGGCGATCAGATAGATACCGGCAATCTCCGCTTCCTCTCCGCCATCTTCCGAATAGCAGGGAACATCGAGCGGCTGCCCGTGCGCGCGCAATGTCATGCCGCTGCCTTTGTAAAACCATTCTGGCGCGATTCCGATTTTTCCCGGCGAGGGTCGCCCTCCTTCGACTCCCCAGCGGAACATCTTCATGCTGTCGGTCAATTCTTCGTGATTGGAAGAGTGCATCGATTGGCGATCGCGCGCGCTGCCAAGGTGCGTCAACCCCGTCCCGGAGACCAGACAGCGTGCCGGTTCCGGATGGTCGATGGGTGGCAACAATTGCCAGTCCGATCGGCCGCTGTGCACTAGATCGTAATCCAATCGCTCGAGAGTGCACCTCGTTTTCGCCAATTCACTCAGCTTCGTGTTTGTCGTCAGCGCCCACTTGGCCAGTTCGTAAACCGAACCGCATCCATCCAGTAATCGCAGGTGTGGCTCCTCCACCAGGGCCACTCTGCGAACCACACCACGTTTGACCTGAACCAATCTCGTCATAAGACCAACTTTGCTCCCCTTATTCATTCGATGATCTCAAAGTTCCCGAGCTCTTTTTCATTCAAGGTCAGGCCTAACCCAGGAACGCGCTCGTCCAGATCGATGAATCCATTCTTCGCTCTCGGCTCGCCTTCAAACAGGTACCAGAACAATTCATTGCCGACTTCCACGTCTACGACCGGGAAGTATTCGGCCATGGGGCAATTCAGGCTGGCCATTACCACGTGATAGTTGTGCATTTGGCCGGCGTGCGGGATCACCGGAACCGAATAAGCTTCTGCGAGGGCGCAAATTTTCCGCGCCTGGCTGATCCCGCCTACACGATTTGTATCGAACTGGATATAATCCACTGCACGACGTTCCAGCAGCTCGCGAAATCCGTAGAGAGTGAATTCATGCTCGCCTCCTGCGATCGGAATTCGCCCGCATGCCTTCAGATCTGCGTATCCGCCAATGTCATCTGGAATCACCGGCTCTTCCAGCCAACGCGGGCGAAATGGCTCCAGCAGCGGAAGCATGCGCTTCGCGTAATCGAGCGTCCAGCCCATGTAGGCATCGGCCATGATGTCGATTCCATCTCCGACCGCCTCACGCACCGTGCGAACCAGCGCGACGTTGCGCTCCATCCCAGCTGCCCCGTCCGTCGGTCCCCAGCCAAAGCGCAGCTTCATCGCCTGATAACCCTCATCTTTGTACTTCCTCGCTTCCGCCGCCAGTTCGCTCAGTTCAACGCTGTAAAGCCGGCTCGCATAGACGGGAATGCGCGGCTTGGTTTGGCCTCCGAGTAAGCGGAAGACTGGTTGCTTCGACGACTTGCCCAAAATGTCCCACAGGGCAATGTCGATCGCGCTGATAGCAGCCATCCCTATCCCCTTTCGCCCGAATGCCATCGTTTTCCGATACATGTGCTGCCATAGGAATTCGGTGTCCCAGGGGTCTTGGCCGATCAATAATGGGCGCAAATAAACCTCAATGGTGTTCTTCGTCACGCGAGGCGCCAGCGCTGCATTGCCGACTCCCACCAGGCCGTCATCGGTAAAAATCTCGACCACCAGCCACTCGTGAAAAGTAAATGTTCCCATCGAGGACTCTGTCACCTGCAGCAGATCCATGGGATTGGTGCAGAAGTGTGGAGGGAGCGGAATTGTCTTCCCTCGCCATCGAAATACGCGCGACCGGATTTCTTTGATCTTCATTGCGCTCCCAAATAGCTCAGCTTACGTACAACTTCCTTTGGCTGGAACGCGGGAATCGCCACAAGAATGATGAAAAACGCAATGACGTGAAGCGATCCCGCCAGCGAAAACACAAAACCGTAGCCGAAGCCTTGGTCCAGCAGATATCCGACTACCTGCCCAAACACGATGCCGCCCATCGCCCCGCCGAATCCCACAAGTCCGGCGACGGAGCCAACAACGCTGCGCGGGAACAAATCGGTGGGTAGCACCATAACCAATGTCGACCACGACTGCTGTCCGAAGTAAGCAAGGCTGAACAGGACGATCGCCCACGACACGGCCACATGCGGCACAAGAATGATGAACGGCATCACCCCCGCGCTCAATCCCAGAGCGAGTTTTCTCGCTGTCCCCAGCGCGAATTGGCGTCGCACCAGGTAGCTCGAGAACCAGCCGCCCAGAAGGCAGCCAACACCCGCCGCCGCAGACGGAATCCACGCAAACGTGCCGACTCCTTTGATGTCGAATCCGCGCGCATCATACAAGTACTTCGGCAGCCAGAACAAATAGAAGTACCAGGCGGCGTCGCTGAGAAATTTCGCGCTCACCATCCCCCAGGACTCGCGCACACGCAGTAGATCGAGCCATCGCAACCTTGCCACTGGCTCAGGCGAATTCACGGCTGAGTCCTGGTCTTCCAAAGTCTTCGCGCCCTCGGTACCTGGAGATGAATACGACCGTCTCCACCAAACCGTCCACAGCAGTCCCATTGCGCCGGTGGCGACGAAAATCCATCTCCAGCTGAGATAGCTG
>Ga0187772_10001926_pt1 | contig 10119 bp, 4 predicted proteins | sample 0116_SJ02_MP15_2_FD_133137 | JGI IMG/M metagenome (GOLD analysis project Ga0187772, IMG submission 133137) | Tropical peat soil microbial communities from peatlands in Department of Meta, Colombia - 0116_SJ02_MP15_20_MG | ecosystem: Environmental > Terrestrial > Soil > Wetlands > Peat | place... | reverse complement strand
CCCAACCCAATTATGCGATCGTCAAAGCCGAGATCGTGCGGCATTTGCAGGGCCGCGGTCGCAAGATTCTGGCGATCCAGGTAAGCAATTACGTAAAGAAGAAACACATACGGCAGAAGACGCAGAGTAATCCGACGACGGGCGTGCCGGGCGACATCACTGGGGATGAGGGCTGGGGCAGACAAGTTTATTTCTCGAAGATCGGATTAGTTAGAGGAGCACGCCCGCTGAAAAATCACGCCATTATATGGCGGGCTCCGCAAGCTTCCGGTGAATCGCGTCACAGCATATATCGGCATGTCAGAGTTGGGCAATCAGGTTCTACTGGGACAAGACTTGGTTATCCGACATCTGTCGCGGTAGGGACGACCATCGCTGATCGCCCCCGCACATAACCGTACGAGCAGCATTACCGCATACGGCTCCCACCTTGGATGATTGGCGAGCAGTGCCGCTACTCGCACACCGCTCAATCCGTGGTACACCGCCTCCCCGCACTGTGTCGGGCTGGTGTTGGGTGGAACGATGTTCTCCTTGGTCCGCGCCCCTGGCTCCGCCGAAGATCGCTCTTCTTTGTTCGTCTGGTTAGGCTGCGGGGCGATCCCCGTGAGCTAAACAATTTTGAGTTGTCGGCAGAGAGCAACCCAAACCCTTTGTGTGGACCAAGAGTGCCGATGCCATCCTTAAGAGCATTGGCCGGTTCGCCTCGCGCACGCTGACCATACACGGCAACAATTAAAAAGAAATCAGTAACTCAGTAGATTAGTTGCACTCCTCGCGTCACCACGATGGTTTTGTCGTGGAGAAGTATGCTAAAAAAGATTTGACAACGGCGACATTTGAAGTAGCATGCCCCCCATGTGTAAGAGGAAGTAGCACGCCCCACCGTTTAACAGGAGATGATTCATCATGAAGAAACTACTCGGGCTCTTGTTTGTGTCCCTTTTCGCGTTCACGGTTTCTACGCCCATACTCTCCCAGGAGAGCACTACTACGAAGCCAGCAAAAGAGGTTCGCTGGGAAGGAAATGTCATCCGAACCAATCCCGATCAATCTACAATAGACGTTCGACAAGTAAGCGGCCAGGTCGAAAAGAGGATCCACTATGATAGTGCGACCGTATGGAACAGCCAGTATCACGGAGACAAAACGGTCAACAAAATAACTGCTTCCGACGTTAAGGAAGGTGATCGGGTCATCTGCATGGGGAAGTACAACGACAAAAGCGAGTTTTACGCCACGACGATATCCAAGCGACTGTCTCATTCTCCTGCTCACTAGAAAAGCTCTGATTGCCAGAACACAACCAGCGTTTCGCGCGGAGGGCTTGTATGGGTGTTGGGTTTAGTAAATCCCAATGACGCTACACCGGAGATGACTCAAAGCAATACCGCAGTCCCACACTGACGAATGACTGTGCCAATTTCTGAGTGAAGGGTCCCAATATCTAAGTTACCGGCTAGCCTTGGCAGCCCTAGCTGAGCAGCGCCTGGAAGCGCGGATGGGAGCGAAGATTGTCGAGATCGGAATCCTTGGCAGCCCAGTTTTTGTAGAAGGTGCTGCCGTGCACCATGACTTTTTCGAGGCAGGCGATAGCCTCTTCGGTGCGGCCCAAAAGAGAATAGACGCAAGCGACGTTGTAGAGAATGGACCCCTCTTCGGGATCAATCTCGAGAGCGCGGCGGGCCCATTCAAAGCCACGGTTATTGTCACCCATGCGGACGAGGATGGTGGCCCCGAGATAGAGTGCGCGGGCATCATCCGGATGGATTTCAATATGCTTTTCGGTGAGCTTCAACGCACGCTGTTCGGTTGCGGCGGCTTCGGCAACTTGCCCGAGCCCATGGTAAACACCAACAAGCAAGCTGACGGCCTGGTAGTCGTCGGGGTTGAGTTGAGAAGCTTTTTCATAGAGTGCCGCGGCCCTGGTTAAATCGCCGCGCTGGAAGGCAGTGCGAGCGTAAAAATAGTGGGCTTCGTAAAGCTTGGGGTCCAATTGAATGGCAGTTTCGAATTCCCTTTGGGCATTATCAAAATCTCTTTTGAGAGAGAATGCCAAGCCGCTGGCAGCATGCGCTTCAGCTAACTCGGGATCCAATTCCAGAGCTTTGCGACTGGCAACGTCGGCTTCGTTCAAGTTGTCCTCGCTGCTGTCCCAGTACATGTAAAGGAAAGAGCAGCAATCGGCGACGCCAGCATAGGCCCGAGCATACCGAGGATCAATGACAATGGCACGTGCAAACATCTGGCGGGCAAAGTCGAAGCCCTTGCGACGGAGCTGATGGAAAAACTGTCTGCCACGGAGGTAATAATCGTAGGCTTGGGGATTGTCGGTCTGTTTGCGGGCGATGGCTTTTTCTTCCTGCGGAGAAAGCTTGATGCGCAAGGCCTGGCTGATACTGCGGGCAATTTCGTCCTGAACCTCAAAAACATCTTTGAGTTCGCGATCATAACGTTCCGCCCAAATGGAATGGCCAGTCTGGGCTTGAATGAGTTGAGCAGTAATGCGGAGGCGGTTACCGGCGCGGCGGAGGCTGCCACTGAGGACACAAGCAGCATTCAATTCGCGGCCGACCTGAGGGCCGGTGACGGGCTTATCGCGATAGGAGAGAACGGCAGCGCGTGGGAACACCTGCAATTCTTTGATCTTGGAAAGTTCGGTGATGATGTCTTCGGTCATGCCATCGCGGAAGTAATCGTCGTCCTTGCTGCCGCTTAGATTCTCAAAATAAAGCACGGCCAGAGACTTTTCGGGCACGGCGGCGACTTGAGCAGAGCCGGAGTTCTGTTTGCCAGAGGCGACGGAGCGGTCGGAGGAATCGAGATCACGCTTCAGGCGTTTCAAATCGGTGCGGATTTCGGAAGCGTTTTGATAGCGGAGGTCGCGGTCCTTTTCCAAGGCTTTATATATAATGCGTTCGAGTTCGGTTGGCAGAGAGGAATTGAGCGCGACCGGGGACTTGGGCGTGCCATGAAGAATGGAGTCGAACATTGCGGCGGAAGTGTCGCCGGTGAAGGGCAGCTTGCCGGAAGCCATTTCGAAGAGAACCGTGCCAAGAGAAAAGAGATCGGTGCGGGCATCGAGTTCTTTTCCAAGGGCCTGCTCTGGAGACATATAGGCCAAGGTGCCAAGAGTTGTGCCAGGACTGGTAAGGAGGAGCTCGGAAGAAATATCGAGAGTGACCTGAGTAGGGGCAGCGTGCGGGTCGCCGGCCGCCTGCGGATGCCTGGCGGCCATTTTAGCGAGGCCAAAATCGAGGATTTTGGATTGGCCGCGCGAGGAGACAAAAACGTTGGCGGGCTTGATATCGCGATGGACGATGCCTTTGGCATGGGCGACGGAGAGAGCGTCGGTCATTTCAATGCCAATTTCGAGGATGCGATCGATATCGAGGGGGCGTCCACCGATCAAGTGTTTGAGCGTTTGGCCCTCTAGCAACTCCATGACGATGAAGGGCCTGCCATCATGCTCTCCGACGTCAAACACAGTGCAGATGTTGGGATGATTGAGAGCGGAAGCGGCGCGGGCCTCGCGTTGGAATCGTTCGACTGTAAGCCCATCGGTGGGCATGTTTTCTGGAAGAAGCTTGAGAGCAACAAAACGGTCGAGGCGAGTGTCCTCGGCCTTGTAGACCACTCCCATGCCACCTCCACCGAGTTTTTCAGTGACGCGATAGTGGGAAATGGTGCGGCCAACGAGCGGGTGTGCAGTGGACATAAATTAGTTATGTTAAAACGTGCGGCTGCGGCGAGTCAATGAAACCGCGGGCGATTCAGTTGCGCTTAATGATGAAGACGGTCTTATCGTCGATGCGATAAAGCTCGCCGGCGTGCCGGAGACGATCGTCACGTTAACAGCATAGTCGAGCAGGGCATTGCAGATATTCTTGCCGACTCTGAGGAGTGTTCGCGCATGACGCGTTCGAGTGCTGGCGTTCTTCTTTGTCGCTGCCGTCATAAATACCATCGGCTAAGGAGAAAATGTCCCCGGAACTCATTAATTGAGTTCGCGAACGCGCCAGGCTTTTTTTGCGCTATTCGGGAAGGTTGAGCTGCCGCATGAAGTCGGGGAAGCGGCGATCGGAGTGGATAGAGTCGAACGCGGGATAACGGATGACGAAGGGGAGTTCGTCGCTTCTGGTGTCGTAGGCGTTTTGGAGATTTTCGAAAGCGCGATCCTTGTCGCCTGCCAAGGAATAAGCGACCGCGAGCGCACCAGGGGTATCTGCGTCCGTGGGAATAAACGTATCCAAGATGGCCTGAGCATAGCCCTTGGCGTCGAGGGTTTCGAGTTTGGGATTGCTGCGATGCCCTTTGGTCATAGCATCGAGGGTTTGAATGTCGTGGACCGCTTCGGGAAAACGTCCCAGGGTAGCGAAGACCTGGGAGCGCTTATAGAAGATGGGCACGAAGCTCGGATTGCTCTCGAGGGTTTTATTCATCTGGTCGAGCGCTTCCGGATACTTGCGCGCGACCATGAGCAAGGTGCCATAGTTGACGTTCATGATGGCGGAGAGCGGGTCGAGAGAGAGAGCGGTCTGCATTTCTTTGAGTGCTTGGTCGGGATGCTTGGTGGGATTCAGGTAAGCACAGGCATAGAAATAATGGGCAGTGGCATTGTTGGGATTGAGCTCGATGGCGCGACGAAATTCGGTTTCCGCCTGCGACCACTGATGAGCTGCGGCGAGAGCGTAAGCGAGGGCAGCGTGGCCTTCGGAGAGATTTGGATCGAGCTCGATGGCTTTGCGAGCGGCGGCATCGGCCTTGACGTTACCCTCTCGTGAGCTTAGGCCAATGCCATAGCTGGGAGAGACGTTGTAGCTGTTGGCGAGACCGGCATACGCCATAGCATAGTTTGGGTCGGCGCTGATGGCTTGCTCGAAAAGGTCGATACTCCTCTTCAGCCCATCGGGAGTGCGCGAGTGCCAGAGCTGGCGGGCTTCGAGATAGAGCCGATAAGCTTCGGAATTGGTGGTGCCAGCGTCACCGAATGACCTTTTTTCGCTTGGAGCCACATTGAGATTGAGTTTGCGGGAGACGTCGCGCGTAATGTCTGACTGGACTTGGGTGATATCCGAAGCTTTGCGCTCGTAAGAAGAGCCCCAAAGCTCGGAGCCGTCGCTGGCGTTTACGAGATCGGCAGTGACGCGATAGCGATCGCCGTTTTGCGTGACACGGCCCATGAGAAGCGCGCCGACCTGGAGGGTTTGGGCAATCTTCTGCGGGTCATCCTCCTTTCCCTTGTAACGAAACACGGTACTGCGCGCCATCACTTTAAGATTGGGCAGTTGCGAGAGTGTGCCGATGAGGCTTTCGGTTAGGCCGTCGCTGAGGTACTCGTTTTTAGCGTCGCCGGTGTCATTGGCGAAAGGGAGAACGGCGACGGATTGAATTTGCGAACTTCCGGTGTAGCTCTTGCTCTGGAAGTAGAAGAAACTGGCGAGAACGCCGATAAAGAGCAGCACGGCGAGAACGGCGATGGGGATGGTGCGAGAACTTTTGCTCGTCGCGGGAGGAGGGGCAGCCGAGATCGCAGCGGCGGAGGCAGAAGATGCCATGGCGGCGGCCGAAGTCGAAGCGGACAGATTTGCCGAGGCTCCCGAGTCGAGGTCGCGCTTGAGACGCGTTAGATCGGAGCGGAGATCGGCGGCCGTCTGATAACGGAGGTTGCGGTCTTTCTCGAGGGATTTATGGATGATTTCCTCGAGCTTTGGAGGAATTGCAGAATTATAACGGACGGGAGCGGCCGGGGCGCGGTTGAGAATGGCGTCAAAAATAGTGGCGGTGGAATCGCCCTGGAAGGCGAGCTGGCCGGTGGCCATTTCATAAAGCACGGCCCCGAAAGAGAAGAGGTCAGTTCGGGCGTCGAGGTCCCGTGCGCGCGCCTGTTCGGGAGACATGTAGGCAACCGTGCCGATCGTGCTGCCGGGATTTGTAAGCTGGTGCGGATCGGCGCCGAGAGTGGCAAGGGTGTCCGCACCGGCGTGGGTGCTACTCGGGGATTTTGCGGCCGCAACTTTGGCCAGACCGAAATCGAGGATTTTGGCATGGCCGCGGCGAGTGACGAAGATATTGGCGGGCTTGATGTCTCGATGGACGATGCCCTGAGAGTGTGCGGCATCGAGACCGTCGGCGACGTCAATGGCGAGGATAAGCAGGAGTTCGAGGTCCATGGGGCGGCCGGAGATGGTGTGCTTGAGGGTTTGGCCGTCGAGGAATTCCATGGCGATGAAAGCTTTGCCGTTGCCTTCCCCAACGTCGTAAATGGTGCAGATGCTCGGATGATTCAGCGCGGAAGAAGCCTTGGCTTCGCGGCGGAAACGCTCGAGCGCTTGCGGATCATGGGCGACGTCGTCTGGAAGGAATTTGAGGGCGACAAAGCGCTCGAGGCGAGTGTCTTCGGCTTTGTACACCACCCCCATACCTCCACCGCCAAGTTTTTCGAGAATTCGATAATGTGAAACAGTCTGCCCGGTGGGCGATTGGGCGTCGGTCATGGTTCAGGGCATCTTACGGTGCAGCCTGAGAGGAGTCAATGCAACGCGACCAAGGAGGTTTTGGAATCGTTCGTACAACTCGCTTAAACTAATATAAAATCAAGTCGTTAGTTCTCTTGGGCTCGTAGCTCAGCGGTTAGAGCAGCGGACTCATAAACCTGCCAGCTTTCTTGATTCGTTCTGAAAATTTTGGACTCTACTATATTTCTCAAGCAGGTACAACGCGGGGCAGTTGACCCGTTTGTACCCGAATTGACCCGTTTTGAACGTAGAACTACTACACTTTTACTACACTTACCGCTCAGGCTCTTCTCCATCAGTTCTACTTTCCCATCTTCAACCGTTGAATTGACGTGATCTTATCTTAACTACTACTGTTGGGCCTGATTAACGCAGCGCTTCGCGGTAACTTAGGTCACAGTACCCACATGGACGATTTCCCGACTTCACAGGCAGCTTAGACCTGCAAGAACGTGTTAAGCGGCTCACTGTATAATCCGGCCGCCGATCATTCGTGACGTAGGGCAGTCATAGGAGCGACACGACTTGCCTTCCAACTAGGGATCAAGCAGGCAGCGAGTGCTACAAGAATGAGTAATAGTGGGACCAATAAAAACGTAAGCGGATCGATTTGTGGCACTCCATACAGAAAACCCGCTAACAATCGAGTGCAGAACAGTGCTGCAGCTAACCCGATGAACGAGCCCGCACCAATCAACCCGAGCCCCTCCCGTAAGATGAGGCGTGCCACGCGTATTCTGGATGAACCAAGTGCCATACGAATTCCGATTTCTGCCGTCCTTTGCCGAACAGAGTATGCAAGCAGTCCATAGATCCCCACGGCAGCTAAAAACGTCGCAATTCCTGAGAACAATGTCAGCAACGTTGTTTGGAAGCGGCGTCTAGCAGTGGCTTGTGAAACGCGATCATTCATCGTAGTGACTTCCGCGATTGCGAGATTTGGATCGAGATTTCGCACTGCGGCGCGAATTTGGGGAACGATCGAATCTTCCGGTAAGGATGAGCGCACTGCCAGATAGGCGCTCATCACTGTTGGCTCTTCATCGGAATCCTGCTGCCATAACGGAGTATAGATTTGCGGCGGTGGAGTTGCTTCGATGCTTGTCTCCCGAATATCTCCTATTACGCCAACGATAGTGAGCCATGGAGCCTCAGCGGAGCCGCGAACGCGGCGCTGGAGTGGACTTGCATCGCCGAAGTACCTCTTCGCGAAAGCTCGATTGACGATTGCCACGGCCGAATGTCCCTGATCGTCACGCTCGTTAAAGGCTCGGCCGTCAAACAGCGGTATCTGCATCGCCTCAAGGTAATCATATGTAACTCGACGCTGCTCCACTATTTGATTCTTTTCATTAGGATACCCTTCCAGTTCGAACGACGTTATGCCTTCAGTGTTGCTTAGAGGTAGATTGTTAACCGCGCCAGCGGCCTGAACGCCGTGGATCCGCTCTATCGAGTCCAGCAGTTCTCCGAAGAAAATCCGTCCATTCCGTGACGGGTTATACGGCGGATTTAGTTTGATATTAACTGTGACGGTCGACGTTGAGAAACCGGTGCGCACACTAAGAACGTTCGCGTAGCTTCGAAGAAGGAGACCTGTTCCGGTGAGGAGCAACGCCACCAGAGCAACCTGCGCGACCACCAACCCTTTTCTTGCCCGCGTTCCCTCTCCAGTCACCCCCCGCACGCCACCGGCCTTTAGAAGTTCTCCGAAATTTATTTGGCTTGCCGAAAGCGCCGGTAGTGTTCCAAAGAAGATGGTCGTTAGGACGGTCACTGAAGCAAGGAAAGCCAAGACGCTGATATCCAGTCTTGCATCCTGCAATCGAGGGACATTTCCCGGGTCAAGTTTCAAAATTGCGCGCAGAAAAAGAAAGGCCAACCCGATACCAACGATGCCCGAGACACTGCCTAGCATCAAGCATTCCGTCAACATTTGACGCACGAGCCGCGCTCTGTTGCCACCTAATATGGCACGCACCCCCAATTCGTGGGCCCGATCGGCGGCTCGCGCTAAAAAGAGACTTGCAGCATTCGCGCATGCGATAAGTAAAATGAAGCAAACTGCCCCTAAAAGAAGCCTCATCAGTGGCCTCACCGGGCCAAGGGCTGTCTCAAGAAACGGCTTGATTAGCGCGCTCCATCCGCGCATGTCTTCGGAATGAAGCAAGTCCAGGCGCGACATGATCGTAGTCATCTCTGTTTGTGCTTCTTGCAATGTCACCGCTGGCTTTAAGCGAGCAACCGCAACTCCACCGAAATCGTCCCGATCTGCACTTTGCTGTGGAGTCAAAGCCGACGGTAACCAAATGTCAGTGCTCTCGATGTGCCCATTGCCGTGCGCAAGTTCGCTCTTATGTGGAAATCCGAAGTCCGCAGGCATTACCCCGATTACCCGATATGGCTTTCCATTTAGCCTCAGCGAGCGGCCTAGAATATCCCTTGCTCCTCCGAACATGGACATCCAAACGGCGTAACTGACAACGATAACGTTATCGCTTCCCGGTTGCTCATCGTTTACGCTGATTTCACGACCCACCTTAGGCGCTACTTGCAAGGTTTTGAAGAAGTCCGCATCGACCTTTGCTGCGCCGACTCTTTCCACCCGATCGTCGACACCAAGGTTGTAGATCGCCTGTTGAAAGTGGGTCATTTCTGCAAAGGAATGGTTTTGGCTCTTCAAATCAGAGAAATCTGCATTGGTGGGCCCAAAGACCCCTGTGGGAAGATCAACTTGCGCGATGGGGGTGAATATGTAGACCAACCGGCTCGGTTCGCCATACGGCAAGGAACGGATTAGAACCGCGCTTACCAAACTAAAGATCGCTGTACATCCTGCAATACCCAAGGCAAGCGTAACAACAGTCACGACCGTAGAGGATCGATATTTGAGGAGTGTCCGCAAGCCGAAACGAAAGTCTTGCATCAGGTCTGCGGTCCAGGCTGCACCGCGCTCTTTGTTGTTGTTCTCAGCGATCTGACCCATCTAGCTAGGTCCCCTTTGGAAGTGTCGGCGCTGCGCCACCGGGAAGAATGGCTGGCGAAACTTGCCGAAGCAGGCGTGCACCGCCGGAGGTTGGTTCAAACGCGTTGCCCCTTCCATCTAGATCGAAATTACCTGCGTTCTGTTCTTTTGAATTATGCCATTAGGTCCCGGTAAACGCGCTAATCGCCGAGTTGATTTTGGCACGAGGGAACTTCCCGGGACCTTAAGAGTTAGGAGACTTTTTTGTGGAGGAATTCTCTTGAGCGCAGGTGCTGCCTCCAAATTTAGTCAGGGTTGCACAGCGTTCGCGCGTAGGACTTCAGGACCATTGGGTGACTTGACCGACGCGTCGTTCTCAGCCGTAATCCACAAGTCAAAACGCTTGTCAGCCGTTGATGTCTCGAATTTGCCTTCCAGGTTTTTGTTGACCTTCAGCACGCCCTGGCTTTCCGGAGCCGCACCAGGCTGTTGAATCCAGACTATGTAAGTAGCCTTCGGAGGCGTCAGGGCACTGGGGTTGGCAAGATGCTTTACTTGGACGCTGAACTTCGTATTTCCATTCTTATCCTTCGCGCTTTTTACTTCGCCTGACGCACCCGGAACAATCGATGTGCT
>Ga0187772_10001924_pt1 | contig 10120 bp, 11 predicted proteins | sample 0116_SJ02_MP15_2_FD_133137 | JGI IMG/M metagenome (GOLD analysis project Ga0187772, IMG submission 133137) | Tropical peat soil microbial communities from peatlands in Department of Meta, Colombia - 0116_SJ02_MP15_20_MG | ecosystem: Environmental > Terrestrial > Soil > Wetlands > Peat | place... | reverse complement strand
CGTTTCCGGTGCTCAAAATCAAAGTCGGCCTGGATACAGACGAGGCGACGATCGCCGCGGTGCGCAGCGTGACCAAGAAGCCGCTACGTGTGGATGCCAACGAGGGATGGAAAGACAAGGAAGAGGCGGTCCGGAAGATCAACTGGCTGGAGACGCAGGGAGTGGAATTTGTGGAGCAGCCGATGCCTGCAGAGATGATTGAGGAGACGCGCTGGGTGCGAAGCCATGTGCATTTGCCGATCATCGCGGATGAGGCGGCAGTGAGCGCGGCGGCGATTCCAAAACTGGTCGATGCTTACGACGGAGTAAACGTGAAGCTCGACAAGTGCGGAGGAATCCAGCAAGCACTGCGCATGATTTATTTGGCGAAGTCGCTGGGGATGAAAACGATGCTCGGCTGCATGGTTTCGAGTTCCGTGAGCGTGACGGCAGCAGCGCATCTTTCGCCGCTGGTCGATTATGCGGATCTTGACGGCAATCTGCTGGTGGCCAACGATCCGTACAGCGGAGTTACTGTGCGCCAGGGAAAACTGATCCTGCCCGATGGGCCGGGGATCGGAGTCAGGCCGACTTGAAGCTCAGAGTCAGCGCTGCGGAGCGGGAACCTGGCGGCGCTTCTGCCACTCTGAACTTTGGAACAGGTGCGGGCCAACCTCGATCAGACGGGGCAGCATTTCGAAGACGGAGATAGGGGTCCAGACCGAACCTTGGCGAGTGCGGAAGCCGCGGCGGTTGATTTCATCGGCGACGCGCGCGTAGGAGCCTTCCTGAACGATCAGTTCCATCAACTGCAGCAGGATCTCCCGCTCGTCGGGATTCTCTTCCAGTCGCTGGGTGTCGGCCGCGACGCGAAGGCCGAAGGGCACTTCGGCTGGCAACGGGGCCTGGGCGGATTCGACTTCCCGCTCCCACTCGATGGCGACCAGCTTCCACCCTTTTGCGACCTGCTTTTTGATGTCTTCGGCCGACGGCGCACCCGCGACGACCTGGCGTAAGCGCTCGGTTTTTTTCATATCGCGACACCCCTCCCCAAGACTTCGCTGGGCAGCAAGCACGCAGACTTCCGGAGCAGACCGAGGGGAAGTGCTGTGCCTGCAACGCGGGGGACTTGGCTGGGGACAGGGGAGCGTCCGGGGGCGGACGGGCGTGTCCAAAATCAGACAGGCTGAACCCCAAACCCCAAGGTCCCTCGACTGCGCTTTGCTCCGCTCGGGATGACAACGGTAGGGTTGAGGCCCAATCTAGTCGTGATGGGACAGGGAAAGCTCGGGTGAGAGCGCAGTAGGCCGAGCAAGCTGAGGCTTGCGAGTGTAGCGGATCCAGATTTCAGCGACGATGGTCTGGAGGGTGAATCCGATCCAGAACGCGGTACCGAAGAACTGACTTGGATCGGGCGCATGCCCGCGCAGAAGGGCAGAAGCGAAGAAGACTCCCATAATCGGGCGGATCGCGGCGACGGCGAGACCGATGGCGAAGCCGCGAATCATCCATTCACGGTGCCGGGCGAATTCGCGATGCATGGCGTGCCAGAGGGCTTTGCCGAGTGAGAACAAGAACAAAGTTCCGAAAAAGAAGATGGCGGCTTTTTCGTCGAGACCGCCAATGGTTTGTCCCGAGGCCATGACCAGGCCGGTGATGCCGATGACGGCGCTGGCGGCGAGAAAAATCCGGCCTGACCAGCGATGGAACTTCGGATGTCGCGCGCGCAGGCCGGGGATGAATTGCAGTGGGCCGAGGATCATGAAGAGCATGCCGGGCAGAATGTGAGTCAACGTAAGGGTGCGGTGGGCGGCGAAATGAGCGTCGAGCGCGGCGGCCGGATTTCTGGCGGCGCTCAGCGCTCCCGGCCGGAAGAGAACGATCGCGCGGCGGGCGGCGACCGCGAGGCCGAGGAAGGCGAGAAAGACCAACAATCCCCAGAGAGTTTTTTCGAGCGCGCGATTCGGAGTCATCCATCGGCCTTGTGCCGCTGAGACGTTTGTTGAAGTCACAGTTTCGGCTCCGCCGGAGATGCGCCGAACGGACCGCAGCCAGCGCGCATGGACTCGCGGAACTTTTCGCGCTCCTCCGGAGTCATTTGCGCCCAGCGGCGCATCATGCGATGGCGCCAGTAGGGGCGCGGACCCGGGCGGCCGCGAAATCCGCCAAACAGAATCTTGCTCAGGATCAGGATTCCCAGTGCCTGCCAGTAGGTGATGACATGCCAGCCGAAGACGGCGGGGATGAGCCAGTTCCACAGGCGCATCACGATGAAAGTCACCAGCGCAGCGACGCACAAACCAATCAGGATGAACATCAAGACTTTCATTACTTTTTTCATGGTCTTGTCCTTTTTTTCGAAAACTGTTCGTAGATGTCGCGCAGCCGCTGGCGCAGATGGAGAACGGCATAGTGCTTGCGCGAAATCAGCGTATTCAGGCCGACTCCAGTCCTGGCGGCGATTTCATTGAAGCTGTATCCCATCAATTCATGCGCCAAGAACACCTCACGCTGCTCGTCGGGCAATTCGTCGAGCGCGGCATCGAGTTCCTCGAGCAGCAGGCTGCGCAGGAAGGCGGCATCCGGGCCGCCATCGGCGGAGGGAAGCAAATCGATCAAATCGATTGCGGTGCCGTTCTCGGCGGCAGGCGCCGGAGCGGCTCGTGCTTCGTCGCGCTTCTTCCGCCGGAAGCGATCGATGATCCGATTGCGGGCCACGCGAAACAGCCACGCAGTCACCTGCTCGATCGGTTTCATCAGCCGGTAAGCCTCGACCAGCTCGTAGAAGACGTCTTGCAGGATGTCTTCGGCGTCGATCTGATCGCGGACGCGGCGGCGGATAAACTTGCGCAGACCGGCGTATTCGCGGTTGATGATCTCCGAAATGCGCTGGTCCTGTTGCGCCATCCGCCAGTCGTTTCCAAGCGCTTCGTCCATTCAATTGTGTAGACGATGAAGCGCGGGAGATATTTTAGGGGAAGCGGGAACTCGATTCCGGTAAAGCAGTTTTTCGACTGTGCGGAATTGCCTGGCATCGGGCAATTCTGTTTCGCTCGAAACGACAAGGTTCGGGTTTAGCGACAGGGGTTAGGGTTCCGGAAGGACCGGCAATGACACCTTGTTGATCACCGAGGGGTCGTCGCGCAACTTGACATAGAGCAGTGTGCCATTGGGACGCGGAACGGTAAGCCCGGAATCGACGAAGCTGGGTGAAACCGGCGAATTGTGCACGAATTGGGGATCGGAGGCGACGGAATCGAGCAGAAACAGGTTTTCTCCGATGAGTATGCAGGGTTTATCCGGGCTGTCAGGACAGCGGATTTCTTTCAGGGCCGGGATGCGGACCAGTTTGACGAGTGGCTGCCAATCGCCGGCTTCGCCGTTGGCGTCGACCGGACGAAAGCGCAGCGCTCCGAAGACCGAGGGGCCAAACTTCTTCAATGGCTGGAAAGACACCAGCACGGTTTGCGGATCTTCGAGAAAAAGCGCCCCATCGGCGAAAGAGAAAATGGCGGTCGAGGATCCGTCTTCGGTCGAGACTTCGATTTTTTCGTCATGCGCAAAGGCTGCTGGAATGTCGGTCTTCAGGAAGAATGAGATCTGGCCGTCCTGCGGAAGGTCGTCTTGATTTCCGAAGTGAATTACTGAAGGAAGCGAGCCGCTGCGCACACTTTTGCTCAGCAGTGTGACTCGTGGACGCGGCGGATCGATGGTGGTGTCGAGATCGAGAATTCGTCCGTCTTTCAGATTGACGTGGGCGACCAGCTTCTGACCGGCCGCAAGTGCTGCGGTGGCCGGCGGCGCCGCCGACAGCTCGAGCCTGTCCTTGCCATCGGTGCGGGAAAGTTCTGTGGGAGCGAAGTGAACGGTCCCCAGATCGAGGCCGGAAACTTCATCGAGCCGCGTGCCCGTCAGGGCACCTTGCGAATCGCCGGCGTCGAGCGTGAAGTGATCGAGGTGGGCGGCTTCGGCGTAAGTCTTCATCGGAACTTCGTCGGGTTTCGACAGACCAGATTGCTTCACCAGCAGAAGGACGGGCCCGGCGGACTGGCCCTGAAGCGGAACGCTGACCTCGAGCTCGTCGGGCTTCGATTGCTTCCAGGTGGCTTTGAGTTCCTTTCCCGCAGCGTCTTTGATTGTTACCTGATCGACGCAGGGGACCTCGTCGGACTGCACGTGAATGGAATCTTCGCGTCCGACGATGAGCGCAGTCGAATCGGCGTCAGGCACGTTCCATTTCACGGAGCGGGAAAACTCCAGCCGGAACGAGGGGCCGGTGAAGGGTTCGAACCCCCAAAGGCCCTGGAGCGTGCCCACGATTTCACCGTCGCCGGCGAGATTGCCGAATGGAGCGACTTGGTATCGACGACAAAGCCGCCAAGGGCGGCATCGGCGGTGACGGGTAGGTCGACCGCGGAGCCGCTTTTGCTTTCTACGTGCAAGAGCATGTCGTGTGCGTATTCGGTGGAGAAGACAAGCGGCGCTCCATCGACGGGAAGGACAAGGCGGCTCTGTTGGAGGCAGGAGACTTGTTTGGGCTCGAGGGCGCGCAGCGGGGGTGGTTGCGCAGCTTCAATCGCCGGCAGGGCCGCCACCAGAACCGACATCGGCTTGTGAAACGACGGAGGATTGTTCAGTCTCAAGCTGAGTTCGTCGTGCTTCGGTAAGGCCAACGCGGGAATGTACTGATACTGTGCGGTGCGGAAACTGTCCGCCATGTGAGCCAGGTCGATAATTGCGCCGACGTACGGGCTGTAAATGCCGCCGCCTGCTATGCGCGTGGTCGTGATGTTGCCGAGCAGGTCCGAGGCTGGGCCCGAAGTGAGGGCGGCGACCATGGACTGGCTGTGACCATCATCGAGAACGAGCTGATCGGTGTTCTGCATGAGGCACGGCGCCTGCTCCTGCGTGGGCTTGTCGAAACATTGGCTGTCAACCTTGATGCGCAAGCTACGCGCGAGGATCAGAGAGCGCTCGTGCAGCACCTTGGGATCGGCATCGGAGACTTGCCGGATGCCGGCAAGATAAGCGTCGAGGCGGGAGCGGTCCAGAGCGGCTTGGTCCAAATCCTGCGACGCGCGGACGAAGGCTCCGGGTTTGCCGCGGACAGCCGAGCGAAGAGTGCCGAAGTCTCCGCCGGTTTCCGGAGCCAGGAAAATCACGGCCTGCTGGGTTTCTCCGGGAACGGTGATGTAAACGCCCTCGCGGCTGACCTGTCTGCTCCAGGTTTCGGCCTTGATGAACCACTGATCTGGCGGAGGATTGGTGGATCCACGCAGAAAGGCGGCTACCAGCAAGTAATGCGAGGACTGGCCGGCAGAAATCTCCGGATGGAGCCATAGCTTGTCCCCGGCCTGCAGGTTGGGAACTTCGGAGATGGGCAAGGTCTTGCCGGAGCGGGTTACTTTGACTTCAAGGCGCGGCCCGGGGAGGTCAAAGGCGGCGGTATCGGCGTCGGCAGCACTCACAGACAGGAGCGCCGCGGCGCAAAGCAGGAGAACCTGGAAGAGGGGCCGAAGAAGACGAGTGGGTATGCCCGGCATGGACGAAGAGGTTTTTGAAGGCATGATCCTCAGAATGGTGTTGTTAAGTCTGCGTAAGTTATTGAGGCGGCAAACGAGATTGGCTTCGATCGCTCCCCTTATATCTTAACGCGATAGAAATCTCCGGTATATGGGTCGAGCCGCGGACAGCGGAACGCTTGCCGGTGTGGTGGCTTGCGGGCGGTGTTGGCATCGTGCCGCCGGCCCGAGAGCATCGGAGTGATGCCGCGCTCGTCGGGATTCCGTAAATTCCGCATCCTCGGCAGCCGAGAAGCGCACTCATCGCTTCCGAAATGGGGTAACTGCGGGCGAAGTGAACGTTCGTAATTTGAACGAATGCGGCAGCACTCGCAGAATCAAACTGCCCGCCACTTCGCAGCCCAGCGATTGTAGCTTCTTTCGGGAAGAGACACCGCCGCGGAAAACTCTGGCCGAGTCGCAGCGTGAGGGGATATGTCTCGTCCGAAAGCCACCATTCTCTGCATAGACGACCACTGGAACGGACTGATCGGGCGGCGCATGCTGCTCGAAAACAGCGGCTATGAGGTCTTACAGGCAAGCGACGGAGATGAAGGGATGAAGTTGTTCCTGTCGCATGCGGTGGACGCAGTGGTGGTCGATTATCAAATGCCGGGCATGAACGGTTCGCAGGTTGCGGCGAAGATGAAGCGCATCAACGCGCGTGTCCCCATCATGCTGCTATCGGCCTATGGGCCGCTGCCCAAGAACAAGCTGCGTTCGGTGGACACATTTGTGTCAAAGTCGCAGCCGCCGAAAGTCATGATCTCGATGCTGGAAAACCTGCTCGATGGCCGCAATAAACCATTCTTCCATCGCTGGCTCGATCACTGGAGGAGCCGGAACGAGGTGGCAATTCGATGAAATTCCTGATGCAACTGCTGGGAAAAGGCTGCACGCACCGGTTCTCATGGCCGCGCATGGACGAAGACGGACGCCACTACCAGATCTGCCTGGCGTGCGGGACCGCCTATGAGTACGACTGGAGAAAGATGCGGCAGACGGGCCGTCTGCTGCCCGTGGACGGCATGAGGCACGCAAACGCCCACTGGACGCACGTCTCGCATTCGAGCTAGACCTCGAAAGACGGGTCAAAGTCAAAGTCCCCGCCCGGTCCCTGCAAAAACGCAGGGACAAGGACGGCGCAACCATGTCAAACGTAGTCGCGGTCGACTCGATGCGGTCGGCCGGCGCCGCCTCTAGCGCAAAGAACCGCGACAGAGCCGAAGATCAGCAAACTCCCAATTAAGTCCCGGCGGTTGAAACGAAAATTCCCCTTCCTGCACTACTCCAATAGTAGAAACGGTCGCACTGGTAGCGATCGGAATCGAGATCCCGAGCAGGAAGGCCCTTGACTTTGGGGGAAGGACTTGGGTTCTTTCAGATCGCCGGAGCCGACGGGGGAAGCGGTTCCGGTGATCTTCGGGTATTTCCGAGACAGAATTTTCATTCCAAAGAGTGGTTGCGATCCGGGGTTGAAATCGCCGCGAGACAAGCGGACCTCAGCCGCTAATGCGCCCTTATCTGATCGACTTCATGGGGGCACAAGTAAGCTCCTGCCCTTCCCAACTTTTCTAATCTGATCTTTTCGCGTAGATGAGGAAGCGGGCTCGTTCAGAAGTTTGTTTCCTGTCCATGTCTTCCAAAAGCGGTGAGACATAAGGCACCCAACTGAATTTTCGTCATCAGCGGGTGGGCACGCCCCGGCTAGCGGAAGATGTTCAGGGTCAGGGCGACGATAGTAGGAGTGATGCGCTGGGCGAATTCGGAGAAGGTGGTGAGACTTTCCCAGGCCCAGCTGGAGAGTTTTGCATCCCGCGCCGGATGTTCAGGGCAACCAATGCTCCCCCACCTGGTTGGATGGGGGAGCCGGTTGGTCGCGGACCATATTCGCCGGAGCGAACTCGCCAGAGCTGTCACCTCACGCCCCCGATGGCGCCGGAATCTCCCAGTAGCACGAACTCGCGGCGAGCGCGCTGCCAGCGCAGCTGAGCCGCCTGCGTGCTGATTCCGAGCATGGCCGCGATCTCCGCAAGCGTGTATCCCTGAATTTCTTTCAGCAGAAACACCTCACGGTATGCCTTGGGCAAACCGATGGCCCGCAGCAAAAGACATTGGAAAGCGCCCGGTTCTTCCAGCCCTGGCGCGGGTGTCCGGCCATGCGGCAGGGAGTGCGGCAGGGTGGAGCGTCGGGCAATTGTGGTACGCGTTCTCATCGACTTACAGCTATAGTGGCGGGCGGGTGAGTTTCGTTACAGGCAGCGGGATTCCATCCATATTTTCCCGGTTCGGGGTGCTACACTAGCTGCCACGCCAGCAACCTCGGGGCAAGTCCTTTGCTACTCCAGTCCTTTGACGAATCCTATGTAGAACGCCTGCGGGAAGGGGATTTCCGCACGCAGGAGCACTTCGTCGCCTATTTCAGCGAGCTGATTCAGCTGAAGTTGCGCTCGCGGCTGCACTCGCCGCAGGCGATTGAAGACGTGCGGCAGGAAACGTTTGCCCGGGTTTTTGCCGCGTTGCACGGCGGGAAAATCAGGCAGCCCGACCGGCTGGGCGCGTATGTGAATTCGATGTGCAATAACGTATTGCTCGAGCAATATCGGGCCGCATCGCGCGATACTCCGATCGAAGAGGAGGAACAGCAGGATTTTCCCGCGCTGAACGTCGATCTGCTGGGCGCGCTCGCGTCGAAACAGATGGGAGAAAAAGTCAGGGAAATTCTGGAGGAGCTGCCGGAGCGGGACCGGCGTTTGCTGCGCGAAATTTTCCTGGAAGAACGAGATAAAGACGAAGTCTGCCGTGATTTCGGCGTGGACCGCGACTACTTGCGGGTGCTGCTGCACCGCGCCAAGCAGGCGTTCAAGTCCTTGTATTTGAAGAATGTGGCGTCACGCCCGCCGGGCATTGTCACGGCCGGAAAGGTGTGAAACGGTAAGCTGCCGTAGCGCACTACTATGATGAGGGGGATCGCAGATGGACCACGATGAGGCGGTCCGGCTGAAAGCCACGGAAAAGTATCTTCTGGACGAGCTCGATCCCGACTCGCGGGATCAATTCGAAGAGCACCTTTTCGATTGCCAGGATTGCGCGCTCGATGTGCGCGCGGCGGCGATGTTCGTGGAACAGAGCAAAACGGTGTTGGCCGAGCCTGAGACGACCTCGGTGCGAGCTCCAGCAGCGGTGACCAGAGCGGGCTCGGGAAGGTGGTATGCCTGGTTCCGTCCGCAGATTGTGGCGCCTGTTTTCGCATTGCTGCTGATCGTGATTGCCTACCAGAATTTCGTAACGGTGCCGCGATTCATGGAGGCAGCAAATCAGCCGGAAGTGACACCCTGGGCCTCGGTCAATGTGAGCACGCGCGGAGCGGCGACGACTGCGATCAAAGTGCGTCCGAATCAGGGTTTCAGCCTGCTCCTGAACCTGCCGCCGGAGGGGTTCGCCTCCTATACGGCAGACTTGTATAATCCCGCCGGGAAGCTGGAATGGTCGGGTGCGATTTCTGCGCCGGCGCCGGAAGAGGGCCGGCAGATTTACGTTCCTGGAGGCAGCCGCCCATCGGGCATGTACGCGCTGGTCATCCACGGAATCGCTTCCACGGGGCAGAGCCAAGAGATCAGCCGACAGGCGATTGACGTACAAATCCAGCAGTAAAACTCACGCAGGCGGGGTTCAATCCGATGCCAAACAACTCCCACTATTTTCATGCCGAGGCGCATGCGCTATCCGGAAAGTTGACTCTCCCGTTCGAAGAGGAAATCAAGAAGCAGGCGTTCGTGAAGCTGGAAGGCAAGCTTGCGGACCTTTCAGAAGAAGAGCGCGCGCAGCGAAATTACTTTTCGCAACATGGCAAGAATTTCCGGCTGGAGGGAATCATCTCCTACTCCGCCGCGCACACCCAGGTTTCCGGGCACGCGAGCAGGAAGAATCCGGGCGCGTCGGTGACGCTGGCGACGTCGGTGATCGAAGACCTGAACGTGCTGAACGTGGTGACCGCCGATCGCGTGGTGGGGCAGATTTCGGCGACGCATTTTCCGAATGAATACTCGCCCGAAATTACGTTTCTGGGAACGCATTTCGAGAACCTGCGCATTGCGCGCCACCGGGCGGAGCCATATCTGAAGCTCGATCTGGCGAAGCACCGGCCGGGAGGCAACAAGCTGTACGTCGAGGATGGCACGAGCCTGATGACGGAGGCCAAGAAACAATACGGCAGGTTGAAATCGTGGCTGGAAGGATTGCCGGCGGCAGAGCGGGCTGCCATGCGATCCGCCGGTCCTGACGGCTCGCTCACGAACAAGTATTATGGGGGCACTCCCAAGTACGACAACCTGCAGCGCGAAGCCGTGGACGCGCGGGAAAGAGACCTGAGGACGGGCGACGGCAGGAGCGAGGGGATCACGTGCTCCCTGGTCGAAAACATCGAGATCAAGAAGATCAGCGCGAAGGAGGCGGACGGGACGCCCGTCGAAATTCCGCCGCCGGCGAAGTCTTGCGGCCACGTGATCCACATTCCCGACTTCGGAACGATCTTTCTGGCCGAGCTGACGGTGAATCACGATTCCTTCCGGCTGACGATG
>Ga0187772_10001923_pt1 | contig 10121 bp, 8 predicted proteins | sample 0116_SJ02_MP15_2_FD_133137 | JGI IMG/M metagenome (GOLD analysis project Ga0187772, IMG submission 133137) | Tropical peat soil microbial communities from peatlands in Department of Meta, Colombia - 0116_SJ02_MP15_20_MG | ecosystem: Environmental > Terrestrial > Soil > Wetlands > Peat | place... | reverse complement strand
CCGCCGTGCCAGCCGCCATAGCTGCCGCGGCCGCCACCGAAGAATCCTCCACCGTGGCCACCGCCGCCGCCGTGACCGCCACCGCCGTGACCGCCCCCACCGCCACCTCCACCACCGGGACCGGCGGCGGCGACGCTGATTGCCGCCAGCATTACTGTTGCAGTGATTGCTCCGAACCGAGCCAGTGCCCGTGTGCTCATGATGGTAACCTCCTCGAGAACGACGAACTCACCACCAGATCGCTGCACATAGTTTGACAGGGAAAAACACTCCGCGGTTCACGCGTACGAAGCATCGCAAGTGAGGCGACATCTGTCGCTGGTAACGGATCCAACAGGTTCGAAACGAACCTTCGACCGCTCCCGCGGCTCACGTCAGCCGTGCAGCGATTCGTGTCGGCTCGCTTCGATCCATCTGAATCCGTAACGCGATGTAACGGGACAGCGGCTGACTTCCTTGTGTCGAGTGCACGCTCGAGAGCTCGAGCTCCGTAGGCGCGCGATCGCAGCGGTTAATGGTGCGTGTGCTACTATTCCATCGCCCGAACGCGCATTCGCCGTCTAGCGGGCATACTGAGAATCGATGGATTCCACCCCCCACGTGCTGTTTGTCGAGGACGATCCCGAGATCCGCGGATTGGTTGCCGACTTTCTTCGCCAGAACGGCTTCCGCGTGACGGTCGCTCAGGACGGCGAGCAAATGGACCGTGAGTTGCGCGCCAACGGCGTCGATCTGCTCATTCTGGACATCATGCTTCCGAAGGAGGATGGGCTGAGCCTGTGCCGGCGGGTGCGCGCTTCCAGTAACCTGCCGGTGATCATGCTGACGGCGCGCGGCAGCGAGATCGACCGGGTCGTCGGTCTGGAGATCGGTGCCGACGACTACCTGACCAAGCCCTTCAGCAGCGCCGAGCTGGTCGCACGCATACGCGCGCTGCTGCGGCGCGCTCAGGCCGCGGTGCACGAGCCGCGCAGCAGCCGCCGCTCTGTTTTTCTGTTTTCCGACTGGCGGCTCGATCTGGTCGCTCGACGTCTACACTCGCGCGACGGCACGCGTGTCCCCCTGACCGGGGGCGAGTTCGAGCTGTTGGTGGCATTCTGCGAGCATCCGAACAAGGTGCTCACGCGAGATCAGCTCATCGATTTCACCACGCGCGGCCGAACGCCAGCCGCCATCGACCGCAGCATCGACATCCAGGTCAGCCGCCTGCGGCGCAAGATCGAGAAGGACCCAAAGGATCCGGTGCTGATACAAACCGTACGCTCAGGAGGCTACATCTTAACCGCGGAGGTGGCGCTGGAATGAGTCTCCGCCTGCGGAGGCTCCTGCCCGCTGATTTGCGGGGCCAGGTCGCAGGCATCCTGTTCCTCGGATTGGCGCTTTCGCAGCTGATCGCCGCCTTGCTCTACGTGGTGCTGCTGCCGAAATGGCAGGCGGAGCTGCGCCCCGACGTGGCCGTGGCTCGCATCGCGATGGTCGTCCGTCTGCTGGAGTCTGTTGACCGGGAACAACGATCGAGGTTTGCGAACCTTTGGGGTGACGAGAGTTTCCAGCTCACGTACGACGCCGAACCTCATACATCGCAGAATCGCTTTGCAACTGACAGTCGCTATTCAGCGCTCCACGATCAGATCGCGGAGCGACTGAATAAGAGCGATGCTGACGTTTGGGTCGAGTCCGGTTCGAGGCAGCACCTGCCGGATGCGACCCACGTCGCCGTGGCGCTGCATGGTGGTGGCACATTAGAAGTGATGACTTCTGTCGGTCTCGAACATCGCCTGGGTTTGGTAGCTCAGGTCGGCCTGGGCGCCTTTCTGGTGTTCGCTACCGCGGGTCTGTGGGTGTGGCTGACACTGATGGTCAACGTGCCGCTGACCAGGGTGGCCAGAGCTGCGGAGCGAGTCGGTGTCGACATCAACGCGCCGCTGCTGGCGGAACAGGGACCAGCGCAGCTGCAGCGGGTCATCCGCGCCTTCAACGACATGCATCTGCGAGTGCGACGCTTCCTGACCGATCGGACACTCATGCTGGGTGCAATCAGCCACGATATGCGGACTCCGCTGACGAGACTGCGACTGCGTGTCGAGACCGATCGCGCCGTTACCGAGAAACAAAAGATGCTGGACGACATCGAGTCGATGGAAAATATGCTGGCGTCCAGTCTTTCATTCGTTCGCGGAGTGGATGACGCCGAGGCACACGACGCTGTAGATCTTGCCTCTCTGTTGCAGACAGCCTGTGACATGGTCAGTGATCTCGGGGGCAACGTCGAGTACAGCGGCGCGGTGCGCAGCCGCTACCACTGCAAACCGCAGGCCCTGCTGCGCGCATTAACGAACGTCATCATGAACGCCGCGAAGTACGGCCAGTGCGCGAGGGTGACACTCACCAGTGCACCGGACTCAGGGTTTGTCGTCGATGTGGAGGACGAAGGGCCTGGCATCTCGAACGCAGAAAAGCTTCGGGTCTTCGAGCCCTTCTACCGCACGGCCAGAGCCCGGGATCTTGACAATCACGGAATGGCGCTCGGTCTGTCCATCGCTCGCTCCGTCATTCTCGGGCACGGTGGAACGATCGAGTTACTGGACCGCAAGCCTCGAGGCCTGCTCGTCCGCATCAATCTGCCGGAAGCGACCCCTTAGCGAGCTCGCCTCGCCAGAGCTTATCTGCCGGTATCCGCGTCCACGAACAGCGTGTCGACGACCCGAGTAACACCGGTGGTTTTCTCAGCCACCGTTTCAGCGCTATCGCGTTGCATCGCCGTAAGGACCTCACCGCTCAGATACACGACGCCATCGAATGTCTGCACATATATGCGATCCGGCGGTCCCAGATCGCGACGTTGACCCAACTGCTCCTTGATGTCGGCCGTTATTCCCGGATCGTTGCCACATCCACCGTATCCACAGGTGTGGTACGCGCGCATTGCGGCACATCCGGAAAGTGTACCGGCAGCCAGGACGACGAAAGCTGACACGTTGCGTGAATTGACGCCTGTCATGTTGAGCCTCCTTCGTTGACCCACGAGTGGCACTTGTTGGACACCTTGACCAGCGTCGCAGTTCGTCACTGTCTCGTGTCGCCAGAGCGAAATGCTCCTGAGCCGGACTCCCTCGCCTCTTGGAAGATACGGAGAGTTACACGCCGCATGCTTTCGGACACGAATCTCCCATGCGATTGATTTTGTGCTGCGACGATACCGGAAACCATCACCCTGAGAATTGATCAAATAAGCATCGGGGCAGCCGGACCCGGAGAAACGCCATGAACTCGAAATGGCAACAGGCTGCGGTCGTGGCGGTAGCTGCAGTGCTCCTGTCAGTCCTCGACGGCAGGACCTCAGCGGCGGCGATCCCTGCACAGTGCCACGTACGACTCACTGTCGAGCTGAGCCCGGGCGTGCCGAATGCAGAAGACGCGGGATTTCTGAGTTCCCTTCTCAACAATCACCCGGACTACCAGCTGAACTTGCTGCGAGTCGACGATTCTTCGCTTATTGAACTCGAGCTGGCGGGCCCCGGACCGGGTTATCTCTGCCGAAGCGTCCTTGACACGATGCGAAGGGACGCGCGTGTTCTCTCCATCCGTATCGACGCTGCCCAGCCGCCGGCTGGTATGGGATAACGTTGCAACTGCCAAAGCTGCGCTCAGGCGTTGTTACCGCTTCGACCCTTCGAGATCCAGGTCCAAGTAGTCGTCCACCCGAGTCACACCGGGAACAGCACGGGCGATCCGCTCAGCCTGAAACAACGCATCGGGCGTGAACACCAGGCCACTCAGCCGGGCAACGCCGTCATGGACGCTCACATCGACATGTTGGAAGAAGTAGACCGGATCGTCGACGAGGGCCGCATGTAGACGCTTAGCGGTGGCCGCATCGGCCCGTTCCTGTTCGGGCGATCTGACCGTTGCGCTCGAGCAGGCGATTGCCAGTGTGATGACCGCAGCAGAGGCACCCTGCTTCCACGCAACTGGCATACTCTTTACGCTTCCTACGCCCCTCGGTATTAGGCTTACTGCTATGACTCGAGTGAGTCGGGCCGGGTTCCGCGGGACCTGCTTGGTCGCGTGCTTCTTATGGCGATCTTAGCGCTTCAACTCGGGGAGCCAGGGGGTCACAGCGGGTCTCAGCCGGGTCGTTCCTGCCAAGGTCTTCGGCAGGACCTGCAGGACGATAACTCCTTTCGAGGTCATGTAGTACGCGCGTCCGCCGAAGCCGGGCGTGATGAGATTGTTGATCCCCCTCGGCTCGAAAAAGTCGGATTCCGCCAGAACACGGCCCGACGATGCATCGCGCCGAGCGACTTGTTCCTTGTAGTTGTGAGGCTGTCATAAACTGCGTAACAGGCGACTGAGGTACCGCGGCCACAAGCGGACGGCTGGCCAGCGTTGCGGCGCGGGTCGCCGGAACTTCGATACGAAATCCCATATGAGACGGCTCGCATCGGGCGCGGCCGCGTCGTTGAACTGGTAACGCTCGTCCCCGCCGCTCCACGCATGCCCCAGACCTTCGATCAATATCGAGCGCAGCAGCAGCTGATCGCCATGCAGGTAGTCACGCTGGAGATAGCTACGGCCCTCGCTGCCGACATGCTGTTCCACAGTATCGGTCATCCGCTCGCCGGCCACACCCAGCCGTTCAGCGAATCGCCGGAACTGGCCGATGATCTGCTCGGCGTTGCGCGGGTGCACCACCTTGTCGTGCGTGCCCTGGACGACCAGTGCCGGCACAAACCGCATCTTGTGCGACAGTCCGCGCGCGGCCTCGTCCGCCGTGCTCTCGGGTGATACTCGCGCGCCAGTGCGCATCGCCTGTGTAGCCGCGAGGGCGGAGTCGGCGGCGCGGTACATCACCCCGGCCACGATCGCGCAGGCGCCAAATAGTGTGCCGTAGCAGAATGCCAGGATGGCCGACATCGCCCCGCCCGCCGACATGCCCGCCAGGTAGACGCGCGAACGATCGACGGGGTACCTGCGGGAGACATCGCGTACCAGCGCGGCGATCGCGGCCGGCTCACCCGCGCCGTGTCGGGTTCGCGGCTCGAACCAGTTCCAGCAGCGCAAAGGATTGGCGCGCGGGGACTGCTGTGGGTAGAGCACCAGAAAACGATGCTCATCGGCCAGCTCATTCATGCGCGATCCTTGCGCGAAAACGCGTGCGTCCTGATGGCAGCCATGAAGCATCACCAGCAGAGGCACGCGGTCGCGCCCGTCCACAGTGCCAGGGACGTACAGAAAGAAATCGCGTTGCCGCCGGAAAGCCCCGGCACGGAATGCGGAAGGAAATCGGCCCGAGAACCAGCCAGCCGTCAAAGGAGCGCGCAACCTCCGCCACACTGCCAGCCTCGGCAGCACCTCGCGCACCCTTGCCAGAGGGCGAATCATCGAGTGAGAAGCCCGGGCGCTTCGGCGCTGGCGTCCATGCGAGGATGTCTCCCAGGTGCTCCGCAGACAGTTACGTCGGAGTGTATCGGACGGGATTTTCGCGTGCCCGAGGAGCGCTAAGTCGCTGTTTTGACGGCCCGCTACAGCCGGCGTCACGCGTCCAGCAGCGCGGCGCCAACGCGAGGAATGCGCAACGTGTGGGATCGGGCCGCGCTGCTAACGCGGCCTTCTCCGGCTTGCCCCCTATTTATTCCTTGCAGGAGAACGCCAGCGACCCCTACGGGTCGCTTGGCCGTGGAGACTGCAGCCCCTTTTAAGGGCGCGCGATTAGAGCACGGGCACGAGTTCTGTGTGCTGTGACCCGACGGGCGGTTGCGCTGCGCGGACCGGCGACCGATACAGTGATGCGTGCCGGAGGGTAGCGTTCCGTCCTGATTGAAATCGCACACGCATCAACGCTAGTGTGATGCAACGGGAGCGAATTGAACCCACGAGGCTTGCATGCGGCTCGCCATTATCGGACAACAGGCTTTCGGCAAGAGCGTACTGGAGGCCTTCCGCGCCCGCGGCGCGACGGTCGCGGGCGTGTTTTGCGCCCCGGAAAAGCCCGGCTCGAGGCCCGATCCGTTGCGTGAGGCGACCGAGCAACTCGGCTTGCCGCTGTTTCAGCTGCCGTCGCTGCGTGACGCACAGGCGGCCACGGCGCTTCGCGCCCTGAAGGCCGATCTCGCGGTGATGGCCTATGTGGTGCAGTTCGCACCGCAGAGCCTGGTCACTATCCCGAGGCTCGGAACGATCCAATACCATCCGTCCCTCCTGCCCCGCTACCGCGGGCCGAGCTCGGTCAATTGGCCGATCATCAAGGGGGACAGCCACACGGGACTTACGATCTTTCGTCCGTCGGAGGGGCTCGATGAGGGGCCGATCATCCTGCAGAAGACGGTCGAGATCGGAGCCGATGACACGCTCGGCAGCGTCTACTTCGAGCGGCTGTTTCCGCTCGGGGTCGATGCTCTGCTCGAAGCGGCCGAACTCGTCGTGGCCGGACGCCATCAGGAGACCGCTCAACGCGAGGAGCTTGCTACCTACGAGGGCTGGTGCCGGGATCCCGACGCGCAGATCAACTGGCATGCGCACGTCGACCAGGTCTACAACCTCGTTCGCGGCTGCAATCCGTCGCCCGGCGCCTGGACCACCGCACGGGGTCGCAAGGTGCGTATCTACGACCTGGTCCGGCACCCCACCCGCACCTTCCGCAGCGTCTCCGGAAAACCCGCCGAGGTCACCGCGATCTCCGAGCAGAGCATCGAGGTCGCTTTGCAGGGCGGCCGGCTCGAGCTGCGCACCGTGCGCATCGACGGCGGCGGGAAGATGTCGGCCGGAGCGCTCGCGGCATCGCTCGACCTCGCGATCGGAGAGAGCCTGCCGAGCTGACAGTGCGACAGCATCGCGCAAGCTCCCTGTGGTTGAGGGTCTGAGCGCACCAGCTACGAAGGCGACTGCGGGCCGCCGGGCCCTCAGGCCCGCAGCCGCGCGTTGTCAGGATCGTAGAGCGGCTCCCGTGCGACCAAGGCGCGGCAGCGCTCGCCGAGGATCTCCACCTCGAGCTCGGTGCCGGGCGAGCTCAGATCGGCGCGCACGTAGGCGAGCGCGATGCTGCGATTGAGGCGATAGCCGTAGCCGCCGGAGGTAACCAGCCCGACCGGCTCGGTGCCGCGGTACACAATCGAGACCGCCGCCGCGTCCGCATCGCCCGCCTCGACGAGCAGCGGCACGAAGCGCTCCCTGGGACCCGCGGCCGCCTCCCGGCGCAGCGCCTCGCGCCCGATGAAGGCCGCCGCTTTCTCGAGACGCACAAAACGGTCGAGCGAGGCCATCAGGGGCGTGTATTCGGTGGTGAGATCCGCTTTCCAGCTGCGGTAGCACTTCTCGAGCCTGAGGCTCTCCATGGCGTAGAGCCCGAAGTGTGCGAGCTCGAATGCGCGGCCGGCCGCCAGCAACAGCTCGTGCACCGCCGCCAGGTGCTCGCTCGGCACGTGCAGCTCCCAGCCGAGCTCACCCACGTAGTTGACGCGCATGGCGAGGCCTTCGGTGTACGCGATCGGAATCGATCGAACCGCCAGCCACGGAAAGGCCGCATTCGACAGATCCGCATCCGTGAGGCGCGCGAGCAGCTCACGGGAGCGCGGGCCGACCACGATCAGCGTTCCGTAGCGCGCGGTGACGTTGGCGATATCGACGGGACCGTAGCGCGGCGACAGGTGGCTGCGGAGCCAGTGCTCATCGTGACGCTCCCCGGCCGCGGCGGAGATGAGCCAGAACCGCTCCTGCGCCAGCTGCGACACGGTCATCTCGGTCACGATGCCGCCGCGTGGGGAGCAGAAGTAGTTGAGCGCCGTGCGGCCCGGGCGGGGCAGCGCGCCCGCCACCATGTGATCGAGCCAGGTGGCGGCACCTGCGCCCTGCACCTCGAACTTCGTAAAGCCCGGCAGCTCCAGGATCGCGACGCCGTTGGCGACCGCGGCACATTCGCGGGCGACCGCGCGATGCCAGTGGGGCCGGCGGAACGAGCACTCCGGACCGGGCGGATCGTCGGCCCTGGTGTAGTACAGCGCGCGCTCCCACCCGCCGCGCGCGCCGAACACCGCCCCGGCCGCCCGCAGGCGGTCGTAGAGCGGCGAGGACTTTGCCGGACGGCCTGCCGGGCGTTCCTCCTGCGGGAACGCCACACCGTACTCGTGCTCGTACGTCTCGAGCGCCTTGGCGAGCGTATAGGTGCGATTGGCGAACGGCAGATAACGGCGGCAATCGAGCGGCCAGACGTCCCAGTCTGGCTCGCCGTGCGCCACCCATTCGGCAATCACGCGCCCGGCACCGCCCGCCTGGACGATCCCGAAGGTGAAGCCGCAGCAATGAAAGAAGTTATGCCCCACCGCGGCCGGACCCAGGAGCGGATTCCCGTCCGGCGGGTACGGGATCGGCCCATTGATGACCCGCTTGACGCCCACCGAGCCGAGAATCGGCATCCGTGCGCAGGCCGCCTCGATGTAGCTCTCGATGCGCCCGAGATCGTCGGCGAACAGCTGGTGCGCGAATTCGCCCGGCAGGCCCTCGAGCCAGTGCGCCCTGGCGCGCGATTCATAGGGCCCGAGCAGCAGGCCATGGCGCTCCTGGCGCAAGTAGTAGCTGACATCCGGATCGCGCACCAGGGGCAGCCGCGCGGCGCCGCGCGCGATGAGCGCCGGGATATCCTCCGTGACGAGGTACTGGTGCGACAGCGTCACGATCGGCAGATACTCGCCGATCATCGCGGCCACCTCACCGCCCCGGTACCCGGCCGCGTTGATCACGTACTCGGCCTCGATCGGCCCTGCCGGTGTCTCGACCCGCCAGCCACCCGAGGACAACTCGCGGATGGCTGCGACGCGGGTATGGCGATGGACCGTGGCGCCCAGATCCCGCGCGCCTTTGGCGAGCGCCTGCGTCAGCTGCGCTGGGTCGATATCGCCGTCACCCGGATCCCAGAGTCCGAGGCGGATCCCATCGAGCTCGAGGAACGGGTGCCGCGCCTTGAGCTCCTCAGGCGAGAGCAGCTCGAAGTCGGCACCTTGTGCGCGTGCCTGCGCGACGACGTGGCGAAACTCATCGACCCGCTCGGGCGTGTGCGCGAGGCGGATGCTGCCCGTGACATGGTAGTTGATGTCGTAGCCCACCTCGTGCGCGAGCCTCGCGTACAGCGCGGTCGAATAGCGCTGCAGTTTGAGGATGCTCCACGAGGTCGAGAAGTTCGGACAGTTACCGGCCGCGTGCCAGGTCGAGCCTGCCGTCAGCTCGTCGCGCTCGAGCAGCACCGCGTCCGTCCAGCCGAGCCGGGCCAGGTGGTACAGCGCGCTGCAGCCCACCACGCCGCCACCGATGATGACCACCCGCGCCTGGCTCTTCATCGGCGCGCCCGCCGCTGCGCCGCCCGGCGCGGCGCGCCCGCCTGCCGCACCCGCCGCGCGCGATTCACTGCTTCACCCGCTCGCTCGCCGGGTCATAGAAAGGCCGCAGCGATGCCCGCGCGCCAATGCGCTCGTCGGCGACCTCCACCTCGTACCGGCCCGCGGCGATCCAGTCCGCGCTGACCGGCGCGCCGCCGTTGGCGATGTAGCCGAGGCCGAGCGGTGCGCCGATGGTATGGCCGAACATCCCGGAGCTGATCCGTCCGACGAGCTCACCGTTCCTCCAGATCGGCTCATTGTGATAGAGCAGGCGATCTGCACGCTCGAGCGCAATCGCCACGAGCCGGCGCCGCACGCCTGCCTCGCGCTGGCGCTCGAGCGCCGCGCGGCCGACGAAGCCACCGGCCTTGTCCCAGGCGACGGCGAACTGCAGGCCTGCCTCGAGCGGGGTGTCCTCATCCGAGATGTCGTGGCCCCAGTGCCGATACGCCTTTTCCATGCGCAGACTGTTGAGCGCATGGTAGCCGGCGAGGCGCAGCTCAAAGGCCCGGCCGGCGGTGACGATCTCGTCGTACACGGCCTGCACGAACTCGCTGGGGATGTACAGCTCGTAGCCCAGCTCGCCGACGTAAGTGATCCGGCTGGCCCGCACGCGTGCATAGCCGAGATCGATGATCCGGGAGGTCGCGAACGGAAACGCACTCGTGGAGAGGTCCGCGTCGGTGATTGTCGCCAGCAGCTCGCGGCTGCGCGGCCCCATGAGTCCGAGCACCGCATACGCCGAGGACACGT
>Ga0187772_10001922_pt1 | contig 10122 bp, 6 predicted proteins | sample 0116_SJ02_MP15_2_FD_133137 | JGI IMG/M metagenome (GOLD analysis project Ga0187772, IMG submission 133137) | Tropical peat soil microbial communities from peatlands in Department of Meta, Colombia - 0116_SJ02_MP15_20_MG | ecosystem: Environmental > Terrestrial > Soil > Wetlands > Peat | place... | reverse complement strand
GAACCTCAATTCGCGACCGAGGGTCTAATATGCTAGGGCCGAGTTCGAACCACCCCCAGGGTAGCAGAATGGATTCGGGCCAGGCTTCAGCACCAAACCCCCGGGTTGGCGCCGGAGGGATCTCGTGGAGTCGGTAACGCTCGTCACCGAACCTCTGCTGCACCGGGACTTCGTTCAATTTGAGATCGTCGTCCCGATTCTCGAACGGCTGAGCGGCAAGTACGATATCACCATCGCCGCGCCCCAAATCGCACCCGAAGTCCAGGAGGAGCTGGAACGAAGGAACATCCGCCCGGCCAGCGGCGGGGCGCACTTTCCACCTATCCGGAGACCCCGGGACGAGATCCCGTCGTACATCGTGTCCTGGGCCCGCGATACACTGTGGGGCATGAACCGCCGGGACATCGAGCGGGTGCTGCACGGCGGGGACGGGATTCGAATTAACATCTCGATGACCACGGCGATCGACGCCGATGTCTGGCTGGTGCAGTCCCGCCCGCTGGGTCAGGGCCTCGACGCTATGCGGCGGGGCCTCGGCTTGCCGATGCGGGCGGCCCTGACCGGGGTCAACCCGTTTGTGGGGCGCCTCGACCTCCATCACATGCTCGATGCCGGGCGCCGTGTCCGCGAGCGATACACGACCACCCGACACGTGGCCGATTGGTTCGAATCGAAAGGACTTCCCGTGACGGGCGTGATGCCGATGTACTACCGTCCCACGGTCCGTCGGACAACGTCGAACCCCTCACGGGACTTCATTTTCGTGTACGTTGGCAAGGAGACCGACACGACGGCGCTGCGAATGTTGCTCGACACGGGACTCCCGGTCACGATGTTCGGCTCGAAGAGCGTTGGTTGGGTGATGAAATCGCTCCGGCTCGAGCGATATCCTCGGGCCCGCCTGCTCGGACACATTTCGGACGAGGAGCTGTCCGACCTCTATTCCAACGCTCGCTTCATCGCGTTCCCATTCACCGAGGAACCGTTCGGATTGGTCCCCCTCGAAGCGATGGCCTGCGGGACGCCGGTGCTCACGTACGGCGAACAGGGTCCGGCGGAGTCGGTATTGGACGGCCGCACCGGTTGGCTGGTCCGGTCCCGCGAGGAATTCGTCCGGCGTGCGGTCGAACTGTGGAACGCCGGTCCACCGTCGGCGATCATGGTCGAGCGTTGTTTGGCGAGGGCCCGGAACTACCATCTCGACACCGTCCGCTCGGGATGGGACCACATCATCGAGTCCGCGTTCGAGCGCTCCGGTGAAGAGGCTCCACGACTCCGACCCCGGTCGTGGGTTCGGCCCGAACCGTCCTTCGCCGCCGAGAAGCTTCTCCCCGCACGAGCGGTCACGAAGGCGCCCGAGAGTGTTCGGAGTTTCTCGGGAATTGACCCCGACATGCTCCCCGCCGTGGAACCGCTCGGCGACTTCCCTCCGCTGATCCTCCGGAACCACGCTTCGGACGCTCGTTCCGGAGGGTACATCCATCTCCCCGAGTCGGACCGAATGGGGGTGGGGCCGGACGCTGGTCCGGGAGAGGACTCCCAGCCCTATCCGTTCGGCCCGAAGTCGCCGCCCCGGTTCGACGGATCCGGTGCCCCGACGCTCGCGCGACGTTCGGTGACCGACTCGTCCACCTCATCCACTCTTTGAACCTCGACGAGCCGTAGCTCCAGAAGGCCGCCGAAGCGGGCCCGGTCTCAGAAACTTCCCGCCCCGGTCACTGTCGTAGAGAAGTTTCCACCGGGTTCCCGAGCCGGGCTCGGGAGTCCCTCCACAGTCAGGGTTATTTACCGCCCCGATTGCGCAGGGGCGTGCCGTCGACGCGACCGCGTATGCTCATCCTGGGGCTCGATTCGATTCCCCCGGAAATCCTGTTCGACCGGTTCTTGCCCCTGATGCCGCACGTCCGGGAACTTCTCGCGCGTTCGAACTTCGGAACGTTGCGGACGATTGACCCCCCGATCACCGTTCCGGCGTGGGCCGTCATGTTCTCGGGCGTCGACCCGGGCTCGCTCGGAATTTACGGGTTCCGTCACCGGCGACCCGGCAGCTACTTCGATCAATACGTACCGTCCTCCCAGACACTGCTCCGACCGATGGTCTGGGACCTTCTCTCCCGGGTCGGCAAGCGAGTGTGCATCATGGGCATGCCCCCGGGTTATCCTCCTCCGCACGTGAACGGAGTGTACGTTTCCGATTTCCTGACGCCCGACGGGGCCAAGGATTACGTCTCTCCGGCGTCGCTCCGGCCCGAGCTCGAGACGGTCACCCACGGATACGAGTTTGATGTCCTGTTCCGAGCCGGCGACCGCGATCGGGTCGGCCGGGAGCTCCTCGAAATGACCCGAAAACACTTCGCGGCGGCGCGTCACCTCTGGACCAAGGAGCCGTGGGACCTCTTCGCGATGCACGAGATCGGCCCCGACCGGATCCATCATGCCTTCTGGAAGTTCTTCGACCCGCACCACCCTCGATTCGAGGAGAACCCGTCGCTGCGCGGACTCGCTGAGCAGTACTACACCATGCTCGACGAGGAGATCGGTCGCCTGCTCACGCTCGTGCCGAGCGACGTCAAGGTCCTGTTCGTCTCCGACCACGGCAGTCAGCCGATGCAGGGCTGCTTCTGCATCAACCAGTGGTTGATCCAGCGCGGCTACCTCGTCCTCAAGGGTCCGGCGCCGGCGCCGGGAACACCGCTCGAGAAGGCCTCCGTGGATTGGCCCAAGACTCGCGCCTGGGGCGCGGGCGGGGACTACGCCCGGATCTTCTTCAACGTCCGGGGCCGCGAGCCCGAAGGGGCGCTCGACGCCCCGGACGTGGCCGCCTTCTCGAAACAACTGGTCCAGGAACTCGGGGAGATCCGCCGCCCGGACGGGACTCTTCTCGGCGCGGACGTCAAAGTCCCGAAGGAGATCTACCGCGAGGTGAACGGGGACGCACCGGATATGATGGCGTACTTCGGCGACGTCGCGTGGCGCTCGGCCGGCACGATCGGATACGACTCGCTGTTCCTCGAGGAGAATGACACCGGACCGGATGACGCCGTTCACTCGTTCGATGGCATCTACGTGGTGGCGGACCCCGCCCGGAAGGTCCCGTCGCCCGGTCCTGAGCAGCGCCTGATCGACATCGGACCCACGGTTCTCACGTACTTCGGGGTCCCCATCCCCGGCCACGTTCAGGGCAAGGCGATACCGGACTTTCTCTGAACGGCCTGGTTGTGCCTCGCCTGCTCGCCGACCGAGATTATCGATTCGTGTCCATCGCCGGTGTCGGCTTCGGAAGCATGCGGTCCGGGAGAATTGCGTCGAATAGGCTCTTATCCTAGGGCTCCTCCCCCACGCTCGGTCCGATGGCGAACAAGGGCTTTTGTCTGTGGTTTACGGGGCTGCCGTCTTCGGGAAAAACGTCGATCGCTCACGCCCTGATTCCCCTCCTCCGGGAGCGGGGTTGGAATACGGAGCTGCTCGACGGGGACGAAGTGCGACGGGGGTTGAGCTCGGACCTCGGGTTCGATCGCGCGGCCCGGGAGGCCCATGCGGGTCGCGTCACGTTCGTCGCCAAGGTACTCGCCCGCAACGATGCGATTCCGATCGTCGCGCTAATCTCCCCGTACGCTTCCTCGCGGGCCCGGGCGAGGGCGGAGATCGGGAGGTTCGTCGAGATCTACGTGACGACGCCGCTCGACGTTTGCGAGCAGCGCGATGTCAAGGGTCTCTACAAGAAGGCCCGTCAGGGCCTCATCCACGAGATGACCGGGGTCGACGACCCGTACGAGGTTCCCGAGCACCCGGACATTCGGGTCGACACCCTGAACCGAACCCCCGCGGACTCCGCCCGGTTTGTCCTCGCGGAACTCGATCGGCTCGGGTGGCCGGCCCGACCGTGAGTTCCGCCCGGGACCCCGCGGGCCGATTGGGCGAAAACCTCGTTTCCCCGAGCCCCCGGACGGTCTTATAGCCCGAACCGTCCGTCTAAACCAAGGAGTCGGAGCACGTGGTCACCGGCCGAGTTAGCGAGACATCGGCGATCGATTCCCTGGGCAAGGGAACGATCGTCATGGTGTTCGGCACGATGGCCCTGCTGCTCCTCAATTTCATCGGCCGGGTCTACGCGGCCCGCAACCTATCGGTCGAACAATTCGGTGATTTCAACATCGGTCTGGCGTTCGCCGGCCTCCTCGCGCTGGTGGCCCTGGTCGGATTGCACCAAGCGATGGCCCGGACCATCGCCGAGAATTCGGACCCCGCCGTCCGGCGTCGGATCATTCGTTGGGCGGCCGCCGTCACGACGTTCACCGCGGTCACCTCCTCCGTGCTCGTGTATATTCTCGCCGGGCCGATCGCCTCGCTGTTCGGTTCCGGAGCGAGCGCCCAGCTGACGGTCGTCTTCCAGCTGTTCTCCGTGACCGTGGGACTCACCCTGCTGTGCACGTTCCTCGCGTCGATATTCCAGGGGTTCGAGGACACCGTCCCGAACGCGTGGCTCAACCAGGCCGTGCAACCGGCGGCGTTCGTCGTCTTCGTCGTCATCTTCCTCAACTACCACCTCGCGCTGAGGGGCGCCCTCCTCGCGTGGGTGGTGTCGAACGTCGTCACCTTCCTGGCCCTGTTGATCTACTCGGTGCGACGTCTCCCGAGGCATCTGACCCCCGGTCCGGTGGCGAAGGAGCTTCCGCCACGAATGCTGTCCCTCTCCTTCGCGCTGTGGGGTGTGACCACGCTCACGTTCGTGACGGCGTACGTCGACACGCTGATCCTGGGAGCGTTCCGGCCGGAAACGCAGGTCGGTTACTACTCGGCGGTGATGACGCTCGCGCGTCTCATCCTCGTCGTCAGCGCGGCGGTGACGTACATCTTCCTGCCGGTCGCGGCCCGTCTTCAGGGCCGGGGGGACATGGAGACCCTCAACGAGATGTTCATTACGACGACGCGGTGGATCATGGTGTTCACCGTTCCGATCTTCTTTGTCTGCGCCCTGCTGCCGGTCGACTCGATCACGACCGTCTTCGGGCCGAGCTACACGGCCGGGGCGAGCGCGCTGGTCCTGATCACCGCCGGTGCGCTCGTGTCCGTGATCTTCGGACCGGTCAATGCGGCCCTCGCGGGCATGGGGGCCACCCGACCCCTGCTGATCTCGACCGGGATTTCCGCGGGGACGAACATCGCCCTGAGCTTCGCGTTGATCCCCACCTACGGCCTGATGGGAGCCGCCGTGGCGTGGACGGTCGCGCGGATCCTCTATCCCGCGACGGCGGCCGGGGCGCTCTACTTCGAGCGGGGCATTCATCCGTTTCACCGGTCCCTCCTGCGACCGTTGGCCGTGGCCTTGCTCGTCGGGACCCCGGCGTTCCTCGCGCTGCTCTACGTTCCCCACCCGCACTGGTTGGTCTTCCCACTCTACTTTGTTGGACTGGCCCTTTGCATCGGAGCGGTCCTCGCGACCCGAAGTGTCGAGCGTGGGGACTTTGTCGCCTGTCGGATCGTAGAGCGTGTGCTCGGTCGGCCCCTCCCGGGGCTGCGCCGAATTCTCGAACGGTCGTTGACATCGAGACCGGTGGAGGGACCGGATGCTCTTCGTTCGGGTTGACGTCGCGGGAGTTCCACCGTGGCTCGGACGCCTCTACCGGCCGCATGGGAGCCTCCTCGAGGTTCGCCCATACCTCGGCTTAAGGCCTCGAGCGCCGATGGCCTTGGGCACCGACCGGGTGCCCCGAGCAGGCCAATGAACACGGTCAATCAGGATGCCGGGGCCCGCAAACCTGCGCCCGATGTCCTGGTGGTCGTGATGGACTGCGTCCGGGCGAGCGACTTTCCCGGGGGATCCGACCCGGTCCGAATGCCGTTCGTCGAGCGGCTCCGTTCGGAATGCATATCGTTCCCGCGGGCGGCGAGCGTCGCGCCATGGACCTTGCCCTCGCACGCGAGCCTATTCACCGGCCTCTACCCGTGGGAGCACGGCTGCCACGGCCGGGGCGGCCTGCGCCTGGACCGTCGATTCGAGCGCCTCCCGCAGCAACTTCGCTCCCAAGGCTATCGCACGCTCTCGCTCTCGGCCAACCCGATGATCAGCCCGTACTACGGGCTCGTGGATGGCTTCGACATCGCCGAGTGGGGCGGGTGGTGGGAACAGGTCTATCGCACGAAGGCGAGCCCCCCGCGCGCCTACGAGGCGCCGGCCGCCGGGCGCCCGGCTCCCGACCCCCCGGTTCGCTCGCGGCGAAGCCACGCCGCCCGGGCGTTCAAGACGATGCTGACCCGGGTGCCCGCGGTCCTAGCGCTCGGAGACAGCGTCGTCCGCCATACGGTCGACCCGTACGGCCGCGGGGTGGGGAACATGAACCCCTGGATCGAACCCGAGCTGGGACGATGGCTCGCCCGGCAGCCCTCCGAACGGCCGACGTTCTGCTTCATCAACCTGCTGGACGCGCACGAGCCGTACATCCTCGACCCCTCCGGGTCCGATTCGTTGATGGAGTGGTGGCGGTTCATGCGGATTCCCCAGGACGTGCTCGCGCTTCTCGTGACCCCAACCCCTCCTCCCGCCGAGGATCTCCATCGGCTCCACGAACTCTACCGAAGGGCCATTGCGGCCCTCGACCGGAGGCTCGAGCGGATCGTCGAGATCTATCGAAGGGCCGGCCGGTGGGAGAACACGCTCCTGCTCCTCACCAGTGACCACGGCCAGGCGTTCGGTGAGCACGGCATGGTCTGGCACGGGGTCCGCACTGACGAGGAGATGCTTCGCGTGCCGCTGATGCTCCGCCTTCCTCGGGGCGAACTCGGCGGGGCGACCGGGCGCGGGTGGGCATCTCCCATCGACGCGATGCCCACCGTTCTCGAAGCGGCCGGCGTTTCGCCGAGCGTGCCGCCCTCCGGGGTACCGTTGCAGCGTCTCGTGACGGAAAGTCGAGCGGCCCCCCTACTTTCCGCGGGCGACGGCACCGAGTGGAATCGGCCGTTCTGGTACGCGTTGAGCCCGCAGCGCCGCACCGAATTGAACCTGTTTTCCATCGCCGCCTACATCGGGCCGGTCAAAGTCGTAGTGAACGCCCTGACGGGCGAGGTCCGGGGCTACGACCTATCGTCCGACGCCCCCGCGGAGCTTCCGCCACACCGTCTCAACGAGACCAACATCCAAGCCGTCGTTCAACAGGCTCGCCAGGCGATTCCACCGCTCCTCCACGCCACGTCGATCGGTGTGTCCACCGAAACGGACCAGCGACTTCGGTCGTGGGGTTACGGTTAACCTGGCCGGACCCCCCGAAAGCTGCTGGTGATTTACCGCATCGACCGCTCTTCGCTCGGGCCGGCGGCTGCGGGTTCGGGCCCCTGATCAGGGCGACTTCGGGGGATTGCCCGAACTGGGCGGCGACGGGGTTGAGCTGGCCGGTGGCTTGCGCCGCCGCAAGAACACGACCGTGCCGATCACGACGGCGGCAATCACCAGGGCGACCAGAAGGTACACCCAGAGGGGCGTGGACGTGCTCGACGTCGGCGTGGTGGACGGCGAGATCGGCGTGAACGTAACCTTGACCCCGACGGACGCTCCGCTAACGTTGGCCGTCCCCGACACGGGAGACACGTTGTAGCCGGATACCGCACCGACCGTGAACGGATACGACCCGTTGGGCTCGGTAAAATTCAGCGTGGCCGCGGTCGAACTCTGCGGGGCCCCGCCCAGCGTCACCACCCAGGAAGTCCCCGACGCGAGCCCCGACTCGGTAAAGGTCACGGTGTAGGTCGCCACTCCCGTCGTCGTAAATGTGACGGCGACGAACGCCGGCCCGCCGTGAACGCTCACGTCTCCCGAGCTCGGACCCTCGGAGTAGCCCGCGACCGGCGTGATCGAGTACGGATAGGTACCGTTGGACGCGTTGAACACCAACGTCGGGCTCGTGGAAGAGGATAGTGTTCCCTTGAACGTGACCGACCACGAGGTCCCGGTCGGAAGACCGGATTCCTGGAACGAGACGTCGTACTTGATCGCCCCGTACGTCACCTGGACATTGACCAAGAATCCCTGCACTAGGACCGTGCCCGATGGATTCTGAAGGGAGTAGCCCGCGACGGCGCCGACCGTGTATGCATAGGAACCATTGTTCTCCGAATATCCGATGCTCGCCGTGGTGGAGTTCTTGGTCACACCACCCAGCGTGACCGACCAATTCGTCCCGGCAGCGAGACCGACCTCGTCGAAGGTCACCGGATACGGACCGACCACCGACGTCCCGATGACACTGACGTTGCTCGAATTCGAATTGGCGACGTACTCATACCCATTGAACGCGTTGTACGCGAGCCCGACGGGTTCGTCGCCTACGGTGACGTTCCCGATCAGCGTGTTGGTGGCGTCCGAGATAAAGTCGACCCGGTCCTTGCCCTGGGCCACCACACCGACCACCGAGTGGGCGGGATTGAACGCCACGGACGACGGGTAGGACCCCGTCGGTACCGACGCTACGGCCGAGTAGTTGGTCGCGGAGAACACCGTGGTGTTGTTGGAAATCTCGTTGGCGACATACACATCGCCATCCCCGCTGTCGTAGGCCAGCGCGAGCGGAGTCTTGCCCACTGGTACGGAGTGGATCACGGTGTCGGTCGAGGTGCTGATGACGCTCACGTTCCCCGACCCCGCGTTCGCCACGAACACGTTCCCGGTCGAAGGGTCGTACGCTACGGAAATCGGGAAAATTCCCACCGGGATGGTCTCGATGACGGTGTTCAGCGTGCCCGAGATCTCACTGGTCGAGTTGGCAAACTGGTCGGCCACCCATACGTTGCCATTGCCCGAATCGTAGGCCAACGCGGCCGGTCCCGCGGGCACGCCGATGTTGGTCACGACGGTGTTGGTCGCCGTCGAGATGACCGTAACGTTGTCGCCGAAGAGATCGGCGACGTAGATTTCGGAGTTGGCGTTGTCGTAGACCACCCCCGCAGGATTCGAGCCCACCGGGATTGTGGCCACGAGCTTCTCCGTAGAACCGTTGATGACACTTACCTTGTCCGAGAAGGCTGTTGAAACGTACACCGAACCGTCGGCGCTATCGGCTCCGACGCCGACCGGTACCGACTCGGGAGGCAGCGAGATGTTGGCGACCACGCCGAACTCGAATGCGGGGTCCTCGGCGGGGCCGGCCGAGTGCCTCGCGGCTCCCGAAGCTTGAGATTCCGAGAGCGCGTACGAGCTCGTTGCATGAGCTTGAACTCCTGGCGAATGTCCCGATTCACCGGGAAACAGAATCGTCAGCGCGGGCGCCACTACACTCGCGGCTACGATGGCCATGACCGCGATCCCAACGGCGAGAAACCGATGCCGTGAAGGAGTCGCCTCTCGGAACATGGGCGCCTGCTACTCGCGGGGGATATAAAAGCGCCTATGCCGACAACGCGACGCGACGAGCGCGTATCCCGGCGCGGCAAGCGCGACGGACGAGGTCGAGACGTCTCAGTTTCTGTCGGATGGTAATACTCGCACGACCGGCGGAATGAGCCCACCCGACGAAGCGGCGGGTCACCACGGAAGCGGCCCCGTCGCTGCAACGCGGTACGACCGGCTCAGCGCTGATCCACGGACCCGCGAACTGGGCGGCGTTGCGCCCGGGACCGGCGGATGGCCTGAGTCCGGTGCCGGCTGATCAGGGCGAGTGGCAGGACCACCGAGACCGACGTCCCGGAGAGAGTCCCCAGCACCACGATCCAGTCGAAGTAGGTGAAAGCGGAGGATCCGACGTTCGGGGTCGGACCCACCGGAGTGGTCAACGGCTGCGTCGTCGCGTTCACCGCGGCGCTAGGCCCGGAGGTCCACGAGAAGTTCCACGCTTGCACGGCCAAGAAATAGGTCGTTCCCGGATCGAGGTCGGTCACGGTGAAGTCGAGGACCTTCCCGGCGGAATAACTCGAGATGGACGAGGAAGCGTTCGTCCACGCGAGGACCGTGTAGTTGGTCACATTACCGGTGGAGGCGTTCCAGCGAATCCCGATTTCGGAGGTCCCGACGGAGGCGGCGGTCAGCCCGGTCGGTACGCCGGGGGCGAAGTCCGGTGACGGTGGGGTCGAGATTTCGATCGGGGGCGCCACCGAAGAGCGGAACGTGAAGTTCCAGGCCTCGACGCTGAAGAAATT
>Ga0187772_10001921_pt1 | contig 10126 bp, 5 predicted proteins | sample 0116_SJ02_MP15_2_FD_133137 | JGI IMG/M metagenome (GOLD analysis project Ga0187772, IMG submission 133137) | Tropical peat soil microbial communities from peatlands in Department of Meta, Colombia - 0116_SJ02_MP15_20_MG | ecosystem: Environmental > Terrestrial > Soil > Wetlands > Peat | place... | reverse complement strand
TAGGAGTGCCGTCAGGATATTGGCCTTGTCCCGCCGCAGCCGCCGGCAATAACTCACTGAAATCACCGGTCAGCATCTTGGCGGTTGGCACAGTTCCACCGGTGGGGGATTGCGTCCAGTTAGCCTGCATGTACTTTTCATAGGCGGCAAAGACGTACATCTTCTTGATGCCGAGCCACTCTTTCCAAATCGGTCCGCCGCCGCTAAAGCCATAGTCAAAATAGCGATAGTAGGCGCGCCGAAATTCGTCCTGGCAGGCCGTGTCGCCTGCAGCGCACTGTGAGAGGTACCAATTGTCGGTCCAGTCATTTGCGTTCAGGAGTTCGTTGTTGAGGAATCCGAAAGCAGAACCATGGAATCGGTTGGTCCCGGATTTCATCTCGAAGTTCATGGTGCCACCGCCGGTGCGCCCGTCGGTCGCGCTAAGACCGGAGGTCACAACTTGCGTCTCCTGGATGGCGTCCATGCTCGGTTCTTCCTCTCCAATGTCGCCGACAATGCCGGAGTCGGTGGAGGTTCCGTCGATGTACATGCCGGTGGTAAATGCTTGGGAGCCGGCGATGTAGCTGTTCCAAAAGCTGCCGCTGACATTGGGCGTTATGGCGTATGCAAAGCCCGTAAAGTCGCGGCCCGACCCAGCAATGGAAAGGGGAAGGTCGCTCATCTCCTGGTCATTCAGGTTTGTGCCCACCTGAGTCTGCACCTCCAGAACAGGCGCAGCGGTCCCAGTGACGGTCACAGTCTCGGTCGTCGAGCCAACTTGCAACGTGACGTTTAGACTTAAGGTGTGTTGTGTTTCCAGCACGATTCCGGTCTGTTGGAAATCCTTAAATCCGTTCTTACTGAAGGTTACGCTATACGTGCCAATGGGCAGCTCCAGTAGCGAGTAGAAACCAAGGCCATTCGATTCGGTCTTGAATTGAATGCCCGTTCCCGCTTGCGTCGCAATAACGTGAACAGCACCAATGACGGCCCGCGACGAATCAGTGACCGTGCCGGTAATGGTGCCGCGGTCGGTTTGCCCCTGCGTTGCCATCGGGATGGCGAGAGCGAGAAAGAAGGCTGCCCAGAGTAGTGAACGCTTGCGGTTCTCCAGCATAATCATCCTCCGTTACCGCGGACAATGACGGCCGTTGAAACGGTCCGAGTCAAACCGAAAATGCGCTGCCGATGCAATCACGACCACAAAACCTAGTTACCTTGTCTGTGGTCGCCCTCCAAATCGTGCGGGTGAGCCAGTCGTTTGTCGCCGGCAAGGGAACCGGTTACTTCAGTGCATTCGACTGGGAAAATACTATCTAGCTGAAGGGGACATTGCGCATCGTACAAATGGGCCAAAATTTGCTGGTCCGAACGGGCAAGTCGGTGCCGATCAAGGCTTATGGGTGCTTTCTTCTGATTCCGACAGAATGCCCTTGCGAATGGCGGTGGCTACCGCCTCGGTGCGATCGGACACCTCGAGTTTGTTCATAATGCTGATCACATGGTGGCGGACCGTATTGTCGCTGATGCTGAGTTCTTTGGCGATCTCTTTGTTGGTTGAGCCCCGGGCTACCAATTCGAGAATCTGCAATTCGCGGCCGGTCAGGTCAGCGCGCATCATGCGATCTGCGAGACGAGCCGCGATATGGCGTGGGATGTACCGTTTTCCCGAGTCCACGATCGAGATCGCGGCGATCATCTCTGATTCGGTCGCGTCCTTGAGCAAATACCCGTGTGCACCTTCGCGGATCGCTCGGTAGATGTCTTCGTCTTTTTCAAAACTGGTGAGGATGATGACCCGCGGCGGAGCCGTCAGGCGCTTCAGAGCGCGCAGCACGCCGATCCCATCCATTCCGGGCATACGAAGATCGAGTAAGAGAATGCGAGGATGAGATTGTTCAATCAGCAGCAGTGCTTCTTCGCCGCTGGCGGCTGACCCGACCACCTCCAGTTGCTTGTAGCCACTGAGCATGCTGGTGAGGCCGGAGCAGACCACCGGATGATCATCGACAATCAGGATGGAAATCCGCCCTTCATTCTGTGGGGACATGGGATCGATGCTCCAAAATAGAACTCCAAAGAGACCTGAAGATTGTGGCCGGGATAGACGGGGAGCTGAAGTCCGCTCGAACTGCAATGCAGGTTCCTTCTCCCGGCCGGCTTTGGATCTCAAGATTAGCCCCGACCGCAGCTGCGCGCTTCCGCATGCCACGCAGGCCAAAACCTAGAAGGCTCCCGCTCTTCACAAACCCAACGCCGTCATCCCGGACGGAGAGCATGACCCAATTCCCTCCGTACGTTAGGGAGATCTGAACCCGTGTTGGATCGGCGTGACGTACTGCGTTCGCGATTGCTTCCTGTCCGATCCGGAGAAGCGCATTCGAGAGCCGCGGCTCGAGAGAACGTGGCGCGCCTTCGCTGCTAACGGCGATTTCTACCGCGCCTCCCTTGACCATTCTTTGAGCGCTCTGCTCCAGCTGAGCCAGCAGGTTTCCCGCCGCCTCTGGTTCAGAGCGCAGGAGTTCGATGCTGCGGCGTGCCTCTTTGTGGCTGTGGCGAACCAGTTCGCGGGCCAAGTCGACTTGTTGCTCAACATGAGGCAGCTCCTTGGGCAGCGCACGGCGAATGGCTTGCAGTTGGAAGCCGATCCCGGCAAAACTTTGCGCCAGTGTGTCGTGGATTTCCTGCGCCAGGCGTTCGCGCTCCACAAATGCGGCCTGGAGTCTTGATCGTTCCACGAAGCTGCGGAAAACCAGAATCAGAAAGATCAACGCGAGCACGCCTAAGCCAATGGCGATCTCGGAGGCGTGTTGCGTAGTCCACCAGGTTGGAAGCTCGGATACTTGTATATCGGAGGGCGAGCGAAGCAGGACTCGGCAACGAACGGCTTGAGGACTGTTGGCGCCATAGTTCCAGGGTCCTTCGATCTCAAGAACGGTGATGCCGGTGACGCGCAGCGCACTCCCGTCACGGATGCTGCTTAAGGCGTCCGCGGTTCCGAGGGAATCGAGTTCGGCCACCAGGACATTCGCTTTGTCTTGAAGAAGGAGCGTCTCCCGCGAGGGCTCGCGGAAACGTCGCAACAAGCGCCCCTCGGTGCTAACCAAGTTGTAATTTAACCTTCCCGAGCAGACGTCAGAAAGCCCGACAGACTGGGCGGGGAGAGGCGGGCCAACTGCAATTCGGCGAAGCAAGGCGTCTTCAACAATGGGACCTCCGGCTTGTGGCGCAGGAAACCCAACTGCTTCGACGCGGTCTCCGATTGCCAGGTCAAGTTTCTGGGTTGTTCTAACTTCCAGTGCCGCGCCTCGATCTTCCAGCACAACATCGACTCCCGCACGATAATATGTAACGGTTCCAACCACATGCAGCCGATCGAAATAGCTGATGCCGGAACGATACCGCATTAAATTGGAGATCGGTACGGCTGGACGAGTGAATGGATCAGTGGGAGCGGCCTTCAGAACCGTCATGTTGGAGAGAGCAGACATCGCAAGCGTGGGCGCGATGATCTGGCGGTTGTCGTTCTTGGTGCACATCACCGTTCCGGTAACTCGAACCGTGGCATCGATGAGTCCGTTGAGTGGTTGCACATCAGTCGCGGGTAGGGTAGCGGTAAGAAAACTTCCATCGGTCTCGATCTTTATGAAGATACTGGTCGCGCGCGGAACATTCTCGCGGACCCCAATCGAGCGCACGGAGCCAACTACAGAGACATATTGGCTGTCGAGGTTCCCGGTGCTTAGCTGCTCAAAAGTGGCGGGGATTGGCGGAGGGAGAGGTGCGCGGCCAAGTACACGAATCGAACGAGCGTAGATGACGGGTGCGAACTTGCCAGACGAGGTTGCGCCGTCAACGTTGAGTTCGTCTCCCGGGGCATAGCTCTCCGCCCCCTCCGTGTAAATCCAGATTCCTGCCGTCTCATCATGGATCACTAAGCCTGACTCAACCGATTGTGTCACCACTCCCCGGATCTCGGCGGGGTATCCTCTGTCAGCTTGATCGGGCGATAACACAAGAATGGCGGCGGCTGTGCGATAGACCGGCGATCCGGGTCCGTTCGCCGGTTCGCATTCGGCCAAAGTCACAAGCAATCCAAACAGACATTGCAAAATCACAAGCAGGCACTTCTTTCGAGAGAAAGCAGACAGAAAGGAGGTTGAGCGCGGCATCCTATTGGGCTGATCGGATGGTTGAGTGGTGCGAAATGTTGATCGCAGTGCCTGCGTATGCTTCTTCCCCGCTGCGGCGACGTCCACCGCATCCAAGGCTAGCGTATTTCCGGGAAACGTGCACACGTTGATTTCATGATTCAGGAGTTCATTCCGACCCGGGCATTCCAAGACGGAATGCCGCGCGCGGCGCCACCCGCAATCGCGTCAAGGGTAAGCCGCGGCAGTGCTAGTGTCCTAATACTGCGTTGCTAGTGGTGGCGTGCGCGCAAGGGCAACCCGCCAGTGCGTCACGACTTCGCACCCTTTAGCCTGAGTTCAAATTGAAATCCCGACTGACCCTTCTGACTCAGAAACGTCCCACAATCTGGGCTCCCGCCACCAGATTTGCTCGTTCGGTATTGATCGCACCGGGATCGCGATCAAACGGCATCGGCCGCATCACCCCGCCGCCAACCTGGACCCATACCGTATCTCCGCGGACGATGGCTGGAATGGCTACGCCCAGAGGCAACGCCATCGGTGAGTCCTTTGATGCCTCAAGGTTTTTCAGCGGGCTGATCGCGCACTGGTTGACAGTGGTGGGTGTCCGTCGTGCCGCTTCATCCAGTCGGCGGTCGATCTGGCCCGCGTCTTTGGCGACAAGCGTCTCCCACCATTTATCGTTCGGATCGGGCGGCCGCAAGTACCGGATGACCTTAGACACCACACGCTCCCGCATCAGTTGCGCGCGCTGACCTTGCGGTTGCGACATTACGGCCAGCACATCGGCGCCCAGGTCCTGGACGACCAGCGCGGCCAGCCTGCGGGCCATGGTGTAGTTCGGAGCCTGCGGGTCGTCGTGCGCCATGATGGTGTGCGTGCCGGGTGCGGCCGAACGGATAGCCTCCTCGGATTGTTCGTGGTAATGCTCACTGATCCCCCGCGGCGTGATCGCTTCAAAGATGCGCGAAACGGACTGGCTAGGGCCGACAGGGTTGCCGGTCATCAGCGTGGCACCATGACTGGTGTCGCCCTGGAGCAGTTCCACGAAATTCGAATGCGCGAAAAAGTCTTCCACGGTGTGGAATGCATTGCCCAGGTGCAGCAGGCCGTCTTCATTCACGCCACGGTTGGCCAACTGCTCCAACTGCGAGCTGATGTAATCGATGGGCGTCTTGCCGATATCGATACCCTTTCCACCGAACGGGCTGGCGCCGCGCGTCTTCCAGCCGCCCGTCACCGCGTCCCACAGGTAATTGTCGAAGTGCTCTTTCGGTTCGTAGCCGCCGAAGGTACTCGGTTTGCACAAGAGCAACGCGTTCCCCACTTTCCCGACCGGTATCTGGCTGTAGTCACGCTGCACGTTGCCGCGCTCGATCCACTTCATTTCATCTTCGGTGAACCCGGCGCCGGCAAGACCTGGTTCTTCCACAATGTGATGGCCAGTGTCAGAAAAGCGGGCGAGGGAAGCGGGGCCGTGTTGGCTGACGATTCCGCCCGCTCCCGAAGCGGAATGTGCCGCGTGCTCGGCCTCAGCTTCGGTGGGACCGTGGGCGTCGGTGATCGGAATCTCGGTCGGAATTTCCCGTGTTCCCCCTTGTTGCGCGACATGCGCAAGTTCATGAGCGAGCAAGTGGCTGCCGTCCCGCGTCGCCGGATTGTAGAGGCCCCTCGCGAACACGACGTGATTGCCGACGGCGTACGCGAACGCCTGCACTGCCTGCGCCGACTCAGCAGCCCGTGCGTCGTCGTGGATGCGAACTCCGCCGAAGTTGTACGCGAGTCGCCGTTCCATGAGGTGCTGCGTTGCGGCATCCATGGGGCGGCCCGGTGTGCGCAGCACCTCGTGAACGACGCGAGGAGCAACGGCGTTCGCCGCACAACGCGCGCAACCGCCTCCGCAGGGGCAGACCTTACGTGCAACAACAGGTGGCGATGACGCGAGGCTGACCGGTTCGGCCTGCCGCGGGCGAACGGGCGACACCGTCTTTTTGCTAGAGCGATGTTCTTGCGCAAACATTGCGTACTACCTCGTTACCCGCGCTTCGTTTGCATCACGGGTCTGGGATGGATGCAAGGGAGAAGAAGTTGCGGGCAAAGTGTGGGACTGCGGGTGCCGCTCCGCCTGGAATAAACCCTTTCCGGTCGCCGGGCTCGCGCCATGGCTCTCATGGCCTCTTAGGATATAACGAGACAGCCGGCTTCCTCCCTGCGTTTTTCGGTACACGGACCGAACAGCATCTTCGGGCGTCCTCATTTTGTTGAACCGAAGCGGAATGCGACTCTGCCCAGCACCACCACATTATTGGGATCTCCCTGACTCAGGGGGATTAAGGCTCTGGCCTCGGCTCCGAGTTCGATTCGGTCCCAGCGCCAACCTGCGCCCACCCCTGCTTCCAAGCCTGCCGTAGCGCGAAGCGGATCTCTTAGCGGCGCTTCAAAACCTACGAACCCGCCGCCGAATAGATCGAGATAAGCGCCACGGGTAGGTTGCTGAATTCGTAATCCAGCTTCTGCCATTCCAGTGAGAAAGCCTGAGGGCTGAATGTCAGCTGTAGGACTGTAAAGAACATTGAGTCCAAGGTAGGGATTGAAGATGACCATGGAGCCGGGCCGCAAGGAAAGTCGGCCGGCGATGCCAGCCAGTCCTTGCACTGCCGGTGTCGCTGTCCCAGGGGCTACTGCAACACCTCCGGCGACCGAAATGGAACCGCGTGGCTCGCTCCCTGAGGGTGTTACTGCCGCTCCTTTCGGCTGGGGCGCGATGATTACAGAGCTGGGCGGATTTCCCTCCAGGCAGTTGGCGAGGATTTCATAGGCGAAGGCGTTGCGCCTGGCGTCATCGAAGTCCAAGCCGAGGGGAATGCTGTAATCAAAAAATGTCGCCGGGAATGTCTTCTCCGGGATGCCCTGATGCCGAACATGCAGCACGCTGTGCGCCATTTCATGGATGAGAGTTACGGCCCGGACAACCACATCGTTGCCGGGATCAAAGAAATGGGGACATAGGAAAATGTCCGAGGAGTTGCCCTCGATTACAAAAGCGTCGCGCCAATCGCACTCATCCTTAGCAACTTTATCGGGATCGCAGCGGAGATTCCTTCCACCAGTAAAGCCGCTTTGAATTTTACCGAAATTGTCGATGACCGGCTTAAGAAGCGTGAATACGCTTCCGCCGGACTCCGACCCTTCGAGTCCTCCTACATCCCCAAAACTGATAAGGATGCATTGAGTCCTTCTGGCCATCAGCTTCCGCGGACCGCCTTGGATGGTCATGGCCATCTCGATCGTTTCCAGGTCACTAATGGTGTTGTGCACAATGATGACGGCACGGTCCCATGCAGCGTTGATTTCGTCTTCGTGTGCCGCGCAGCTTGGATCGATCTTTGAGCCTCGGGCAGGGGCTTGCCGCGGCGGCTGCCCGACGGGAGTTCCAGCTCGCCGGATGACGGATCTACTCTGCACGGGAGCCTGGCCCTGCTGCATGACGTGGGTCAACTCATGGGCGAGTAAGCGGCGGCCGGCCGCGCTTTGGGGCGCATACTGTCCTGCCCCAAAAACAATGTCGCTACCCGAGGTGTAAGCCAGCGAGCCAACCGATCTGGCGGATTCTGCGGCTTTGGCGCTGGAGTGGACTCGAACATCACTGAAATCGTGGCCAAAGCGCGGCTCCATGAACTGGCGTGTGCCGGGATCCAAAGGCGAGCCGGGACTGCTAAGAACTTCGTGGACAATGGGTGGGGCCAACTCAGGTCCAGACCCGGATTCTTGCCGTTGCAGCTGGTTTTTTGGGTTTTCTTCTTCCTGGCAACTAGCGCATTTTCGCTGCACGACCGGAGCTGACGGATTCGGCATGCGCATCACCTGCTCGGCAACGCGGTCCGCTTCCTGTTCGTATTGATCTCCCGGCTGGTTGATCGTCAATTTGGGCTGGAGGGCGACCGGGTGAGAGAGCGGCCGCGGCAACAGCCGGTTGCCGCTGGTTCGCCGCAGTCCTTGTGCATCATGCTGATCATTACCGTAATCGTGGTCCTGCGAGACTGCCTTCTGTGCCGAGCATCGTGGACACCCTCCTCCGCAAGCACAGACTTTCCGCAAAACAACGGGTAACCACGGAGCGGGGCTGACCCGGTCGGCCTGCCGCAGGCGAACGGGCGACACCGCCTGTTTGCTGGAACGATGTTCGTGAGCGAACATTGAAACTCACCCCTTTGCCAGTGCCCGGTCACATGCCGCTACGACTTGCGCGCCGACGGCTTTGGCGGCGTCTGCTGTGGCGGATTGGCTTGCTGGTTCGGCAAAGCGATTTTGCGAATCGCCTCGGGCGGATCTCCGATGGGCTGTCCTCCCGCGGGCAGCACGATGTTCTGAAACGATGCCGCACCCTGTACGGGCTGAAACGGCGCTGCGCTTAGATAGACGGGATTCGCGTTCGTATCCGCCACCTCGACAAACAACTGTGGGACCGTGGTGGTTGCCGCCGCAGATTCCGTCTGCGTGGGTCCCGCATAGTTGATCAGAAAGTACCCGGTTTCGTCGGTATAGGCAAAACCGTACTGCGGTAAGTAGGCCTTCTTGCCGTCCACGAGAAAGACGGTGTATCTTGCTGCCGGCTGTAACTGGGCATCGACTATGCGGCCTTGGAGGGCCCATCCGGCGCTCGCGACCTGCACCTGCGGCGTGGAGAACTGCTGCCGCGCCAGCGATACTTTGCCGAGGGCGGCGGTTCTGGCCGTCACCGATGACTGGGCGGTTTTGACGCGCGGATCGCCGGCGCCGTACTGCGACGTCAGCGTCTTCACAGTTCGATTGGCGATCGAAAGGCGCGCCTGATGGACGAGCTGCAGAGTCTGCATGCTTTGCGTGACATTACCGTCGGCGGAGGCTAGCGCTGATTTGAGTTGCTGCGCTGCCTGGACCGCTGTCGGGGTTGGAGTGTTGCCGGATGTAGATGCCATAGTTTCCTCTTGATGAGCGGTTGCTATCAGCCTAGGTTCGCCAGTACCGCCTTCCACACTCCCTCGCAGGACTTGGGATCGAGTCCTCCAACAAGCGAGATGTTGTTATTGTTGGGCAATGTCTTGGAGCCGAGCACGATGAGACAATTGCTGGAGATGTTTTCTGCGGTGATGTTCATGTACCCTACGGTTATTCCGGAGAAATAAACTGACCTGATGGCTTCTTCGAAGCGGTTGCCGATGGCGTTAACGGTAAAGCCCAGGAGAAGTGCGTCGGTCAATGCGCTGTAGTTGTAGCCGTCAACCCAGCACAGATTATTGGAGAAGATCAGGGCATCGAGCGTAAAGATCAACACTGAAGTGGCCGATGTCTGACCGCTGGCGCTCGCCTCAAGCTGGCAAGTGTTGTTGGTGAACAGCACTGTCCCGGCGGACACGGTGCGCAAACCGGAAGGGCTGGGAGCACCGGTTTGGAAGGCTAGATAAGACTGGCTGGGCAAGGTCAACAGGGAAACGATGTCGATGGGGAAGCCCAGGTTCAAGATCAGTACCGTCTGCGCCAGTTGGGAGCTGGTGGTGGTGGTCAGCCCTCCGCAAGTGAACTGGTTGCCGGCGATGCTGAATGGTCCTGAACCCACCAGTCCTAATGCGTAATTCAAGGGTACGCGCACCACGTTGTTTTCGATGCGCACCGCGGGAAGCCCCGGTTCGTAGGTTGGAGCCGAAGCCGAGCCTTGGATCGTGGCGACGGATGCTTCGGCGGTTTCAGCCCAGCGGGTGTCGTCCATAGACTGGGGGAAGCTCAACGGTGTGCCGAGCACAATGATGATTCCGCCGCGCTGGCCGCCAAGGGATGTAGGTTCGGCACCGCTATTGGACCAGTCTCGAGTCTCCAGAATCTGGTTGCGGCTGATCTCGATCATCTCTCCATGCAAAACGTAAATGCCGCACACGTCGGCGCCGGGCTGCGGGCCGAAGTCTGTGACCTTGTTGTCGCAGATGATGAGATCCTGAACATCGGGGAGACAAATT
>Ga0187772_10001920_pt1 | contig 10127 bp, 14 predicted proteins | sample 0116_SJ02_MP15_2_FD_133137 | JGI IMG/M metagenome (GOLD analysis project Ga0187772, IMG submission 133137) | Tropical peat soil microbial communities from peatlands in Department of Meta, Colombia - 0116_SJ02_MP15_20_MG | ecosystem: Environmental > Terrestrial > Soil > Wetlands > Peat | place... | reverse complement strand
CGCGCCAGGTGGGCACCCACGATCGAGCCCATGGCGCCGGCGCCGAGTATGGCGAAATCGAAGTCGGGCATCGCAGCTGGCCCGTGCGGAGCGTGCAGTCAGAGCGCCTCGGCGATGTCCTGCATGACACCGCTGTCGTGCGGCTTGGTTTCCGGGGGATAGCGCTTCCGCACCCGGCCGTCGCGGCCGATGAGGAACTTCTCGAAGTTCCAGCTGATGTTGCCGGCGATGCCGCTGTCGGGCGAGGTCAGGAAGCCGTAAACGGGGTGACGGTTGGGGCCGTTCACCTCGATCTTGGCGCTCAGCGGGAAACTGACGTCGTAGCGGCTGCGGCAGAATGCCGCGATCTCCGCCTCGCTTCCGGGTTCCTGCCCGGCGAACTGATTGCAGGGGAATCCCACTATGGTGAAGTCCTCCGCCGCCAGCTCGCGCTGCAGTTCCTCCAGCCCTTGGTACTGCGGCGTCAGGCCGCAGCGGCTGGCGACGTTGACGGCGAGCGTCACCTTGCCGCGCAGCGGTCCCAACAGGTCCGGCGTACCGTCGATCCCGGTGATCGCGATGTCGTAAAAGCCGCTCATATCGTGCACCCCAGCACCCGCGTCGCCGTTGTACGATACACCAGCGGCGGGCTTACCATCCGCGTCTGCACCTTTCGGGAGAGCCTCATGACCTCCGAGTCCGGCAAGGCGGAAAGCGCCAGAGTCATCGACACCCTCAAGCGTATCCTCGAGCTCGAGCTTGCGGGACTGGTGCGCTATCTGCATTACAGCTTCATGGTGTTCGGCCATAACCGCATCCCGATCGTCGCCTGGCTGCGCAGCCAGGCCGACGAATCGCAGGCGCACGCGGTGCTCGCGGGCGAGCAGATCACCAGCCTTGGTGGCCATCCCTCGCTGAAGATCGGCGCGCTGCTGGAAACGCACAAGCACAACGTTGACGAGATCCTGCGCGAGGCACTGGCTCACGAGCAGGAGGCGCTGGTTGAGTACCGCAAGCTGCTCGACCTTGTCGCCGGCCGCAACATCATGCTGGAGGAATATGCGCGCGCGCAGATCGCCGCCGAGGAGGCACACGCGGCGGAGATCGGCAAGATGCTGCGCAAGCCCGGCTCGATCACCTGAACCACGCGGCTGCCGCCGCGCGCCGTCTCCCTCCAACGACTGAGACACGGCTGCCCCATTCGGGCCGCCGCGAGTTGAATTCGGCCGGCAGTACCCCCATACCATGAAATCAGTCACTCCTCATTAGCGGAGCGTGCGTAGACTGCGCGCGCCTGACAGACCGGAGGAACCTTTATCATGGAATTGATCATCACCTCGCTGATCCTCGCGACGCTGCTGCTCGTGGGCCACCTGAGCGTGCTGGTGCGTGCCCGCCTGCGCGGGCTGAGGCAGGAGCACACCCGGCGCTGACGCGCCGCGCGCCACTACACTGCGGCAAACGCACCGCCCGCGACGGGTCGTGCTCGACCGAGCCGACTGGCGCGGCGTTTTCGCTTTGCTTCCGGTCGGGCGTATGCTCGTGCTGTGAACATCGTTGCGGTCACGAACATCAAGGGCGGCGTCGGCAAGACCACCACCGCGGTCAATCTCGCCTACCTGTGCGCCGCCGGCGGCTGCGCGACGCTGCTGTGGGATCTCGACTCCCAGGGCGGAGCGACCTATGCGCTGCGCGGCGAGGCGCAGGAGCGCGCGTCCGCCAAGAGACTCCTCGCCGGCAAGGTGGAGTTGCCGGAGCTGATCCTCGCCAGCGGCTACCCGAGCCTGGATCTGCTGCCGGCGGACTTCTCTTACCGCAACTTCGCGCTGCACATGGCCGAGCGCCGTCATCCGACCGAGCGGCTGCTGAAGATGAGCCGGGCACTGCGGGACATCTACGGCGCGCTGTTCCTCGACTGTCCGGCCGGGATCTCGCTGCTGTCGGAGAACGTGCTGCGTGCGGCCGACGTCGTGATCGTGCCGCTGGCGCCGACGCCGCTGTCGTTGCGAATGCTGGTGCAGCTGTGCGACTTCATCGTCGGCGAGGGCTGGACTGATCTGACGTTGCTGCCGTTCTTCTCCATGGTCGACCGGCGCCGTTCCCTGCACCAGGAGCTGATCACGTCCGCGCGGGCGCAGTTTCCGATGATCCTCGAGACCGAGGTGCCCAACTGGAGCGAGATCGAGCGTATGAGCGTGCGGCGCGCGCCGCTGCCGGCGTGCGCGCCCCGCAGCGATGCGGCACTCATCTATGCGGCACTGTGGGCGGAGATTCGTGAGCGCGTCGATCCAGCGCGGCGCGCCGTGCAGCCGCCGCGCGAGCCGCGCGAAGCCGCCGTCCGCCTGCACGCGCAGGGTTATGTGAAAGACTGAACCGGCCGCCGGCAATGCCGTGACGTTCACCGAGCCGACAGTGGCCAACGGCAAGATCTGCGTGGGCACGCGCGGTAACAACCCGGCGGGGTGTACGGATCGACCGCCGTCTCCGGGGAGCTGAACTTTAGTCTGAGCGGCGCCGCAGACTCACGTGCTGCGGGCTAGGCGGTGCCCGCAACGCGGCTTTTCAGCGGACCGGCTGGGGCGCCAGCGCGGACGCCGCGGTGCTCGTTTCCGCCGCCGGGATGTCCTCCACCGGATAGCCGGCGGCGATCCACGCCTCCAGACCGCCGTGCAGCGGGCGCACGCGGTGGAAGCCGTGGTTCATCAACAACCGCGCCGCCTGCGCGGCGGAAGCTTCGTTCGGACAGGTGCAGTAGAAGACGATCTCGCGGTCGCGCGGCAGCTTCTCGACGTGACGCCCGACCTCCTGTATCGGCACGTGTAGCGCACCCGGAATCCGCCGCAGCTCGAGCGTCGTGGCGGTGATCGAGCGCACGTCGACGATCAGTGGCGCCGGCTCGTCGCGCATCCGCTCGTGCAGGTCCTGCACGTTGATGCGCGCCATGTCGATGGCCGCCCGGAAGCGCCGCCGCTCCCGCCACTTGAAGGCGACGTAAGCGCCCAGCAGCACCAGCAGGAGCGCGAGTGCCGCTCCGCCGACACCGGCGAGTCTCGGCAGCAGGCGCACGATCTGGGACTTCAGCAGCAGCCCGGCCAGCAGCGCCACGCCGATCCACAGCAGCGATCCGAGCGCGCTGAAGCCGGCGAACCGCGGCAGGCTCATGCGCGTCGCTCCGGCCAGCGGCGGCGCGATCATCGAGAGTCCCGGGATGAACTTGGCGAAGATCAGTGCCTTGGAGCCCCAGCGCTCGAAGCTCGTATGCGTCTGGCTGACGCAGATATCGGGCGTGAGCGAGATCCGGCACAGCAGGCGCATCACGCGCCCGCCATAGACGCGCCCGGCCACGTACCAGGCACAGTCGCCGATCAGACAGGCGCCGAGCGCGAGCCCGCATACCGCCACGGCCGGCAGCTGCCCGTCCGCCGCCAGAGCGCCCGCGACGACGAGCGTCGGCAGCGCAGGCAAGGGCATTCCGAGCTGCTCGAACAGCACGTTCAAGAACACCACGCCAAGGCCGAAAGGAGCCGTCATCGGAGCGTGATCTTGCTCCGTGTGCGCGTTGCAGGAAATAACCCGTTGTGGGTATCAGCCGGGATACTTGCTGAAGATCGCCGTGATGGCCGCGTCGATGAGCTTTTGGGCTTCGGCGCCGCTCACGCCGGTGAGGTCCTGATCGGCCGAGGCAAGCCAGATCGGCTGATGGCTCTTCGCGTCGTAGAGAGCCACTGAGATGATGCCTGCGCGAGTGACGTAGGGCCCAGGCCAGCCCCAGGGGTACGGGTAGCCCCAGCCGTAGGGATAGCCCCAGCCGTAGGGATAGCCCCACCCGTAATACGGCCAGTTCACGACGTTGGTCGCGCCGATTCCGTAACCGACCAGGCAATCGGCGGTCCCCGGCGTGTCCTGGACGGGGCTCTTGAGGTGGGCGGCGATGGCCGCGCGCAGCCGCGTCTCGTTCAGGGGACTGGCAATGGTGCTGCGCAGCGGGCTGTCGGGCCGGAATGACCCGGCCCAGGCATAGGTTCCGCAGTGGACCGTGCCGATCAGCGCGGGATTTACGTCGGATCTCACATAGAGCGGATTGCACGCCACCAGCGTGCAGCCGATCAGCAGGGCAAGCGGGACGCGCGACAGGTTGTTGAGCACGAACGTATCCTGGGCCGAGGTGCCGCGGCCTGCAAGCCGGGGCCTGGCGGCGGCTGTCATAACGCAGCGATGGACGAGCGGTTGACGGGCGCAGTCCGGGTCAGTTGGCGCAACCAGCCTTGATCTGCAGCCGGCGCCGCTGACGCACGGCGTATACACCGATCGCCATCCAGACGAGATTCATCGCGGCCGAAGGCAGCGCACCGTACCAGCCGCTGTTCACCACAAACCCGGCGGCGCCGAGGATATTCATCAGCTGATACGTGAGCGATTCCGCCCTGAGCTTGCCGGCCGACAACAGCGCGTAGGCAGCCAGGATAAGCACCGCACCGGTCCAGCCGATTATTTCGACGGCGAGTTTCATACGTCCCCTGATGCCGGGCGCCTCCGGCTCATGGCTCGTCCGCAGGATGGCGCGTGTCTAGGCGGCAATGGGCTCGATGAGTTCCGGTCCGTTGTTGCTCACCGAGTTGACACGCCGGCCGACCTCGTGTGCCACCATCAGTTCGGCCGGGTAAGGAGCGAGAACGGCGCGGGCTTCGTCGATCGTTCCGTACAGCCACGCCTCATGATCCGCGCGCCGCAGGATTGCCGGCATGCGGCGCGGATGGTTCCCGCTGTTATGTATGTCGGCCATCAGCTCGTTGGCCGGCATGGTGAAGTGCGCGCAGCTTTCCACCACGGTCCCGTCTTCCCTGACGCTCCGCTCCCACAGGCCTGCGAAACCGAACAGCTCCTGGTCGGCCAGTGTGATGAGGTAAGGCGCCTTGCGTCCCAGTGCGTCGAGATGCCATTCGTAGAAACCCGATGCCGGCTGGATGCAGCGCTGGCCACGCTTCCACGGCCCGCGAAAGCTGGCCGCCGTTTCGCAGGTCTCGATGCGGGCATTGATGGTGGTGAACTTCCCGGGCTCGCCCCTGGCGAACGATGGGATGAGTCCCCAGCGCACCATGGCCGCGTCCGGCGCGCCGTCGCGGATGCGCATGATCGGCACCTGCTGAGTCGGGGCGACGTTGTACGACACCCTGACCCAGGGCGGCGGCCCATGGAGCTTCCACTCCCGCAGATACCTCTCCTGCATTCTCAGGATGTAGCGCCCGCACATGCTGTTCTCCTTTAGGCGGCCGAGCGCTCGAGCGCCGAGCGATCCAGCTCCGCTTTCTTCACCAGCACGCGCCCCTCTTCGGGAAGCGTGTCGTCGATCGCCATGCAGATCTCGGCAACGTCGTCCCGGATCAGCTCTCCGTCGGCTTCGAACATGTAGCGGTGGAGAACGGCGCGCGCTTTCTTCAGCAGCGCAATCAACTGATCGTGCGGCATGGACACCCCTTTTCTGTTGTACGTGCCGCGCAGGAGGCGGCACGCCGGCGCGCCCTTAGGATACGACCATTCCGGGCAGCCTCCTACCACATCTTGTGGTATGCGCGGCGTCCCGGACGCGATATCTAGTAGATCGTTCGTGCTTAGGCATGAATTTCAATGAGTTATGCCCGCAATGGCTACTGGGCCCCCCAGAGCCGTGAAGGCGGCGCTAGCGCCCCCCGCGTGCTGACATCCGATGGCGGAACGGCGGCTCGGCGAGGTGCCATGCAGGATGGATCGACACGCATCCGGGCAGCGCGTGTGGGTCACGCCAGCGCAGGCTCAGTGGGAAACAACACTTCGGGGTGAGCAGCGTGCCGGATGCGGGCACCACCAACGCTCAGCGCTTGCGCGTCGGCACAGTGCGGTCGAGACCATCAGCAACAACGGAGCGGATCCGGCTCCTTCGATTGAGTCATGCTGCAGACGATTTGATGGACGCGATCGCGAGTGCGACTCACTGAGTGATGTGATGGCCAGTTACTCCGCGACACTGCTCCTGTGCTCCGTGGCCAACAGACGTTAGCTTTCGGTTTGGCGACCAAGCCGGTACGATACTGAAGTCTGCAAGCCCGATCGCTCGCGTCGCGCTTTCCACCCGGGGAGAAGAACACATGAGCAAGATCATCGTCGCCACCGCCGCGCTCGCCTTCGGCCTCGTTGGCTGCGTGAGCCAGTACAAGCAGGAGGCCAAGCAGGAGCAGCAGGCAAAGACGATGCCGGTAAACTGCGCGACTGCACAGGCCGACATCGCGACGCTGCAGTCTGAGAAGGCGAGCACCGCGCAGCGCGCGGCGGCCGGTGTCACCGCGGTCTTCCCGATCGGTCTGGTGGCCGGCCTCGTCACGGGAACTGAGAAGGAGAAGGGCCAGGTCGCGATCGGCGATTACAACAAGGCCCTCGACCAGGCGATCGACCGGATCAAGACGACCTGCAATATCCAGTGACGGCAAGCGCACGCACCGGCGGCGAGCCGTGCGTGCGCCGATTTGGACCGACACCGAGTGCCGCCTGCGGGCGGGGCTCACGTTCGGTCGTTGGTGCTCACACCGCGCCTGATCGCCTGATCGACGCATTCCATGGTCGGATCCGGTCAAAAAGGTCCGTACAGTTCTCGGACCAAGTCCACCACCATGGCCTTTACCAACTCCGCATTGATTTCTGCGATCGTGTAGTCGCCTAGCGCGCTAGCGCCATGACTATCTGTGGTATTTCGCTCAAAGTGGATCCGCCGAGTCCGGCGATCTGGCTTGGCTCGGAGGTACGGGTAACCTCCGAGGCCGTGACCAAGGCGCGCGTGTCTGCTGACCGGAATATCAATCCGCGCGTCGCTTCCATCGGTGAGCACTCTCGCCGCCACACCTCGCTGGTTGAGTGCGTGGGCCATGTGCTGAAGGGCAGGCGTAATCACACTGGCCAAGCAAACTGTGGCGGCTTGATTGAAATTCTCATCGGCTGCGGCTTTGCCGGCTGTTTCATCGCGGGCCCGAGCCACGCGAGCCTTGTGGTGGGCGAAGATGGCGTCAAGCTCCTGCTCGATGTCTTTGGCCATAGCCGATGCAGATCAAGTCACACGGGAATTCTGAAGCGCTTCCGACCGCCAATGCGATACACGGAAAAATCGCGCTGATCGGTCGTTAACACGAGATCCGTTCCCAGATCTTCGGCGAGAACAACCAGTGTCGCATCAGCAAAGTCCATGGGGCAGTCGGCGTACTGCTGCATGAGCTGACGCCCGCGGCGAAGCGCAGTTGTGCTCGTCGGAACCAGGAGCGCACCTCCTGAAAGCACGAAGTCCAGGCACGCAAGCGCGCCTCCCGGAACGCGGCCTAACAGATGCGTCGCCTCGGTGAGAACCGCCTCAGTGGTAAGGACCTGCCCGGACCATGCGCTGAAGAACTCGGAGAACTCGCGGTAGCGGGTCTGACTGCGATCCAGCAGCGAGACCAGCGCACCGGTGTCCAGAAGCAGCTCACTCGGCACGCGTCAAAGACTCGAGAATGTAGGCGCGGTGCTGCTCGGCAAGGTCCGAGATGCCTGAATTCACTGAGCCAATGAGACCCTTGACGCGTTCCGCGGGCCGGGGCCCGCACGGCGTCTGCGCATTCAAGTAGTCGCGCAAGGCGGCGCGCACGATCTCCGACGCCTTGCGCCCGGACTTTCGGCTGGCTCTCGCGAGTGCGTCCGAGAGATCTGCCGGAAGGCGAACTGTGAGCTGCGACTCCATGATGCACTGCATTGTAATGCAGTGTCATGCAGGCCGCAACTATCGGGGCGGCGGTTGAAACCAGGGCCTAAGGTTTCAGCCAATTTTGAACCGATAGTCCCGGGACGCGGCGGAATTCCCGCTCATTGCCAGTGACAAGCGTTGCGTCTATGTGCCGGGCGTGTGCCGCAATAAGCAGATCGTAGCTACCGATCTTCTTTCCCCTTGCGTTCCAGGGACACGCGTATCTCGGCATAGTCATCCGCAGCGGTGGCCGGAAAATCATCAACCTGAAACAACGCCAGGAAGTCCTCGAGCGTTTCCTTGCGCGCAATTGATACCTCGCCAGCCTCAATGCCGTAGCAGATTTCGACCCAGCTGATCGCTGAAAGCCTCAGTTCTCCGGAAGACCGTCCCGACAATCGGCTACGGCTCGGGATCGATTTCGAGCGCATCAAGCCCGGACATCCACAGCAGAACGGCCGTCACGAGCGCATGCACCTGACGCTCAAGCAGGAAGCCACCAAGCCGGCCTCAAAGAACTTCCTCCAGCAGCAGGCCCGCTTCGATCAGTTCATCACCACTTTCAACGAGGAGCGCCCTCACGAGGCCCTCAACATGCGCTACCCGGCCGAGCTCTACAGCCCCTCCGCCAGACCCTACAGCGGCCTACCCGAGTTCGAGTATCCCTTCCACGACCGCACCATCACGGTGACGCGCTGTGGCAGGATTTGCATGGGACCTTTGAAGATCAACCTCAGCCAGGCCTTCGCCGGCTAGAAGGTGGGTGTGAAACAGGTCGAGGAGAAGATCTGGCTGGTCAGCTTCATGCACTACGATCTGGGCTTCTTCGACGACCAGTGCACCCGCGTCGAATGCGCTCCGAACCCCATTGAGGCCAAGTTACCCATGTCTCCGGAATAGACCCTGTTCTTATTGGTCGGGGTGACTGGATTTGAACCAGCGACTCCTACGTCCCGAACGTAGTGCTCTACCAGGCTGAGCTACACCCCGAACTCGAGCGAACTGCGGCGCACAGGGCCGTCAGCGGCGGGCCGCGCAGTGTACTGAACCCGTCCGCCGCCTTCAATGCGGCATCCCGCCCCCTGAATCCGCACCCTTCTGCAGCACGACGCGTCCGAGATGCATGACGAACAGCGGATGCTCGGTGGCGTGGATGTCGTTGAGCACGTCGCCCGGCACCGCCACGATGTCCGCCACCTTCCCGGCTTCGAGCGTCCCGATGTCCTTGTCCACACCGAGCAGCTTCGCGGCCTCACGTGTGCCCGCCAACAGGGCCGCCGCGGGCGCCATGCCGACGTCCGTCATGAGGCTGAACTCCTTGGCGTTCAAGCCGTGCGGATAGACGCCGGAATCGGTGCCGAGGGCAATCGGCACGCCAACGCGCAGCGCGGTCCTGAACATGTTGTCGTGAGCGCTTGATGCGGCGCGTGCCTTGGCGGCGATCTGCGGCGGGTAGCTGTCCGCCATCTTGCCCACCCAGTAGGAGGCCATGCGCGTCGGCACGAGGTACACACCCTTGGCCTTCATGAGCTTCAGCGTATCCTCGGTGAGGAAGGTGCCGTGCTCGATGGAATCGACGCCGGCTTCGATGGCGAGGCGCGCGGCGGCGTCGCCATGGCAGTGGGCCGCCACCTTGCGCCGCCACTTGTGTGCCTCGGAGATGATCGCGGTCAGCTCCTCCGGGGTGAGCTGCGGGACATCGACAGGGTCGGCCTCCGAGAGCACGCCGCCGCTGGCGGCGATCTTGATGACGTCCGCGCCCCACTTCATCTGGTAGCGCACCGCCAGGCGGCATTCCTCCGGCCCGCTGCAGATCCCCTCGATCGGACCCCACGGCTTCACGCGCTCGGGCGGAAAGGAGTAATCGTCGAAATGACCCCCGGGCGAGCCGATGCCATGCACGGCCGTCAGCATGCGGGGGCCTTCGGTGACGCCCGCGTTGATGCCGTTGCGCAGACCGACATCGACGAAGTCGTCGGCACCGACATTGCGCACCGTGGTGAAGCCCGCTTCCAGCGTGCGCCGCGCGTAGAGCGCGGCGTACATGGCCTGCTCGGCCGGAAAGCGCATGATGCGGGTGTAGACGAAATGGTAGTAGTCCTTCTCGAGCTCCATCGTCAGGTGCGTATGCGCATCGATGAAGCCCGGCAGCAGCGTGGCATCGCCGAGGTCGATCACGCGCGCACCGGGCGGGGTCGTCCCCGTGCCGACGGACACGATCCGATCGCCGCGCACTACTATGGCGGCGCCGTCCTTGAGCGCGCCGCCGGTGGAATCGAACAGGTGCGCGGCCTTCAGCACCACAGTTTCCGGCAGCGGCGGCGCCGTCAGGGTATCGGTCGCCCGTGCCGCCGACAGCGCCAGGACCAGCGCGGCAGGCGCGCTGAGCAGCGCGCGTCGGATGTTCGCG
>Ga0187772_10001919_pt1 | contig 10130 bp, 11 predicted proteins | sample 0116_SJ02_MP15_2_FD_133137 | JGI IMG/M metagenome (GOLD analysis project Ga0187772, IMG submission 133137) | Tropical peat soil microbial communities from peatlands in Department of Meta, Colombia - 0116_SJ02_MP15_20_MG | ecosystem: Environmental > Terrestrial > Soil > Wetlands > Peat | place... | reverse complement strand
GTATTCGAATATTACTTATGGATTATATCGGGCTCTCTGCTATCCTGCCTCTGTACGTTGAGGGGAGTTCTCTCTCTACTTGACTTAACGTGGCTTTCCTCTCTCCCCTCACAGGGAATCTTCCGTAACTCCGTTATCTCCCACACATCGCCAACCCCTGCTACTATCTCCCTTATTTCCCCTACTTGCAGAATAGGGGTGGGGGAGGGGTCCCCAATTACGGTTAACTTGCCAGCCGAATGTTGGAGCGCCGACATTCACGTGCGCTGAGGCCTCCTACGGGCCCTAAAGCAACTCCTGCCTCCAAGGTGCTCAACTGAGCACATAGGTGTTTGGACTTGCACTTTTTGTTCGGGGGTGGCCTAAACTTGGTGGCGGTTGGAGTTCCTCCCCAACCGCCTTGTGGCTGTCCGCAACAGTCATAAGGTCCGCGCGCCAGCGCCCGGTCCCCCGGCGGGACCAAGCCCCACGTCACGGGGCAATCGCTGCACGACTGTGCAAGCAGGAGGAAGTTCATGAAAGTTGTTTTATCGCTCATTCTCGCGCTGGCCCTGGTGTGCTCCGCCGCCCCGCCAACCTATGCCGAGCCATCGCGCCAGGTATTACAAGGAACAGAGATTCATCTCACGCTGCTCACGCCCATCAGCTCGAATCATTCCAAAGAAGGTGATCCGTTCGTGGCTGTACTGGCGCAGCCAGTTACATTCGATAGCCGTATCCTTCTCCCCGCAGGCACGCGGGTGAACGGGGTGATCGGCACGCTCCAGAAGGCCAAGACGTTTTCGGTGTTCCGCGGGCAGGCGTACATGACACTGAATTTCAAGACCATCGAGATTGACAGCCGGCTGATCCCGGTGCAGATGAGCATTCTGGCGATCGGCCAGCCGCGCGTGGATTCCTACAGCAAACCTCGGAAGGACGTGAAGATCACCGAAGGCGAAGTCCTGCAAGAGAAGCACGATTACAAGGGCGACGCCATTGGAGTGGCCATCGGCGGAGGTGGCGGAACTCTGCTTGGAGCTATCTTCAGCAATGTGGGACGCGGTATGGGAATCGGCTTTGCGGCTGGCGCGGTTTACGTGGTGGCTCGGAAGGGCAAGGAAGTCGACCTTCCCGTGAACAGCGGCATGCTGGCGCGCATGGACAGCACGATCACCGTGCCATTTATTTCCGCCGGAAACCTGAGTGGCGCCACGACGAACTCGCAATAGTACAGAAGAAGAGTTTCACTCTCCCACCGCCCGGTGCTGATACAGGCCGGGCGGTTTGTTTTCTTCGATGACGCTTGGCCATCGCCTACAGAGGGAGGTTCGAGCGCCGAGTGTAACTTGGGGTTGACCATCGGCGCCGGCAGGGGGTTCTGGCTGGATATCTGAAGTAGGGTTCTGGGGTTGATTGCCACCCGAATTCCAAGGCACACCCGCTGTGAGTGGTGCAACTGGAATTCGAGCTTCGTCCTCACTACTTGAAGAGTAAGTGCAGGCGACATTCTAAAGCCCGCAAGTGAGAAATGACTGCAAACAGGTGGTTTAGTTCTGATAGCCGGGTGCCGAATCTGCATTGGAACCAACGGTCTGTATCGAATCGGAACAGCGGGATTTTTCCCGTTGAACGTGAGTGAAGTCGCTTACAAAAGGTACGTCCGATGCAGGATTTTACGGAAGAGGGATTCATCACACGAGGAACCTGTGAGGAGAGCATTGCGGTAACTCCACTCGCGGACTTAGGTTCAGAGTGAAGCGCTGATTTCCAAGTCGATCTTTCGCTTATCCAGTTTTTTCATTCATCCGATTTGTTTTTCTTCTCCCGAGTTTTCCACTGTTTTCTATTTGACCCTTAGCAGAGGGCCGCGATACTTTAACAAGCGAAAGGCCAGGCATGCCGATTCCGCACTTGCCACCAAAATTTCCAACGAAAATCTATCGAGGAGATTCATGTCGACTGATTTGCGCAATTTCCTAGCCCTCACGTATGAGGAGCTCGAAGAACTGAATCTGAAAGCGAAAGAGCAACGCAAGAAAAGAACACCGATCCACAAAATCCAGGAAGAACGGCTGAAGTACCTCACAGACGAAAAACACATCAAGGCAGTCACCGTCCTCTTTACCGATCTTGAAGGCCGGCTGCACATGCTGGATTACGACAAGAAGTTTCTAATCAAGAGCTATGACAACCTCACCTTTGACGGATCTTCTATTCGGGGCTTTACCGCGCAGCGCGAAAGCGACCTTCGACTCGGCATGGATTGGGCGTCCTTTTATTGGGCACCGTCCGATATCTTCGGCAATGGCAAAGTCCTGGTGTTTGGCGATGTCATCGATAAGGATGGAAGTCCCTATAGCGCGGATATTCGAGGCGTGCTGAAAGGCTACGCGGACTCGCTGTACAAGAAAGAGGAGTACACGCTGAATGCCGCGAACGAAATTGAGGGATTCCTATTCAAAGGGCCGGAGGCCGAGCGGCACTATCATGAAACGCAAAGGTTCGAATATGTGAACACGGGCGGATATTACCACTCGCTCCCAGGAGATCCGCTCCGGACGTTCATCGACACCTGCGCAGAAGTACAACGGGCGATGGGTTTCCAGAACGAGAAGGATCACCCGGAAGTCGCGCCCTCTCAATTTGAAATCAACTACAGCTATACGGACGTAGTGGGCGCGGCCGATCAGATCCAGCTCTACAAGCTGATTTGCCGTCAGGTGGCCAACAAGATGGGGCTCACCGCCAGCTTCCTGCCCAAGCCAGTCGTGGGCGTGAACGGCAGCGGCATGCACACCAACCTTTCCATTTCCAAGGATGGCAAGAACCTCTTCTGGGATCCCAAAGGCGAAGAAAAGCTCAGTAAATTCGGCTGGGCGTTCGTCGACCGCATCCTCACGCACGGCAACGACCTTTGTTTGCTGATGAACTCCAGCGTGAATTCCTATCGCCGGCTAGACCCGCATTTTGAGGCCCCGAATCAGCTGAAGGCCTCCCCTGTGGATCGCGGTGCCATGATTCGAATCCCCATCGGCAACGAACGCAGCATGAGAGTAGAGTTCCGCTCGGTTGCACCTGACGCGAACCCGTATCTCGTAATGTACTCGATCTTCAAGACCGGTATCGAAGGAGAGACCGCGAAGATCAAGAACCTGCGCTCGGCCGAGAGGTATTTGCCGGACAACATATACACGGCCCTCGAGAACTTCAACAAGGCGGACTGGACGACGAAGCTGCTCGGCGCCGACGTGAAGGAACGGTTCGCGCTTTTGAAGAAGGCTTCGGCAGACCGCTGCGCGCGGGACCTTGGCACATTCGTGAAGGCGCCCGAAGTGCAGTATCACCACGAAGTGTACAACCAATTCCTCTGGAACCTGTTCTAGAGCGCGCTGGCTGTTCGAGATTGTGGTTAGTTGCAAGAAGCCCCATTCTCGCTTTGCGGGAGTGGGGTTTCTCTTTCTTAGCTTTTGCAGTGACCAAGCTTCAGATCGGCCAGAGGAAAAATGGCCGCACTCCAAAAGAGCTAGAAGTTGAAAAGCGTCACCGTGCCATCAACGCGAACTGAGGCTCAGGGCCAGGCGCACTGCAAAGGCACTCCAAATGCAAGAAAAGGCACTGGAAGCGGGTGTGTGACGCAGCGCACGCCGGGTTGCGTTGACTTTTCGTTACACTACCCATAGCATTTTTAGTTCTACCCGCGGCGCTGTTCCGCTCTATCTGACGCCGCACACTACACCCCGCACCGGAGGAAGTAATGCCTATTAAGGTTGGAATCAACGGCTTCGGCCGAATCGGTCGCAACATTGTGCGCACTGCACTGGATGATAAGGACATCCAGTTCGTTGCCGTGAACGATATCACGGACGCGAAAACCCTAGCGCACCTCCTGAAGTACGACTCGGTCCTCGGGAACCTGCCCAATACAATCACTCATACGGACAACTCCATCAGCGTGGATGGGAAGAGCTTCAAGGTGTTCAAGACGAAAGACCCCGCGGAGATCGACTGGGCCAGCGTGGGCGCGGACATCGTGATTGAATCCACCGGCCTGTTCACGAAGGGTCCGGAAGCGAAGAAGCACCTGCGCGCTCCGGTGAAGAAGGTGATCATTTCTGCGCCGGCGGAGGATCCGGATGCCACGTTTGTGCTCGGCGTAAACGACAAAACCTACGATCCGCATAAGCACAACGTGGTATCGAATGCTTCGTGCACCACGAACTGCCTTGCGCCTGTAGCAAAAGTGATTCAGGACACATTTGGCATCGTGGCTGGCACGATGACCACGATTCATTCGTATACGAACGACCAGAGGCTGTTGGACCTGCCGCACAAGGACCTGCGGCGTGCCCGCGCGGCGGCGTTGAGCATGATTCCGAGCTCAACGGGTGCGGCGAAGGCTTTGCATCTTGTGATCCCGGAACTGAAGGGCAAGCTGGACGGCTATTCGATGCGCGTGCCAACGCCGAACGTCAGCGTGGTGGACCTCGTCGTATTCGTGGAGAAGCCCGCGACGAAGGACAGCGTGAATGCGGCGTTGAAGGCCGCGGCGAATGGCCCGATGAAGGGCATCCTCGGCTACACGGAAGAAGAATTGGTGTCGGTGGACTTCCGCGGCAACCCCAATTCGTCGATCGTCGATGCCGGTTACACCAAGGTTGTCGGCGACAAGTGCGTGAAGGTGCTGGCCTGGTACGACAACGAGTGGGGCTATTCCTGCCGGGTGCGCGACCTGATCAAACTGCTGGCCTCGAAGTTCTAAGACGCGATTCGTAACCTGTGACCCGTGACTCTTGCTTCGACGAGTCACAGGTCACAGCTTAGAGCGCCGGAGCCTGGAAGGGCGCCAGAGGGTCGTTGGCAGTGATTGGCCAGGACCTCAGAAGCGGCGGCCAACCGTAGCACTCCCATAAGAACGGCCCGCCTTGGGAGGCGGGCCCTACAAAATCTGCGGCCCAATTCTAAGTTTGGAACGGGGCGTAGAAGCGGTTCCTGATATCCGATTACTGATTACCCTTAAGCTGATGCACCAAAACTAAGAACGGAACATCACCATGAACAAACTGACGATTCAAGACCTCGATTTGCACGGGAAGCGTGTCTTTATTCGTGTGGACTTCAATGTGCCGTTGAAGGATGGCGTGGTGACGGATGACACACGCATCCGGGAGACGCTGCCGACGCTCAAGCTGGCCATCGAGAAGGGCGGCCGTCTCGTGCTGGCGTCTCACTTGGGGCGGCCGAAGGGCGGGCCGGACCCGAAGTACTCGATGAAGCCGGCAGCGAAGAAGCTGGAAGACTTGCTGGGCAAGCCGGTAGCTTTTGCGGCGGACTGCGTGGGAGCTGAGGCCGAAGCGAAAAGCAAAGCCCTGAAGGACGGAAACGTTCTCGTGTTGGAGAACGTGCGCTTCCATCCGGATGAAGAGAAGAATGGTGAGGAGTTCTCGAAACAGCTGGCGGCGCTGTGCGATGGCCTGTTCGTGTGCGACGCGTTCGGCTCGGCGCACCGCGCGCATGCTTCTGTGGTTGGCATTACGAGATTCGTCAAACAGTCGGCGGCGGGACTGCTAATGGAGAAGGAAATCGCCTACATCGGAAAAGCGGTAAGTAATCCCACGCGGCCGTTTGTGGCAATTCTCGGCGGCGCGAAGGTCAGCGACAAGATCGAGGTGGTCGAGAACCTGATGAAGATCGCTGACGCCATGCTGATCGGCGGAGGGATGGCGTACACCTTCCTGAAGGCGCAGGGGCTGGGTATCGGCAAGTCGCTGGTCGAAAACGACAAGATCGACCTGGCAAAGAAGATCCTGGCGGACGCAAAGCAGAGAAATTTCAAGTTCCTGCTGCCGGTCGACAATGTGGTCGCGCCCGAATTCAAGGCCGACGCGCCATCGAAGATCGTCGAATCGAACGCCATGCCAGCGGACCAGATGGGATTGGACATCGGCCCGAGGACGATCGAGGCATACAAGGCGGAAATTGCCAAGGCCAAGACCATCGTGTGGAACGGACCCATGGGCGTGTTTGAAATGCCGGCCTTTGCGAAAGGCACGCTGGAAATCGCCAAAGCTGTGGCGGCAACGACTGGCGCCGGCGCAATTTCGATCATCGGCGGCGGAGACTCTGTCGCCGCGGTGCACCAATCGGGTGTGGCAAAGCAGATTTCTCATATTTCGACGGGCGGCGGGGCGTCGCTGGAATATCTTGGCGGACGCAAACTGCCCGGCGTGGAGGCCCTAACCAACAAATGAGCCAAAGCAAACGTCGCCGGGTCATCGCCGGCAATTGGAAGATGTACAAGAATCAGAAGCAGACGCGCGCGTTTTTCCGGGCGTTCAAAAAACTGGTGGAGGGAGTAACAGACTGCGACATCGTGATCGCTCCTCCGTTCACCAATATTCCGACCGCGGCGAAGGCCGTTAAGGGCATGGCAATCGGCATTTCTGCACAGGACGTTTACTGGGAAAAAGAAGGGGCGTTCACCGGCGAAGTCTCCACTGGAATGTTGGTGGAAGCGGGTTGCGGATACGTCATCCTCGGGCACTCGGAGCGCCGCCAGTTCTTTGGTGATACCAACGAAACGGTGCTGAAGAAGGCGAAAGCTGCTCTTGCCGCAGGACTTACGCCGATTGTCTGTGTCGGGGAGATGCTGGCCCACCGCGAGTCCGGAGACACCGAAAAGGTCCTCGAAGAGCAGTTCAAGGGCAGTGTGGGCGCGTTGACCCAGGAGGAATTCTCCCGTATTCTGGTAGCTTACGAACCGGTCTGGGCGATTGGCACTGGCCGCACAGCGACACCGGAAATCGCGGCCGCAGCGCATAAGTTCGTCCGGCAACTGGCGGCTGCACAGTTCTCGGAAAGCCATGCTTCCGCGTTGCGGATTCTCTATGGCGGGAGCGTCAAGCCTGACAACATTCAGGGGTTGATGGCGCAGGAAGAGCTGGACGGCGCGCTGGTAGGCGGGGCGAGCCTCGACCCAAAGTCGTTCGCAAGTCTTGTGAAGGATTGGCCCCGATAGGGGGACGCACCCGACGGCAGTCGGGAATTGACATTTAGGATTGAGGTGCAGGAAATGCCAGGTTGGATGAAGTGGGGATTCGCGTTGCTCGTCGGCTTCGCGATCATTGTGGTCGGATTTCGCTGGGCGCCGTGGCTGCTCACGGGCTTTTTCGTGATGAACTGCCTTGTGCTCATCGTGGTTGTGCTGCTGCAGAGCGGTAAGGCCGCAGACTTGGCCGGCGCTTTTGGCGGCGCAGGCAGCCAGACGGCGTTCGGGCCGCGCGGGGCGGCAACGGTGCTCTCGCAGGCGACGACCTGGTGCGCGGTGATGTTTATGGTGTGCGCCCTGGCGCTGGTCGTACGCGTGGATCGCAGCGTGGAGTCGGGCGGATCGATCCTGCAGAAGTTCTCGAAGTCCGCGCCGGCGCCCACGAAGTCCGTGCCGGTGACTCCGGCTCCGGTCGCACCTCAGCCAACGGCGCCGCAATCCTCAACGCCGCAACAGCCTGCTCCGGCAACGCCAAGCAAGAAATAGGCGAATCAGGGTGTCTTGCCGCTTTCCGGCGGCGCGGCTACAATAACTGAGTTACCTCTGTGCGGTCGTGGCGGAACTGGCAGACGCACCAGCTTGAGGGGCTGGCGGTAGCAATACCGTGGTGGTTCGAATCCACTCGACCGCACCATTCCTTCCCAAAGTACATACATCCCTTCGAAGTCGGTCACCTTCTCCAATAAATCCCCATATTGAAAGAATCGGCGGGAGTTGTGTTCGGAAAAAGGGGGCAGGCCAGGTTTTCCCGCCCCCGTCGGAGTCGATTAGCCCAACGGTGGATGGGTAATCGATTGTGTGCTGACTTACCAGGTATTCCGTCCAGACGCGAAAAAGGTTCCCTGTCCCTTCGACTCAGGACATAAGTCCAAAAGGGAGTATGAGCTATCTGCCCGCGGGTGTGCGGGGCGCCGTGAAGGTCTGGCGGGTGAAACTCTCGGGCACCCTTGTCCGTAGCTATCTCCAAGGTGTGGAAAGAATGATGGGTGGGAGCCTGGGAAAAACGTTAGGACAAATGCTTCGAGAACGAGCTCTCAAGTTCGCGTTGGGTGAAAAATTCCAGGCGCTAATTTCCGGATAATTATGGAGTGGGGTTGCTCGCAGCCGGCGGATTGCTGATTGCCGAAGTGCCTACGACCAGAAATTCGTATTTCTTGCCGGTAGCTTTGAACTTCATCTTATTTTTATTCAGAGTGAATTCGATGGGCGTGTTGGGCGGAATAATATCCATATCGCCGGGCTTCTGCTGGCGGATCTGATATTCCGTTGTGGTGGTGCGAACCGTGTATTGCTGGCAGAGGATGTTCGTGGATTCTTTCTTTCCATGCTTTTTGGTGCCGCAGTCTACCGAACTCTGGGAAATGATGGTCGCCTGGGCGGGTTTTTGATCCGCTGAGACAAGCGTAGCGCCGAGAGCCATTGCCGCGAGAACCAAGACCTGTCTGCGCATCTTATTCTCCTTTGAGGATGGTAGCCCTAGGATGCCACTATTTGCGCCTTACTGTCACGGTCGAATGCGCGCTGCTGCTATCATCTCTTTATGACCCTGGAACTTTCCGAAACCGAAGTGCGCGTGCTGGGATCGTTGGTCGAAAAAGAGACGACTACGCCGGAATACTATCCACTTTCCGTGAATGCGCTGATCAATGCGTGCAACCAAAAAACGAATCGCGAGCCGGTCCTAACACTGGACGAAGAGGCAGTAAGGACGGCGCTGCGATCCCTCACGGACCGGGCGATGGTGCGGTCTGCCAGCGGCGATTCCCGAGTGCCAAAGTTCGAACACCGGCTGAATGAGTTGTACAACTTTCACCGTCACGAGATTGCCGTGCTTTGCGTCCTGATGCTGCGCGGGCCGCAGACTCCTGGCGAACTGCGCACCAGGGCTGAGCGAATGTATGCATTCGAAGACCTGGATGCGACGCATTCGGCGCTCAACCTGTTGATGCGCCGCGAACCGCCGTTGGTGAAGATCTTGCCGCGACAACCAGGGACGAAAGAATCGCGGTATATGCATTTACTGTGCGGGGACGTTGTTCTCGAAGAGACTGCTTCGGCTCAGGAGGACAAGGGGCTTGAGGCTGCCGTGATCGCGACGGCTTCCGAGCGAATTCGCGATTTGGAGGAAGAAGTGATCCAATTGCGGCGGGAGTTGGAGACGCTGCGGGAGCAGTTCGCGGCGTTTCAGAAGCAGTTCCTGTAGGGCCTCTTCTACGATCCTGCCCTACGGTTTCAACCTAAGTTGAAACCGCAAAAGCCGCCGCAAGCCGCCACATTCCAAGGTCACTTGCGGAAGACGGCTCGCACGACTGCGGCGGGGCCACGGTGCATATGGCCTTCGTTGATGTGAACTTCTTTCTCTTCGAGCAGCAAAGCTTCCGCTCTCGCAAAATCTCGGCGCAAAAGCTCGGCGGTATAGAGCAACGCAACGTCTTTAGGTCCTCCGGAGGTGTGCTGCAACTGCGCCGGAGAGAAGGCTTCCAGAATCAGAAGGCCTCCTAGTTTGAGAGCACGCAAGATGGTGGCGTGCACTTTTGCCCGGTCGTTTGGAGGCAAATGCAGAAAGATAGCGAAGACGCCGTCGTATCGGTCGGCGGGCCAATTCCAGGTGGTGAGATCGGCCTGTTCGATGGTCATTGTGACGCTTGCCCCTTCGGCTGATTTTCGAGCACGGGCGACCCCCACCGGAGATAAATCTACCGTATGGACCTGAAAGCCCCGCCGGGCAAGCCAAATGCCGTTCCGGCCATAGCCATCGGCAGGCACAAAGAGCTTCATGCCAGGCTGAAAGCGGGACGATTGCTCCTCGAGAAAAGCATTCGGCCGATCGCCGTACACTAGCTCCTCATGCGAGAATCGTTCATCCCACATCTTTTGCGGGTCTGCCCACTTGTCGGTTGCCATAAACGCTCCAGAATCATCATATGTCAGGATGCGCCTGGACCGCGCGCCGGCACCCGCCTTCCTTGCAATTTGCAGGGCAGGCGGTAAGATACAAATCTGGTTCAGGGCATCTCTGCCGCCCAACAGCTTCGAAAATGGTCACTTACGACGCAGGGGGCAACGCCTCCGGGTCCTCCGGTTCTGGTCTACTCTCGCGTGT
>Ga0187772_10001918_pt1 | contig 10130 bp, 2 predicted proteins | sample 0116_SJ02_MP15_2_FD_133137 | JGI IMG/M metagenome (GOLD analysis project Ga0187772, IMG submission 133137) | Tropical peat soil microbial communities from peatlands in Department of Meta, Colombia - 0116_SJ02_MP15_20_MG | ecosystem: Environmental > Terrestrial > Soil > Wetlands > Peat | place... | reverse complement strand
TCGGTCCACGTCACGCTTCCCCAGCGTGCGCCCGGGCCTCCGGGGTAGGTGTAGTCGATGGTGTCACCTTGGGCGTCCTTGGAGGACGTGGTATAAGCCGTACTGCTATATCCGCCTGGAACCTGCAAGGGTGCGGGCGGGGCCGTAGTCGCAATAGAAGACACGTTGCCCGCTACATAATGCGTCGTCGTTATCGGTAGCGCCGCCGGAACCCAGGCTCCCGTTGGATTGTAAAGCCCCGGAACGAATACCCAAATGTCGTTCAGGACGTCCGGAAGGTAGGGTGGGCTCGCTCCCTGCACGGTCATGCCAAAGCCGCCAAACATCCACTTGTTGTCTGCTAAATCGCTCCAAGTGGCCGGGTAATCTCGTCCGCCTGGCGTGTTCGTGTCGGTAGAAGGTGGTGCCGGCGGTGGAAGCGTCGCCGTACCTAAAACGCCGTAAGATCCCACCGTGTCGGCCCCAAACTGCCATGTCCAGTCATTGTGCTGGCAATCGATGATCACGCTATTAACGTTGGCGGTCGCCACCCCCATGTAATAGAAGGCACCACAGACTTGTGGTTGGCTTGTCGGGTCCGCAAAGATGCTTACGTCGTATTTTCCTTCGTTTGTTACCGCCGTTGGGAACGTGAAACCCTGGTTGTTTCCCGTGACAAAAATGTTGTCGCCGGCGTTATCCAGCAACTCCACCGTCGCTCCCGGCACCGTAGTGCCCGAGAACGCATGGTCGACCAAGCCCACCAGTGTTCCTCCGATGGTCCATTCCGGTGCCGGGCATACCACCTGCACGGTATTCACGCTGCCCGTCGCTGTACCCGTCCCATTCGTCACCGAGCAGGTCTGCGCCGGGCTTGACGGCTGCGTAACCACACTCACCGCATACGTCGAATTTGCCGGCGCGGGAACGTTGAACGTAAAGTTCACCGTTCCTGTTCCCGTAATCGGAAGTTGATCGAGGACCGTGCCCAGCGTATCTTCCAGCACCAAGCCACTTCCCAACAATCCCGTTACTTCTCCACCGATGGAATAGACCGCTCCGCACGTTACGACCACATTTGTCACCGGCGCCGTGGCTGTTCCCGATCCGTTGGTTACGATGCAATTTTGCGTTGGATTCGAAGGCTGAGTTTTCACGGTTACCGCGTAAGCTCCGCTCACCAGCGACGCAAACGTAAATTTCACGCTGCCTGTTCCGGTAATCGTCAAACTGTCTCCGCCGTTGTCCTGCAACACCAATCCCGCACCGTTTAATCCATTCACGCTTCCACCGATGGCGAATCCTGACGAGCAGGTTACCGTCACATTCGTGATATTCGCTGTGGCCGTGCCTTGTCCGTTGCTGACCACGCACGTCTGGGTCGGGTTCGTCGGTTGCGTCAACACCGTTACGTTGTACGCCCCCGGCACTTGCGTCGGGAAAGTGAAGGTTGTGGCTCCCGCGGCAATCGTCAAATTGTCGCCACCCATGTCCTGCAGCACCAAGCCGGTCCCGGTCAATCCACTTACCGTACCGCCAATCGTGAATTTCGAACTGCAAGTTACCGTTACGTTCGTGACATTCGCGGTCGCGGTTCCCCCGCCGTTGGTCACGGTGCAGGTCTGCGTGGGATTCGTCGGTTGCGTCTGAACCGTCACGCTGTACTGGCCGGTCACCGCATTCTTAAAGGTGAATGGCACAGTTCCCGTTCCCGTGATCGTCAGCGTATCCGTCCCATTGTCCGCCAGCACCAGCCCCGTCCCCACCAGGCCTGTCACGGTTCCACTAACGGAATACTCCGCGGAGCAAGTCACCTGAACATTCGTGACGTTCGCTGCCGCGGTTCCCGTTCCGTTGGTTACCGTGCAGGTCTGCGAAGGATTGCTCGGCTGCGTCTGCACCGTCACTGCGTACGTGTCGCCGCTCGCTACTGCAGTCGCAAATGTGAATTTCGTCGAGCCGGCCGCCACCGTCAGCGAGTTTGGTGTTCCATTGACCGTATCGACCAGCACCAATCCGGATCCGTTGTATCCCGAGATGCTACCGCTGATCGTGTACGACCCGCTGCCCGTTCCCGACCCCCCGGTGGTTGTACTCTTCAAACCGCTACATGCCGCCATCAGGAATGCCGCCCCGACCAGGAGGGCTAATCTCGATTTTTTGCTGGGGATCATGTTCGTCCTCTTCTCCGTCCAACGCTTCGGTGGCGTCGTCCTGTCCGGATCCAACGCCCCTCGCAGGTTGCATCCTTCCTCCACCCAACCCTCTCCACTCGCAGCAACAAAACCCGCTGCACATCCCTTCGGTATTGACCAGTCAAAGCGGAGAACGCCACCCGGGTATAGAAGTACTAAAACCTGCAGTCTTAGCTTGCCGCTCGTTTTTGTGGGGAGCAATATCCACGAGCGAAGGTGTGCTGTACTTAGTAATAACCTGCCGATTTCAGCGAAAGCGCACGCCCGGTCCATCGGTCAGCGCCATCGCCTGATCTTTCGGTCAGTCCGCCAGCCGGGCCCGTACTAAAACACGAAGCGCATCGCCACCTGCATCAACCGCGGTGGCATGCTGTTCACGATTTGCCCGAAACTGGCGTCGCTGATATTTCCATCCACCGCCGCAGCGCCAAAAAACTGCGCATGGTTGAACGTATTGAAGGTCTCCACGCGGAACTGCAGCGATTTCGATTCCGTGATTGGTAGATTCTTCTGCAGCGCGACGTCGAAGTTCACCATGCCGGGCCCCGAAAAGAATCTCCGCGCCGCGGTGCCAAAATCGCCTAACGCCGGCAGTGAAAACAGATCCGTATTGAACGCCGAGAGGCCGTTCCGCGGGTTGTTGTTGATCCGCAGATCTCCCTCGGCGCGGTCCGGCGTATCCAGTCCGTTGTTATTAATCCCATTCGGAATGCTACCTAACAGCGACGTGTCGTTATTGTTGTAAAAAGTCACCGGCAATCCCGTGGCCAGCCGCGTCACGCCTGATATCGACCAGCCCTGCGTCAATCGGTTCCGGTGCCCGAACATCTCATTTGGCACACTGTAGTTGTACGAAACCACGAAATTGTGCCGCAGGTCGAACGCCGATAGCGCCTTGCTCAACCCGGGTTCGATTGGATTGACTTCCTCTGCCAGGCTCGAAGAATCGTCCAGCGATTTGCTGTAGGTGTATCCCGCCTGTATCTCCAGGTTCTTGCTGTGGTGCCGCAGGTTGATTTGCAGTGAATTGTAATTCGAACTGCCGAGGGTCTTCTGGTAGGTAATCGCGTCGAACTGGGCGCTGAACGGCCTGCGCACTTGCACTGTCTGGCCGCTTGCCTTCGTAAACACTCCCCCTTCACTAAAGGGTCCGCACGTAGCGCTTCCCGGCGCAACTTCCGAAGGCTCGCTGACGCTCAGACAGGCCGGCGCATTTCCCGGATTCGCCGGCTCGATCACCAAAAGATGGTGCGCTTGCGATCCGACGTAACTTATCGTCAGCAGAGTATCTCTGCCGAGCTGACGCTCCATCGACAATGTATACGTCTCCGCATAGGGCGGAACATTCGCCCGATTGAACGCTGGAACTCCCGTGATTGGCAAATATTTCGACCAGTCCACGCTGCTGTTCGGGCGCGCCGGAGATGCACCGTACGCGGGGATCGGCGAGGGGAATGGCTGTACAAATTCCTGCCCGCTCGCTGCGGAAACAAACGGTGTGGCAAACAGCACCGGAGCCAAACTCGTGTAGTCGTAACCATACGGTGGGTTCGCGCTCATAATGCCCGCTGACAATCCTTCGAACGCGGTGTAAAACGTCCCGAACCCAGCCACAAAACGCGTCTGCTGCGCGTCACCGAGCACTTTGTGCAGAAATCCATCATGAAATTCTGGCGCATAGGCCAGCCCCAGGCGCGGCGCGAAATTCGTGTACTTCGTCGGCGCCAGCGTTGATGGCACACCTGGATCACCCGGAAACACCAGCCCCTTCGGCGCTCCCGGAAACACTTCGGACTGTTCGCCCAGGACCAATTCCGGAAATTGATGGTATTTTTCCCGCCAGCCCGGCAACGCGTCCCACCGCAATCCATAATTCCAGGTTAAGTTCGGCTTGATCCGCCACGTATCCTGCGCAAATAACCCAATATATTCGTTACGCGGATAAAAACTCTTCGAGTCCGCCTGCGAGTAGCTGCTCGCAATCCCCAACAGAAAGTCGGCGAAGTCCAGGCCTGTTTCCGTGCCCCGAAACGCAAACGACCCATTCGCAGCCGTATCCGGATCCGTGTTGATCTGATCGAGGTGAAACGAGCCCCCAAACTTCAAGGTGTGTTGTCCCGTGACCCGCGTGAACACATCCGACCACTGATACGTGTTGCTCGCCTGCGTCAAGCCCGTAACGTCCACACCGAACGTCAAGCTATTCAGCGATACATTTTCAAGGCCCTCAATCGCAGGATTCAGTGGAACGATTCCGACTGTGCCTTCCCCGGTCAAAAATCCTTGCGAGGCCAGCGACGGTCCCACGCCGCCCACCGGCGCGCCGATATCATTCGAATTGCGCATATAACTGAAGTGCGCCTCGTTGATCGCCTTGCTGCTGATCACTTTCGTATAGCCCAAGCTGAGCAACTGCGCTCGCCCCGCTGAGATGGCGTTGAATCCCGGTACATTTGCTCCGCCTTGCGCCGTGGGGTAAGGATTGTCCAGGCGATAGTCGTCCACGAAGTAGTACGCCGAAAAGCTTCCCCAGCGTGTCGTATCGTCCAGGCGGATCGCGCCTTTATCATCGCGTAACGTCTGATTCTCCACCGACGTCGAGAAAATCGCTCCTCCCTGATTGGCTTGTGGAATGTATTGCAACAGCGACAGCGCCGGTGCCGACCACGCGCTTTTCGGAATCACCGCATTGGGAAACACACATTGCGCGGCATTATTGCATCCCGAAACGTAATACCGTTCGCCCGTGCTCACTGCATATCCGAGTTTCTGCGACAACAGTCCCGCCAAATAGGACCCACTCACTGATCCGGTCAGCGCACCGGCGCGATCCATTAAGTCGCCCGTGCGCTCTAGCTCCGACGGCACAGCGATTCGTCCCGTGTCCACGCCTTCGGTCATCCGCGTTCCTTGGTAATCACCAAAAAAATACAACCCATGTTGGTTCACAGGCCCGCCGAATGTCCCGCCAAACTGGTTCTGATCAAACGCAGCGCGCGTCGGCGAAAAATAGCTTTTTGCGTCCAGGTCCGTGTTCCGCAGAAACTCAAACCCGCTGCCGTGAAATGCATCCGTTCCCGATTTCGTCGTCAACAGCACTTGCCCGCCGCTGTAGTTGCCATATTGCGCCTCGAAATTCCCCGTCAGCATCTGCATTTCCTGAATCGAGTCCAGGTTCGGCACGATGGCCGTTCCCATGTTCACGTCTTCTTCCACGTCGCTGTTATTTACCGCGAACCCGTTCGATGTTTCCCGCTGCCCGCTGACCGACAGGTTCCCCGCCTGCAAATCACCGGAAGGCGGGGTGCTCGTTACGCCGGACATCACCACGGCATTTGGCTGCGCGCTGCTCGCCGGCAGAATTCCCGTCTGCAAGCCCATCAGGTCCGCGAAATTCCTTCCATTTAGTGGCACCGATTCAATCTTCTTCTCCTTCAATTCGCCACCGAGGGCCGTCATGGCCACGTCCGGCACCAGGCTTTCTTCCACCACGGTCACCGTCTCTGCGTGCGATTCCAAGGTGAGCTGCGTGTCCAACCGGGTTTCACTCCTCGCAACAATTTCCACCCCGGCGCGCTGAAACTTCTGAAATGATGCAGCCGATACTTCCAGCGCGTAACGCCCTGCCGGCGCGGTCGCTACGTATTTCCCTTCCTCCCCGGTCATCGCCTCAACCGTCACCTCGCTGGAGCCCTCCGCGCGTAGCGTCACCTTCGCTCCAACAATCGCCGATCCCGATGGATCGCTCACCGTACCGGCCACCGTGCCGCTCTGCGCTGCAGCACCGCGCCCACTCAGGACTGTGAGAAGAATCACTGAGGCGAGCACCCTGATCCGCCAGACTCGAAATTGTGAGGCCACAAGTCACTTCCTATTTGCAAGAGAATTGCATCTACTACTTGCAAACGATTGTCAACTAGCTGTCCCTCCCCCGTCTGTGACCTGAGTCACCTCCTCCTTAGTTCTCGCAACATTCATATTCCTTCCCTTGACAATCCTCTCTATCTTATTCATTCTCCAGATGAAGCGGCCCATGCTGGCCGCTCCCACTGCGAAATCGTCGGGACTCCTTCCCTTCCTCCCGATCGCTCCCCTTCTCGCCTGATCACGCAATCCGAGGACGCCATGAAGCCCATTGCCACCTTTAAAGTTCGCCCTTCCCTGCCAGACTCTCTCAAACCTCTTTTGCCCATCGCCTACAATCTCCGTTGGAGCTGGGATCACGCAGCTATCGACCTCTTCCGTCGTATCGAGCGCGACCTCTGGGAGACCGCTGGGCACAATCCCATCGCGGTTCTCGGTAGCGTTGAACAATCTGTGTTGGAAGCGGCCGCCAACGACGAATCGCTGCTGGCTCATCTCCACGGCGTGTCGGAACACCTCGAAAGTTATCTCGCCGCCAAAGGCTCTTGGTACCATCGTGAACACACCGCCGAAAACGATCTACTCGTCGCGTATTTCTCCCTCGAATTCGGCATCACCGAGTGCCTTGCGATATTTGCTGGCGGCCTCGGCGTCCTCGCCGGTGATCATCTCAAAGCGGCCAGCGATCTCGGACTCCCTCTGGTGGGTGTCGGCCTGCTTTATCAGGAAGGCTATTTTCGGCAGTATCTGAACGCCGCCGGCTGGCAGCAAGAAGCGGTCGCGGACAACGATTTCCACACTCTTCCCATCGAAATTGTGCCGAATGTTCAGGTACGCATCCAGCTTCCGGACGGCGCTTTCACCGCCAATATCTGGCGGGCCGCCGTCGGCCGGATCCAGCTTTATCTCCTCGACACCAACGTGCCCTCAAATCGTCCGGAGCACCGTGCCATAACCGCGCGGCTTTACGGCGGCGATCTCGACATGCGACTTAAGCAGGAAATCCTTCTCGGCGTTGGCGGAGTCCGCGCGCTGGAAGTTCTCGGCTTGCATCCCACTGTCTACCACATGAACGAAGGCCATTCCGCTTTCCTTGCTCTCGAACGCGTTCGCTCCCTGATGGAATCGCAGCATCTTTCTTTCCGCGAAGCTTGTGTTCTCGCTTCTTCCAGCATGATCTTTACCACCCACACCCCGGTCCCGGCAGGCCATGATTACTTCCCGCCGAATCTGATGGATTACGTCTTCGGTCCGTCCTACCGCCGTCTCGGCGTTACTCGCCAGGATTTCCTGGCCCTCGGCCGTCAGGATCCCTCTAACGAAAATCAGGATTTCTGCATGACCGTTCTCGCTCTTCGAATGGCTGCTTTCAGTAACGCCGTCAGCAAACTTCACGGCTCCGTCAGTCGCCGCATGTGGAACTCCATTTGGCCAGGGCTTCCCGAGGGGGAAGTCCCCATTGGTCATGTCACCAACGGGGTCCATTTCCGCAGTTGGGTCTCACTCGAAATGAACCAGCTTTATGATCGCTATCTCGGCCCGAAGTGGCGCGAAGAGCCCGCCGATCCCAAATTGTGGCAGCGCACGCAATCCATCCCGAGTGGCGAACTCTGGCGCACCCACGAACGTCGCCGCGAGCGCCTTGTCGCTTTTGCCCGGCGCCGCCTCAAGGAACAACTCATCAACCGCGGTTCCGCGCAATCCGCGATTGACGAAGCCGAGGAAGTGCTCTCTCCCGACGCGCTCACCATCGGTTTCGCTCGCCGCTTCGCCACCTACAAACGCGCCACGCTTCTCTTGCGGAATCCGGAGCGGCTCGCCCGCATCCTCAACGATTCCCATCATCCAGTGCAGATCATTTACGCCGGCAAAGCCCATCCCCGCGATCAATATGGCAAGGAATTGATTAAATCGATCATCGACTTGGCCGCCCGCCCCGAATTCCGTCGCCGCATGGTTTTCCTCGAGGACTACGACGTCGCCATCGCCCGCTACATGGTCCAGGGCTGCGATGTCTGGCTCAACACTCCTCTACGCCCTCAAGAAGCCAGTGGCACTAGCGGCATGAAAGCCCAAGCCAACGGCGTCCTCAACGTCAGCACCCTTGATGGCTGGTGGGATGAAGCTTGGCAGATCGGCGTCGATTCCGGCGAAGAAGTCGGGTGGTCCATCGGCAAGGGCGAGTCCTACCAGGATCCCGGCTATCAGGACCAGGTCGAAGCCGAAGCTCTTTATGAGCTGCTCGAGAAAGAGATCGTTCCCACATTTTACGAGCGCCGCGCCGACAATCTCCCGCGCAAGTGGGTCGACCGCATGAAAGCTTCGATCGTTCGCCTTTGCCCGCAATTCAACATGCAACGCATGGTCATGCAATACACCGACGAATACTACTTGGCCGCCCACCGGCGTCATCTCCGTTTGCGCGCCAACGATGCGGTGCTCGCTCGCAACCTGGCCGCCTGGCGCGCTCGCGTGGAAAACGCCTGGCCCAAACTCCAGATCAAATCCGTCTCTAGCGACCTCAACGAAACCACCCTTGGCCAGGAAATCCCGGTTTCCGCAACACTGTTTCTCGATTCGCTCACTCCTGAAGACGTATCCGTACAAGTGTTCTCCGGCCGCGTCGACGCTCACGGTGAAATTAAGTCACCAAACATTACCCCGATGACTGCTGCAGCAAACGAAGGCAACAGTTGCTACCGTTTCCAAGCTTCCTTGCGCGCCGCAAAGAGCGGCTTCTTCGGCTATGCCGTGCGTATCCTTCCGCATCATCCTGATGCGGTCACGCCCTATATGCCCAGCCTCGTCATCTGGGCCACCGCCACTTCCGGAGCACCACAGGAACCCGCGCCCAAGTAGTTGCGCGTCTTTATTCTTCGCCGCGATCGAGGCGGTACTTACTTCCTCCGCCTCGTTTACTTCATTTACTTCCTTCTTCCTTTGCTAAACTATTTCTATCGCTCCTCAGGAGACCTGCAATGTCTGAAGCCACGCAATTTGCCAAGTCCGTTCCATCCCGCACCGAATCCGACAGCATGGGCAAGATCGAAGTTCCCGTTGACCGCTATTACGGCGCGCAAACCGCACGCTCCCTCATCCACTTTGCCATCGGCAAAGACACCATGCCCCCGGAACTCATCCGTGCCTTCGGCATCCTCAAGAAAGCCGCGGCCTTGGTCAATCGCGATCTCGGCAAGCTCTCCGAAGAAAAATCCAATCTCATCACTCAGGCCGCCGACGAAGTCATCTCCGGCAAACTTAACGACCACTTCCCTCTGCGCATCTGGCAAACCGGCAGCGGCACGCAGACCAACATGAACGTCAATGAAGTGATTTCCAACCGCGCTATCCAGATCGCCGGAGGTGAAATGGGCACGAAAAAACCCGTTCACCCCAACGACGACGTCAATATGTCGCAGTCCTCCAACGACACCTTTCCCGCCGCCATGCATATCGCTGCCGCCGCGGAAACTTCTCGCCGCCTGCTGCCCGCCCTGAAAAAACTGCGCGACGCTCTCGACTCCAAAGGCAAGCAATTTGCCAGTGTCGTTAAAATCGGCCGCACTCATCTTCAAGACGCCACTCCGCTCACGGTAGGCCAGGAATTTTCAGGTTGGGTTAGCTTGCTCGATCGCGATGGTCAGCGCATCGCCGTGGCTCTTGATGGCCTCTTCGATCTCGCCATCGGTGGCACTGCCGTTGGCACCGGCTTGAACGCGCATCCAGAATTTGCTGAACGCGCCGCCAAGAAAATTGCCGAACTCAGCGGCTTGCCCTTCCGCTCTCACCCCAATAAGTTCGCCAGCCTCTCCGCGCACGACGAAATTGTTTTTGCTTCCGGCGCGCTGAAAACTCTGGCGGCCTCGCTCATGAAAATTGCCAACGACATTCGCTGGCTCGCTTCCGGCCCTCGTTGCGGCCTGGGTGAACTCGTCCTTCCCGAAAACGAGCCTGGCTCTTCCATCATGCCCGGCAAGGTTAATCCCACGCAGTGTGAGGCGGTCACCATGGTCGCCGTCCAAGTGATGGGCAACGACGCCGCCATCGGATTCGCCGGCTCCCAAGGCAATTTCGAACTCAACGTCTACAAGC
>Ga0187772_10001917_pt1 | contig 10131 bp, 9 predicted proteins | sample 0116_SJ02_MP15_2_FD_133137 | JGI IMG/M metagenome (GOLD analysis project Ga0187772, IMG submission 133137) | Tropical peat soil microbial communities from peatlands in Department of Meta, Colombia - 0116_SJ02_MP15_20_MG | ecosystem: Environmental > Terrestrial > Soil > Wetlands > Peat | place... | reverse complement strand
GCCCTGGCCGACGAGCTCCTGCAGCGGCCGGGCGCGCCGCGATCGCGGACCGCCCCCCTGACCGAGCTCCCGGCCGAGGCCGGCGCCGCCGAGGTCATCATCAACGCCACCTCGGTCGGGATGCAGGGCCAGCAGGCGGCCTTCCCCGGCCTCCGCTTCCGCAGGGGGCAGCTCGCCGTCGACCTGGTCTACGGCCCCACCGCCTTCGCCGCGGCGGCAGCCGACGCCGGCGCGCGGCAGATCCGCGGCGAGGCCATGCTGGTCCGCCAGGGAGCGCTGGCCTTCACCCTGTGGACCGGGCGCGCCGCGCCGGAGGCGGAGATGGCGGCCGCGCTCGAGGTCGCTCCCGGGGAGGTCCGGAGATGACGCTGCGCTATCTCACCGCCGGCGAGTCGCACGGCCCGGGGCTGGTGGCCATCGCCGAGGGCTTCCCGGCCGGGCTGGCCGTCGACTTCGAGGCGGTGGACGGAGACCTGCGCCGCCGGCAGAAGGGCTACGGCCGCGGAGGGCGCCAGAAGATCGAGACCGACAAGGCCCAGTTCCTGGCCGGGCTGCGGGGCGGGGTCACCACCGGTGCCCCCATCGCCCTGGTGGTGTGGAACAAGGACCACGAGAACTGGAAGGAGCTCGTCTCCCCCTACGCCCGCGGCGGGAAGAGGTTCACCCAGGTGCGGCCCGGCCACGCCGATCTGGCCGGGGCCCTGAAGTACGGCCTCGACGACGCCCGCGACGTCCTGGAGCGGGCCAGCGCCCGCTCGACGGCGGCCACCGTGGCCCTGGGGGCGCTGGCTCGGGCGCTGCTCTCTCGGCTCCACATCCTGGTGGCCTCGCGGGTGGTGGCCATCGGCCCCCGCGCCCAGCCTTTCCCCGAGCCGCCCACCGCCGAGCAGCGTGCGGCCATCGAGGCCTCCGACCTGCACGTCGACGACGAGGCGCTGGCGGCCGAGTGGCGGGCGCTCATCGACGCGGAGAAGGCCCGCGGCGGCTCCATCGGCGGAACCTTCGAGGTCTACGCCACCGGCCTGCCCATCGGGCTGGGCAGCCACGTCCATCCCGACCGCCGGCTCGACGCGCGGCTGGCCGGGGCGCTCTGCGGCATCCAGGCCATCCGCGGGGTGGAGATCGGCGACGGGCTCCAGGTGGGCCGGCCGGGCTACGAGTTTCACGACGCCATCCACCACGACCCGGCCCGCGGCTTCTGGCGCGAGACCAACCGCGCCGGCGGGCTCGAGGGGGGCATGACCGACGGCATGCCGCTGCGGGTTCGCGGCTACATGAAGCCCATACCCACCATGCTCCGGCCGCTGGACACCGTGGACCTGGCCACCCGCGAGGCCACCCAGGCGCGCTACGAGCGGAGCGACGTGTGCGCCGTCCCGGCCGCGGCGGTGGTGGGCGAGGCGGTGGTCTGCTGGGAGCTGGCGGCGGCGGTGGTGGAGAAGTTCGGCGGCGACGCGATCGACGACCTGGCGCGGGCGCTGGAGGCCTATGCCGCTCGGATCCGCTGACCTCGGGGGGCCGACCGGAGGGATGGGGCCGGAGAGGAGCGCCCCCGGCGGCCGGGGGCGGCGAAGCGGCGCACCCCTCCCCGCCCGCCGCCGCGCACACCTCGCCCAGGTCACCGCCGGCCGCCGGCCGCGGGAGGCGGCCGGGCGCATCCTGGAGGCACCGTGAGCACGAGACGGGTGAGCAAGCAGCGGGGCGGCGCGGGGGAGGAGCCTCTGGCGCCCCCGACCATCGAGCTGATCGGGGCCCGCCAGGGCGAGCACTCCTATCCGGTGCAGGTGGGCGAGGGGGCGGTCCGCGGGCTGGGGCCCCTCCTCGAGGGCGCCGATCGGGTGGCCCTGGTGACCTGTCGCAGGGTGATCGGCACCCCGCTTGGCGCCGAGGTGCGCGACCGGCTCGCGGCCGCGGCGCCGCTGGCCCCGGTCCACCTCCTCGCCGACGGCGAGCGGGGCAAGACCCTGGCCGAGCTGGAGCGGGCGGCGGTGGCCCTGCTCCGGGCGGGCTGCACCCGGCGCAGCCTGGTGGTGGCCCTGGGGGGCGGGGCGGTCACCGATGCGGCCGGCTTCCTGGCGGCCACCTTCATGCGCGGCATCCCCTGGATCGCGCTGCCCACCACCCTGCTCGCCATGGTGGACGCGGCCATCGGCGGCAAGACCGGGGCCAACCTCCCGGTGGCCAAAAACGCGGTGGGGGCCTTCCATCCGCCCCGCGCCGTCCTGGCCGACCCGCGGGCGCTCGAGACCCTGCCGCGGCGGGAGCTCTCGAGCGGCAAGGGGGAGGTGGTGAAGTACGGCGCCCTCGACCCCAAGCTCCTCGCTCCCTTCTCCGAGGCCTGCGCCGCGCCCCGGATGGACCCGGCGGTGCTGGCGGCCTGCGTCCGCATCAAGGTGGACGTGGTGGCCGAGGATCCGGGCGAGCAGGGGCTTCGCAAGCTTCTCAACCTGGGCCACACCTACGGCCACGGCGTGGAGGCGGCGGGCCGGTTCTCGCGGTACACTCATGGCGAGGCGGTGGCGGTGGGGCTCGCCTTCGCCTTCCGGCTCTCCCGCCGGCTCGGGCGGGTGGGAGACGGGGCGGTCGAGGCGGTGGAGGCGGCGCTCCGGCGGGCGGGCCTGCCGGTGCGGGTCCCGGCCCGGGTGGCCGGGGAGGCGGTCCGCGCCATGGCCTTCGACAAGAAGCGCACCGCCGCCGGGCTTCGCTGGGTGCTCCCCCGGGCGAAGGACGGGGCCTGGACGGTGGAGTGGGACGTGGAGGTGGAGGAGAGGGCGGTGGAGGAGACGGTGCACGAGGTCGCCGAGCCGGTCCGCGCGCGGCGCGGGGGCCGGGCGGCCCGCGACCGGAGGACGCCATGATCCTGCTCGTGAACGGTCCCAACCTGAACCTGCTCGGCGAGCGCGAGCCGGAGATCTACGGCCACACCACGCTGGCCGAGATCGAGAAGCTGGTCCGCGACGCCTGCGCCGGCTGGAGCGTCGAGGTGAAGACCTTCCAGTCGAACCACGAGGGCGCGCTCATCGACTTCCTGCAGGAGCACCGGGCTCGCGCCAACGGCATCGTCATCAACCCCGGCGCCTACGCCCACACCAGCTACGCCCTGCACGACTGCCTCAAGGCCATGCCGGTGCCGGCCGTCGAGGTGCACATCTCCAACATCCATGCCCGCGAGGCCTTCCGCCGGCAGAGCGTGGTGGCGCCCGCCTGCCGGGGCCAGATCGCCGGGCTGGGGATCCGCGGGTACCTCCTGGCCGCCGAGTGGCTGTGCGCGGAGATCGGGGCCACGCCGCGGGACCAGGGCCGCGGGCCGCGGGCGGCGTAGCGGCGGGGTCGGCTCTCCATGGCCTCGCCCTCCGCCACCGGGCCGGTCGCCTCGCTGGAGGAGCTCGTCGCCCGGGCCCGGGCGGCCGGGCCCCGGCGGCTGGCGGTCGCCGCCGCCGAGAGCGGCAGCGCCCTGGCGGCCGCGGCCGAGGCCCGCCGGCGAGGGATCGCCGAGCCGGTGCTCCTCGGCGAGGTGGCCGAGATCCGGCGGCGCCTGGAGGTCCTCGGGGAGGACCCGGCCGGCTTCGAGATCCTGCCCGCGGAGAGCGACGCCGCCGCCGCCCGCCGGGCGGTGGCCATGGTGCGCGCCGGCGAGGTGGCCATCCTGATGAAGGGGCGGCTCCGCACCGCCGAGCTGCTTCACGCGGTGCTCGACCGCGAGGACGGCCTGCGGACCGGGGCGCTGCTCTCCGACGTGATGGTGGCCGACCACCCCATCGCCGGCCAGGCGCGCATCCTGGGGCTGACCGACGGCGGCGTGAACGTGGCCCCCGACCTGAAGCAGAAGAAGGCCATCCTGGAGAACGCGGTGGAGCTGTTCCACCGGCTGGGCTACCCCGCCCCCAAGGTCGCCTGCCTGTGCGCAATCGAGACGGTGAGCCCGGCCATGCCGCACACCGAGGAGGCCCGGGCCCTGTCGCGGATGAACGCCCAGGGCGAGATCGAGGGCTGCCTGGTCTCGGGCCCCCTGGCCCTCGACAACGCCCTCTCCGCCGAGGCGGCCCGACAGAAGGGGATCGACGATCCGGTGGCCGGGCGGGCCGACATCCTCCTCGCTCCGGCCATCGAGGTCGCCAACGCCCTGGGGAAGGCGTTCACCTACCTGGGGCACTGCCGGGTGGGCCACCTGGTGGTGGGGGCGAGGGCGCCGGTGCTCATCCCCTCCCGCGTGGACGAGGCCGCCGACAAGCTCAACTCGATCGCCCTGGGCGTCCTGGCCAGCTCCGGGGGCCGAACGTGAGCGACCAGCTCGTACTGGCGGTGAATCCGGGCGCCGGCTCGACCAAGCTGGCGCTGTTCCGGGGCGAGGCGCTCCAGCGCGAGGAGAAGCTCTTCCACCAGGAGCTGGCGGCGCGCCCCCTGCCGCGCACCTGGGACGAGCTCCCCGCCCGGCTGGCCGCGGCGCGCGGCTTCCTCGAGCGAATGGGGCTGGGGCGGAGGGAGCTGGCGGCGGTGGCCGGCCGCGGTGGGCTGCTCCGCCCGCTGGCGGCCGGGACCTACCAGGTCGACGAGGCCATGCTCCGGGACCTCCAGGCGGCCGCCCGCGGGCAGCACGCCTCGAACCTGGGCGCCCCCATCGCCCGGGCCATCGCCGACGAGCACGGCTGTCCGGCCTTCGTGGTCGACCCGACCTCGGTGGACGAGCTCGATCCGGTGGCGCGGATCACCGGCCTTCCGGGCCTGGAGCGCACCAGCATCACCCACGCGCTCAACATGCGGGCGGTGGCGCGGCGCCACGCGGCCGCCGAGGGCCGGCCGCTCGACGCCATGACCCTGCTGGTGGTCCACATGGGCACCGGCATCTCGCTCTCCGCCTGGCGCCGCGGCCGGATGGTGGACGTGGTGAACCCGCTCGACGAAGGGCCCTTCTCCGGCGACCGGGCCGGCGGCGTCCCGGCCACGGCGGTGGTGGGCCTGTGCTTCGCCCCCGGGGCGGAGGAGGCCACCATCCGCCGACGCCTCTTCGGCGACGGCGGGCTCTACGCGCTCCTCGGCACCCGCGACGTGCGCGAGGCTCTCCGCCGGGCGGAGGAGGGCGACGCCCGCGCGGCCCTGGTCCTGGACGCGCTCTGCTACCAGACGGCCAAGGCGGCGGGCGGGCTGGCCGCGGCGCTGGAGGGCAAGGCCGAGTGCGCCCTCCTCACCGGCGGGCTCGCCCACCTCCCTCGGGTGGTGGAGGCGGTGTCCCGGCGCATCGCCTGGATCGCGCCGGTCCGGGTCTATCCGGGCGAGGACGAGTGCCGGGCGCTGGCGGAGGGGGCGCTGCGGGTGCTCCAGGGCGAGGAGCCGGCCCGGCGCTACGGGGGGTGATCGCTTGCCCCGGGTGGCGGTGCTCCTCCCCGCGCGGAACGCCGCCCGGACGGTGCGGGCCGCGGCCGTCTCCGTGCTCCGCCAGACCGAGCGCGACCTGGCGCTGGTGTGCGTGGACGACGGCTCCGCCGACGGGACCGCCGAGGTGCTCCTCGGCCTGGCCGCCAGGGACCGGCGGGTGCGGGTGGTGCGCGGGAGCGGGGAGGGGATCGCCCGGGCGCTGGAGCGGGGGAGGGCGGCCTGCGACGCCGAGGTGATCGCCCGCATGGACTCCGACGACGTGGCCCACCCGCACCGCCTGGCCCTGCAGCTCGAGGCGCTCCGGTCCGACCCGGCCCTGGCGGCGCTGGGCGGCCGGGTGCGCCTCTTCCCCCGCCGCGCGGTGCGGGAGGGCATGCGCCGCTACGTCGCCTGGCTCAACGGGCTCGTCACCCCCGAGCTGGTGGCCCGCGACCTCTTGGTCGAGGCGCCGCTCGTCCACCCCGCCGCGGCCATCCGCGCTCGGGCGCTCTGCGAGGCGGGCGGCTGGCGCGAAGGCCCCTTCCCCGAGGACTACGACCTCTGGCTTCGCCTGGCCGCCCGGGGGGGCCGGCTCGGCAACGTCCCCGCCCTGGTGCTCGACTGGCGCGAGGGGCCGGCCCGCCTCACCCGCACCGACGCCCGCTACGCCCCGGCCCGCCACGTCGCCCTGAAGTGCCGGCACCTGGCCGCCCACGTCCTGGGCCGAGGGCGAGCGGTGGTGCTGTGGGGCGCCGGCCGGACCGGCAAGGCCTTCGCCGACGCGCTGGGGGACGAGGGGGTCGGGGTGGAGGCCTTCCTGGAGGTGGACCGGAAGAAGATCGGCCGGACGGTGCGGGGGGCCAAGGTCCACCCCTTCGACCAGGCCCGGCGCTTCGGCGGCGTCCCCATCCTGGTGGCGGTGGGCACGCCCGGCGCCCGCGAGCTCATCCGCCGGGAGCTCTCGAGGATGGGGCTCGTCGAGCTGCGCGACCACTGGTGCGTCGCCTGAGCGAGCTCACCCGGGAGCGCCGGAGGCGGGGTCCTGCCTGCTCAGAGAAAACCGGTGAAGGGGAGGCTCCGCCGCTCCCCGCGGCGCGGGTCGGGCCGGGGTCCTCCTCGAGGTGGTCGCGGCGGGCGAGGCGAGGGCCTCGCTCCCGCAGGGGGCGAGCGGCGGCACCTGGCGCGGCCGGAGGAAGCGACGCCGGCGCGCCCGCCGCGGGGGCGCTCCCGGTGCGCGTCGAGGGGCCCGGCCGCGGCGCTACCCCGCCGCCAGGGCGGCCAGCGCCTCCGCCCCCGCCACCGCCTCCGCCACCGCTCGGAAGTCCTCGGGCACCGGCGCCTCGAGCGAGAGCACCGCCCCGGTGGCTGGGTGGGCGAGCGAGAGCCGGCGTGCGTGGAGCATCACCCGCGGCACCTCCAGCTCGAGGACCCGCCGCGGCCCGCCGTAGCGGGCGTCGCCGAGGAGCGGCGCGCCCAGGTGGGCGAGGTGGACGCGGATCTGATGGGTGCGGCCGGTCTCGGGCCTGGCCTCGACCAGCGCGCCGCCCTCGCCCTGGGCCAGGGTGCGGTAGCGGGTCGCCGCCGGATCGCCGCCGGGGAAGACGCGGCGGAGGCCGGGGCGAGCGGGGTCCTTCGAGAGCGGCGCGTCGATCCGCCCCTCGGGCGGCGAGGGGGCCCGGGCGGTGAGCGCCAGGTAGATCTTCTCGGCCGCGCCCGCCCGGAAGGCCTCGGCCAGGGCGGCGGCCGCCTCGGGGGTGCGGGCCAGCACGGTCGCGCCCGAGGTCTCGCGGTCGAGCCGGTGGACCACGGTCACCCCCCGGCCCAGGAGCGCGGCCACCAGCTCGGGCAGCGCCCCCCGGTCGGAGGTGAGCGTAGGCTGTGCGGGGACGCCGGCCGGCTTGTCCACCGCCACCAGCGCCTCGTCGAGGAAGAGGACGCGCTCCCGCGAGAGCGGCGCGGCGGGGAGGGCGCCGCGCCCGCCCTCCTCGAGGTTCACCACCACCTCCTGCCCGGGGTGGAGGCCCCGGCTCGCCACCTTGCAGCGGCGCCCGTCGAGGAACACCCCTCCGGCCTCCAGGGCGCGGCGCGCCACCCCGCGCGATATCCCCCCGCGCTCGGCGATGAATCGGTCGATGCGCCGGCCGGCATCGTCCGGAAGAACCCGGAGGTTCAGCCTGCGCACCAGGCCCTCAAGCCGCCGGCTTGGCGGCCGAGCACCCAGCGCAGCCCTCGGTCTTCGGGGCGTCGCACTTGGGCGCGGCCTTCTCGCCCTGGTCCGGCCGGATGGCCCCGTCGCTCTTGCCGCCGTAGTCGGTAGCGTAGAAACCCGAGCCCTTGAAGGCGAAGGCGCTCGCCGACATGAGCTTCACCACCTTGGACCCGCACAGCTCGTGGACGTCCAGCGGCGGGGCGGACATCTTCTGCAGAACGTCGAACCGCCCACACTTGGGGCACTCGTACTCGTAGATGGGCATTTCCGGCCGAACCTCTCGCAGTCCGAACCTAAAGAGCCACGCGGCGCTGTCAAGGGTCGAGCTCGTCCCGAGATCGCGCCCGACCCCGCGGCGAAACGTGCTAAGCAGCTGATTCCACGGATTTCTTACCCCGAATGGGGCAGGACCGAAGGAGGCGGGCGGCATGGAGGGAGTGGGCCTCGAAGGCGTGGCCGAGGAGGTGGACGCGCTCGCGGAGGAACTCGACCAGGAGCGGGCGCGATCGATCGCCGGCGTGGAGGCGGAGCCGGCCCTGGGCCACCTCTTCGCCTCGCGCTCCCGCGCGGCCCACCGGGCGACGGTCCAGGCGCTGCGGGAGGCCGGGCAGGCAGGGCTGGCGCGCCGGGTGGCCGCCCTGCGCGCCGAGCGGGCCGGGGCGGAGCGCGAGGAGCGGTGGCGCGCCGCCGAGGCCCGAGCCTCGGCGGTCGGGCCAGACGGGCCGGCGCCGCTGGCGGCGCTGGAGCTCGGGATGGCCCGCGAGCCGGACCGGGGAAGGCGCCGCTCGCTCTCCCGGGCCGCGGCCCTGGCGCTCGGGGAGGCGGCGGCCGAGCGCGAGGCCATGCTGGAGGCGCGGGCCCGGGCCGCGGCCGAGGTGGGGAGCGGCCCGGACTGGGAGGCGGTGGTGGAGGGCGACGAGCTCCTCTCCCGGAGCGACGACGCCTACCGGGAGGTGCTCGGCTTCCGCGCGCGCCGCGATCTGGCTCTCTCGCCGGCGCCCTCCGGCGACCTGGCCCGCGCCGACCTCGTCCACCTCCTCGCGCTCGGGGCCTGGGACGGCCTCTTCCACCGCCGGGGGCTCGGGGACGCCGTGCGGGCCACCGCCTCAGCCCTCAAGCTCGACCTCGACCGGGTGAAGGTCGACGAGGGCGAGCGGCCGGCGCAGTGGCCGGGCGTCCACGTCACCGGTCCGCGCCTCTCCTTCCGCCCCCGGGGCGGCGCCGGAGACTGGCAGGACCTGCTGGCCGGGCTGGGGCGGGCGCTCGCCGCCGCCCATGCGCCGCCCCACCGCCGCGACCCGGTGCTGGGGGTCGCCCTGGGCTGGCTTCTCGGGACCCTGCTCCGGGAGCCTCGCTGGCTCTCCGACCACCTCCTGGTGGAGCGGCGGCACCTGCCCGACCTGCGCCGGGACCTGTCCTTGCGGAGGCTCTTCGGGCTGCGGGCCTCGGCGGCCGCGCTCCGGGTGGCGAGCGAGGTGGAGCGCGGCCTCTCCGGCGCCGCCTGGCGGGAGACCTACCGGGAGGCGATGACCGGCGCGGCGGGGGCGGCCTGGGAGGGCGTGCGCGCGGCCCGCGACGGCGACGCGGCCCAGCACGCGGCGGCGCTGGCCGGGGCCGGCGCCGGCGAGCGGTTGCGCGAGGAGGTGCGCGAGCGCTTCGACGATGACTGGTGGCGAAACCCGCGGACGGCCGAGTTCTTGGCCGGGATCCTGGCCGGCGGGGCGCTGCCCGAGCTCGAGGGGGCGGGCGAGCCCGGGCGGGCGGCCCGGGCCCTGGTCGGCGCGATGGAGGGCGGCCGCCGCTAGGAGGCCGGGCTCGAACCGCGGGGCGGGCGGCCCTCACCTCCGTCCCGCCCGGGGCGGGGGCGGGGGCAGGCGATCCGAGCGGGCATGGCCCCACCCGGAACGATCCTGCCGACCGAATCGGCACCATCTCGGCAGGATGTCCGCCTCACAGCAGCGCGGCCGCTCCCCCGAGCGCCGGCTCCGTCGACGGCGGCGGTGCAGGGAGGCCGGGGCGAGCCCGGATCCGGTCCGGGCCCCGCATGCCCGGCGGCCACGCCGGCAGGCCCCTCGCTCCCCATGGAGGTGACGGAAATGGTCTCTTCGAGCCGCGGTCATTCCCGCTGTGCCCTGCTCGCCGTTGCGGCCCTCGCGGCGATCGGTGGTCTCGTCGCCCCGGCAAGGGCGCGGGGCGACGACAAGGTCCTGAGGTTCGTGGAAGGGGAAGGGATCACCATCCCCCTGGGAGCGCAGGCCAACAACTACCGGACGGGATGGAACGTCTCCCTCGGGCTCAAGGTGAAGATCCCGAAGATCCCGCTCGCCCTGCGCGGCGAGGCGGGCGGGTACTTCCTGGGCATTCCCACCTCCGGGTTCAGCAGCTCGAGCACCAGCGGGAGGACCATGAGCTTCATCTTCTCGGGGGTGGGGAACGCGGAGGTGCCGGTCGACCTCGGCCCGCTCGAGCTGTACGCCCTCGCCGGCCTGGGCGCCTACGACCTGCGGACGCTGAACCTCGGCGGCTCGAGCAGCTCCAGCAGCTCGAGCGGCGGCTCGGGAGGCAGCTCG